>Ga0315554_1000283_pt1 | contig 29658 bp, 18 predicted proteins | sample SalMarSW160370MG_FD_202114 | JGI IMG/M metagenome (GOLD analysis project Ga0315554, IMG submission 202114) | Salt marsh sediment microbial communities from the Plum Island Ecosystem LTER, Massachusetts, United States - Salt Marsh Sediment SW1603-70 ...
AGGCATACCTGACGGCAACATGAGCTCTTCTGTGCTGACAGTCTATACCAGCTGATTCCAATCTATTTATTTTCTTCTGCTCTACTAGTAATATGAAAAAGCTTCTCTTGTTTTTTCTTTTTCTGCTACCGATTTCCTATGCTCAGGATTTTTCAGTAGGCGTTTCGCCACTTATAATTGACCTGGGTGAAATAGAAAAAGGCAGTACAGAGGCCATCGAATTCAACGTTATTACCAGTTCTACAGAGCCATTTTCCATATATCTGACCCCTGAAAACGGCCTAATCGATTTCTTCAATAAAGCCGGCTATGAGAACCTTGTTTATAATTATTCAGAGCAGAAAACAGACATCTGGATTACTTTACTGGACAACCCTGTAAGAGCAGACCCTGTTGACCAGTCAGACGGCAAATCAAAGACAAAAAAAGTAAATTTACTGCTAAATATTCCGAGAGATGCTGAGAACGGGTATCATATTGTCAACATAAAGCCGTCACCAGAGATTCCTTCCGGAGCTACAGGCGATGTAGGCACTACAATCATAGGAGTGGTTTCAGTGAACATACTTTTCAACATACAGGGCGATGCTGTAAGAGCTGGGAAGATACTTGATGTTGTCCAGGCACCCTACAGCAAAGGCGTTGCATTTAAGACCTATTTCAAGAACACAGGAACAACAACAATCTCTGCAAGGGTTTTCCAGGATATATACGACTTGGACAATAAACTAGCAGAAGCACAGTCTTTCAGAGAAACCTTAGCTCCTGGCGAGACAAAGGATTTTACCGTCTCCTTTCAGCTGGAAGAAACGCTTCCTAAAAAGGACTATACAATACGTACCACTGTTGATTATACTACAGGAGATGTTTCTATGAATTCTACCATGAGGCTGGAAGCTGTTTATTATCCTACAGAGGTAAAGGAAATATCCATACCATTATGGCTCCTGGCGCTGTTGGTTATAATAATCCTCATAGTAATATACAGGTGGGTCAGATGATGCTTAGGAAAAAAATCACCCTGGTTGTTTTGGCTGCATTAATAATTCTATTTATAGCAGGCATTCAGAAACCAGCCCTGACTGGAAAATCCATTGATTCAAACCTGCTTTTCAACTATGAGATAGTAAAATATCCTTCTTCTGCAGAGATCGTACCTGCAATACCAGGAAAAAACATAACAATAGGGGTTGACATAAGCCCTGATAATCTGAATTTCGGTAAAATACCAGGAAACGGCAGCGTATCAACGAGATTTATTAATGTTACAAACCTCGATGCCGATGCAAAGCTATACCTTGAGGCTGTTGGGTCCATAAAGCACTATGTCAGTTTTGACAGGAATTATTTTGACCTAAAAAGCAATGAAAGAGTCGACATAACCCTTTATTTCAATACCACCAACGCAGCTATAGGTAATTATTCCGGATATATCTACTTGGTTGTGGAGAGGCCAAAATATGATTTCCTCTAGAGCATTGTTAATATTTATTATGGTTTTTTCAGTTGTTGCTTCAGCCTCTAGTATAAAGGTAGGGGTTACGGAAACCTTTGAAGGCAATCCTGTATTTTTTATAAGCAATGTGACTGAAAATCTTGTTAAATTCTCGACAGAGTTCTATAATACAGGAACTATCCCATACAAGGCAAGAATGAGAATAGATGTTTTTGAAGAAAAGCGAATATTCAGCGGATGGAGCAAGGAAAAGCCTCTGATGCCCGGAGATAGGGATTATTTTGAGGTCTTCTGGTACTCAGAAGAGGCAGGGAACTTTACCGCGCTTCTAAGGGCCTATTTTGGGAATGAGATAATTGCGTATGATTTTATCAACTTAACCATGGGCAAATCCACTGCTGAAGATTACATAAACATATCAGTTGGCAGGATTTCTTATGACAGTATAGAGTTCTCTCTTGAGCCTGATATAGAAGCTGTAATAATCCCCTATGACTACAATCCAGGATGGATATTCGAGCAGACAAAGGACGTTATTTCCTATGAGCCTACACTCTGGGTTCCCAGTGACGTATCTGTCTATGCTGTATCGCTTGACGGGAAATATTACGGCAAGAAAACCTTCAGGCTGGATGTAGAAGAGAATGTATATGACAGATTAGCCGTATTTTTGCTTGTTTTAGCCAGAATTTTTATTTTCTAGTCTTGGTCAATATTGCAGCAATATTACTTTCATATAGAATAAACTTTATATATCATATATAATCAATATAGTATCAATATAGACTATTATAGCTGGTAAAATGAAGCCTTTAACTAGCAATGATTTTGAAAAAAAGGTCATGGATCTCCTAAACACGCGGCTTATGTCTGTTTCTCAGATAGCCAAAGAGATGAAAATGAGGCGCGACGTCGTTGCCGGATACCTTGAAGCACTAAAAAACCAGGGCAAACTGGAATTTTACAAAGTAGGACGATCGAACGTTTATACCATATCAGGCAGGTTGAGAAAATGAGGATAGTATTGATAGCACTGCTTTTTATCTTATTTTCCCAGGCCAGCCTAGCACTTGTTATAGAGAATGTAACTATAGAGCCTTCAGACGCCTGGCTAGGTGAGAGCGTTAATATCTCTTTTGATTGCTTAGGCAACGTAACTGCAAACATGACAAGATCCAACATATTTTACCAACCCCTTACGGTATATAAAAACGATTCTAATTGCTTTATAGAAATTTACATTGACCCGAGCATATACAGTATGGGAAATTATAATGTAAGTATAAAATGCAGTTCTCCCAACGAAACAGCATATAATACATCCTCTTTCAACGTTTCAAAATTCACAGGCTACATAAAAGATATTTCCAATCCTGTCTATATAGGAGATAAAGTAAACGTATCATATGTAGCAAAAAAGAATAATGACCCTGTAGACCCATACAGCTTTGACGTCTATCTAGACGGTGCGCCACAAACAATAGAAACACTCTATCGTCAAGGCGATGACTGGTTTCTCACCTTCACCTCGCCTGACACTCCAGGCATATACGAAGTTGGAATAAACGTATCTTATGACAGGGTAAGCAAGTTCACAACAGCAGACTTGGATGTTAGAAACGACGTGGAATTCCATATATTAAGTGTAGATAAGCAGTGGATAAACTCAGGAGACACCTTGACCATTAAATTAAAAGCACTTGACAAAGGTAATCCGATACTAATGAACAAGAATAAACTGAATATCTCCATAGGCTCGGCAAAAGCAGAAATAACTTCTGTTTCAGGAGATACCGTAACAATAACAGCCCCTTCGCGCTCGCCAGGCAGCTATGAAATGAAAGCAGTTTTCAGCTACGATGGCTCCTTATATAATTCAACATACCAGATATATTACATAGTGCCTGTTTCCGGCAGGTTCGTAGACCTTAACGGAAAGGCGATAAATACCAAAATCAAGTTTATGCAGGCAGGAGAAGAAAAACTAAGCCTTGCAACAGACTCCAGCGGCTCCTATTCTGGTTCCATACCGCCTGATACATACGACCTGCATTTAATCTTCCCGGAATCGACTGTTATCCTTGAGGAAGCAGTTGTGAATGAATTTGATGACCCATTCAAGTACTATTTCCTGACAGCAGCTACAGAAGGAATAATTAATTACGGCTTATACGTCTATGAATCAGACCTTTCTTATTCAGCTGCGCGCATAGAAATAAGCTATAAGGAAAACGATGTAAACGACGAGTCAGATTTATCGGTATTTAGATGCAGTAACTGGAATGCTGGAAAGAAGAAGTGCAACACCCAATGGGAAGAAATGAGTTCGGATATTGATACTGTAAGGAATAAGGTAACCCTAACAACCGACAGCTTCTCGGCCTTTGCACTTGGTAAAAACGATGAGATATCATTAGGAATAAATGTCGACAGGGTATTCTCATTGAACGAGCCTATAGAAATAGAAGGCATAGCACAGGATTCCCCTGGAAATTATTTAGCGAACGTAACTATAACAGCAAGAATAATTGGCACTACAGAAGTTGAAGAAACAAAGACAGACGATAATGGGATTTTTAGACTGTATTTCTCAACACCGTCTGACCCAGGAAACTACACGCTTCTGATAAGAGCTAATAAGCAGCCGTTTTATGAATCTGAATATTCAGTTATACTAGAAGTTCTGAGAGAGATCGGCTTTAAGATAGAATTCCCAGATACCATAAAGGTAGAACCCGGCCAGGAGATTAAGGAAAGCCTAAGAATAAGCAATACAGGGCAGGAAGAAATACGTGATATGACTATAAAGATAAGCGATATGGATGAAGAGTACTTTTTCCTGAATCCGTTTCTTGAACTCCTTAGAATCGATGAAACCGAAGTAATAGAGATAACCTTTTCTGTTCCTGATGACGCAGTGCCTGGAACAGTTGGCGCAACCATGGAGGTTTCCGGAAACGGCATCTCGAGAAAAAAGGTGTTCGGCTTTACTATTGTTGATACTTCTGATGAAGAACCCCAGCCGCCTACAGGACATCTTATAGATATCACTATGCCTGAAATAGACGAATCAATATTCTACTTCATTTTATACGCTATAATTATATTTTCTGTTGCATTTCTGGTCAAGAAAAAAAGAAAGAATAAGAGGATTGACATCAAAAACATACTTTCTGACATAAAGAATCATCTTAAGGTAAAAAAGACCCGGAAAGCCGAACGGTATAATATCGGTTCGTGATAAAATGGTAAGAATAATAGACATATGCTCTGGAAAAGGAGGAGTTGGAAAAACAACTGTTGCAGCAAATCTTGGAGTAGCTCTTCAGGGCTTTGGTAGAAAAATTGCTGTAATTGACTGCAACCTCACTACTGCACACCTTGGTCTCTATCTGGGAATATATTCTTTCCCTGCAACTCTAAACAGCTTTCTAAGGAATGAATCGAAATTAGAGGATGCTGTGTACACGCACCCCTCAGGACTTAGCATTGTTCCTGCTTCCCTGCAACTGAAAGACCTTGTTAACGTCGATATTACTAGCATGAAGAAAACACTGAAGCATGTATTTTACGATTATGATATGGTTCTTCTGGATTCTGCTCCAGGCTTTGGCAGGGAAGCAATGCTACCGCTCAGAATAAGCGACGAAGTAATATTTGTGGCAAATCCTTCCATACCATCTGTAGTTGACATAGCCAAATATTCACAACTGCCTGAATCACCAGAAGCTATAGGAATAATCCTGAACAGAACAAAGGGGAAAAAATACGAGCTTACTGCTGAAGAGATTACCCAATTCACTGAAATGCCTGTAATAGGAATAATACCAGAGGACGAGAACGTTCTAAAGAGCTCTAACAGCAGGGAGCTTGCTATAACCGTGAAGCAAAATTCCAAAGCAAGCAGAGCATTTTTTGAAGTAGCTGCAACCCTGTCTGGTGTTGAATATAAAGTAACAATCATGGACAGGCTTGCTGGTTTTTTCTCCCGCAAGAAAGATTATAATAGACTAACGCCTTCTAAATAGATTCCAGGAGGTTATATCCTCTAACCTCTTTCTAAAAAGCGGAATGCCTTTGTTTATTTCGTTTAACCTTTTGTTGTAATTCTTCATTGCAATATCATATTCAGTTTTTTTAATCCTGTTGTACTGGAAGAAATTCTTTTGCACGGTTTTTTTAAGATTCGTTATATAGATTCTTTCTTCTTTCAGGTTATTTAGCCTTATTTTTATCGACCTGATTTCAATTCTTCTGTAAACAGACAAGCCTGTGATAATTACAGCAGGAACGAATATTATTATTGCCCACCATAACTCCCTGACAAACTGCACCATGTCAAAACCCTTTGATTTTTCCAGCGCAAGCCCCATGGCAGCCTCAGACTCAAGCTCCTCTGCCTTGTTAAATGCCCCTCTTATAAGCTCCTCTGCAGTTACGTAGTCCTCTGTTTCAAAGGCAGACAGACCTGCGTTAAACAGCTCCGTTGCATCATGCGTTTCAATTCCCATGCTCGATACAGTGTATATTCTTATCTCTGTTTCGTCAATCAGCCTGTCAAGCTCCAATGCCTTTTCCTTTATGGTTTCAACATAATCAGCCAGGGTCTTGGCACCAAGATAGTTATCCTGGGAAAATAGCAGCTTGGCCTCGTTGAGTGTATCGTTTGCATAGGTTATGCCAAAACCAAGCTCCTTCATCTGGGTTATGTTGTTTTCAGCCCTTTCTATAGAAGCAAGCGCATCTGTCGTGTTTCCTATTGCATTGGCAGCTACGGGGTTAACAAGAGCGATCAATAAAATAATGAATAATTTTTTCCTTAGAAGAGACCAAACCCTGTTAAAAGCCTTATTTTTACTGCCCCTCTTAGCCACTTCAATATTTCTATCTATTTCTACCTTCTCGTCAATTAGCTCATCCATCCTTTTCTTGTAAGCCAGTTTGCTGATGCTACCAGATTCAAAGTATTTCCTCTGGACATCGTGCATCATTTTTTGTATATGCTTCTGTTCTCTCTGGAAATTCTTGATTACATCAGACGGATTTTTCATATTTACTATCTTTGATATCAGCCTTGCTTTTCTTTTTTCAAGCTTGGCAAGCCCTTTCTCATAATTGTACACGCCCTTATGGTAGTCCATTGCGCTCATACTGGCCTTTTCAAAGTGTTTTATCTGCAGCTCTTTCATTAATTTGTTTATTATGCGAGTCTTCCTGTTTACAAGCTTAAGGTTTCTCTCTGTAAGAATTAATGAAATTCTCCTGTAAGAGAAACCAGCAATTAACATGAGTATTATTGCTGATATTGTTATTCCCAGCAGATTGTTGTAAACGAATTTTATGATATTTATTTTGCCCCCTGCTTCAATAGCATAAGCTAGTATGGCATTTCTGGCCCTTTCTCCCGCTCTGTTGTAATCTTCTCTGGAAAAGGCAGCGTTCGCAAGCACATACATTTTTTCTGTTTCCGGGATTTTCAGTCCATTATATTCAGCTTCCCCTATCTTTTCTCCCACCTCCTTAATCAGACCATATGCTCTTAACATGCTTTCTTTGATGCTGATTATCTCCTTTGAAATTTCCTGGACCTTGTCATACTCGCTCATTTCAAAATAATAATTCGCTTTTTCAAGAAGGTCAGTAACATATGAGGTAGACAGATTCATTTCTGATAATTCTTCTACAGATTTGTTTGCGTCTTTCAGGTAATTGATTGTATCGTTTTCAAGTGCTTCGTGTATTACAAGCACCATGGTAACATTTGTGCTTATTGTTTTTTCTTTCTGTCCGTATTTTCCAGTACCTTGCACGAATATGTTCAGGGCGTATTCATTATATTTCATATAAACAGGCGCAGTTATTTCTGTTATGAATTGTTCTGTTTTATTGTATTTTATTTCCTTGATATATTCAGGACTGGTTTTCATGTGCACACTTGGGTAACCGCTGATTGATATATATACATTTTCTATAATCACGCCAGTTTCAATATTCGACACGTTTACTTCAAATTCCCTTGTCTGTCCCCTGTTCAGATCAAGCCTTGCTAAGGTGGTTGCCATGATTCTGAATTCTTTTATGACGCTGCTTATTGTTGTGGTTCCGCCGCCCCCTGGTATTGTACAGTCCGAATCGGTTTCATATGTGCAGCCAGCACCGCATTCACCGTCTGTACTGCTGCAGTTTACAATTATATTTACTGATTCTGCATCAGAGATATTTGCAATTGATGCATTTATCTGGACCGTTGCCAGACCAGCACTTGCTACTAACGGGTCTGTTGTCACGGATATGTTTTCGAATGCTGTGGAGCCTGAACTGAGGTTTGTTATATTGTAACTCAGGTTTCCAGAAACAAGAGACCAGCCTGCAGGCAAGGACCATCTAACCTGGGTTTCATTGGCTGTTTCGTTTCCTATGTTCTTTATGCTTGCATTAAGCCATACTGTAGAACTTTGCTCTATTGTTACTGGATAAGAGACAAAAGCCACCTCAAGATACGGGCCGCCACTGTAAGAGTTCATTGTTACGTTTGTGGTTGTTGAATTTGGACAGGCCGTTTCTGTATCATGGGAAGCGGTTATTGTTATTGTCATATCACTCTCACTGGCAGATCCTGCAAACTTTGCAGTAATATTCACACTGGCTGTTTTCTTTTTTTCAATGTACAGCTGATAAGACCCTTCTGTTCCGTTGAAACGTACAGGCAGCGGCCAGTTGCTTGACAGTGAAAAAGCAAGCGTGTCATCCCCTGTATTGTTTATAACCAGTATGCCTACATCATCAAAACTTGTCACGAAGCCGTATACGGTTCCAAAATCCTCCGGGCTCCTTATCCATGTGTAATCCCAGTAAGCACTCAGGTTTTGCGTATCAGATATTGCTGAATGTCCGTATGTATCATTGGCAAATACCCTATAGTAAAATACACCACCGGTGTCATCGACTGGAAATGACGCATTCCATAGACTACTGGTATTTGTCATTGTTACGTTGGTCCAGCCAGCTGTCTCCCTCCATTGCATTATTACAGTATCGATAGCTGAAATGTCAGTTATATTTATAGTTAGATTTACTGTGATGCTTGGATCCAGGTCGTCTGTAGAATTCGGAGCTATCGCCATATCATCCAGGCTTGGAGGACTTGCATCTACGAAGAAACTATAATTATTAGACCAGTTGCCTTCTGAATTGTTATTGTAGGCGAGACAATTCCAGATGTAACTGCCATCCGGTATGTTGTATAATACCCATGTTTCTGATACAGAAGAATAGTTGTTTATACCGTTCTGGTACGAGTCTGACAACTCTGACGCTGTTCTCGGTATGTTCGATATTCTTAGTTCATCTATAACAGCCTCTGCCTGCAGTTCTCCTGAATAAGATCCAATGAACATGTTCGGTTCCATATCTTCCATGTGAATGTAATATTCTGTTTCACTGTAATCGCTGCCGCTGTTTGAACCATCTATGTAAAGCTCCATGTGGTTATCATCGCTTACAGGATTATCAAGATCCCAGACAGCTGCTATATGATGCCATTCGTCCGCCTGCCATGCAGACACATCCTGTACTGCGATGTGCTCTGTTCCCACATAATCAATTATCTTAAAATCTATCTCCTGTGTATTTACAAATATTTCTATGGAATTGAAATCATAGTCACTTCCTATCAGGAAAATCCAGCCATCATACCCCCCAGCACTTATATCATTTCTTGGATTCATCCAAAATTCTATCGTACCTTGGTTCTTGTCAAAATTCCCATCTACTGAATAGACAAGCTCATCAGAATTATTTATAAGAACGCCGGAATTGAACTTGCCGGCCTCAAAGCTTAGCGAGGTATTACCTACTGGCGTGCCTGACCCGTTTGCATAGCAGTTTAATTCATTATTGAAATGGCACAAAAAAAGAGTGTTGGAATAATTATTAAACTCCCCATAATACTGCGTTTGGTTGATTTCAAAAATACCTGTTATGTTATGGTATAAACTCAGATTCTTTATGTAGTTATTGTCGCTTGCTGAGCAGTTGAACGTTATGTTGTTTGTTGCAGTAAAATTATTTCCCTGTTCAGGATAGTTTAGGCTGACGCTCGTGGCAACGGCAGCCGAAGATATAAATATGATGAATAAAAGAATCAATTTACAAAATATAGCCAAAGTTATCTTTCCCATGGGATGCACTTAAGAACTATAAACATCTATCAAAGCTCACTGAAAACCTGCTGTTCTGGATATACCGCGATACCTGTATTTGTTATCTGCATAGCAACCACTTTTTTCTGGTGTTTGGTACCCCTCATCTTTAGGATTTCAATTGCATTTTCTCTCATATCACCCTTCCTTATATTATAGAGTACTATTACGCCGTCTGCAAGAAACTCCTCAACACCGCTTCTGCTGAACTGACTCGGCGTCTCCTCGGTTTCTGTTACAAGGAAAGAATTTGCACCAAGCCCTTCAAAGAATCTGAACAACTGCTCTATATAGCTTCTGTAGTTTTCTTCCTTGCCTACAAATGCCGATGCTATAGCGCTTAGCGAGTCTACAACAATTATATCCGGTCTGAAACCGCGCGGAAATATAACAGGCTCTATGTCTATCAGCAGTTCACCCCTTGCTTTTGTAAGCAGGGCATCAACTGACCTTGCTATGTCGAATGAATTGAAGCGTTTTATAATAAGCTTACCATCACCCTTTTTATTCCATCCAAAATCCTTCATATGCTGCTCTAACCTTTCTTTGCTTTCTTCCAGGGACATGTAAAAACATTTTTTCCCTCCTTTTACAGCATTTTTTAGTATTTGCAGGCACATTATGGTTTTTCCTGAGCCAGTGCCACCAGCCACAAGAATAGCAGAGCCTTTCGGGATGCCCTTATCCAGCAGGCTGTCAAGACCATCGATACCTGTTTTGAGATACTTGCTTTCTGCTACAATCTTCTTTTTTTTACTAACCCTTCTTTTTACCATCCCTTTCACTGATTAATACTATCTGCTTCACTGTTTATAAAATTTGAGACCTGTGTAATTGATGCGTAATGATGATATGGCGAATTTAAAAACAGAAAAAATAAATAATAATAGATTGTAGTAGTGAATTAGATATGAAAAAGAATATAGATAAAGATATACGTAAAAATGATATTATTGTATTCCTCATACCGAATAAAAAATACTCTGCTGTGCTTGCTGATATCATCAAAACTGTTTCAAAGTCTTATAAGAAGATATGCTACGTCTCACTAAATAAGCCTTGCTATACAGTTGTAAAGGACTTCTCAGAAGCTAGGGCAGATACAAAAAAACTCTTCTTCATTGACTGTGTTTCACAGAATGCTAAACAATCCAAAGGCATCAACGTCTCATACGTATCTTCGCCAAAAGCACTTACCGAACTTAACATTGCGATAAACAAGGTTTTGGGTATACAAAAAACAGAACTTATGGTCTTTGACTCATTGTCTACACTTCTCGTCTATCAGCAAACTATGACTATTATCAAATTTGTACACTCGATAATCTCCACACTGAGAAACAACGGATCAAAGGCTGTTTTTCTTTGCCTGAAGGAGGATATAAAAACAGACCTTGTAAAGGACATAAGCATGTTTGCTGACAAGGTCGTACACACCTCTTAGGTAAAAAATATTAGCTGTAGAATATACCATTCTTGTGAATAGAATATGAAATAAAATTCTTATATGAGGGAAACAATATATATGTAGAGCTTAGAGGGGTGTGAAACCATAAACATGGATGCTGATTTTTTTAGAGGTAATATTAGCTTATCATTTGCAGGGGTTTTGGAATGTTGAAGGGGTTGGTATACACTGGATCTGTTTTTCTGATAGCTGTCTCTCTTCTGCTTACCTTAAGCTCATTTACAAATGATATGCATATTATTACTGAACAATCCTATCCCCTTGTTGGTGACAACTGGACAGTTGCATTCAATACAACAGGCAGGGCAGACCTGGTTATCAGAACAGCAGGCAAAACAACATGGGGCAGTTATGACAGTGACCTTAGATTCCTGGAACTCAGATGCGGTAACAAGACCATGGAATATGAATGGTACAACAGCTCTGTCATAGTCAGGAATTATTACTGTGAAGAAACAAGCTACGAGACTAGCAAAGTATTGACAGCTGGCAGGCATTCAATAGAGATTAACTTCGGAGATAAGAAAAACTATGCAAAAAACGATGCTGATATGTTTGAAACAGGTATTGTAGATACAAACGGCTGGACCCATGTTAACACAAAGCGGACATATAGTTATCCTATTGTGGTAGCCATACCAAGAGAAGGGTTTGAAACAAGCGCAGACCATGAGGTTGCAACCGCTGTTATAAGAAACGTTACCTCATCAAGCTTTGAAGTCCAGATATATAATGAAACCAATGGTGCCCTGGCTGGAAATGTAAGCTATATTGTTGTTGAGAACGGTACACATACACTTTCAAACGGCATGCTGTTGCAGGCAGGGAAGATTGTTGGTGTAGACCAGTATAATGCTAACGGGGTTGGTGGAACTTCCTACAGAACTGTTACATTCTGGTTGCCTTACAGCTCTAACCCAATTGTTATAGCATCACCGAATAATGATTCTGCACAGGACTGGGTATCTACAAGATGGTACACAGGTACGTTATCAACAGCAGGTATAGATATATCGCTTGAGATAGACAACAGCTATGGAACTGGCCCGATTGCAGCTTCTACTGTTGGTTCAATGCAGACCAACTCAATAGCATGGATTGCTATAAACAGTACCAGTGCAATGGATATGGAGGCTGGAATCCTGCCAAATATAGCTCCTGATCCTCAAGACGGACCAGATGCTTGGGCCACTCTAAATTTTAGCAATACTTATACCGAGCCTCTGTTTTTTGCTATGCTGGAAGAGGGTGGCGGAACAGACCCATGCAGAGTAGGTGTTCAGGACCTAACTACAAATGATGTTGACGTAAGGCTGACAGAAGAAAGGACCGACAACGAACAGGACCACAATGATGCAGAAGATGCTCTCTGGATGGTCTTCGAATCAAATCTAGGCAATACTATGCCTAAAGTAGAAAACCCGCAATTTGACTCTGCACTGATAGATATCGGGGAATCTGTGGTATTCACCGTGAATGTAACAGACGATGATGGCAACGATACTATAGCATGGGTGAATGCAACATTCATGTATCCGAACGGAACGATGGTAAACAAGTCATTATCACTATATTATGGAACCGAGCCAGCCATAGCTACAGGAGACCTTGAAACCGGAACAATAGCAAAGATAGCAGAATCAGCTGGCTGTATCAATACTGGCTCTTGTGATACCTGTGGTAACTCAAGCTCCTGCGGAAACTGTACAGGAGCTAACTGCACGTTTACCGAATCCTATAATCTCTCCACGAATCTGCATGCAGAAAGCCATGAGCTTGATTTAAGCACTAGCGAGAGTTCGGATATACAAACACTTACGAATACATACAACATGAGCAAGGCATTCATCATAACGCAGACACAGCATTATGATGGAGCTGACGTAGCAGGAACAAATCCAAGGCTGAAACATGCAACAGTAGAATGGTCAGGCTGTTCAGGAGAGCTGTGTAATCAGGTAACTGTAACAAGAGGTACATCAGGCAGAGCAGCGCGAACAGGCATAAACATAATCCAGAGCGATGCTGTAGATGTCTATAATTTTACAGTTGATATTGCAGCAACCGGGACATCCGGCACTGTAGACATAAGCAGTTGGGATAAGAAACCAGCAGACCCAACAAAGAACTGCTTTATCCAGGCATCTGGAAACGTAAGAGTAACTGATACACAGACATCAGCTGATTGCAACAACCCAATTAAGGTAGAGTATTATTTCAGCGATGCAGACACAGTTACTGCATCGAGACCTGATTATGACGGTGATGGCGGCTGCACAGGTGTTGCCCTAAGGGGTGTTGGTTATGTTGTCTGCTTTAACGACGGGACTAATGTGACTGCTGTTGATGCTGATGATGAGAGCTGGGAAACTACAGGAGGAGAACACTACTTACCAATAGGCTACACATTAAGCGATTTAAGCCAGGCATTTGTTACATGCACCTGGACAAGTGATAATGAAGACGGTATAGAGGCAGCAAACTTATGGTACAGGATATATAATACCACCCATATAGGGGTTGCGAAATCACAGTACACAACACCAACAACAACAGGAACATCAGACCTCACCTGCTATGTTATTGATTTCACAATAGGTAACAGTACCAATGCAAAGGTAGAGAATTATTATTACATGAACAGCGCCACTGTTGGTGATGCAACAGCTTGGACAGCCACTATAAACGAAACAGACAGCAATAAGACAACGATGATAGCTGCTTGGAGCTTTGATAACGGTGAAGGAACAGCCCATGCAAGAGGCGAGTTTGCCTACAGCTTCCAGGACAACATCACAATCCAGTTCAAGAGAGGCCAGACTGGAAACACAGTCCCCTCTCACGATGTAAACGTCCAGATTATTACATTCCCAAACGCCACAGTATCAGAAGGTGGCTGTTCAGGCTCACTTGACTGCTCTGCTTATATTACTGAGAACGACTGTGATAACTGCAGCCAATGCTACTGGAAGCCTGATGACACAGAGGCAAATACATCCAACACAACTTATTATAATATTGATTCAAACCTTACAGACAAAATAACCAGGATAAACGTTACAGTAACAGTAACAACCTACGTATCAACGGGCTCAGACATATCAGGCAACAATGATCCTGATCTGAGATTGTTCTTATATAACGGAGCAGAATGGGTAGATGCAGGTGCTTTCTCTTTCACAGGCACCGGAACAAAGACAATCTCAGTAACAGAAGACTCAGTGCTAAATGCCTGGGAAAACACAGCCAACAGAAATATCTTGATAAGAGGCATTTATTTCGATTACAATATAGGTCCTGATGAGATAGACTGGGATACTGTTACTGTTGATATAGAATATGGAAATAAAACAACAGCGTGGAAGTATACATGGACAGACACATTAACAGAAGGAGTTTATAACGTAACTGATGTTTATGCATCAGATAATATAACAATTAACCATTCAACTTATGATGATATCTTCTTCGAAGTTAGTAACTTGAACACAGAACCGAACGTAACAACACCAGTTATCTATCCGTCTTCGCCTGACGAGAGCTCTGAATTAAACTGTTCAACCATACCCACTGATAATCGGAGTGCATTATTGAACGTTACTTTCAGATGGTATGTCAATGGCGCCTATCAGAGCGATTATACAACAACAGTTGAGAACGCAATCAACAACACACAGACATATACAAACCTTACTGTGCCAAGTTCTGCACTAAATCCATGGGACAACTGGACATGCGAGGTCTTTGCCTATGACGGAAACCTATACTCTGTTTACATGAATTCAACACCAGTACAGGTATCAGACACAACACCACCGTTAGTTACCGTACTGTCAGCAGTGCCCGACCCTGTAGAAATATACAACTTCATAAACATATCAGCTACTGTTACGGATTATACTGATGTTGATAAAGTTCTCATAGAAATAGAACAACCTGATTCAACAAGAACTAATTATACAACAGCAAAGGCCGGTGATATCTACTACAATGATACAATCAATTCTACGCAACTAGGCTCTCACACTTACAGGATCTATGCAAATGATACCGAAGGTAGCCTAAACAACACAGAATCAGGCACTTTCGACGTTGAAGATACAACAGAGCCGTTAGTAACAAACCTGTTAGCAATACCTGATCCTGTTGAAGTGTACAATTTCATTAACATATCATTCAACGCAACAGATAATATTGACATAGACAATGCTCTGCTAGAAATAGAATACCCAGACACATCAAGGATAAACTATACGGTTTTCCGTGCACCCAAGCCAGGCTTTGTTACTAGTGAACATGTTATTGATACAGGTACGAACGTCATGGAAATCCATGATATAGAATACATAGATTTTGACAGGGATGGTGATTACGATGTTCTTGCAGTTGCTTTTGCCTCAGATGAGATAAACTGGTGGGAGAACCAGGGAGACAATCTGACATTTACAAATCATCTGATACTGGACAATTTCAATACAGACGGTGTCAGGGACCTGGAGGTAATAGATTTTGATAACGACGGTTATTATGATATTGTATATGCATCTGGCAACGAGGACAGAATAGCATGGCTTGAGAACACAGGCGACAACCTAAGCTTCACTGACAACGAGATCGTAGAGAGTAGTGCTGACTGTGACAACCCATGGGACATAGAAGTAATGGATTTTGACAACGACAATGACTATGATGTTGTTGCTGCACTTTATGATGATGATGAAGTATCTTGGTGGGAAAACGACGGCACCAATACATCGTTCACAAAAAACATAGTAGAAAGGGGATACCTGAACCTGGATATGGTAAGCGACATAGAGGTAATAGACTTTGACAAAGACAGTGATTATGATATTGCATACGCAGCCACCAACGAGGACAGGATAGCATGGTTCGAAAATACAGGCGATAACCTGACATTCAATGACATAGAGGTCATTGAAAGCTCAGTTGTATGTGAAGATGTAAGGGACATAGAAGTAATGGATTTTGACAACGACAATGATTATGACATTGTATCAGCGGTTTATACTGATGACAGGGTTGCTTGGTGGGAAAATGACGGCACCAACACAACATTTGTAGAAAGGCTCATAGCAAGCAGCTCGGATGTGGATGGTGCAAATGATGTGGAGCTCATAGACTTTGATTATGATGGAGACTATGATATTTTTGTTACATCTTACGATGCAAATAAAACTGCATTGTGGAAGAACGACGGTTCAAACCTTTCCTTTGATGAATATATAATAACAAGCGGGACAGCAACAGCTGGTGGTGCATGGAAATCAAGAATAGTTGATTTTGAAGGAGATGGTGAGTATGATATAATTCTTGCTGCTTATGATGCATATAGGCTTGCGTGGTGGGAAATAAACACCACTGTACCAGGTAATGTATTCTATAACGATACCATAAACACAACCCAGCTCGGCTCGCATACATATAGAATCTATGCCAACGACACCGAGGGCAATCTAAACAATACAGAATCAGGCACTTTCGACGTTGAGGATACAACAAATCCTTCAGTAACCAACTTACAGGCACCAGGTACCCTTGAACTAGGCGATTACATAAATATCTCTGCAGATGTGGAAGATAACTTTGCAGTTGATTTGGTACTGATCGAACTAGAATATCCAGACTCATCAAGAATAAACTATACAACCGTGATCGGCAGCTCTTACTACAACGACACAATAAGCCCTGGACAGCTAGGTACGTACACGTACAGAATCTATGCAAACGATAGTTCAGGCAATTTAAACAACACAGAGTATTCCACATTTTCTGTTGAAGATACAACACCACCATCAGTGACAGGTCTGTCAGAAATACCAGATCCTGTAAATGTATCAGGGTATATCAACATATCATCCTTGATTACTGATTTAAGCGGTGTTGACATTGTAATAATCGAGGTAGAGTTCCCTGATTCTTCCAGATATAACTACACAACCTTAATATCAGGCAACACCTATTACAATGACACTGTAAACGCCACACAGTTGGGAGAATACACTTATATAATCTATGCAAACGACAGTCTGGGAAATCTTAATAATACAGAATCCTCTCTGTTTAACGCCCTGGAAGAAGAGGATACTGAAAAACCGAAAGTGACTAGCCTTCAGGAAAACCCTGATCCAGTTGAACTGGGTAATTACATAGATATTTCCCTGAATGTTACTGATAATGTAGAGGTAGGGTATGTCATAATAGAAATAGAATATCCTGACAGCAGCAGGGAAAACTTTACAGCAATATCAGAAACCCAGGATATTTATCATAATGGCACTATAAATTCTACGCAACTAGGCTCTCACACTTATAGAATCTATGCAAACGATACATCAGGCAATTTAAATGATACAGGATCAGGCACATTCTCTGTTGAAGATACAACATCACCATCAGTAACAAGCCTGCAGGCAAACCCAGACCCTGCTGAGATCTATAACTTTATCAATCTCTCAGCTACTGTTACTGATAGCGGAACAATTGATAAAGTTCTCATAGAAGTAGAAGAACCAGACATCACGAGAACAAACTATACAACAGCAAAAGCAGGAGACGTTTTCTATAACGACACAATAAACACAACCCATCTAGGCTCTCACACCTATAGAATCTATACAAACGACACTGTCGGTAATCTAAACAACACTGAGTATTCCACATTTGCTGTTGAAGACACAACACCACCTTTAGTGACAAGCCTGCAGGCAATACCTGATCCTGTTGAAGTGTACAATTTCATCAACATATCGTTTAATGTAACAGATAACTATCAACTGGAAAATGTTACTATAGAAATAGAAGAGCCTGATTCAACAAGGATAAACTACACTGCTGTCCAGATTGATGACGTATTCTACAACGACACTATTAATACTACTCAACTAGGTACACATACATATAGAATCTATGCAAACGATACTGAGAGCAATTTAAATGATACTGAATCAGGCACGTTCGATGTAGAAGATACAACAGAGCCGTTAGTAACTAATCTGCAGGCACCAGCCACACTTGAACTAGGTGACTACATAAATATCTCTGCAGATGTGGAAGATAACTTTGCAGTTGACACTGTTCTTATCGAACTAGAATACCCAGACTCATCAAGAATAAACTATACAACCATCCAAGGCAGTTCTTATTACAACGATACAATAGGCCCTGGTCAGCTAGGTACGTACACGTACAGAATCTATGCAAACGATACTGAGAGCAATTTAAATGATACTGAATCAGGTACGTTCGATGTTGAGGACACAACACCGCCGCTAGTGACAAGCCTGCAGGCAACACCTGATCCTGTTGAGATATACAGCTTTATCAATATCTCTGTTACAGCAACTGATTATACTGATGTTGATAAAGTTCTCATAGAAATAGAACAACCTGATTCAACAAGAACTAATTATACAACAGCAAAGGCCGGTGATATCTACTACAATGATACAATCAATTCTACGCAACTAGGCTCTCACACTTACAGGATCTATGCAAACGACACCATCGGCAATTTAAATGACACTGAATCTTCCACGTTCGATGCAGAAGATATGACAAATCCAGAAGTAACGAACCTGCTGGCTCTACCTGATCCTGTTGAAGTGTACAATTTCATTAACATCTCATTGATAGCTATGGATAATTATGATATAGACAAAGTATTGATTGAAGTAGAAGAAACAGACAGCACGAGAACAAACTATACAACGATAAAATCAAATATTGTTTATTACAACGATACAATAAATGCAACCCAGGTAGGTTTGCACACATACAGGATATATGCAAATGATACCTCCGGCAATCTAAATGATACAGAATCTTCTACATTCTATGCTCAGGAAACAGGACTGCCTGTTATAGATTTTGTTCCGCCTACTGACGGTAATAATTCTGCAGTCCAGAGGAATTATACATATGTAAATGTAACAGTTATTGACAGTATAAGCAATATTGGTTCGTGCCTTCTAGAATGGGATAGCAGCAATGAATCCATGAACAAGGTTGGTTACGGCATGAATGTACACTGTGAAATAAATAAATCTGCTGTTGACGGTGTGCACAGCTATAAGATCTGGGCAAACGATACAGAAGGCAATACCAATAGCACTGATACGATGTACATTATACTGGATACAATACCACCTGAGTTTATAGTAGAGAGCCCTGTAAACCAGACATACAATGCCACTGCCTCTGAAATTAATATTACATTAAATTATCTGGTTTATGATACTATTTCATCAGCAGATCAGTGTTGGTATAGCATAGACGATAATGATAATATAACACTGCAGAACTGTCAGAATACAACCTTCCTTGCTTCTATTGGTCTTCACTCACTTAATTTATATTCAAACGATACCCTAAACAATATCAATATAACACAGATTAACTTTACATATAAAGCCCTTGGCTATCTTAATGCAACATTAATCAATCCACTGCCTGATTCGTCCAATATGGTTGCCCAGAATTCCACCTTTACAATAATTGCAAATGTCACATGTCAAGGCGTTACAGGCGTGGTCTGTGACGATGTGAGTGGAATCGCAAGATACAATGCATCAGGAAACACAAAAGGAAACAAGGTAGTTGGTGAATGGGGAATCATGACAGACATGCCTGCCAAAGAAGGCGTATGGTCAGAGGAATGGATGTGGATAAGCTTCGAGCACGAGTTTGATGAAGCTCCTGTTGTTATACATGATATTGACCTAAACTCTTACGATTATGATGATAACCCTGCTTATACAAGGATAACAGGTGTTAACACAACTGGCTTTTTTGTCAGGGTAGAATCATGGGATGACAGGAACACAACCAACAACAGCCCTCTTCCAAATGCTACAATAGACGGTTACTGGCTGGCCATGGAAAAAGGTATACATAACATAACAGACAAAGACGGAGCTTATTCCAGGTTAGTTGAGGTAAGCAATTTTACAATGCTTGCTTCTGAATGCACAGCAAGAAGCGATTATGACAGGGCTGGCAACAACAGGAATTTCCAGTATTCCTGGACTTACATGCCAATGGTTTTAGCCAGGGTACAGACAGCAAACGACGACGATGAGATAGCGCAGTCGCCGTTACATCACTGCTCTTCTGGTATTGGAGTTGCCTATGATAATACCTGTGTCCAGGTTGGTTTAACTGGTCTGGAGCCTGATGCACCTGGAAACTATGTTTGTGCAGCACATACAGCAGATGAAGAAGGCGGATATATTGCCTGGGAAATGGATTCTGACCATTCAATAACAGCTGAAGCAAGGTATACAGGACAGACAGGCAATTCTACAATATCTTATCAATGGGAAGCTATCTGGGAAGAGGATGAAGGCACAAGCTGCGGATTAAGCAACGATCCTTACCCACTGGACTCTGCAGTGCTCATTGCACACCTCTCCCAGAACTGGACAGAAGGTGTGGCCTTTGCTACTGGTGTGAGGATTGACGGTGGTGACGGATTCCTTGCTGTGGTAGCATTGAGTAACTCTGATATTATTCATTATGCAGGAATGGAGGACCAGAACGGTGACTCAGACACCTCCCACATATCTGAACCATTTGCCTTCTTGTTTTTCAATTCATCTAGTGGATTCTTATACAACAATGAAACAGGAATGCAACCAATAAGCACTTCAGTTACTACTCCGCTCTACACAAATGATGCCCAGCCGCAATATTGCAATTCCTTGGGGCAAAACCAGTCCTGCCAGCTAAATTGGACAGTTAATGCCACAGGCAATTTGGATACCTCCTGGCTGATAGATGTCATGTTTTCAGGCATTTCAGACCTTATTGATGACAGCTACACAGAAAACAGCGCTATTAACATCACTGCTGTAGGATACCTCGAGGTAAACCTTACAGAGCCGCCTGATTCTACCTCTGTTATGGTTAACAGGACATTCAGGATAAACGCTACAGTTACCTGCAGGAACGGTCCATGCAGTACTGTATCAGGCACTGCCAGATATAATTATTCAACTGCAAATCCAGACACCCCAATAAACACAACACCAGGCGATTACCCGCTGTTTACAGATGAGAATCCGAAATCCTGCGGCTATCTTGCTGAGGATGAGTCATGTACCTTGGAGTGGATGGTAAACGCAACTGGCGATCTCGGCTCTTATTTTGAAATAGACGTGAATTTCACAGGCATTGAAAGCAATGATACTGATGATTCTACAATAAATATAGTATGTTTCTATGTCATGACCCTCCAATGGGATTTCATAAACTTCTCAAGCCTTTACCCAGGAGATTACATAGACGCAGTTGGTAATGATGATATGCTCTATAATATAACAGTTGATGAAGACAGCTGTGCAATTGATTTGTACATAAAAGGCATAAATCTTACAAAGCCCGGGACTTCTTACGTCATTGGGGTAGGGAATGTAACCTGGAACACGACAAACCAGTATCCTGGTTTTGAGTTAAATTATACATATGCCCTAATAAATTCAAGTGTACCTTCCAACACAAATATAACAACATATTACTGGATAGATGCTCCTATCACTGAATACGGTGATTATAACGGAACCATCTGGATTAGTGGAGTTGAGCCTGGTGAGAATCCATAAAATTTTATTAGTAGCAGTATTTTTGCTTTTGTTTTCATGTATGGTTAGAGCAGAGATTAGCCTAGGCACTGTACAGGCAGAAAAATCCGCAAGCATTTATCCTGGCGAGACAGCGTATTTTAAGATACTGCTTTTTACTACACAATCTCCAGTGCATGTAAACTTTGCTTATGAACTGCCTGATAACTGGGATATAGTAATAGACCCAGGAGAGGTTGATGTGCCGTCAGAAAGCGGAGAGTATATAGCTTTGCCTGAGGGTTACATAATGGCCTCAAGAGTAGATATAAAGCTGGACATACCAGCTAACGAAAACCCTGGTAAATATGAAGTAAAGGTGGTTGCACAGGCGTCATCAGGTAGCAGCGGTACTATAGCTACAACACAGGAAAGGATATTTCCGTTCAGAATAACTGTTCTTGGGGATTCTGAGAATATCGAGACTCAGGAATCACCAGTCGAGGCACTCTCGAATCTTACAGAAGAAAATATAGAAGAACTGATAACTAATACGGAAAATTTAACAAAAGAAAGGCAGGAACCAGATAACCAGCCAGAGCGGCCCGGCATTACAGGACTGGTAACAGGAGACACATCACTAATATGGGTTTTTGTTTTTATAGTTATTACCATTCTGGCTATTGCATATCTTAGGCATTAATGCCTTAAATATTGCCTCAGCAGTATCAGGTTTACAGATAGTCCGAAGAATATAAGGAAGAATTCTGACACGGCAATCATAACATTACTCTCATAGATATGAACACCTATTCCCTCGAAGCCGATGAAATAAAATAATGTAATTGCTAGAAAATGCAGTGCAAGGGATACGGCAATACCGAATATCATCAGGGACTGTGGGACACGGTTTAACATTACTATAGGGTAACGAATAAAACTTTTTAAGATCCTGCAGGATTTTTGTTATTTTTAATTACAAATAAATTACAAAGGAATTACAAAAGGCTAATTTTTTGCAGGATTCAGAAAGAAACTGTCGCCATCTCATTAATATTGTCTATAATTTTTTTCATGGAATCGGATTTTATTATCAAGAATATATCCAGGTCTGTATTGTTTTCCGGCATAACCAGACTGCATATAAGCGTCAGCGTCGATATCTTTTCAAGGTATGGATTGCCTAGATTGAAAAATTCGATGCTCTTGCTGGGATTCACCGAGAACTGCGGTTTCTGAGTAAGCACCTCTTTATTCAAGATCTTGCTGAAGGTGTCTATAAAATATCCTGATATTATATTCTCAACTTCACAGATAACACCAACATTTTCATCGCTAAGACCTTTGTAAAAACCAATTTCTTTGTGCAGTAGCATATCTGCAAATTTCAACACATTATCTGATCTTGATGATATTGCAACAACTGACCTGGGATTTTTGATTACGTTCCAGACAACAACGGTCTTCACGTCTTTTGGATTCATTTTTTTGGGAATGCTATTCAGCTCAAGAGAAAACATTTTAAACCCTTTTATCTGGATTTTTTTCTGCAGTGTAAGCGAAAGCGCATTGGCTGCGTAATCAAAGGTCTTTTTCCAGAAGCCCTCTAATATTTTTTTCTGGATTGCATCCATCTTCATTACTAACCACTACACAACAAAAAATTATTTTTTAGATTTTTTCTCACGTGCCTTATCTATTGGAATTGTGAAATAAAAGGTAGTTCCTTTGCCGACCTTGCTCTCCAGCCATATTCTGCCTCCCATGCCTGCTAATAACTCTTTGCACAGGCATAGACCAAGCCCAGTGCCGCTGTATTTTCTCGTGTAAGCAGATTCGATTTGATAAAACCTCTCAAATATTTTTTCATAGTATTTCTTAGCAATGCCTATGCCGGTATCAGCAACACTGAATTTTATGTTATTTCTATCTTTAACAGCTTTGATTTTAATCGAACCCTTGTCAGTATATTTTATAGAATTGTCAACCAGGTTTATTAGAACCCTCTTTAATTTTTCGTTATCTGATTTTATTTTAGACAGCTTAGGCTCTAGCTCTACCTCCAGTTTTAGACCCTTTTCCTTTGTTTTATACTGTTCCATCTCCTTTATTTCATCTAAGAATTTGTATAGGTTTATATCGTCTGCTGTGAATTTTATTGTACCGAGATCACTTCTTGACAGGTCCAGTACATCGGTAACAAGCCTTGCCAGACGCTTGGTTTCAGCAATAATTATGTCCAGGTACTTGTTTCTGTTCTTTTCGTCTTTTATTATTTTTTCATTCTTCAGCAACTGGGAGAACCCGCTTATTGCAGTCATTGGGGTTTTGAGCTCGTGTGCAGCTATGGATATAAATTGGTCTTTTTCTACATCTAGCTCCTTAAGTTCTCCGTAACTCTTTGTTAATTTTGACTGGGCCTCTATCAGGTTTTTGTTTGTTTCATCCAGATCCTCCATCATATTAGCCATTGCAGTCTCTGTTTTTGTCAATTCCTCAACCTTTTTACGCAGATCTTCTGTTCTTTCTGCAACCTTTTCTTCTAGAGACTCGCTGTATTTCTTGAGCTCGTTTCTTGAGGCTTTCAGATCAGAAACCATCAGATTAAACGAAGAGGCAAGCTCGCCTATTTCATCTCCTGATTTAATTCCTATTTTCTTATCCAGGTCGCCCTTACCTATTTTAATAGCAGCGTCTCTTAGGCTTATTATTGGTTTTGTAATCCTTCTTGAGAAATAGATACCAGCGAATACAGCCAGACCAAGGCTCATGAGCACAATTAATAAAGAAAGCCCAACCACCATATTAACAGTTTCGTATGCCTCGTCAGCAGGAATTTCAACCACAACTGCCCAGTCAGGACTGCCAAGATGCGCATGGTTAGCCACGACCTGGTTTCCCATAATGCCTGTTGTTATATCAGCACTGCTTACATGGGTACTTTCATCGCCTTTTACGAATTCATTCACCTCTTCTAGTTGGATCAGTGTCTCCCCGCGTAGAACACGGCTGATATCACCAAAAGCTATTAGTCTGCCCTTTTTGTCAACTACATAGGCAACTCCTTTATCACCAACCTTGATACTGTCTACCAGATCCCACATGAATTTCAAATTCACCTCAGCTACCAATGTTCCCTTGGAATCACCAAAGACATCCAAGATAGGAACAGCTATTAGTATCATCGGCTCACTGGTTATTTTATCAATATACACTGAGCTGATGTATGTTTCCCCTTGGTCTATGTAGGAAACCATCTCACTCTTGTTTATCACTACCAATTGGCCTGATATCACGCCTGACAAGCGGGAGACCCTTACTATCTCTCTTTCCATTGAATCCAACAAAACCAGCTGGCGAAAAGAGGGCTCATGGCCAAGCATTTTATCCAAGAACAGCTTCTGGTTTTCTTCAGGCTCAGACAGAATATCACTAATACTAACATCTGCGTTCAAAATGCTGATTTGATCATGAATAAAAATCCTTACTGTGTTAGCTGCATCCTCAGCAATAAGTTGCTGCTGGCTTGCAATGGCATCCTGTTGGATTGTATATGTAAAATATAGGTTTAGGCTGTTTGAAAGTATCAGCACTATTGCACTCAGGGCCAAAAAAGAAATAGCTAGGGTAAACATCAAGCCCCTGAAATTCACCATCTTTTTTACTCTGGCCAGCATAGAAAAAACCACTATTTCTATATCCAACCCCGTCAAAGCTGATCAACGGATTATCTCGTCTGCCTGAGCCAGCATCCCTTCAGGCACTGTCAGGCCCAGCTCTTGTGTAGCTTTGTAATTGATCCGTAGATGTGGTTCTGGTGTGACCAGAGGAATCATACCTGCAGATTTGATTTGTTTGCTTGTATTCATTTCAACCAATTCAATGAGAATCTAACTTATTATATTATCTGCCTTGGCCAGCAGTCCTTCGCTTATGTTTAGTCCAAAATACTGTGCTGCGTTGTAATTTATCTCGAAATAGCTTTCCGATGAAACAACAGGAATGCTGCCAGCTGGCATGCCTCTTAGAATCTTGTCAGCTAGTAATGCTGCTTGTTGTCCTGTTTTTGGGATATCAACATTTATTCCGAAAATAGTGGCATTTCCCCCAACCTGCATTATTAGACCTGCAATCGGTATGTTGTTTTCATACGCAAATTTACCCATTACTGCATAAGGCTCAGGGAATGTACTAAGTGGCTCAGGTATGAACAATATTGCGTCAAAGCCAATATTGCCTGACGCAGTTATGCGGTCAAACTCAGCCTGAAGCTCTGCTGCATCATCTGCTGGAAATTCGATTATGGTCACGCCTACTGCATTAGCTGCTGGATGCAATACCTCCATCTGGTTTTCTACTATAGGGTAGCCCCGCTGATAAGGCACCCACATTACCGTGGCATTAGGCACGATTTCATGCATTACCTCAAAGCGCTTGATAGCCAGGTCAGGCCCTGGGTAGCGAACACCGGTGATATTCCCGCCTGGCTGCTGCACGCTATCCACCAGACCAGTGCCTTCGATATTGGCAATAGAAAAAATCATTGGAACACCTGTTCCCTCTATGACAGCCTTGGCTGCCATAGATACCTCAGTAGGAAACGTGTATATCAGGTCAACTTCATCATTCACGAACTGCTCAAGAATCTGCCTTTCTTTCTCAGGCTCAAACATTGTAGCCTGAACCTCATAGATTATGTTATCCCCTTCTATGTAGCCTAGCTCTGTCATCTTGGCCTTAAATGCAGGCGGTATTTCTTCCAAAAATACCCCAAGCCCGTTTAACATACCCACCTTATAGACCTTTTCCTCCTGCTCAACACAGCCGCTCAGAAGCAGAGAAACAACTAAAAAAACCACAACCAATGACTGCTTAATTAGAGCCATTTAGACACTTTTTACATTTAATCGTATATTTATGGATTGTTTTGTGTGGTATATATAATTATCCATTTCTGGTAAAATCTTGATTTGTTTAAACATAGTTTATCCCTATTTTTAGATCGTAAAGAGTAACTCATTTTTTTAGCCCCTTCTGCAATTCCTTGATTTTTTTCTTGAGCTCAAGCATTTTCAGTTCCCTGCCAATAGCAAGCTTGTTGAACCTTTCAATTTCCTGGACCTTATTTTCCATATCTTTCTTTGATTCCTCAAGCTCTTTCCTGCCCTTCTCAGTATTCTTAATAAGCTCTTTGATGTAGCTAATATCCCTCATAACAAGAACAAAACCAATTTTGCTTCCGATTTTGTCTTTCATTACAGAAGCATTCACAGAAAGGGTTATAGGCTTTTTATTTTTGTCTAGAATACCCACCTCATAATCCTTGACAGAATCATTGGTTTTAAGTGCCTTGAACATGTTTTCCAGGTTAAGCTGCAGTACGCTTAGAGGCTTTCCCAACAGCTCTTCCCTTTTCTTTCCGAGCATGTTTAGTATAGAGGTGTTGGCCAGGCGTATTTCCCTGTTGTTATCAGCAACAATAATGTAGTCTGTCATTGTTTCTAGTATTCTGTCTGCAACCGCGCCTGGCGTGACCTTTATTAACCCATGCTTTGAGATAGCATAAGCAATAATTACTGCTGATATTGTTGTTAATGGGGTTGTAATTCTCATAAATTCAAAACCCAGAACCTCAGGCAAGACCTGAGATAATAATCCGCCAACCACCGGGATACCTATAGCAATTATAAGCAACTTTATATTGATTTTTTCTTTTTCTAAACCCCTCTTTAAATAGTACCTGACAGTTAAAAATACACCAGCAGTAGTAAAGCCTAAGATATATAGCGCAAATGGGATGTAGAGAGGCCCACGTAATATGTAGTATCCAAACCATGATTCAGTTACACTGATTGATATGAGGTCTGTTGTAAATGCTATTAAGATGAAAAACAGCGAAGGCAGAAACAAAACATAAGACAGTTTATTAGCTAGCTTCTGCTGCGTGAATTTCAGAAAGAAGTTAAGTACAAAAACTGGGTTTAATGCAGCACCAACTGTTGAAAAAATATTTGACCGTAAGGCTGCCTCAGGTGATTGTGATACGAGAATGAGAAAATCCCCGAATGCCCAAACTGCCCATGAAAAAGTGATAAAGCTGTATAATATGCTTGGGGTATCCCTTGAGTTCCTCTTTAGAATATAAAAACCAAGAAATAAGTTTGCAAGAAAAGCAATCAGCGGTAAAAGAGCATAGGAATTCATTTTACTCTCCTTGTCCGGATGACGAACTAAACAATCTTCTTTACCCTTTTTATCAGGTCGTCATTATCGAAAGGCTTTGTGATGTAATCAATTACCTTCATCTTCTTTAGAACGTCTTTTCCTGTTTCCGAGAACCTTGCAACAGTAAGAAACGCGATCTTCAGGTTCTTTGTTTTCGGATCTTCCCTTATCTTCTCGCATACCTCTCTTCCGCTCATGCCAGGCATCATCATGTCCAGCAGTATAAGATCCGGCTTGACTGTCTTTAGCTTGTCCAGACATTCCTTTCCATTAAGTGCTGTTATTACCTCATAGCCCTCCTGTTCAAACAAAACCTTTACCAGCTCAACTATGTGCTCTTCGTCATCAACCGCCATTATCTTCTTGGCCATGTACACCGCCTCTATTTCAAACAGCCTTAAAAATTGCTTAATTTATATATATGTTCCATCCTTTTTAAATTATCCTAATGCTTACTAAGAGCGTTGAGCAGTATAAATATACTCATTCCAGATCAATTATTTTGTCAGCAAACATATCCAGATCCTTGACAAGCCTTTTGTTATCATCTAGAATAGGCTCTCCCTTAAGCACGATAAAGATCTTTTTCACCTTCTTTTCTTCCGTTAGGATATCATGTGTAAACCTGACTATATTTGATGCTTCCTGATAGATAAGCAGCGAAGATACAGTGTCCATCATTACCACACTGCATCCTTTTTTAAGGACCTTGGTAATTGTTATTCTCAAAAGGTCCAGATTAACTGGTGATGCTAGGAAAATGCAGTTTTCAACCGCCTCGGGCTTTTGGTAGTGACTGGTCAGGATATCTATAAAGAAGAATCTGTTGGTGTCTATGCCTACGGATTTCAAACCCTCGACAACATCCTTATACGGCTTACTCAGGCATACATAACATATTTTTGTATTTGTTTTCTCCACTGTCTTTACTATATCTATCAGCCGCTCTAGGTACTGCTCTTCATTCAGCAATACCAGCAAAAACTCATTTTTTATTACATCCTTAAGTATATCCATGATTCACACCGATTAATTCTACCGTTTAGTTAATATTTTGTAACGGACTCGTGATTTTAGGCTATTTAGATATATTCCCTCCTTAGTTAACTTTCTAATGCTTAGGTATATAAATACTTTACTATTATTAATATTAATAGCAAATAAACATAAGAAAAAACATAAAATGTTTAAACATTGATGAATAGATTATTGCTCTGGGGTGATGGTGAATTCTGATTATATAGTTATTGCTGTGAATTGATATGCTTATACACGATACTACACTGAGGGACGGGGAACAGATGCCTGGTGTAGTATTTAGTTATGAGGAAAAACTCAGGCTAGCAGAGCTGGCTATTGACTTTGGTGTGGATTTTATAGATATAATGCCTTCTGTTTCTGCTTCTGAAACAGAACTGGCGCAGGAACTTGCATCCAGGCATAACAAGCATATATCTGCTACATGCAGAGCACGAAAAGAAGATATCGAACTGGCTTATAAGCTCGGTATTAGGCAGATCGTCTTATTTTCACCCCTCTCAGACATTCATTTACTTCATAAACTACGGATAAGCAGGGAAAAAAACCTTAGAAACAGCCTGGAGATGATAGACTACGCAGACCGCCTTGGGCTTTGTGTTGATTTCGCAGCTGAGGACTGTACCAGGGCAGACTGGAATTATCTGAAAGGCTTTTTAAGCTCGATTTCTGATAAAATAAGAATCTTCTACA
>Ga0315554_1000285_pt1 | contig 29556 bp, 26 predicted proteins | sample SalMarSW160370MG_FD_202114 | JGI IMG/M metagenome (GOLD analysis project Ga0315554, IMG submission 202114) | Salt marsh sediment microbial communities from the Plum Island Ecosystem LTER, Massachusetts, United States - Salt Marsh Sediment SW1603-70 ...
GGTGCTCTATCCTCCCCCACACACCACGAAAAAGCTGTTCTCTTAGAGAAACCAAACTACATCCTCATGGTAGTTAGTGGATGTCGAACTCGGTTAGGAAGGGTATAGCACTGGCCGGATTATCAGTTCGGCAAGGGGGACACAGGGGGATGGGGCCACCACTACTAAACAGGGCGTGTGAGGTGAGTAACAGAATGTCAGGGTGTCACCCTCTGAGATTGCTTCGTCGCTGGTGCTCCTCGCAATGACGAGACCGGGGCTGGTTGTTACTCACCACAATGACATGGTCGGGGCTACCCGTTACCCTCACTGTCATCGCAAGCCCTCTTTACTGTCATTGCGAGCGACCCGCCTGCCATAGTCCCGAAGGGACGGCGGGCAGGAGCGAAACAATCTCCAGGGCAGAGGCTTTAGTATTGACTTTACCTGCACTCATGAGTACAATGCGGCTTGTAATGAAAGCTCCCAGACTGGCGGCGGTACTCACTTTATTAGGCCTGTTGAGCTTAATCTGGACGCAATACTGGACTACCCCCGCCACGACATCAGCCATTTCGGAAGGAGTCGGGTGGGCCAGTGTCAATATCCCGGCCGGGGGCGAGGTGGGCGGTTGGGTGCTGGCCAGCGGCGCCAAGCCCCGCCACCTGACAATAGCAGCTAACGGTACCCTCTACTGCTACGCCACCCCTCCGGGGACCACCTCCCGGCTGTTCAAGTCCACTGACGATGGCAATACCTGGTCGGAGACCGGCACGGCCCAGGATGTGATAGCCGACATTGCCACCGGCCCGAATAGTAGCCTCTATTACGCAACTGAGGCCACCATCTACAAATCGACCGACGGCGGCAATACCTTTATCCCGCTACCGGGGAACCCGGGCGGGGCGGGGGGCGGCAACATAGTAATTACCTCCATCGATGTCAGCCGGGATGACACCGGAAATATCGTTGCTGCCGCCACCAAGGACGCTGACAGCGCCGAGTCCGGCGGCGTCTATCTCCTCGACGAAAGCGACCCCTCCCCTGCCTGGATGGACACGGACGCCGGTAACTACGATGTCGTCCGCGTGGCCTTCTCCCCAAACTTTGCCGAAGACGGCCAGCTACTGGCGGTAGCCACCGACGAGACGGGCACTTTTGTCCTCGCCAGGAACGGGGACAATGCCTGGGGAGCAAGTACTGCCGCCGCCTCGATTCCGGGCGTGGTGCCGGTATCAGCCGCAATTGCCTTCGCGGAGAGCTATGCCAAAGACGTCACCCTGTTTCTGGCGATTACCACCGGCAGCGACGGCGGTGACCTTTACATGGTAACCAGGGACAATGACACTCTCGTGGCCACCGACCTGGACATCGGTTCCGGCTACGGCCTGGATAACATCGACATCAGCAGCGTAGCCATTGCCGGCGAGGCAGGTAATGCCACACTGCTGGCCGGGGCCGCCAGCAGTGCTGGGGTCTACATCAGCAGCGACGGTGGACAGAACTGGACGGCGGCCACAAAACAGCCGACCGGCCAATCAGAGACTTTTGTCCTTATGGCCCCAAATTTTTCCAGCCAAGGCAAAGCCTACGTGGTTACCGCCGGTGTTGAGAGTGCCTTCTCCCGGACCACTGACTTTGGCGCAACGTGGAACCAGGTAAGTCTGATTGACAGCACAATCGGCGCCATTGTTGACGTGGCGGTACCCTCCACCTACTGGATGAACAACACCCTGTTCATGCTCACCTTTGACACTCAGCACCTCAAGCATAGTCTGTGGCGGAGTGCCAGCGGTGGCGCCACCTGGGAGAGGGTGTTTACCAGCACCCCCACCGGAGTAGATGAACTCAGCCTGGTCGAGGTCTCGCCCCAGTACGGCACCGGCAGTAAGGTGTTGTTCCTGGCCGGCATCAGCCACGGCAGCCCCGCAATATGGAAATCGAACGACAACGGTCAGACTTTCACCACCATGAGCGCACCCCTGCCAGTCGATGCCTGGGCAGTAGCCAGTGACGATGTCCTTTTCATCGGCGGTTTTGATGGCACCGACGGCCGGGTCTACCGCTTCACCAACGGTGCTCTCTTTCCCCCGACGGGGGCAGCCGTCGGCAGCCAGCCAGTCATTTCCGTGGCGGTTTCACCAGCCTACCAGTACGACCAGACCATTCTGGCAGGTAACACCGCTGGACAAGTGTACTGGTCCGACAACGACGGTGCCTCCTTCCAGCCGCTGGGTAATCAACTGCCACTGGTCAACGGTATCGGTGAAGTATCCGTCGCCTTTGACCCCGCATTCGGCAGCAACCGGACAATCTACGCCACCTGTGCCGGTCAAGTGAGCGCCAGCAGCAAAGAGCGAATCTTCCGCTTTATCATCGGCGGGAGCGGTTCCTGGCAGAGTATCGACGGTAGCCTGCTGGATGGCGCCGAAATCAGCCAGGTGGCAGTCTCGGAATGGGGTACGCTTTATGCAATCAACTCACAGGCGGTAGGCCCCACCGGCGCGACCGGAGGCATAGAGCGCTCCCTCACTCCGACCTTCCCTCTCGGGCAGACCTTCGAGACGGTAACCAGTGGCCTCGTTGATGGGGCCGTGCTGAACGGCCTCTGGGTATCGCAGAACCAGCTGTGGTCAATTGACAGTCAGAACACCCGGCTGGTGAGCTATCTCGATACCCTGTCCGCACCGGCTATGCTGTTATTGCCAGCCAATGGTTCGACGGGCATTAACCCCACCAGCACTACTCTCTCCTGGTTCCCGCTGATGGGGGCAACGGAATACCGGTGGCAGATTGACGATGATGTCAACCTATCAACTGTTCCCGGCGGCTTCGAGGGCAAGACCGGTGCCAGCTCCGTCCGGCTCCCAGCACTGGAGACAGGCACCACCTATTACTGGCACGTGAGGGCCACCAGGCCGATATTAAGCCCGTGGTCAGAAATATGGTCATTCACCACCTTACTCGACGACGGTGTCAACATCCTCGAACTCCTCACCCCCGAAGCCGGTGCTTCCGACGTGCCGCTGAGGCCGGTATTCCAGTGGACGGCCGTTTCCGGTGCGGAAAGCTACGAGCTTTTGGTAGCGACCGATATCGATTTCACCGACCTCCTGATTGAGAAGACAGCAGCTAACGCCCTTCCTGCCACCGCCTGGCAAAGCGACGTGGACCTGGACTACGAGACAACGTACTACTGGAAAGTTAGAGGGCTTTCTGAGAACAGCTACGGCACCTGGAGCACAGTTAGTGCCTTCACCACCGAATCACCACCTCCGCCGCCAGAGCCGGAGACAGAAACCGAAGAAGAACCTAATCCGGTACCACCCGAGCCTGAAGAACCAGACCCGGTGCCCGTCCTGATGCTGGAGCCGGTGCAGTCAGAGATACTGCCCGAACAGACTCCACCCTCCATATCACAACCAGTGGATACAACCATCCCCAACTGGGCAATCTACGTGGTTATCGCCCTGCTCTCGGTGATAGCGCTGCTGTTGATTACTATCCTGGTGCTGGTTATCGGGATAAGACGGCTCTAGACGGGCCTCCGGAAAAGGCATCACCCAATCCAGTTAGATAGCCCGGCACCGTCAGCAGTTCAATATTCAAGCTGGACAACCTGGACACTAAGAGGTAAACCAGTCCTGGTCAATGAGAGCTTGGGCTGGGCAGTGATTTCCTTCAGACCCATTTCTTTGAGGAAGCCATCAATCGGTGCCAGCCCCCGATTCAAGGCATTCGTCCGATAGTGCATCGGCACCACTATCTTTGGCTCAAGCTGGCGGACTACCTCAGCCGCCACAGCGGCATTGATTGTGGACACCCCGCCTACCGGAAGCAGTAGCACATCGACCTCCTCTATCTGCTCAACCTGGTCGGTGGTGAGCACATGCCCCAGGTCACCGAGATGACAGACCGATACCCCGTCAACATCTATCAGGTAGACGGTGTTTCTACCCCTCTTGGCCCCCTTCTCGTTATCATGAAAGGTACCCACACCGATAATAAGAACACCGCTGATTTCATACTCGCCGGGGCCTCCGACCAGCCTCGGGTCACCAGCGACGCCCTGAATATAAGAGTGCCCCGGGTGCTGATGACTGACAGTGACAATATCAGCCGAGGGCTTGCCCAGAGAATACCCCAAATCAGGAGGATAAGGGTCGGTAATAATGGTGGCGCTTCTACCCTTGATACGGAAGCAGGAATGACCCAGCCAGTTAATATCCATCGAGCTTAATATAGCACAGACGAGATTGCTGTTCAATCGGTCATGGTTCCTCTTGACAAGTGAGGGTGGAAGGTGGTAATTTAAAACTGTTAGCAGTCTCGTGCTTAGACTGCTAAAGGGGGAGGAAATGCTTCCACTCAGGACAGAAACGATACTAAAATCAATCGTCGGGCGGTACATTGTTAATGCGGTGCCAGTGCCTTCGCAGAGCATCATGCATGACTACGGCCTGGGAGTCAGCTCAGCCACCATCCGTAATGAGATGGCACGCCTGGAGCACGACGGTTACATCATCCGTCCCTACACCTCGGCGGGGAGCGTACCCTCAGACATGGGCTACCGCTACTACGTAGAATCCCTGGAAGACATTGAGCTCCCGCTGAACCAGCAGCACCAGATAGAGCACATGTTCCATCAGGTCGAGACCAGACTGGAGGAGTGGCTCAGTCTGACGGCGACACTGCTGGCACACCTGGCGAACAATACGGCGGTGGTCTTCATACCAAGACCAGCCAACTGCCAGCTAAAACACATTGAGATGGTCAGCCTGCAGGACATCACGGCATTATTAATCTTGGTCCTTCACGGGGCTAAGGTCAGACAACAACTGGTGGTTTTTGACCACCCCACTTCGCAGCCGGAGTTGACAGCCATAAGTAACAAACTGAACACGGCCTATGCCGGTCTTACCGCCGAGCAGATTTCAGGCAGCGAGGCAGAACTATCCGATATCGAAAGACGACTGACCGATTGTATCCTAAGTATTATGCAGGCCGAAGACAAGGAGGACCGGGACGAACCTTATCTCGATGGCCTGCACTTCACACTGGACCAGCCAGAGTTCGCTGGTGGCCAGCAGATGCTGACTCTGGTGGAACTGGTCGAGCGGAGGAATAGATTAAAAACCATCCTACCCCGGCAACTGCCCCCTCACGGAGTGCAGGTAGTTATCGGTAAAGAAAATGAGGCCGAGAGCATCCGGGACTACAGCGTCGTCCTCAGCCGGTACGGCCTGCCTGATGAGGCTGTCGGCACAATAGCCATTATCGGCCCTACTCGAATGCCCTATGCCCGCAGCATTGCGGCAACAGACTATCTGGCCTGGCTGCTGAGCCGGCTGATTGCCAGGTTATACGGTAAAGAGGCACCACCCCAAAGAGACCGTTCAGAAAACTAGGGAGGCAAGGCTGCTAGGATGATACCGAGAGACCCGGATACCGAGCCAACTGCAGAAGATATTGAACTGGAAGAGCCAGAAACAATGAAACAGGCTCTGGCAGACGAGAAAAAAAGGGCAGAAGAATATCTCGCCAACTGGCAAAGGACCCAGGCAGACTTCGTCAACTTTAAGCGGCGCATCGAGCAGGAACGGGAAGAGACTATTAAGATGGCCAACGCCGAACTGGTACGCGCTATCCTGCCCACTCTGGACGACTTCGAGAGAGCCTTGGAGCATGTCGAACCGCCGATGTCCGAGGATGGTTGGGCGGAGGGAATACGTCTTATCGAGCGGAAACTGAGGGCCGGTCTGGAATCACAGGGAGTACGAGAGATTAGGGCACTCGGCGAAAAATTCGACCCTAACCTCCACGAAGCCGCCCTGCACAGTAAAGGCCCCGAAGGGATAGTCGTTAAGGAGTTGCAGAAGGGATACATGCTGCACGATAGAGTAATCCGCCCGTCGATGGTTGTCGTGGGTAATGGAGAGACAGAATTGGAAGAGGAGGTCGGGCTGGAAGACGATTAGGACAACCCGGCCAACTTTGATACTAGTAGATTAATTGAAGATTCCCTCAATAGGTAAAGGAGGACTGAATTATGGGAAAGGTTATTGGCATTGATTTGGGGACAACCTTCAGTGAAGTAGCAGTCATAGAGGCAGGTGAGCCTGTAGTTATCTCCAGCGCTGAGGGAAGTCATCTCATCCCCTCAGTAGTCGCCATAAGTAAAAATGGTGAGCGTCTGGTAGGGCAGATAGCCAAGCGTCAGGCGATAGTAAATCCTGAAAATACTATCTACAGCATCAAGCGCTTTATGGGACGCAAGTGGGGAGAGCCAGCCGGACGAGAGCTGCCGGTGGAAGAGGATGCCAAACGCAAAGCCTACAAGGTCACCAAAGCCCCCAACGGTGATGTTCGCGTGGTGATGGGCGACAAGGAATACAGCCCTCCGGAAATCTCGGCGATGATTCTCCAGAAACTAAAAACTGACGCCGAGGCCTACCTGGGCGAGAAGGTCACTGAGGCTGTTATCACCGTGCCCGCCTACTTCAACGACAGCCAGCGCCAGGCGACCAAAGACGCCGGTAAAATCGCCGGACTGGAGGTATTGCGTATCGTCAACGAACCGACAGCAGCCTCTCTGGCCTACGGACTGGACAAGAAGAAGGAGGAGACTATCGCCGTCTATGACCTGGGCGGCGGCACCTTCGATATCTCCATCCTCGAACTGGGTGAAGGCACCTTCCAAGTAAAGTCGACCAATGGCGACACCCACCTCGGGGGTGATGACTTCGACCAGCGGATTATGGATTGGCTATGCGATGAGTTCAAGCAGGACCAGGGGATAGACCTGCGGCAGGACAAGATGGCCCTGCAACGCCTCAAGGAAGCCGCCGAGAAGGCCAAGACTGAGCTGTCTACCGTCCAGCAGACGGAGGTCAATCTGCCTTTTATCACGGCTGATGCCAGCGGGCCCAAGCACCTTAATATCACCCTCAGCCGGGCCAAGCTGGAGCAGCTTGTGATGGACCTGGTGGAGAAGACCCTGGGGCCGGTGCGCCAGGCGCTTGAGGACGCCGAAAAGACGGCCGCCCAGATTGACGAGGTGGTGCTCGTCGGCGGCCAGACCCGTATGCCGCTTGTACAGGAGAAGGTAAAGCAGTTCTTCGGTAAGGAGCCTCATAAGGGCGTCAACCCTGATGAGGTGGTAGCCATCGGCGCCGCCATCCAGGCAGGGGTACTTAAGGGAGAGGTCAAGGACGTCCTGCTACTCGACGTTACCCCCCTCACCCTGGGGATTGAGACGCTGGGGGCGGTGGTCACCCCCCTGATACCGCGCAATACCACCATCCCCACCTCCAAGAGTCAGATTTTCAGCACCGCTACGGACAACCAGCCGAGTGTGGAGATTCACGTCCTGCAAGGGGAGAGACCAATGGCGGCTGACAACCGGACACTGGGACGCTTCATGCTTGATGGCATCCTGCCGGCCCCACGTGGTATGCCCCAGATTGAGGTCAGCTTTGATATTGATGCCAACGGCATCCTCAGTGTTAAGGCCCACGACAAGGGAACCGGTAAAGAGCAGAAAATCACCATCACAGCCTCCAGCGGGCTCTCCAAAGACGAGATAGAGAAGATGCAACGGGAAGCTGAAGCCCACGCCTCTGAAGATTCCAAGCGACGGGAGGAAGTAGAAACACGCAATACTGCGGACACCATGGCCTATACCGCAGAGAAGCTGCTGCGGGATAACAAAGACAAGATATCCGACGCACTGAATAAAGAGGTAGAAGAGAAGGTGGCGGCGGTGCGCTCCGCCCTCCAGGGGACAGACCTGGAAGCAGTTAAAAGAGCGAGCCAGGAGCTTTCCGACACCATGCAAAAGGTAGGCACAGAAGTCTACCAGCAGCAGCCCCCACCGGGTGAGCAACCACCCCCTGACAGTGGCGACGGTGGCGATGACGAAGGCACCGTTGAGGGTGAGTTCCACGAGGTGTAGGCCCAGGCAATTAGAGAGTTAAAGAGTGGGTGAGGTAGGCAAAGCACCATGCCAGCAAAACGGGATTACTATGAGGTATTGGGCGTCCGCCGGGATGCCACCGGTGAGGATATACGGAAAGCATTTCGACAGCTTGCCTTTAAGTATCACCCGGACCATAACCGCGGGGATGGGGCCGAGGAGCAATTCAAGGAAATCAACGAGGCCTACGAGGTACTCTCCGACGCCGACAAGCGTGCCGCCTATGACCGTTTCGGACACAGCGGCAGTGAGAATATCTTCGGACGGGGCTTCGATGGATTTGACTTCGGCTTCGGCGACATCTTTGATGCCTTTTTCGGAGGAGCCACGACAGCCACCCGACAAACCCCACAGCGCGGGACTTCTCTGGAGTGCCAGCTCGTAATCACCCTCGAAGAGGCGGCTGTCGGCTGTGAGAAAGAGGTAGAAATTACCCGTACAGAAAACTGTTCCGAGTGTCAGGGTACCGGCAGTAAGCCGGGCACACAGCCGGTAAGGTGTCCGAACTGTGACGGGGCCGGTCAGGTGCGCCGTGTACAGGCAAGCATCTTCGGCCGCTTCACCAATATCACCACCTGTCCTCAGTGCCATGGGGAGGGCAGGATAATCACAGAGCGCTGCCCGCAATGCCGGGGCACCGGGCGCGAAAAGCTGAAACGCAATATCACCATTAAGGTTCCGGCCGGGGTGGATAATAATACTCAACTGCACATGCGTGGTGAGGGTAATGCTGGTACCAGAGGTGGCCCTGCGGGGGACCTGTTCGCCGAAATATCAGTCAAGCAGCACGAGTATTTTGTGCGCAGAGGCGATGACATCCTGTACGAGATACCAATCAACTTCGCCGAGGCTGCTTTGGGTACTGAGTTGAGTGTGCCCACACTCGACGGTGACCACCAGCTGAAGGTTCCCGCCGGTTGCCAGACGGGAACGGTCTTTCACATCAAGAATAAAGGTATCCCACATCTCTCCCGGGGCGGACGCGGTGACGAACTGGTCACAGTATCGGTAACCACCCCGGAGTCACTCACCAAGGAGCAGCGTCGGCTGTTTGAAGAACTGGCTGGTAGCCTGGGCACCGATAAAAACAAGAAACGAAAACGCTAGTTACTGGAATACTGGGCTACCCGCGCGAATTTCTTATTCCCCACCCTCCCCCGGATTGGGGCCTTGCAGTTCTTCAGCTTTATCACCAAGTCGACGCTCATTACCAGCCAGGAGCCTGGTGATATTGCCCCGATGCATAACAATTATTACAACAGCACCTACCAATGCGTAGAGGAGAAATTCAAGTGGCCAGTGATTTAAGACGGTAAGCAGTATCATAACAGTATAGGTACCGACCACCGCCACCAGGGAGGCCAGGGAAACGAACCTGGTGGTGACGGCACTGATAATAAAGAGCTCACCACCGAGCAGAGCGGCAATCGGTGACAGAGCCGCCATGCCGCCAAAGAAAGTGGTAACACCCCTGCCACCCCGGAACTTGAGAAATACAGACCAGTTATGACCGACCACGGCTGCCAGGGCTGCCAGAACCAGTCCAAATGGGGGTCCGAAACCAAAAATACCTACCTCTACATAACTAATACCCATGATAATTCGGGCAAATACCACTGCCAGCACACCTTTGAGCAGGTCGGCAGCAAAAACAATGACAGCCGCTTTTCTACCAGCCGTACGGAGTACATTGGTCGTTCCAGTACTCCTGCTCCCCAACTCCAGGACATTTAGATGCGCAAACCGTTTAGCGACGATTACACCACAAGGGATTGAACCCAGGAGATAGCCGAGGACGATACAGGAGATATACTTAAGAACTATTATGGCTTCGGGCGTCATTTCTCTCCCCTTGACTTAAAAACCAGCTTCAGTGGAGTGCCGACGAAGCCAAATGACTGGCGCAGCCTGTTCTCCAGATATCGGCGGTAGGAAAAGTGGACCAGCCTGGCATCATTAACAAAGAAGACAAAGGTCGGTGGGTTTATCTCTGCCTGGGTGGCATGCAGTATTTTTAACTGTCTAGGGCCTTTTCGCGGCGGACTGTGGCCAGCTACTGCCTGCTGCACAACACTGTTGACCTGGGCGGTCGGCAGCCGTTTCAGTCTCTCCCGATAGACCTCCGTCGCCCGGGGCATCACCTCACCCACACCCTGCCCCAACAAGGCCGACGTATACAGGATAGGTGCATAAGGGACGAACCTGAACCGGCCCCTGATGTATCCATCCCACTCGACTCGGTCGCCTCCGGGAATCAGGTCCCACTTGTTAACTACCAATATTATCCCTTTCGCCGCCTGCAGAATGTAGCCAGCGATGTGCATGTCCTGCGCTGCAGACAACTCGGTAGCATCTAGGACAAGCAAGACAACGTCTGCACGGTCAATGGCCCGAAGGGCACGCATCACGCTGTAACGCTCTATTCCCGTATCCAGACGGCCTCGCCGCCGCATGCCAGCGGTATCAATAAGTATCACACTTTCATCTGCTATGTCAAGTAAGGTATCGACTGCATCGCGCGTCGTCCCCGGTGCATCATCAACGATGGCCCGCTCACTACCGAGTATGGCATTAAGTAGCATCGACTTACCGACGTTGGGCCGGCCGACAATGGCCACCTTCATTATCTCCGGTTCCGCTTCAGGTAGTGCTGAAACCGGCAGAAGCGTGCTTATCCTGTCCAGCAACTCGGCGGTACCGCGCCCGTGATGGGCACTGATAGCCATAGGGTCACCCAGGCCGAGTTCGTAAAAGTCCACGGCGTGGGTCTCTAAACGTTCGTTGTCAGCCTTGTTGGCCACCAGGACTACAGGCTTGCTTGTCTGCCGCACCATATCAGCCACCTCAAGATCAGAGGGCGTCACCCCATCCCGGACGTCCACCAGAAAGATAATGACATCAGCCTCGGCAGCAGCTATCTTTACCTGCTCCCTGACCCCCTGCCCGACAGTGGTGTCCGGATTTACCTCAAGGCCGCCGGTGTCCACCAGGGTATACTCGCTACCACGCCAGGAAACGTCAGCGAAGACGCGGTCACGGGTTGTCCCCGGCAGGTCCTCAACGATGGCGATACGCCTGCCCGCCAGTCGGTTGAGCAGGGTGGACTTCCCCACATTCTGCCGGCCAACGATGGCCACAATCGGCTTTCTTGTTACCATCTTTCCTACAACTTCCCCATGAGTTGAATAAAATAAAAACTCCCCGGCATGTCTAATTATGGAGAAAAGGCTATATCTTGTTTCCGGGTGTTAGCTGCCAAGCAGCTTAGCCAGCAGGGCCTTTTGCGCGTGCATCCGGTTCTCCGCCTGGTCAAAGACAACCGACTGAGGACCATCGATAACGTCGTCGGTGACCTCCTCACCTCGATGGGCTGGCAGGTCATGCATGAAGATGACATCTGCCTTCGCCTGAGAAAGCAGCTTTTTGTCAACCTGATAACCGGCGAACGCACGGGCCCGAACCTCAGACTCAGCCTCCTGCCCCATGCTCGCCCAGACATCGGTGTAGACAACATCGGCCCCGCTGACGGCACGACCCGGCTCCTCGGTAAGAAGAATCTTAGAACCACTCCGGGCAGCGTAGCCCTGAGCAACCCGTAACATTTCACCCTGGAGACTATACCCGACTGGAGAGGCGATGTGGAAATTCATCCCGGCCAGTGCCGCCGCCAGCAGCAGGCTACGGGCGACATTATTGCCATCACCGATAAATGCCAGAGTAAGGCCAGCCAATTTCCCTTTTTTCTCGTAGATGGTAAGAAGGTCGGCGAGCGCCTGGCAGGGGTGCTCCAGGTCGGACAGGGCATTTATTACCGGCTTACTGGAGTGTTCCGCCAGCAATTCTACCGTCCCATGAGAAAAGGTGCGGGCAGTGATGATATCGACATAGCGGCTGAGCACTCGCGCCACGTCCGGAACCGACTCCCGCTCTCCCAGGCCGACCTCCGCCGGGGAGATATAGATGGCCCCCCCACCAAGCTGACGCATGGCCACCTCAAAGCTGACCCGCGTCCTGAGGGAGGGCTTCTCAAAGAGGATGGCCAGTATTTTCCCATCACAAAGGGCGGGGAGGCCCTGGGCCTTCAGTTTCACAGCCCCCGCCATGAACGAGGTAATATCTTCATCGGCCATGTCAGATATCGAAAGGAAGTCTTTTCCCTTCATATCATTACACCTCTTTTTACTCTCAGGTACCTTCACAGTATACCATGAAAGTCATCCGGTAGACACAATGTGTACTGTTTATATGTTATGGGGGTTTCGCCCCCTGTTTGGTGTTGAAGGCCCCATCACCCTGTATCCCCCTTCCCCAGAGGGAGGCTTGTATTACAAGTCCCTTTTTCGAGTCTTTTTGTCATTCCCACGCAAGTGGGAATCCAGAAATCGTGCCTAATCATATAGAATTGGATTCCCGTTTTCACGGGAATGACGACTTTTGATACAAAGCCCCCAGAAGGGAAGGGGGAAAGATGTGGGAAGAGGGGCTGCGCCCCTCTTCAACTCTCCTTTAAGTATTTGGATGTAAAGAACTAGATTCTAAGACAGTGACTTCCCCATATAAATAGGGAATATATTGGCCCGATGTATAGTCCCCTATGTAAGGTGCAAATGACCCATGTCAGGAAACTGCCCCACGCCGTTTTGGGGAGTCAGAGGGGTGTAACCCCTCTGGACGGGGGATGCCAAGGGGGTGTCCCCCTTGCATCGTCTCCCACTCGCAGAAAGCAATGGGAGCAAGAATCTATAAAAGCTTCACCCTCTAAGACCGCTCCCCCCTGTGTCACCCATCCTTCAGACCAGCCCATAGGCCGAAGGCATCCGCTGGCTGGCTTTAGCGGTCAGGATAATCTACAATAGCGATAACAGCAAGGAGGGGAATGATGTCCACCGAGAAATTTACTGTAGCCGGAAGCCAGGTACTGGAGAAGGTCAAGCAGCTAATCCGCGAGGGCAACATTCGGAGGGTACGTCTGCTGCACAATAAACGTACCATAATCGAGATACCACTGTCGCTCGGCGCCCCAGCAGCAGCGATAACCATCATGGCGGCCCCGCTCCTGGCCGCCATCGGGGCCTTCGCCGCCCTGGTGACCGAGTGCACCATCGAGGTCGAGAAGGTAGATAGTGACAGCGCCGACACAGGCAAGGATTAATACATATTCCGCCGGTGACATCGATACAGGCAGGGGAAGCTATGTCCTGCTGACGCATCTTCCTGAAGAGCAAACAATTGAGGTCGGTAGCCTTAGCCCTTTCCGCTTCCGCCGAGGCCACTATGCTTACGTCGGTTCCGCCCTCGGCGGGTTCAATTCACGACTGGACCGTCACCTTCGCACCGAGAAGAAGCCCCACTGGCATATCGACTACCTCCTGAATTATGCTTCACTGGATGCCATCATCATTTGTGAGACTGAACAAAGGACCGAATGCACCATTGCGCAGACCCTGGCCCGGCAGTTCAGTTCCGTACCCGGTTTTGGTGCCAGTGACTGCCATTGCCGCAGTCACCTCTTCTTTGATACTGGCGACATGATGTCGTCGGTGATATCCGCACTTGAGGCAATAGGTCTGGAGCCGAGATTGAAATGGCAGAAATAATCCTGGCAAGGCACGGTCAGACAGCCTGGAACAAAGCCGAGGTGTTCCGGGGGCGGATTGACATCGAGCTGGACACTACCGGTCTGAAGCAGGCAGAGCTGCTGGCAAAATACCTGAGCCACAGGAATCTGGAGACCGTCTATTCCAGCCCGCTATGGCGGGCTGTGCAGACCGCCGAGACAATTGCCCGCCATCACGGTCTTACCGTAGAAATCTCCCCCGGGCTCAACGATATCGACTTCGGAGAGTGGCAGGGGCTGTCCCGGGAAGAAGTAAGCACCAGATACAGCGAGCTATACTCAGCATGGATATCCACTCCCCACCGGGTTAGAATGCCCTCCGGGGAAAGCCTGGACGACGTGCGGCAGCGGGTGGTGGTACTGGTAAATGAAGTGGTGGGAAAGCACAAGGCGGCGGTTGTGTTAGTATCACACCGGGTGGTGCACAAGGTGCTGATATGTGCCCTCCTCGGACTGGACAATTCCCACTTCTGGGACATCAGGCTCGACAACTGCGGGCTGACCACATTCGAATTCACCGAGGGGCGGTTTGTGCTCGTCGAGCACAACAACACGTCTTTCCTGGAACCACTGAAGCAGGACCGACTCAGTGACTTTTGAGACCACTACCCGACTCCGTCGGCAAACAAATACTCCCCCACCTTCCTCAGCCGCTCCAGCCCCTTTATCTCGTGGGGGAACATGGGCACCTCAACTATCCGGATTCCCGCATATTTCTGGTAGAGTCGCTCGATATAGCCCCTCTGCTGGTCAGCCCTTTCCTGGAGGAAGTTGGAACCGCCAATCTCCTTGATGACGTTGTTAATCACAAGCTGGTCGGCTTGGAAGCCGTAACTGCCCATTTCTTCGAGGATGCCGTCAAGCTGCTCCACGGCAAGTGCCTCAGGTATGGTAACGATGACGAAGCTGACACCCTGCCGGAGAAACTCCATGTCTTCGCCGGACAGCTTTTCCCATCCCTTGATGATATCGAGCACCGACCTCCTGGTCCTGCTGCCGAGCTTGAGTCGGGAGTAGATACGCGGGGCCGGCCTCAGGTGTTCACGGAGCATCGACGGCGTCTGGAGCAGGCCAAGCGTCTGTCCCATCGGGGCAGTATCCCAGACAATATGTTCATATGTGCCGGCCTGGCTCAACTCCTTTATGTAGTCGACCATGAACTCATCGTGCAGGCCGGGCAGTATCGAGGTCACGAACTCGGCAAACTCGTCGTAGTCAACCGCCACAAACGAAGAAAAGACCTCATAGACCTCCGGGCCGAACTTTTTGTCCCACATCTGCTTTATCTCTTTCAGGCCAAGCTCAGCCAGGGAAAGTCCCTCAAGCACCCTGACCGGTTTAACTTTATCGGCAATCTCAAAAATATGCGACAGGGAAGGGGTGGGGTCGGTCGAGATTACCAGGGTTTCCCCGCTGTTTGAGGCGCGGTGGAGGGCGGTAGCCCCGGCACAGGTCGTCTTGCCGACGCCACCTTTGCCAGCAAACATGGTCACCCGCTTTATACCGGAACTATTATTTATGTCAAGCATTTCTTACCTCGGGCTATTTCAGGCTATCACTTCTGGCAGGGAGTAGTCAAAATGGTACTGGGGTGTCCACCTTCTCATACTCTGCTATAATAGGGCATGAATCAGCGGTTAGTACTTTTTGACGGCAATGCCCTGGTCCACCGGGCATACCACGCCATGAAGGACTCCATGCCACTAACCACCAAGAGCGGTGAGGTAGTCAGCGGCGTCTACGTCTTTACCCTGATGCTGCTCAAGGTACTGGCTGACCTGAAGCCCACTCACTACGCCATTGCCTTTGATACCCGGGCACCGACCTTCCGCCACGAGATGTTCGCCGAGTACAAGGCACACCGCCCTCCCACCCCCAACGAGCTACTCCAGCAGCTCGACCGTGTCCGGCAACTGGTCAATGCCTTCCACATGCCCGCATACGAGCTCGATGGCTATGAGGCTGATGATGTTCTCGGCAGCCTCAGTCGCCAGGCGGCGGAACAGGGGGTCGAGACCATCATTGTCACCGGCGATGCCGACACGATGCAGCTGGTCACAGACCAGGTCAAGGTGCTTTACCCGAGGCCGAGAGGGACTTTCAGCGATACCGACCTCTTTGACGAAGCCGCCGTGAACGAGAAATACGGTGTCAGGCCGGAACATATCCCTGACTATAAGGCCCTGCTCGGTGACCCTTCGGACAACATTCCTGGCGTCCCCGGCATCGGCAAGAAAACAGCTGCCAAGCTCATCCAGGAGTTCGGCGGTATCGACGACATCTATACCCACATCGACAAAGTTACCCCAGCCAAGATACAGGAAATCTTGCGGGAGAACGAGGCCACCGCCCGCCAGAGCCGGAAACTGGCCACCATCGTCACCGAAACGCCGGTAACCATCAAACTGGACGAGTGCCGCACAAGCAACTACGACCGCCGCCGTGTGACCGACCTTTTCCGCGAACTCGAGTTCACCAGCCTGATAGGCAAGCTGCCCGAAGGGGGTGAGAGCACCACGGGGCCAGCGCTTCAGGTCAGCGTGGAACCGCCACCAAAGCAGGAATACCACACCGTCACCAGCTCCGATGAGCTTGATGCAATGCTGAACCGCCTGTCTGCGGTCAAGGCCTTCGCCTTTGACCTCGAGACTACCGGTTTGGACGTGATGAAAGACCGGCCCGTCGGCATATCGGTCTCACCGGCGCCCGGCGAGGCCTATTACACACCGGTGGGCCACGTCGGCTGGGGGCAGGTGGAGCAGCTCCCACTAGAGCAGGTCCTCGACCGGCTCAGACCACTCTTCGAGGACGCTGCCCTGCCCAAGATTGCCCACAACGGCAAATTCGACATGACGATACTGGCCGAGAGCGGTGTTAATGTCAATAATCTGGCATCCGATACGATGATTGCCGCCTATCTGCTCAGCGAGAAGTCACTGGGACTGAAGGCTCTGGCCTTCCAGCGTCTCGGTATTGAGATGACGCCGATAACCGAACTCATCGGCACGGGCGCCAGGCAAATCTCGATGTCCCAGGTACCGATAGAGCAGGCAGCGAAATATGCCTGCGCTGATGCTGATATCACCGGACGGCTGAACGAAGTCCTGCAACCGGAGCTACACCGGGAGGGGCTCTGGCAGCTTTTTGCCGACGTCGAAATGCCGCTGGTGCCGGTACTGGTCCACATGGAAAGGAGCGGTATCGCTCTGAATACAAAGCTACTGAACGAGATGTCTCTGCGGCTGGGGCAGCAGCTGCTGGGACTGGAGAAGGAGATATATAACAGCGTCGGGCACCAGTTTAACATTAACTCTCCCAAACAACTGGGCTCTGTCCTCTTCGAGGAGCTGCAGCTACCCGGGACAAAGAAAAAGGGCAGCTATTCCACGGCGGCATCGGTACTGGAAGAACTCCGGGATACCCACGAGGTAGTGGGCTTCATTCTCGATTACCGCCAGTTGTCCAAGCTGAAATCAACCTATATCGACGCCCTGCCCGAACTGGTCAATTCGAAAACGGGGCGAGTCCATACCAGCTTCAACCAGACGAGGACTGCCACCGGCCGCCTTTCCTCAAGTGACCCGAATCTCCAGAACATCCCTGTCCGGGGCGAGCAGGGGAAGCAGATAAGGGAGGCCTTCATCGCTCCACCCGGTTCCTGCCTTTTTGGTGCGGACTACTCACAGATTGACCTGCGCGTCCTCGCTCACCTTTCACAGGACAAGAACCTGCTGGCCGCCTTCCAGCACGACGAAGACATACATGCGGCCACGGCAGCCCAGCTCTTCGGCGTCGCCACCAATGAGGTCACGCCCGACATGCGCCGCCTGGCAAAGACGGTCAACTTCGGCGTTATTTACGGGATGAGTGAGTACGGGCTGGAGCAGGCAACCGAGCTGTCCCGAGAAGAGGCCGCCAAGTTCATCGAAGCCTATTTTGAGAAATACCCCGGAGTAACGCAGTACCTGGAGTCCACCAAGCAGCAAGCCCGGGAAAGGGGCTACGTGCAGACACTGCTCGGCCGGAAACGCACTATCGCCGAGATAAACTCATCCAACCGCCAGGTAAGAGAGGCGGCGGAGCGCATGGCCATCAACATGCCGGTGCAGGGCACATCCGCAGATATCATCAAGGTTGCCATGATAAACCTGTACCGTGAGATGAACCAGCGCAAGTTAAAGAGCAAGATGCTGCTCCAGGTACATGACGAGCTTGTCTTTGAAGTACCGCAGGAGGAGCTTACCGAGATGGGTAAGCTCGTTCCCCACCTGATGTCCACAGCCCTTGAGCTCAGCGTTCCCCTGAAGGCAGATACCAAGACCGGCAGTAACTGGGGGGAGATGGAATAACTGCGGAAGTGTTGATGAGAAGACTGTACTTCGGTATCTACTGCCTCTTCTTTATTCTATTCGGAGTGTTGTGCTACCTGGCACATGAGTTCGCCAATTTCCAAGGCGATGTTACAGTCAGCCTCTGGGTGCAGGGAATTGACTTCCCCTTTTTCACCTTCCTGATGAAAGCAGCCTCATACCTTGGCCGCGCCATTCCCGTCAGCATTACAATCGCCGTTCTGGCCGCTAGCCTCCTGTTTTTTCGCCGCATATGGGAAGCCTTCTTCATCGTCATCATGCCAGCCATCGCCGGACTAGTCAATGAACTGATAAAGGCACTGGTCGACCGCCCCCGCCCCGGCGGCACCCTTACTATTGGCGGCAACAGCTTCCCCAGCGGGCACACCACCTATGCCACGGTAATTTGCGGCTGCATCTTCTTCCTGGCACCACGACTGCTGAAATGGCCAGTAGCCGCCCGGATAATACAGTTACTGATGGTGCTATTCATTGCCCTCATGGGAACCTCCCGCATCTTCCTGGGAGCACACTGGCCCAGCGATGTCCTCGGCGGTCTTATTCTCGGCGGACTGGTACTTGCTCCCGGCATTTTCATATACAAGTATTATGTTGAAGGTGCCCAAATTGAGTCAGAGGTGAAAAGTGCCCGAGCTTCCTGAAGTCGAGACGGTAAAGAATGAACTGCTCCCTCTCGTCGTTGGCCGGCGTATCACCGGCGTGACCCTGGTATGGGAAGGGATAGTCACAGAGCCTTCGGTTGATGAGTTCTGTTCCCGTATAGTCGGGCAGGAGATAACCGGCATAAGCAGACGCGGCAAGTACCTCTTCTTCCACCTGGGTAGTCAGGATTTCCTGCTAATTCACCTGAAAATGACCGGTTCGTTGATTGTCAGTCAGGACCCGCCGGAGCCGTTCAAGTTCGTCCGTGCCATCATTCACCTCGATAACGCTACCAACATCTACTTCCGTGACCCACGCAAGTTCGGCATAATGCGACTTGTCAGGGACATAGAGACTATCAGTGACAAGCTCGGCCCGGAGCCATTGGAGGAGAGCTTTACTCCGGCGGTACTGTCGGAGCGACTGGCCAGACGCACCGCACCGATAAAAGCCTTGCTGCTGGACCAGAAGGTGATTGCCGGAATCGGTAACATGTACGCCGACGAAGCCCTGTACGCTGCCAGAATCAACCCGTGGCGCCCGGGTGGCAGCCTTACCCGGCCGGAGATAGGGCGCCTCTACCATGAACTCCGGCGGATACTGTGGGCAGCGATTGAGAACAAGGGGGCCAGTGTGGATACCTACTTTCGCCCCGACGGCTCCGAGGGCTCGGCGCACTACGAATTCAAGGTAGCCCACGGACTGGGGGGCAAGACCTGCCCCGTCTGCGGTGGCCCAATCGAGCGGGTGGTGGTACGTAACCGCGGAACATACTTCTGCCCAAGATGCCAGCCGCTTAAATAACGCCCGGACTCGTACCTGCTCCCGAACTTGAATCCTTCCAGGAAAGCCTGAGACTAGAGGCTTCTGATACGTGGCATGAACATGGTTGCGAAGACCAAGAATGCCAGGGTAGCCCCTCCAAAGCAGGCGATTACCGGCGGAGCACCGGCGACATCGATAAGCATACCTATGGGCATAGCACCCAGCGGCTGGAGGCCAAAAGTCATCATGAACAGGCCGGCTACCCGACCGCGCATTTCGGGCGGTGTAATCATCAGCATCAGGGCCTGGTTGAGTGCCGAAAAAGCAGTGCCGAATGCCCCTGTTAGTGCCAGTATCAGGAGCGACGGCACGAAGGTATTGGGACCGGCCACCAGCCCGAAAGACATCAGACTTGCCCCGAAGCCCAGCCCGGAAATGAGGAGGACACGGCCTTTATACCTGTAATTGGTGAGCGAGGCAACCAGCAGCGAACCAAAGATGGCCCCGCCACCAACCACTGCCATCATCAGCCCCAGCCCCGTGCTGCTGACATGAAACACCGCTTCCTGGAATACCGGCAGAAAATTAACGTAGGGCATCGCCAGAATAACCGGCAACACGCCAACAACCAGCAGCAATAGGAGGGTGCGGTCACCGCGCAGATAGCGGAATCCGTCCAGGGCATCTTTCATCGGGGAGTTGGCAGTTTGCGCGGATGCCATGGCTTTCCCCATAACCGGAATAAAAAGAAGGATTACGGCGAAAATGCCGTAGGCAAAGAAATTTATGTAAAACACAGGGCCTACCCCGAAGGCAGCAATAAGCACACCAGCCAGTGCCGGGCCACCGATACGGGTGACATTCATTATCCCTGAATTCAGCGCCAGGGCGTTCATCAGGTTCTCGTCTCCCACGAGGTCGGGAACATAGGACTGCTGTGCCGGCATAGTAAAACCGGCAATGATACCCACAGCCAGGGAGCTAACGACAATATGCCACACCGCGATAAGGCCGGTGGTAACCATCACACCTATAAACATCGCGAAAAGGCCGATGCCGAGCCGACCAGCTATCAGCAGGTTGCGTTTTGGCAGGCGGTCGGCAGCGACACCCCCAGCAAGGGAGCAGAAAAGGATGGCAAACCCAAGGGCAGCGCTCACGTAGCCTATCGCCGTCGCCTCGTCGGTCAGCTGATAGACAAGGTAGTTCTGGGCAAGCTGCCGCATCTGCAGCGCCGTGGTGGCAATCAGCGACCCGATGGCATAGAGGCGGAAGTTCCGGTTGCTCAGGGAAGCAAAGGCAACAAACCGAACCCGCCCCTTGCCCGGGCGCTTCGGTGTTCCCCCGGCTGCTCCTTTTGCAGCCGTTTCGCGGCCTGCTCCAAAGCTCTCATGCATAGATGAAGTCAGCCCTTTCTCAAGACACGTTTCAAAGCAGGCACTCGATTAGGTAGCCTCCGACCCCTCCGCCCCGTGCACGCGGAGAGGATGTCAAGATAATGGGGCACTCTATCAATCATACCACAAACGCCAGCTGGCCTTATAGCCGACCATGTGATACAATTGAGCTAGATTGAATGTGCAAGGGAACGATTCTCACCAATGACTGCTAAGAAAGCCCCGGACCTGGAAACATTTGTTAAGAACGTAAATAAAAAGGACAAGCGCAACGGCCTAAAAATCCGCTTTAATTTTGTCAAGCGTAAGAGAAAATAGGACCGCCGTATCAACAACCCCCGGCTCCGAATGGACGCTACCTGCCTACAAACAGTCTGTCGCTGACCTCCCGGGGTGACACGCGACCACCAGACACGACCATTTTCAGGGCGTCATCGACTGACAGAGTGGTCCGGATTACCTGGTCTTCGCTTAGTATCTGCAAAAAGCCCGAGGTCGGATTTGGCGAAGTTGGTATGAAAATATTGAGCAGCTTCTTGCCGGATGCGTCAGACGTTTCATTAGTGATAAAACCGAGCGTTGTTGTACCCTTCCTGGGAAACTCAACCAGCACCACCTGCATGAAACCGGTCTTGTCCGGTGCGGCGAAGGCCTGCATGATTTGCCGGATGCCGTTGTAGACATATCTGACCATTGGTACCCTGCTTAGCAGGGCCTCGCCGTAGCGGAGCAGCCTCCTCCCCAGCACATTGCTGACGATTACGCCGATAATGTAAACTAGTACTATAGTTATTCCAAAACCGACACCGGGGATATTGTGCCCGAAAATCCTCACAATTATCGGTTCGAGAAAGCCATCAATGCCATTAAAAATCCAGACAAATATCCATACGGTAAGTCCCAATGGCACGGTGACAAGAATACCTGCCAGGAAATGCGCTCTGAGCTTTCTCCCCACCCATCTTAAAACAGTGATTGTTCTTCCCTTCATTGCCCTTGCCCTCCTTGCCGCTCAAGCACTTAACTATTACTCAATTACTATGGTAGCAATACTGCAGTCCACCAGCAACATACAAACGGAACACTTACCGGCCACAAGAAGAGGAAAGTAGACCTCCACTAGGAGTTGACCATTCGATATTCACTCACGAGGCAGGTCGACTGTTGAGAAAAAATGGCTGGTCAGCACGCGCAAAATCAGGCAGGTAGCTATCTGATGACTCCATCTCCTGGAGCCAACCGTTTTCCAGTCCCAAGCGGTCCGTCAGTCCGATAACATCTGAATATTCGGCCGCGGTCAGCCCTCGTGAGAGGGCAGGAATCCGTAAGGCCCGGTGAGCGGGGTAGTACTGGGACATAATGCTCACCGTAACCGCCGGAGAGACCTCATCGACCAGCCAGGTGAGTGATGCCTCACTACCGGCCAGACCGTTGGGGAGCACCAGGTGGCGTACAATCAACCCCCTCCGGGCCAGTCCAGCCTCATCCAGAACCAGCTCACCCACCTGTCGGTACATCTCTTTAATAGCAGTACGGGCATGCCTCACATAATTTACTGCCCGGGAAAATTTCCTCGCCCATCTGTCCGAACCATATCTCAGGTCCGCCAGATAGATATCTATGATGCCATCGAGCTCTCTTAAAGAACTGAGGGAGTCATAGCTGCTGGTATTATAGACCAGAGGCAGGCGAAGTCCCAGCGGTACTGCCTCCAGTACCGTCCGCACCAGCTGCGGGACAAGGTGTGAGGGAGAGACAAAGTTAATATTGTGGCAATCAAGTTCATCCTGGAGATACAGGACACGTTCGGCCAGGGCATGGAAATCCATTTCAGCGAACAGCCATCTTGCCCGTGGCTGGCTTATCTGGTGGTTCTGGCAGTAAGCGCACCGCAGGTTGCAGTTGCCAAAGAATACCGCCCCTGAGCCGCGTGCTCCAGAAATGGCTGGCTCCTCACCGTAGTGGCTGCAGACCGCCGCCACCACCGGCAGATGGCCGGAGCGGCAGAATCCCCGTTCACCTTCAAGCCGGTTGACACGGCATTCCCGGGGACAGATATCACAGGAGGCCAGCCGGGCCTCCAGGGCATCAGCACGGCGTTTCAACTCACCTGACTGATATAAGGCAATATATCCCGGCTCGAACAACGCCCCTTCCATCTCAGTACCACCAAATCCTGTCGATCTTATAACCTGTCCAGCGCCCGGTCAATCCGCTCCAGACAGACCTCCCGACCAAGCACCGCCATCGTCTGGAAAAGGGGCGGGGCAGCTGTCCGTCCGGTAACGGCTGTCCTCAGCGCCCCGAAGAGCTGTCCAGTCTTTAGCTCTAGCTCCACCGTCAGGGGTCTCAGCATCCCCTCCAGGGACTCAGCATCAAAGACAGGCAATTCTGTCAGCCGCCGTCGGGCTACCTCCAGAGCATGGCGGGTTGACTCAGCCGTCATCCCTTTGATAATCAGCAGTGTGGCATCATAGTCAAGCCGGTCTACAAAGAAGAACTGGGTCAGTTCGGGTATATCGGCAAGCGTTTTCACCCGCTCTTGAATGAGTGGCATAATCCGCTGGATATAGCCATCCGAAAGCGGGCGTGGCACCTCCGGCGGCAGGTCCCTCTCCAAAAATGGCAAAGACCGCTGCAGAAAGTCCTCCGGAGACAGACTACGAATATAGACCCCGTTCATCCAGTCCAGCTTCTCCCGGTTGAAGATGGCCGCCGTCTTGCTGACCCGCTCCAGGGTAAAGTTATCGATAAGCTGTTGCCGTGTCATGAGCTCTGTTTTGTCGTCCAGCGACCAGCCAAGCAGGGCCAGGAAGTTGAGCATCGCCTCCGGCAGATAACCCTGTTTCTGGAACTCTTCTATTGATACCGCCCCGTGACGTTTGCTCAGCTTGGAACGGTCAGCTCCCAGCACCCTGGGCAAGTGAGCGAACTGAGGAGGCTCATATCCAAGAGCTTTATATAAGAGCACATGATGTGGGGTGGTGGAGATAAACTCCTCAGCCCGGATAACATGGCTTATCTCCATTTCATGGTCGTCGACGATGTTTGCCAGGTTATAGGTAGGGTAGCCGTCCGACTTGAGCAATACCAGGTCATCAAGGGTACTGTTTTCAAACTTTACCTCACCCCAGACAAGGTCACTGAATCTTGTCTGGCCTTCAAGCGGGATTTTGAAACGGACCACCGGGGTTATACCCTCAGCCTCTTTTTGAGCGCGTTCTTCCTCAGTCAGTTCACGGCATCGGCGGTCATACCCGGGCGGCTGCTTACGCCTGAGCTGTTCGGCCCGCATTTCCTCAAGGCGCTCTGGAGAGCAGTAGCAGTAATAGGCATCCCCCTGCTCCACCAGGCGCCGGGCTGCTTCCTGATAAAGCCCCAGGCGCTCCGACTGAACATACGGTCCATAGTCCCCACCGATATCCGGCCCTTCATCCCAGTCAAGTCCCAGCCACCTGAGGCTACCCATGATTCCTTCAACCGCGCCTTCCACGCGTCGGGCAACGTCGGTATCCTCAATACGGAGAATGAAGCTACCGGAATTGTGACGGGCAAAAAGCCAGGCAAACAGGGCGGTCCGGATATTACCGACATGGGGGTCTCCGGTGGGACTGGGGGCAAAACGCGTTCTAACGACCGGTCTCATAAGCCTTCTCACTCTTATATCTGGAGACTCCATCAGTAGCCGACTGTTTGCGAGGAACTGTAATCACGAAGGTATCGGCAATTTTGTCGTGAAATCCCTGCCTTCTTGAGTCCCAGATAACCCATAAAAAGCCGGCCAGGAACAGCAGAATCGATATAATATAGCCGAGGAAACGCATAACGGCACCACCCCAACCTATCCCGGCGCCATCAAAGCGGACTATCCTCAATCTCATAATCATCTTCCCCGGCGTCTGGCCACGCCACCTCCAGAAACAGATAAAGTAGGCGATGACCACCACAAATAGGACAGCTGTGCTGACCGCCCAAAGAGATGAGCCCGAGCGCGCTACCGTACCAGGCAGACCGGAGTCGGTAACCTCCCCACCCCAGAACCCGGCACCACTGGCCAGTCCCCAGATACCGTTATAGACCAGAATAATGCCGACCAGAATCAGGGTATCAATAGAAAGGGCCAAAAACCTTACCCAGAAACCTGCGTAGTCGACAGTATAACTTTCCTTGCGTACCCGCGTGGCCATCAGCTGCATATGTGTTACCTCCAGTCCCCACGCCATTACGCCTAATTCTACCATCTCACCCGATAATATTCTAGCCAACGTACTCGTTCATACGACGAGTGACACCCCACATTTTCTGATGCATTTACGTCAACTTCATATTTGGTAGTGGCGGCCCCATCCCCTGTATCCCCTTCCCCAAAGGGGGGAAGGAAAAGAAAAAAGAAGAGGGGCTGCGCCCCTCTTTAAATCTCCCCTTTTCTTAGGTATAGAATTCGTACAAAGAATGTTACAAGATATGTATTGGTTGACAAGAATATAATATAAGGTGTATATAGTTGACAGATAGAAGACACCTAGGGCGAGGATGAACCAATGGTACAATCAGTGCAAAGAGGGGATGGGAACGGTCATATTCCGTTTGGTACTGGTCTCTATCTTCACAAACAGGCTTCCAGAATGACACATACTACTAGCCGAAAGCTCACATACTGGATTAGTACAAATGTGATTACGCCCCATGTCCACAGACGTAACGGCGGGCCATCTATATATTCCTATACTGACTTACTCGCTGTAAGAGCAGTAGAACGATTACGTAGTCTAGGACTGCCTCTACAACGCATGAGAAAAGCAGTTGACTATCTGTACAATGTTTTAGGCTCTGGAACTGAGTGGTGGAATTTAAAAATGGTAGTAGATGACAAGGACTTAATAGTGATACTACCACGTGACCAAAGCCCAAGCGGTTATGATGAAACGGTTATAGCAAGCCGTGGCGGACAGAAGCCACTCGAATTGATTTTCGCTGACCTAGTCAATGATCTATTTGCCGGCGGTAGGCTAGGGGATTTTCCTAACTTAAAAGAACACATCAGCATAGATGCCAATATTCAAGGTGGTGCACCTGTCATAAAAAATAGTCGGATTAAAACATCGGTTATTTATATGTGGGCTCAACGTGGTATGACGGCAAGCCAGATTGCAGAACTATATGACAATGTAGATAGCAACGCGGTTAATGCCGCTATCCAATATGAGCAAGCACTTGCCGAAAAAAACGGCGATGCGAACGCTACTATGTGATGCTGATATTCCCCGCAAAGTCGTCGACTCCATCAGATCTCTTAACATCTCCGCAATTACAGTAACAGATATCCCGGGAGCAGTAAGAGATGATGAGAGGATAGTTGAATTAGCACATTCTTTTGATGCAATCATAGTAACAGTTGATAAGGATTATACAAACAAGCCGTTATTCGCAGCCATGGTTGAAAGAGGCTCGCGAGTTGTAAGGCTCAGACCGCCGAAATGTCCACCAGACCAAACCATGGAAGTACTAGCCAAACTCATACTAGATAATCACCGCCGCTGGCAGGATTTGTTCGCTACCGAACCGGGTTTAATTAGCTGCAGTAGAGGCCGGAATCGGTTCAGGAAATTATCTGAATTCCCCTGGTATTCGGAAGTCCATAAATAGAATCCTTATCGCAAAGAGAACTATTGTACCATTTGCTTCAGCATCACCTATCTATTTGAACCAACTCAGCCGATGTCTCTAAGCGCCTGCTCCAGGTCGGACGGCAGGGCAGATTCGAACTCGACATACTGTCCGGTGGAGGGGAGGCGGAAGCCGAGGCGATGGGAGTGAAGGAACTGCCGCGAGAGGTAGGCCGATTTAACCCCGTAGGTAGCATCGCCGACCACCGGATGACCGATTGCCGCCAGGTGTACCCGAATCTGGTGTGTGCGGCCGGTCTCCGGCATGACCTCAATTAGGGTACAGTTGTCGATATACCTGACAACGCGGTATCGGGTACGGGCTGGCCGGCCCTGGCCTTCGGCAGAAACTGCCATACGCTTCCGATTGTACGTGTCCCTCCCGATTGGGGCTTCAATGATACCCTGCTCAGGAGCAAGACGTCCCTTAACCAGCACCAGATAGACCTTGGTCACATTGTGCGACTTGAACTGCTCTACGAGGTCTGTCTGGGCGGTTCGGTTTTTAGCCACCAGCATCACTCCGGAAGTATTCATGTCGAGCCGGTGAACGATGCCCGGTCGCATTGGGTCGCCAGTATCGGGAGTGAAAGACAGATAAGCAAGAATGGCGTTGACCAGCGTGTGGTCAGGGTGTCCCGGCGCCGGGTGCACCGGCAGTCCGGCTGGTTTGTCAATCACCAGCACATCATCGTCCTCATAGAGAATACCGAACGGGATAGCTTCCGGCTCCGGGTGGCTGGCTATGGATGGCAGGACAGCGACTGTTACCCGGTCACCGATATTCAGTTTCAGGCTCGCCCTACCAACCGCTCCGTTGACCCTCACTAGCCCGTCACTGATTAGCTTCTGAGCCTGAGTCCGCGAAAGTTCCGGGCAGTTCGCGGCGACATAACGGTCAAGGCGAATACCCTGGCTATCTACGACGTAACTATGCTCTCTTGAACCAGCCATTGACATAGCTTCGCTCAGGGGGAGCTTCGTATTTCAGTAATAGCCATGCGGATGAGAGAATAGGCGATGATGACAGCACCGACGGTAGTAGCCGAATCAGCAATATTGAAGGCTGGCCAGACACCAAAATCAATAAAATCGATAGCGTAGCCCCACCTTAACCGGTCAATCAGATTGCCGACCACACCACCCAGTATCAAGCCGAAGGCTATAATGTTGAGCCGGGTGACGAGGGCCGGGATACGGCGATAAACGAGAAAGCCCGTTACCAGGATAACGACAATGCCGACACAGGCAATTATTTTAAGGGCAAAAGAGTGCCCCTGAAAAATACCAAAGGCAGCCCCGGTGTTGTGTATGTGGACCAGCCGAAAGAAGCCCAGCTGATAGATGACCTCACCTTCGCTGTATGACCTTATCCATATATTTTTGGTGAGTTGGTCGACGGCTACTACCAGCAGAAAAGAGAGAGCGAGAACCCCTCCCCACCACCTAGCCAGGGGGGAACCTACCTTTTGCATTCTTCGCCTGAAGCTCCTTGCAAGCCACGCACAACTTCGCATACGGTAACGCCTCCAACCGCTCCGGGTCTATCGGCTTACCGCAGTCCTCGCACTTGCCGTAGGTGCCCTCCTCGAATTTCGCCAGGGCAGCCCTAACATCGGCCAACTGCTCCCGCATCTGTTTCTCCAGAGCCAGCCTCCGCTCCAACTCAAGGCTCTCCGTAGCCTCCTCCTCACGCTTGCCAAAAGGACTCCCCTCACGCCTCTCCTCAGTAGGGTACGCGCCAGCTCGCAGTTGCTCCAGCTCATCAGTTAAACGCTTCTCGTCGCTCTCAAGACGAGCCTTAAGCGCATCATATTTTCCAGCCACTTTACCTCCTCCCGCCCGTTTCGCAGGTCTGATGGATGGCCGGTCGGATTGTCTTGGAATTCAAGTTAGTTAGATAGGATATTATACTCGAAGGCAAACTATAGAGCAATAATAAATGTCAATACTGAAGTAAAGTGCATCTCTAGTGTATCCTACTTCGCCCTGTTTGGCAACTTTTTTATATAAGTGTCGCAGTTGCGGCATCCGATGATAGAGGGTAAAATCTGAGGAAGAAGACCCCGTCCGACTGGTACTTTGGCCGGATGGGTCGGATGGGAGGACACCCAGAGATGGCAGAGGAACTAGGCAGGATAGAAAAACCCAGTGCAGAGCGTTTCCGGGGAGAACGAAAGCTCTACCTCGTGCCACTGCTATACGCGGGGAAAGACGCTCCTAAGGAGTACCTGGAGAAGTATGAATTTTACTGGCAGCAGGTGGAGGAACAGATAGCCAACCAGGAATCGAAGATAGGGAAGGTTGGGCGGGTCTATCATGAATTGATCGCCGTCGGAGGAGAGGAAGGGCTTAAAATCTTAGAGGAACTGAATCCCCCTGGCCACAAGATAACGCGGGAGCGGGCTGAGGCTGGCGCCGTACTCGAGGCAACCGAAGAGGCAGAACTGACCAACGAGTGCATGGACTGGGAGCGATTTCTGTTGTTCGGGTTTCTGAGTCGGAGTGCAGCCGGGAAGGTCAGCGAGCTGTACCGGGAATCCACCAAGAAGCGATACGAGTACATTGCCCAACGGATAGATGAGACACTGGGGGCCGATGAGGTAGCCATTCTCTTCATCAGGGAAGAGCACCAGGTACAGTTTCCCCAGGATATCCAGGTGTTCATGGTGGCGCCACCGGCGCTGGACGCAATTCACCGCTGGCTGCGGGAACGCCCACCGCATGAGGAACCAAAAGACTCAAAAGAGTCAGCGGAATCGGAAAAACAAGAAGAACCAGATAAACAGGGGGAGACACAGGAGGGGACTTGAGAACCCTCGTGCTCAGCCTGGGCTACTTTCATTACCCGCTTCTCTGAGAAAGTCCCCGACCTCTTTGGCCAGTTTCTCGCCCTCACCTTCAGCGAGTCTCAGGCCGCGCTCCAATTTGCCGATGATGCTATCAATTTCCGGGTGTGCTGCCCGTATTCGGTCAATCTTCTCATTCTGTAACCCCGCCTGCTCATCAAGTTCAGTAAGGTCAAGACCGAGCCTGAGTCGGTCGCTGAGAAAATCGAGTACCCCGCGGTAGGCCTCAGGGTCATCAGCCGAGACGAGGTAGAAAGGGATTGGTATCCAGAGATTAGCGGAAGGAATACCCCTTC
>Ga0315554_1000287_pt1 | contig 29355 bp, 24 predicted proteins | sample SalMarSW160370MG_FD_202114 | JGI IMG/M metagenome (GOLD analysis project Ga0315554, IMG submission 202114) | Salt marsh sediment microbial communities from the Plum Island Ecosystem LTER, Massachusetts, United States - Salt Marsh Sediment SW1603-70 ...
TCCATCTCCTGCCAGAACTCCTGATATTCAGGGGAGCCGTCACCGGCGTACATCTTGAGGCGGCCGGAGTTGATGGCCGCCAGCAGGTCGAAGCCCAGCCGTGATTTTGACGCTGCGGTAAAGGTAAAGGGGACAACCCGTGAACCCAGCGTCTTTTTCAGGAAAGAGGCTACCGGCTGTCCGGCCCCGGTGGCGTCGACAACCACCCGGCGGCAATGCCAGACGTTCTTGAGGATATCAACGAGCTGGGGGTAAAGCTCTGGGTGCTTACGTCCCGTCCACCAGTATTGCTCGACGACCCGGATGCCGGGCTGTTTATTTATCTCGTTAACGTGCGCAAAGTCCAGTTCCCCGATGGTGACTACCGTCGAGTCCTGTCGCGGCTTGATAGACCTCAATATAGCATCCTCGCCCTCTTCGGCCTCGCCGGCAAGGTCGATACCGGCCACGTAGACCCCGCCGGTAGTCGGGGCGTGTTTCCGGGGGTGGTTGCCGCTCAACTGGGCACGCTGCTGGGCGGAGAGAAATCCACCGCCGCCCCGGATGGGCTGCAGACAGTACTGTGTCAAAAACAGGGGGTGGTTCTCCCCCAGCCGCTCTCTCTCGCCTTCGACGTAGGACAGGTAGTCGGGATTATAGCGGGCCACCTCCTGCCAGTCGTAACAGAAGTGGCGCCTGATACCGTCCCGCCTTTCCAGTTCCTGGTTGCTCTGCTTGACCTCCTCCAGCAGGGTGGAGTCGTCCCATGTGGTGCCGTAGTGGACGGTGGTGACGTTGGTGGTCGCACCCATCGGCTTGAACTCCTTGGTGTACTTTTCCTTACTGACGTCCTGCGACTCGTCTATTTCGAGGAGGAGGTGGGCGGTGTTGCCCACTACATTGGCCGATTCATCCGCCGAGAGGAATATCGCCCTGGCGTTCCCCAGCCGGATGACATAGCCCAGTTCCGACTTCCAGATACCACCAAACCCAGCGTCATTCAACCGGTCCTTGAGCCGTGTCATCGAGATGACGGTCTGTGGCTTGAAGGTAGGGGAGCACTTTATCAGGTTCTGTGCCTCGGCCATGTAGAGGGTCAGCAACAGGAGTTCGAGTTGTGCGGAAAGCTCGTTTTTTCCGCCCTGCCGGGCGATTTCCACGGAGAACGTAAAGCCCTTTCTGCCGAAGACGCTATCAAGTATCGCCAGGGCTATCTCACGCTGGTAGGGGTGCAGACGGCGTAATGAGAGCGGGCTGGACGGTTTATTTGCCGAGTCCCGTACCGATGCCGATACCGAGCGGGAGGGCGACCTCCTTGAGGACATTACCGATTGCCTCCTTCAGCCCTTTCCTGTCTTCCTGGCTGATGTTGTAGCGTGTTCTGACCAGCCGTGCCAGGGTGTTGGTGGCCTGCATTATCAGCTTGATGTTCTCCGGGTCGTGCGCCAGGAGCGACTTTATCTTGACCCGCAGCAGGGCAATCTCGTCGTCGATGCCTTCGACGCCGGTGGCCAGTTCGAAGTCAAGCTGCTCCGCCTCGTCCAGAATCCTGGAATAGAATCCGTGTTTCCTGGCGTTCTGGTTACCTTCTTGAGCGCCTCGTTTTTTCTTTGCTTTTGCTGGCATTGGGCTTGTCTCCGTTGCGGAGGAGTCTGGCGGTTGCCAGGACAATGGTGTGGGCAGCCAGGTCCCATCGCTGTGTCTCTACGGCTAGTCTCAATAGCCTCATCGGTATGCTCCCGCTAACGTATAGTTAATATAATAGAACATGAGTACTAATGTGGCTACACTCTTTTGTCGTCTATATCGAACGTGGGTGAAATGAGCAGGTACAAATGAGGGGAGTTAAAGAGGGGCGTAGCCCCTCTTACCGTATCTTCCCCTTCCCCGTTGGGGAAGGGGATTAAGGGGATGGGGCCGTCACTAATGGATATATAAGATAATCTAAGAATGTTGTCAATCATGTAAGCGCCTTGGTGAAATTGATATTGCTATGTAGCCGTTGTACAATACCCGAAGGAGAGAGGATGAGTATTGCCCAGCAGCTCTATCAGCTACAAGAGATTGACCTGGAGCTGGCTGCCAACCAGCAGCACCAGGCCCGGGTCAGCAGTCAGCTTGGAGAAAGCCAGGAAGTAGCCCGGGTCAGCGCTAAACTGGAGGCCGCGCAGCAGCGGCTGGAGGAGCTGGAACGACAGCAGCATGACGTGGAGTGGGAAGTAGAGGACCTGACAGTTAAGCTGGCGGCTGTCGAGGAAAAGCTATTCGGCGGCAGGATACGGAATCCCAAGGAGCTGACCAATCTCCAGCATGAGGCTGATGAACTGAAGGCAAGGCGTTCTCAAATGGAAGACAGGGCGTTGGAGGCGATGGACCAGGCTGAGGCTACCACTAAAAATATCGCCGACCTGACCGACGAGCGGAGCAGGCTTGAGGCCGAATGGAACGACTATCAGGAGAAGCTATCGGCTGAACTGGCTGTGCTCAAGGCTGCACATGTCAAGCTTTCTGATGAGCGGCAGCGGCTGGCGGCAGGAATTGTACCCGAGACGATTGAAATTTACGAGCAGTTGAGATTGCGGAGAGGGACGGCCGTGGCCAGGGTGGAGCAGGGGACATGCCGTGGTTGCCAGATAACGCTGCCGACCACTGAGTTGCAACAGGTCAGAGGAGGTGGTCTGGTGCGCTGTGGTAGCTGCGGGCGTATCCTCTTCCTTGCCTGATAGAACACCATGACAGCAGATAGAGTTATCATAAATGCCGATGGCGCTTCCCGCCACAACCCGGGTCCGGCGGCCATCGGTGCCACCATAAAGGATGAGCAGGGCCGCCTGCTTGCCTCGATATCCCGGCGCATCGGGCGGGCGACCAATAACCAGGCAGAGTACCAGGCATTGATTGCTGCCCTAGAGAAGGCCATCGGGCTGGGTGCCCGGCGGGTTGATATCCGGCTCGATTCGGAGCTGGTGGTCAAGCAAATGAAGGGCAGGTACCGGGTAAAGAATGCTGCTCTCAGGCCGCTCTACCTGAGGGTGGGGGAGCTTCTGAGTAAGCTGGAGGGCTTCAGCATTTCAAGTGTACCCCGCGAGCAAAATGCTGAGGCTGACCGCTTGGCTAACGCGGCTCTAAAGTAATGCACCTATTCTTTAATGAGTGTCGCCAGCGCCAGCATGGCGGCAAAGGCAAGGCTGGCCCCGAGGTAGAAAGGCGCCGCCGGACTGACAGTATCCCAGAGCCAGCCGGCGACTAGACTGGCTGGCAGCAGGCTAAGGCCGACCACCCCGTGATAAAGGCCGTAGGCAGTACCCCGCCGCTCGGCAGGTACCAGGTCGGCGACAAAGGCGCGGGCCGCCCCCTCGACGATTCCGTAGTATATTCCGTAGGCGACGAAGAGCAGCCATACCTGCCACACACTGGTGGCCAGAGCGAAGCCGAGGTAGCATAAAGCGTAGACGGTCCAGCCGAGGATGATGACCCGCCTCCTCCCCAGCCGGTCGGAAAGCGACCCCATCGGCCAGGCGACCGCCGCATAGGCAGCGTTATGGACTACCAGCATGACCACCACCTGGATGAGGGGCGCCTGTATGTCCTGGGCCCGCAGTATCACAAAGAAGTCGCTTGAATTGCCCAGGGTGAACAGGGCCATGATAGCCAGGTATATTTTGAAACGTGTCCCCAGGCTGCCGGTCCCGGCTGGTGATTGCTGGCGACCTATCCCTGCCGGACGATGCCGTCTTCGTTCATGGACAAAGATAAGGAGTACTATTACCGCCACAACTGCAGGAACTACCCCCACGATGACCAGCCAGTGGTAGGTCTTGCGAGTGAGCTGGTCGCCGCCTCCCTGGACAAGATAGACGATTATGGCGGCAATCACCAGACCGAGGACAGCCCCGGCGGTGTCCATCGCCCGGTGCAGCCCGAAGCCCCGCCCCCGCTCATCAGCAGTTACGGAGTCGGCGATAAGGGCATCACGTGATGAGCTGCGTATCCCTTTACCGACACGGTCGCCGAAGCGGACCGCGAGAACAGAGCCCCAGTTGGCTGCCGGGTACATGAAGGGCTTGGCTATGGTGGAGATGCCGTAGCCGAGCACTGCCAGGAGCTTACGCCGCCCGATGCGGTCGCTGAGCCAGCCACTCCCGATGCGGAAGAGGGCATCGGCGCTTTCTGATATGCCACCAACAACCCCGACGATGGTCGTCGTCGAACCAAGCACGTTGCGCAGAAACAGCGGCACCAGGGTGAAAATCATCTCGCTACTGATATCGGTCAGCAGGCTGACCACTCCCAGGAAGAAGACGTTGGGGTGAAGATTCAGGATTCGTCGGCGGATGGTCTGGGTTCTCTTATCGGATGGGCTGTTCATGTATGAGGGCATTATAGCACTAGTGAAGAAAGCGTGGAAGACAGGCCACATGATGACAGGCGGTTTTTCTTGACATCGCCTAACCAAACAACTATATCGAGCACGGTACGCGTCTTTTTTAGGGGCATGCAAGCAGTGGTGGTTATATCGACAACCTCAAAGACATAATTCATCCTTTCGAGCAATATCTAAGACATCACTTAACTTGACAACACCTCACTAAGGCAGTAGTATTTTTTCGTGTCCTGCTACAAGACGTTGTGGTGGTCATAAAGGGGGGTATGTTTCGCATGAGCCGCTTACTGGTCGCGGCAATTTTTATTGCTATCCCAGTATTAACGCTGTGTCAACAGGCTCAGGCTGCCACAGAGCAGGACGCATCGTTTGATTCTCTCATGGTAGATATCAACGTCCTCTCCAACTCCGACATTGAAATCACCGAGACGCAAAAGTACTCCTTCCTGTCGGGTAATTTTCATTACGGCTACCGCTGGATTCCACTCGATGCAGTCGACTCAATTGACGCGATACAGGTCTATGAAGATGGTCACCCCTATGTACTGGACCCCGCCGTCAGGCAGTGGATAGATGACTGCCAGAAGGCAGGCGAATTCCCCGATGAAAACTGCTACGCTTACTATACCTGGACTGAGGGTGATAATCTCTGGATAGGCTGGTGGTACCCCGAAACGAAAGGGGGAAGCCGTATCTTCGAGATTAAATATACTGTCCATGGTGGGCTGTGGTTTCACGAAGATGGTTACCAGCTCTACTGGCAGGCCATTTTCAGCGACCGTGACATGGCTATCGGCAGCGCAAAGGTGACTGTTCACCTCCCGGAACCTGTATCCTCTACCCAACTATTTATTGATAGCTACGGGATGGAGGCGCATAGCAGCATAGTCGATGATAGAACAATCGAGTTCACCACAGGGTCAGTTCCCGATAACACGGGACTGAACATCAGGGTAATTTTCCCCCACGATATTATCAACACCGTACCTTTTGATGTAGGACAAACGAGAGGAGTAGGCGAGTGGCTGGTGTCGGTATGGGCTGGTTTGGGTGCTGCTTTTGTCCTTGGTGGTGTCTTATCGCTCGTGGTCATTCGGCGCCGGCACACTAATCCCTTCGGTGGTCCAGGCTATCAAGACTAATCCCGAGAAATCACATGACCTGCCCATGTAATGGACACTACTCTTCAAGTCGGAGTTACCTGTATTCTGGCTATAAAAGGGGACACAGGCCTGCCAGCCGCACAAGGCTTGCCGAACTGATCATCGACTCCCTTTTATGACAAAATTTGAATGTAAAGATACTAGATGAAAAGGTTCTGTTCAGTCTTGGTGTCTCTCAATTTATAAACGTATAATGCCCCCTAATAGAACAAGGGGGTACACCAATGAGAATCTTATTACTGGGCATAAGTCTAGGCGTTTGGATAACCATGTTTTAGGATTGGCTAGAGAGGCACAAAATGGGTGCTGATATAGCTTTTTATATAGTTTCAATAATACTAGTATTATTGCTTTCATGAAGGTTCATACTTAAGTTTATTGCTCGCATAAATCCTGAGTTATGGCTAAAGATAAATCAGTGGTTCTCTCCTGCACAATACGACAAAGAAATGAAGGATAGAATAGCCTGCAGAAGGGCTAGGCGTGAGATGAACCCAAAACAGGGAATCCACCGTGATTGAACAGAACCCATTAAGAAACTGTCTTGATTTATTTTCCATAATATGATATACTCCCGTCTGTAAAGGCAGTGACGGAGAAGAGTAAGGAAGATACCGGCGCTCAGCGAGTCTGGTAAGGTGTGAGCAGATGTGTCCGGCCCCCTGAAAATCGCTCCTGAGCTATCAACCCAACGGTGGAAGGCCAGCAGGCTGATACCCAGTAGGCTTGGTCGGGTTCGTCAACCGTTATCCGTGACGAGGGTATGAATACGTGCCCTGAATGAGTGTCCCGGCAGCAGGCCGGGGAATTAGGGTGGTACCGCGGGCTTAGTTAGTCCCGTCCTTAGGGGGCGGGGCTTTTTGTTTATAGGGAGGATATAGCCATGTTTCAACCGGTCAATAGCCGGGTCAATTTCCCTCAACTTGAGGAGAAGATTCTGGAGCTGTGGCAGAAGAACAACGTATTTATCCGGAGCGTCGAAGCAAGGAAGAGCGGCCCACAGTTTAACCTGTATGACGGACCACCAACCGTCAACGGCAGCCCGGCACTACATCACGTCCTGACGTCTGTCTTCAAGGATATCATCACGCGATACCGCGTAATGAAGGGCTATTATGCACCGCGCATTGCTGGCTGGGACACGCACGGCCTCCCTGTAGAGATTGAGGTAGAGAAAGAGCTGGGCTTTTCTGGTAAAGCGCAGATTGAAGAGTACGGGGTAGACAAATTCAACGCCCTCTGCCGGGAAAGCGTCTACCGCTACCTCGGGGAATTTGAAAACCTGATTGAGCGCGTCGGCTACTGGATTGATTTGGAAAACGCCTACATCACACTGAAGAACGAATACATCGAGACCTGCTGGTGGGCAATCAGGCAGATGTGGGACAGGGGCCTGGTTTACCAGGGGTATAAGGTCACGCCGCATTGCCCGCGCTGCGGCACGTCGTTGAGCTCCCATGAGGTGGCCCAGGGCTACAAAGAGGATACCGAAGACCCATCGGTTTATATCAAGTTTAGGGTTGTTCCTTCACCAGTGTCGGAATCTGAGGGGCAGAAGAAACTCTATGAGCTTGCACGTGATAAATCGACCTATTTCCTCGCCTGGACGACTACCCCGTGGACGCTGCCGGGTAATACTGCCCTGGCGGTTAATTATGATGCTGACTATGTTGTAGTCGAGGTTGATGACGAGTACATAGTTTTAGCTTCGACTCGACTGGGACCAGTAGGGCTCGGTGATTGTGAGGTGCTGTTAAGGTTAAAGGGAAGTGATTTAGCCACAATAAATGGAGTAAATTACAAGCCGCTATTTAATCCGCATGAGTTTGAAGAGGAGCGAAGACGTTTAGAGTATGTTAATGAAGCTGGCGTATTGGGAGCACCGCGTTTAGTATTACAGCAGCCTAGAAAGGATTTAACATACAAAGTAATCGCTGCTGATTTTGTTTCCCTGGAAGAAGGGACAGGCATCGTCCATGTCGCCCCTGCCTTTGGTGAGGTTGACTTTGAGGTTGGAATGCATCCCGATTATTGCCTAGATTTTGTCCAGCCAGTAGATTTGCAAGGTAAAATCACCGGCAGCTACCCCTTCTCCGGCAAATTCGTCAAGGATGCCGACCCGCTGGTGCTGGAAGACCTGAAACAGCGTGGGCTGCTCTTCCGCAGTGAGACGATACGTCATACCTACCCGTTTTGCTGGCGCTGCGAGGCCCCGCTCCTCTACTATGCCAAGCAGACCTGGTATATCAGGACCACGGCTGTCAAGGACGGCCTCATCCGGGGCAATGAAGAGATAAACTGGTACCCGGGGCACATCAAGTACGGTCGTTTCGGCGACTGGCTGGCAAACAACGTCGACTGGGCCTTTTCGCGGGAGCGCTACTGGGGGACTCCCCTGCCTGTCTGGAACTGTCCGTCCTGCGGCAGGTTTGAATGCGTCGGCAGCGTTAACGAACTGGAACAGAGGGGTGCCGCCGGAATGAGCAGAGAGCTTGACCTGCACCGGCCGTTTGTTGATAAAATAACGTTCGCCTGTCCCGACTGTGGCGGCGAGATGCGGCGCGTGCCGGAGGTAATCGACTGCTGGTTCGATTCCGGGGCAATGCCTGTTGCCCAGTACCACTACCCGTTTGAGAACGCCACCATGCTCGAAGACGGGCGTTTTCCCGCCGATTACATCTGCGAGGCCATCGACCAGACGCGGGGCTGGTTTTACAGTCTGCACGCCATATCCACCCTGCTCTTCGACCGAATTTGTTATGAGAACGTTATCTGCCTGGGGCATATTCTTGATGCCAGGGGCGAAAAACAGAGCAAGAGCAAGGGCAATGTGGTCTGGCCGACGGAGGTGGTAAACAAATACGGTGCCGATGCCCTGCGCTGGTACCTGTACACGTCTTCACCGCCGGGTAACTCGCGTCGTTACTCAGATACGATACTGGCTGAAATAACCCGCCACTTCCTGCTGACGCTGTGGAACGTCTACTCCTTCTTCGTCACCTATGCCAATATCGATAAGTTCACCCCCGGCGCAGAGGGCAGCCAGTTAGAGCACTCGGAGCTTGACCGCTGGATACTGTCCGAGCTCAACCAGCTTGTTACCGATGTTGACTCCGCCCTGGAGAGCTACGACCCCACCGGGGCGGGACGCAAGATTGAGACCTTTGTTGACGGGCTGTCCAACTGGTACGTCCGCAGGAGCCGGCGGCGCTTCTGGAAGAGCGAGAATGATGCCGACAAGCTGGCCGCCTACAGCACGCTCTACCATTGCCTGGTAACGCTGGCCAAGCTGCTTGCCCCGTTTACCCCCTTCCTCGCCGAGGAGCTTTACCGGAACCTGGTCTGTTCCGCCTTTCCGGATGCTCCTGACAGCGTGCACCTCACCGATTTTCCCGTGGTCGATGAGTCCATGATTGACAGGCGTCTCTCTGACGACACGCGTCTGGCGATGAAGGTTTCGAGCCTGGGACGGGCGGCCCGCAGCCAGGCAGGCATTAAAGTACGGCAGCCGCTGTCCAGAGTAATTATTAAAGTAGGCTCAAGGCAGGACAAGGAAGGCCTGGAAAGACTGTCACCACAGGTGCTCGAAGAGCTTAACGCCAAGTCAATCGAGTTCACCGACAGTGAAGAAGAGTTAGACCAGCCGGACCTGATTGTCAGCTCGGAAGGGGGAATCACGGTGGCCATGGACTGTGATGTCACGCCGGAACTGGCTGCCGAAGGACTGGCGCGGGAGATAGTCCACCGGCTGCAGAATATGCGCCGCTCGGCCGGGTTCGATATCGCCGACCACATCACGACGTATTACGGTGGCGATTCTTATACAAAGCAGGTCATGCATGACTGGGCCGATTACATCAAGCAGGAGACACTATCGGGCGAGCTTGTTGAGGGTATTCCAGAAGAGGCCTTTATCGAATCATATAAGCTATCAGGGCACGAGATACGGCTGGGGGTAAAGAGGGTAGATTAACCCTCAGGCGGAGGAGTTTCTATCAGTGTCGCATGCGTGGTGTACTTAGAATTACCACGCCAGTAGACTATCTCGACGGTATCACCTATTTCAGCATTATGTATTGCGCGTACCATCTGATAGTCGCTGGTGACATCAACCCCCATGAAACTGACGACGACATCGCCTGTTTTCAGTCCGGCTATATCGGCCGGGCTACCGGAAGACACGCTGGTAATCCGTACCCCCTCGTTTACTGCCAGGTGGTACCAGAAAACGTGAGTTGGTGTGACTGTTTCAGTACCGACGCCGAGCCAGGGACGGACCACATACCTGTTGTTTATTAACTCCTGGATAATAGGTAGCGCATCCGTGCTGGCAATCGCCCAGCCAACACCCTCGACCCCAACGTCCTCAATCTTGGCCTCATTGATACCGATTACCTCACCGGCCATGTTAACTAGCGGCCCACCGCTATTCCCCGGATTTATCGCGGCGTCGGTCTCGATGAGCTTCAATGGCTGCCCCAGTTCATCCCCTATCTTCACATCATTCTGACTGACGATTCCCAGAGTCGCCCTGGTGCCAAATCCCAGCGAGTTGCCAATAGCCACTACCCAGTCGCCTATCCTGAGCTTAGCCGAATCCCCAACGGCTGCAGCCGGTAGGGGTCCATCAACATCAACCTTCAGGACAGCCAAATCAGTCTGGCTATCAATGGCCACGGTACTCATATCCACCGGAATTACCCTGCCATCATCAAGAGTGACTGTTATGCTGCTTGCCCCGCTAACGACATGGGCGTTGGTGACTATAATTCCGCTCTCATCAATTATCCATCCCGAGCCGCCGCCCTCCGTCGTAAATCCATAACTCACCATTTCCGTAGCGATGGCAACCACCGAAGGTTTGACCATGGCTACCACATCGGCAATGCTGGGTAACGCCACGGACTGACCATCCAGCAACGGGGCTTGCCAGTCAGGGTCTAGTGCGGTAGTATCTTCCTCGTGAGACGTGGGGGACCCGCTCTGTGAAGGCTCATCCGTGCCGGAAAAAATGTTACACGCAGTACCCGACACGAGGAATAGAATAAGGGTAACTAAAATAATCGGGAGAAATACTCGCCTGACTCTCATCCGCATCACCACTAACACACAGGATAGCACTTAAATGTTAAGGCTTTGTTAAGTATGATAGCGAGACAGCATAGACCTGTCAAGAAGGGGCCTGGTGATTAGCCAGGCCCCTTTCTTCACTTGAATAATTACCGTGCCGGTACTTCCGGTAAGGAAGCCAGTGCCTCCTTCACCTTATCCTCGGGGTATGCGTAGTCCTCGAGCCTGCCAGCAAGATAGGCGTCATAGGCAGCCAGGTCAAAATGACCATGCCCGCTGTGGGCAAGCAGGATAACCTTGGACTCACCCGTCTCCTTGCACTTGAGGGCCTCATCAATCGTCACCCGGATGGCATGGTTCGTCTCCGGTGCAGACAGGATACCTTCGGTCCGGGCAAAGGTCACGCCTGCTTCGAAGGTAGCCACCTGAGGCACGGCTGTAGCCTCGACCAGGCCGAGCTTGAGGAGGTGACAGATAATAGGGGCCATCCCATGATAGCGAAGACCACCGGCATGGACGGGGGGTGGTATGAAACCGTGCCCCAGGGTATTCATGAAGGCAATTGGCGCCATGCCAGCGACATCACCGTAGTCCCAGGTAAGGGGCCCCTTGGTCAGCGTGGGACAGCTTTCCGGTTCAACATTGATGATACGCAGGTCTGGTCTGGTGCCGTCAATCTTGTCCCTGACGAAGGGCAGATACATCCCGGCGAAGTTCGAGCCGCCACCGACACAACCGATGATGATGTCGGGATAGGCTTCCACCTGCTCTTCCATCAGCTTCTTCGTCTCCAGGCCGTTTATGGTCTGGTGCATCAGGACATGATTGAGTACGCTGCCCAATGAATACCGGGTATCATCATGGGCAAATGCATCCTCGGCTGCCTCACTGATAGCGATACCAAGACTGCCCGTGGAATCGGGGGTTTCCGCCAGTATCTTCCGTCCAATTTCGGTGTCTGGGCTGGGGCTGGGGACACATGTGGCCCCCCAGGTTTCCATAAGAATGCGGCGGTATGGCTTCTGGTCGTAGCTCACCCTGACCATGTATACCTTGAGTTCAATCCCGAAGAGCATGCACCCAAAAGAAAGCGCACTACCCCATTGGCCGGCACCGGTCTCGGTGGTGATGCGCTTTACACCCGCCTGCTTGTTGTAGTATGCCTGGGCTACAGCCGTGTTCGGCTTGTGACTACCCGCCTGACTGGTGCCCTCATACTTGTAGTATATTTTGGCCGGCGTGTCTAGGGCTTTCTCCAACCGATACGCCCGGTGCAGAATAGTCGGCCTCCATGTCTTGTAGATAGCCTGCACCTCTTCCGGGATGTCTATCCAGCGCTCCTTACTGAACTCCTGCTCGTTGAGAGCTTCAACAAACAGCGGTGGGGGGAGGATTGTCGGCTCCTTGGTAGCCGGATGGAGCAGTGGCGGCAATGGCTCCGGCAGGTCCGCCTGGATATTGTACCAGGCGGTCGGCATGTCCTTTTCATCCAGGACAAACTTGGTTTTGTCCATACTTTTCTCCCTTCAAATTTACTACATCCGTTTCGATATAAATTATACTTAGGCCCCGGAGGGCCAGCGCCCCGATTTTATTATCATCCTTACCTCCTGTGTCTTGCTGGAGTCCATGCTCATTGGTAAGCTGTTGCCAGACTACCAGCTTTAACTTCAAGGCATACGGGAGAGTTAATTCGATTTTCTTCCTGCGGTGCCCTTCGCAGACTTAGAGGTCTGCTCTGCCTGCCCCTTCGGACGCAGAGCACGGGTCGCTTTGCCGGCCTGCCACATTTCGGAGTTACCCATGGTCGCCAGCTCTTTGCCCAGTCGCACTTTGTAGTCCGGCCTGCCGCACGCAGAAATTACACGGCGAGTTTCCGCACCGGAGGCAACCCTGTCATAAAGCTCCTTAAAGACCGGCATTACCGCCTTCTTGAACTTCGGCTTCCAATCGAGAGCACCCCGCTGGGCAGTCGCCGAGCAATTGGAATACATCCAGTCCATGCCATTCTCGCCCACGAGCCGGATAAGGCTTTCGGTCAACTCCTCCACCGTCTCGTTAAAGGCCTCGCTGGGGCTGTGTCCGTGCTTGCGAAGGGTGTCGTATTGCGCTTCCATGATGCCGGCCAGCGCTCCCATCAACACACCCCTCTCTCCTACGAGGTCGCTGTGGACCTCCTTTTCAAATGTCGTCGGGAAAAGATAACCAGCCCCTATGCCGATTCCCAGGGCCAGGCACCGCTCTCTTGCCCGACCGGTAGCGTCATTATAGATGGCAAAGCTGGCGTTAATACCCTCCCCCGAAAGGAAATTGCGGCGAAGCGACGTTCCCGACCCTTTGGGAGCGACCATGATAACATCGATATTGTCCGAGGGGATAATCTTTGTCTGGTCACTGTAGACAATCGAAAACCCATGTGAGAAGAACAAGGCATTGCCTGGACTCAGGTTCTTTTTAATCGACGGCCAGACCGCCTTATGAGCAGCATCGGCAACGAGGAGCTCAACGATAGTCCCGCGTTGAGCGGCCTCCTCTATCTCAAACAGGTCTTTCCCGGGTTTCCAGCCGTCTGCCTCTGCCCGGTTCCAGTCCTCCTGGAACTGCTTTGACTGCCCAATTATTACCTTGAAGCCGTTATCTTTCAAATTTAAAGACTGCCCGGGCCCCTGCACACCATACCCGATGACAGCAATTGTCTCGTCTTTAAGGACCTCGTGCGCCCTTGCCATCGGAAACTCTTCTCGCGTGACGACCTCTTCCTTGACCCCTCCGAAATCAATAATTGCCATGATACCCTCCTTTCTTGCTCTCGGTTTAGCAAAGCATTTCTTGAAATCCCGACAGACTGGCGAAAACAAAATCTCCCGCCCCACGTTAAGGGGCGGGAGGTCCGCGGTGCCACCCTCATTCGATTAACTGACCCTTGTGGGGTAATTAATCATCTCTTTCAGGTACAGGGTAGTCCCCATACCCTGGGGCAGGTAACGCTTCCCCTTGCGGTAAAGCCTACTCGCTGACATGCTTTCGGTTTACGGCTCCCAGGTCCATTCCATTCCCGCGCCAGTATCGGCTCACACCTTACCCGACTCTCTGAACCTCGCTAGAAATTTACTAGTCCTGTTCGCAGCCTTTGCCGTATTCAATTAGACAAAAACATAGCACGTGACTGGTCTTTTGTCAACAACACTCGGACTTGTCACAACAGACTCAAGTAGTGATATAATAGGGCGTCAGCAGAGAAGTTACATACGAAGAAGGGGGGAAGCAGCCCATGAATCATATTGAGCTGCTGTTCGACCCGGAAACGGTGGCCGTGGTCGGAGCATCAAATGCCCTGGACAAGTGGGGGGCTGGTATCTTCAGTCGAGTACTGCGCTCTCCTTCTGTGAAAAGAGCATATCCGGTCAACAAGACCTCCGCCGAGGTGCAGGGGGTCAAGGCCTACCCAAGCGTGAGGGACTTACCTGAAACAGTAGACTTCGTGGCGATTGTTATCCCCTATCCAGATGTCCCCGAGGTGGTGCGAGACTGCGTTGCCAAGGGTGTCAAAGTGGGCCTGATTATTACCGCCGGCCTCGGTGAGACGGGTGAAGAGGGGGCCAGGCTGGAGAAGGAAATATACGAGACCGCCCATCAGGGTGGGATGCGGCTTGTCGGCCCGAACTGCATGGGGCACTTCAATACCGCCAACGACTTCTCAACCTTACGTATGCCAATACCCGTCCCCAAAGGGTCAGTGGGTGTTATTTCCCAGAGCGGCGGTTTTGCCATGAACATTCTGATGAGCGGACTTGAGGCCGGGGCCGGTTTCAGCAAATTCGTCAGCGTCGGCAACGAGGTTGACCTGCATTTTGAAGATTTCTTAGGGTACCTGGCGAATGATGATGAGACCAAGGTCATCACCGGCTACATTGAGGGTCTGCGCAAGGGAAGGGAATTTTTCAACATTGCAAGTGAACTAACCAAGAGGAAACCAATAGTGGTGGTAAAGGTCGGTAGAACAGATGTCGGGGCAAGAGCAGCCCGGTCCCACACCAGTGCTATCGCCGGTACAGACGCAATATATGACGCCATGTTCCGGCAGACCGGAGTGATAAGGGTCGATGAAGTCGAGGAGTTGTTCGATGTAGCCTCAGCCCTTCTTCACCAACCGCTACCACGGAGCAACCGGGTGGGTATCCTTACCGGTGGCGGCGGCTTCGGCTGCGTGACGTCTGATGCCTGTGCCCGGCTGGGACTGGACGTAGCACCACTATCACCGAAGACCATCGAAAAGCTCAACCAAGTCCTGCCAGACCGGTGGCCACACGCCAATCCGGTTGATACCGTTGCTACCGGGCCGGTGACTTACCCCTGCCTCTGGCCGCTGCTGGAAGACGAAAACCTGGACTCCCTGCTCGTCATTGGTGGTATCGGCCCGATGCCAATGAGGGCCATGAGTTCCATGTCCATGGCAAGCCTCCAGCAGGCCGATAATGCGCCCGATTTTATAGAGAGGGCTGAGCGGATGTTCGAGGCATACCAGGATGAAGAGATGCATAATCTGGACAAGCTCTTCGAATACATGGACAGATACCAGAAACCCGTCCTCATTTTCGGTATGAATCCCACAATGATACAGGAGTCTCCCATCTACACCAAACTGCGAGAAAAAGGCTTGATGGTATATCCAACTCCAGAGAGAGCCGCCAAGACACTGGCACACCTTGTGCAATACAGCAGGTATGTTAACGGTGCGTAGTCAGGTGCATCGCTTTCCGGTATCCGGCAACCGGCAGGTGCGGGGAGGGGATGCAGAAATAGACCTGACAGGCTTTTCCAGGTGCAGGGTGTTCTCCCCATAGTAATGAATAAATGAATAGTGGAAGTAAAAGGCGCGGAGTGTTTTAATGACTGAGATTAGTGACCCGGGTATTCACACAGAGAGGGTTGTTGAAATGAAGTCACCTTCGGTAGCAGACATGGAGACGATAGCCAAGCGGGTCCGTCGCCATATCATCTCTATGACCGGACGGGCAGGGAGCGGCCATCCCGGGGGCTCGCTGTCAGCCGTGGAGGTTGTCACCACCCTTTACTTCCGGGTGCTGAGGCATGACCCCAGGCATCTAGACTGGCCAGACCGTGACCGCTTTATTCTCAGTAAAGGACATGCCGCTCCCTTGCTGTATGCTGTCCTCGCCGAATGCGGCTACTTCCCCTCTGAAGAGCTGGCTTCGCTACGACAAATAAATAGCCGGCTCCAGGGCCACACTGACCGCACCCGTACTGCCGGAGTGGAGATGTCGGCCGGTTCCCTGGGACAGGGGCTGTCTTTCTCCATCGGGGTAGCCCTGGCCGGTCGACTCAATGGGAAGCCGTACCGGGTCTATACCCTACTCGGTGACGGCGAGTGCGATGAGGGACAGGTATGGGAAGCAGCCATGGCCGCCGCCCACTTCAAAGTGGATAACCTGACAGCGATTGTTGACCGAAACGACCAGCAGATAGACGGATGGACCCGTGACGTCATGGACCTGGAGCCCTTCAGCAGCAAATGGCAGGCCTTTGGCTGGCACACGATTGAGGTCAATGGACATGACTTCACCCAGCTTGCCGATGCCTTTGACCAGGCCCGCCTGATAAAAGGCCGACCAACTGTCATCATTGCTCACACCGTTAAAGGCAAAGGGGTCAGCTTTATGGAGAACAACCCGCATTTTCATGGCATAGCCCCTACTGCCGAGGAGATGGAACTGGCACTGAAGGAGCTGGCATAGCCATGACACCCGACGCGTCACTGAGAGAGGCCTACGGAAAAACTCTGACCGAACTGGGCAGAGACAACAAGGATATCGTGGTATTGGATGCTGATCTCTGCCGTTCCACCATGACCCAATTCTTCGCCAGCGAGTTCCCCGAGCGTGCCTTTGACTGTGGTATCGCCGAGCAGAATATGGTAAGCATCGCCGCCGGGCTTGCTGCCTCGGGTAAGATTCCTTTCGTCAGCACCTTTGCCGTCTTTGCCCCGGGGCGCTGTTTTGACCAGATTCGCATGTCGATTGCCCAGCCCCGGCTGAATGTCAAACTGGTGACCACACACAGTGGTATTACCGTCGGTGAGGACGGCGTCTCACACCAGTCAATTGAGGACATCGCCCTGGCCTGCTCTCTGCCCGGCCTCACAGTTATCGTCCCCGCCGATGCTGTCGAGACCACTCAGGCTATCAGAGTGGCCGCCGCTACTCACGGCCCTTTCTACGTAAGGCTGTGTCGTCCAAAGCTACCCCTGCTCTATGACGAAGACTACCACTTCGAACTGGGCAAGGCGGTAGTCATGCGGCAGGGCACACAGGCTACGATTATAGCTATCGGCACGAGGGTGGCTGCTGCCCTCGAAGCAGCGGATAATCTTAAGCAGGAAGGGATAGACTGCCGGGTGCTGAATATGCCGACCCTGAAACCCATTGACGAGGCTGCCATCATTCAGGCTGCAGCCGAGACAGGGGCAATCGTCACTGCTGAAGAGCACCTGGAGCATGGTGGCCTGGGAAGTATAGTTGCCCGGGTGCTGGCAAAGCACCACCCGGTACCCGTTGAATTCGTCGCCATCAAGGATACCTATGCCGAGTCCGGTTCACCTGCTGAGCTGCTGCAAAAGTACGGCCTTACCGCAGACGATATTGAGCAAGCGGTGAGGTCGGTGCTAACCAGGAAGAATTCCGCCTAGCCGGTCGGTTACTGGGCCGTCCCGGCAGCCGAGGCGCCGGATACCTGCCTTGTCCTCAGATAGTGAGTAGCCCCCACCAGGCAGGGCAACGCCACACTGTAACCCACCAGCATCCCAGAAAGGCCAAGCCACCAGCACACCAGTGGTAACGGGATGAAGAGGACACAGCTGGCGATGATTACTTTCTTCTTAAGCAGTAGAGCGGCTAATGCCGGCCCCGCGACGAGAAGTACTGGCTGAGTGACCAGTGTTAGCAGGACACCTATTGTGGTTGACTCACCCCGGCCTCCCCGGAATCCAAGGAACACCGGCCAGTTGTGGCCCACGACCGTAGCCACACCGGTAACCAGAAATGCCACCTGGGGCACGCCGACCGCCCCGGCAAGCAGGACTGGTAGTGCCCCCTTGCCGGTGTCGATGAAGAATATTACTATGCCGGTTTTGGGCCCCAGTTGGTGATAGGCATTGCCGGCCCCCACATTCCCGTCCCCCAGGCGCCGAATATCCCCGGCACCCCGCAGGCGCCCGGCAACATAGGCCGTTGGTATGGAGCCAAGAAGATAGCCAAACAATACAACCAGCCAGGCCAATATGTTTACCTCCCGAAAGGCATACCTGGATTAGCTGGGTATTTTACTCTTACGGACATCCAGAGTCAAGATATACCTTGTCTCAATTGCACGACTCTATTCACAATCGTTCGGGCCAGTTGTCTCTCACTGTTAGGGAATTTGGACCGGGACCGGTGGGACATATCGCTCCAGGATATTTCGTGTAACCCGGAACAAAAAATGGCGCTCTACCACTTTCTCGAAGACCAGCCAGTCACTCTTGCGGCATGCCATGAGTTCGGGTATATTGTCCTCGGCAACCCAGCCCTTAGCATTGGTAAATCCAGACTCGCGGCATATCCCGGCTATATGAAAAAAGCTTGACTGTTGGACACCCATTCTCCGGAATTTCTCCAGCACATACACGTTCTCTATGAGCACATCTTCCCCACTAAGTCCCGGGAATCGGGCCTCCCAACCCATATCCCTGATATGCTTCGAGGTTACCACCCAGCGTGCCCCGCATAATTCTCCAGTGTCCTTGACTTTGGTAACATAGCAATCACCAAAACCGCGTTCATGGTACCATTTACGTACCAGTAGCTGGTATCTTCCATCTCTGCTCTCGGAATGAATCTTGCTGAAAAGCTCCGCTAAGTCCTGCGGCGAGGCAGGCGCAACAGTACATTCAAAGGAAGGGTAACGGATAGGGTCGTCTAGCCGCTTGACCGTACCTACGAAGACATTGCGGCTATAGAGCTGGTGTCCTAGCTTCTGAAGAAAACTGCGTAGTCCGACCGCACGCAGCGTCAGCAGGCCAGAGCGAATTGCAGCAACAGCATGCCTCATCCTGTTATTCATACCTTTAAACCCCCGATAATACAATTGGAGGCCCGTACCTCAATTATAGCCCAGGTCTGGCAACTCACAAGAATTTACCCTATATAATACGTTAAATCTGGACAGAATGTTAAGCAGAGCTTCGGAAGAGTTAGTGTTAGGCAAAGCGTTGAGCAATTCTGGCTGGTGCCGGGAGTGGGACTCGAACCCACAAGGATTGCTCCGGCGGATTTTAAGTCCGCTGCGTCTGCCAATTCCGCCACCCCGGCGTCAAAAGTCATTTTAGGTTTTGCCCCTGCCGGTGTCAAGCAAAGCAATTCTGGGTTTTATTCGCATTTGGTTGGTTAAACCGTCATTACGAGGAGCGTAGCGACGAAGTAATCTCGTCGGGTATAGAAATGAGATTGCCGCGGGGGCTTTAGCCCCCTCGCAATGACACGCTACTACCGTTCTCTACTTGGTAGCGACCAAAACCAAACACAACCAATTCTGTCTCGTTTGACTTTCAGGATAGTAACCTTTTATAAACAAATCCCCTAGCGTCATAGTTGCGGCAAATCCAAGGATAATTGACGTTTGTGAGAGCGTGTGGGGGTGCGTGGGGTGAGTACCATTTTTGAGGATAATCCACCTCTAATTTTGGGGTAATAAATGAACAAAATAAGGCAATTATTCCTTTTAGCCGCAATTTATTCGCACCTCCTACAATATTCAAAGGCGCACTTGCGGCATTGGTTTGAAGTAAAGTCCTCTATGTAAATCCCTATACCCTGCCCCACTTACGCTAACTGTTATCCCTTGTATACCCCAATTATAAGGTTTCTTAATATCAAGACTGCGTTGGCTACTACACGCTCCGAACAAAACCAACTGATAAGTTTCCTCTTGGTGTGGCTGTATTTCTATCTGATAAGAAGGGTTAGGACGGAGTAAGCACGTTACTTTATTTCGTCCTAACCTTTGCTCAATATTAACTGTTAATGAATATAAAGCCCCTATTAACGTATAATCATCTCTATTCTTTATGATTAATGATAAAGTAGCGGTGTAGTTAGTTTGCCCTATATTAGTTGGAGATATTTCATCTAGAGATATTATTGGTTTAGAGCTTGACCATTGTGGACCACGACACCACCATATACATGCTCTGCGAATTTGCTTATATAGACGGATAGGAGAAAGCAAATGTGCCGTATTGGGCACTGAAATAAAAACTGCTATAAAAATGAGTGTTATACCCACTATAAGCATTAACCAGGGCCAATCAACACCCAACAAACTAACCACTGCGGCCACCACCAAACCAGTACCTATTGTTGCAAGAATAGGTACAAGGGTCTTTCTTCGTCCCATTTGGCTGTCGTTCTCTGTATCCATATTGGCTTAGAAAAGAATAGCACGGTATATACGTGTTGCCAAGGGATACTTGCCTAAAATAAATACCATATTGCGTTTATTTTAGGAAGTGATAAACTACGGGCAGAAAAAGTATTACGCTATTAATAAGCGAACGAAGAAGACACAGTATGGAAAAAGAAGAAATAAAAGGTTCTGAATTATGCCCATGTAGAAGCGGCAAGCAATATAAGAAATGCTGCAAAAAAAAGGCTTTCAAGTTTGTTCGGGATAATAAGGGAGAGATATACAAACGACTACCAACAACAGGTGAACTCCCCGACTTTATACAGAGGGAAGTAGGCACATCTTCACGAAAAGAGCTATGGTCTAAGACATTGGGCATTGACGCAACAACTATGAAAGATGCGCAATTTATTGATATACCATATTTGCCAGAGGCTAAAGTTAGTCCTGAGGGTCTGGACATTATAGAGATAATGCAAAAAGCTAATATACCCCCTGAACTTATCTATGCTTATCAAAGGACAGGGCTAATAGTAACCGAACAGAACAAGCGGTTTCTCCCTGATATCGAGCTACAAGAATTCTATAACGCTGTTGACGAATACATAAAAAAATACAAAAAGTAAGCCCCCAGACTTTTACAGCCTAGGGGCTTTTGCTGCTGCGCCTTGCTACAAGGCTAACTAACTATAGCCCTATAAAACTTCATACTATCCTCAAACCGTACCTACCTCGTACGGCGCCATAGATGACAGGTTCAGGCTATATCTTAAGGTATGAAATCTTGCAGAGGTCTAACTGCTAAGATACGCATTCTTTAAGTACTGGGTAAGCATACGCTGGGAAGTGAAATAGGAGCCATTCAGGGATATTACCGACCGCATTATGCTCGCATATTCTTCTGGTCGTTCATAATACATGGGCAGTATTACCTGCTCAAGCTTGTCATACAGAGAAGTAGCTTCTCTTATAAAGTCACTTTCAGATTGGTAGCCATCACCAATGGACCATCCGGTTACACCTTCTATGTGTCCTTCAATCCACCACCCGTCCAGTATGCTAAAGGTAGGCACGCCATTAAGCGCCGCCTTCATTCCGCTTGTCCCTGAAGCCTCCTGGGGCTTCTGCGGAGTGTTTAGCCACAAGTCTACGCCAGAACAAACGTATTTAGCCAGAGATATATCATACTCCTCGAGGTATACAATAGAGATATGGTCCTTTAAATCATTGGCGGCCTCAAACACCTTTCTGATTAGGGCCTTCCCCATCTCGTCTCGAGGGTGTGCTTTACCTCCATAAATTACCTGAATCCGTCGACCCTGGTTAGTTATTCGCCTGAGCCTTTCAAGGTTGTTAAACAAAAAATCATGCCTTTTGTATGTGGTAGCCCGGCGGGCAAAACCAATAGTCAGAACTTGTGGCTCAAAACGGATACCGGCACGCCGTTCTACCTCAGCCAGAAGTTCGGCCTTAGCCTCATTATGGGCTCTTTGTATTTCATCCAGTGGTATCCGGATAGCGTACTTCAGATAGAGATTATCTCGGCGCCACTGCGGTATATAACGGTCATACAGCCTGCTGAAGACCGGTGATGTCCACGTAGTGGCATGTACCCCGTTGGTAATAGCGTCAATATGGTGATTAGAGAAAATATTTTGAGTCACTTCCTCATGGCGCATAGAAACACCGTTAACATATCTTGAAAATGTCAGCGCAAGGTTGGTCATATTCAAAGTGCCATTGTCACAACATTGTGCATCAATAAGAAAATCCGTCCGTTCGTTACCCAGGACCTCCCTGACTAAGGCAAGCTCAAATTCATCATGTCCCACTGGTATCGGCGTGTGAGTCGTAAAAACACAACGTTGTTTAACTGCTTCCCGGTCATCTGTTCCCATAGTCTGGAGTCCGCGTCCCCAGGCCTGCTCTTCCATTAAGGCCAGCGTTACCAGAGCTGAGTGTCCTTCGTTCATGTGATAGGTCTGGACCGGTTGATGTCCCAGGCTCCGCAGTATAGCAATACCCGCAAAACCAAGGATAGCCTCCTGTTCCAGTCTATATCGCGTATCACCGCCATAAAGGAAATCAGTCAAACTCTGGTTCCAGGGAGAATTCTCTGGTATGCAGGTATCCAGAAAATATACAGGTACAGTATGGCCAAACTCACCGTGAATAAGGTATCGCCATGCCTGCACTTGGACCTGACGGCCAGTCAAAGATATCTGGACTCTTACCGGCAGTTTTTCCAGGAATTCCTCGGGAGACCAGCACTCCTCAGACTCCGATTGATTCCCAAATTGGTCCAGGTGCTGGCGAAAATATCCTTTGCGATGTAGTAGCGTTACTCCGGCTGCAGGTAAACCGAGGTCAGCAGCAGCATGAAGGGTGTCATTTGCCAAAATCCCTAAGCCACCGGTGTAGGTTGGCACGGCGGGGTGTATAGCGAACTCCATAGAGAAATAGGCAAACGTCAATGCATACATGGCTCAGTTGATAGAATACTAATCCTTAGGTCAGGATAATGCAAATACGCACGTAACAAAACGTCATCCTGTTAATTCCGGGGAATTTTTATCACAACCATACTCTTTATTCCCATGTCTTGTCGTAGATTCAGGCAGCAGCAGCTAGACGTTTTGATGAAGGCATTCAGGAAGTCGCGAAAAAGGTGTCAGACGAGAGTGTTAGTTAGCATTTGGTAGCACTGGAGACACTTGTTAAGGCCTTGTAATGCTGAATTTGTATCTAAAAAATGGAGGCGACGGGCGGATTCGAACCGCCGAATAGGGGTTTTGCAGACCCCCGCCTTAACCACTTGGCTACGTCGCCTCAGAATAAATGACGAGTAAAATCAACCTATACATTGTACTGCCACAGTGTCCGTGATGCAAATAGCAACCAGACAAATCTTTACAAGCAGCATTATAATAAATCTGTGACGAAACAGACAAAACTCAGGCAGCCTCTGCCAGCTTGATTAGTGGCATTGCCGTGTGCTATTTTGGTACATAGTTTACCGCAAGAAAGGAGTAAAAACGTGGGCGTTGTCAATTTTTCTCTGGAGAATAAAGTAGCACTGGTGACCGGCGGCAGCCGTGGCATCGGAAGGGCAATTGCGCTGGCATTCGCCGAGGCCGGGGCCGACGTGGTTGTCAGCAGCCGAAAACTCCCGGACCTGGAGCAGGTAGCTGAGGAAATCAAGGCAACCGGAAGAAAGGGACTGGCGATATCTTCCCACGTTGCCAAGGCGGAGGAATCCAAGAATCTGGTCGAGAAGGTGAAGGGGGAGTTTGGCCGTATCGATATCCTGGTCAATAATGCCGGCACCAACCCTTACATGGGCCCGTTGATTGATGCCGAGGAATGGGCCTGGGACGTGACCATGAACGTCAACCTGAAGGGACCCTTCATGCTCGGACAGATGGTCGCCAGGGTAATGAAAGAACAGGGGGGCGGTAACATCATCAATATTGCCTCCACTGCCGGCCTCAATCCGAGCGCACTTCATATATACAGCGTCAGCAAGGCCGCCCTCATAATGCTGACCAGGGTCATGGCTATAGAATGGGGTAAGGACAATATCAGGGTCAACGCTATCGCCCCGGGGCTTATAAAAACACGATTCAGCGAAGCCCTATGGAAAGGGACACCCGCCGAAGACAGAGCGGCGGCTCCTGAGGATATCACCGGGGCAGCAGTCTATCTGGCATCAGATGCCTCAAGAATCGTGAATGGCGCAACCATCGTTGTTGGTGGCGGTACTGGTGGCGGGTAACTCTTAAAGACTGTTAATCGTACGAGCTGGGGCGGTGGCTGACACTGATGGCGATGCTGCCTAGGAGCAGAAGGCCTGCCAGACCCCACCAGAAGGCAGTAGTCGCCACGTAAGGCCCGATAGCCTCTTCGACCGGAATGAAGGTGGGAATTGCTCCTAAAAACGTGAGCATACCAAGTATTCCGCACAGTCCGCCTAGAAGCCCGAGAGTCAGTGATACTATTCCCATAAAGACACTCCCCTAATATAGAATCCTAGCCTTGCTTTGCTGTATTTTAAGCTATGGCTGCGATATAATCAATTTAGAAGCATCAATTGCTGGGGTAATAATCGGTAATGACTGACTCTTTTGAGCTAGGCCCGTTCCGACCGCCGAGCGAGGCTTTTTCACTGCTCCTCAGGCTGACCCGTAACTGCCCGTGGAACCGGTGCCGTTTCTGCGGGATGTACAAGGGCCAGAGATTCGAGCTACGGTCGGTAGAGGAGATGAAGCAGGACATCGAGGCGGTCAAGCGCATCTACGACCGAATCGTAGGGCTTTCCTGGAAGTGGGCCATGCCCGGCCAATTGCGTGAGACAGCGCGGATGATACTCTCGCGGCAGCCAGACCAGGCTACCTATAATGTTGCCCTCTGGCTGTATGGCGGCGGGCAGAACGTGTTTCTTCAGGACGCCAACAGCCTGATAATGCGGACCCACGAGCTGACGGAGGTGCTGAGATTTCTCAGGGAAACCTTCCCCGATGTCAGCCGCATCACCAGCTATGGCCGTGCTAAGACAGCCGCCAGGAAGACGCTTGAGGAGCTAATAGAGCTACACGAGGCTGGGTTGACACGGCTGCATGTCGGGCTTGAATCAGGCAGTGACACCGTGCTCAAGCTGATGGACAAAGGAGTAACCGCCGCCGAGCAAATTACGGGCGGTCGCAAAGTGGTTGAGTCCGGCATATCGCTTTCCGAATACGTTCTCCTGGGACTGGGTGGCCGTGGACTGTGGCAGGAACACGCTATTGAGACCGCCCGGGTGCTCAGTGCGATAGATGCAGACTTTATCCGAATCCGGACACTCAGTGTCAGCCCGATGCTACCGATGTACGCTGATGTCGCCGACGGCAGCTGGGTACAGACAACCGATGAAGAAATGGTTGCCGAATTGCGACTGCTGATAGAGCACCTGGACTGCAACTCCAACTTTGTCAGCGACCATATAGGTAACCTGCTGCAAGAGGTCGAGGGTAAGCTGCCCGACGACAAAGACAGGATGCTGGCCGTTATTGACCGTTTCCAGGCATTGTCTCCCGAAGAACGTACCAATTTCAGGATTGGCCGTCGGGCGCGTATATACACCAGCCTCGATGAACTCAATGACGCACGTAAGCACCAGGTGGTTGAGCAGATAGTCCAGGAAGTCAACCAGGGTGACTACGAGAACGAGCGCCAGGCATTGGGTAGGCTCTTGGGAGTCAATTTCGATACGCTATGACCGGACTGGAACACGAAGTTGTTAGTCTGCTTTGCCAGCGAGGACTGACCCTGGGGGTGGTCGAGTCCGCCACCGGTGGTCTGCTCTCCCACCTCATCACCAATGTCCCCGGTAGCTCGGACTGCTACCTGGGTTCGATTACTTCCTACAGCAACCAGGCTAAAATCAGAATAGTGGGTGTGAGCGAAGAAAGCATCAACCGGTACGGTGCCGTCAGCCCGCAGGTGGCCGAGGAGATGGCACGGGGGGGCCGCAGGGTGCTTGGTGCCGATATCTGCGTCGCTGACACCGGTATTGCCGGACCGGGCGGGGCTACCCCGGAGAAGCCGGTAGGGCTGTTTTACATCGGAATATCACACAAAGGCGGGACCTTCAGCCGCAAGCATGTCTTCACCGGCAGCCGTGAAGAAAACAAACGCCACGCCGCCGAGACTGCCCTTTCCTGGGTAAAGGAATACGTCGAAAGTCTGGCATAATATTGCTTTTCTAAGGCAATGTCACACACGTCAGTAGTGTACTAAGCAGTGAATAGAACTAATCAATAGGAGGAACTGCCATCTCTATAGAAGAGAATAAAGCACTCGTACAGCGTGTTATTGACTTCTGGAATCAGAAAGAGCTAGAAGAATTTTTTAAGATTCTGGCTCCCGAATACATTGAGCATCTACCCACCGGCGATGTATCACTGGAGCAGCTAAAAAATTATGCTCATACGTTTTTCACCGCCTTCCCTGATATCCAGATAACTATAAATGACATGGTTGCCGAGGGAGACAAAGTGGCTGTAATGGTGAACTGGAGAGCGACTCACAGGGGTGAATATATGGGTATCCCACCGACCGGGAAAAAGATTGATATTACCGTCGCTTTTTTTACTAGAATCGTAGCCGGTAGGTGGGTGGAATTTTGGAATGTCACCGATGTGGGTCTGATTCAGCAGCTCGGTATAATGCCTGAGTATTAAATCCGCAGTCAAAACTGGTTAGTTTCTCAAATACATAAATTACATATTATTATCAATACCCGATTGTTTACTTCAAAATGATACACTACCAGCACATCGCTTTTCTTGACAACACCTCACCACAGTAGTAACATTTTTTTGCGTCTTACATGAGATGCCGCGGTGGCGGTTAACGGGGTTGGTAAGTATGCTTCACAAGAGCTCCTGGCTGGTTGTGCTTTTTCTCCTCCTGATTGCGGTTCCTGCATTATCATTATGTCTGCAAGCGCAGGCCGCTGAAGAGCTGGTGACCTCCTTCGACTCCCTTAAGGTAGACATCAACATCCTCTCCAATTCCGATATGGAAATCACCGAGACACAGAAGTACTCCTTCCTGTCAGGTACTTTTCACTACGGCTATCGCTGGATTCCCCTTGACGGCGTTGAGTCAATTGATGAGATACAGGTCTATGAAGACGGCAGCCCATATGTACGAGACCCCGCAGTCAGACGCTGGATAGATAACTATAAGAAGACCGGCGAGTCCCCGGCGGGAAACTACTACGCCTACTACAGCTGGACCGAGGACAATAAACTGTGGATAGGCTGGTGGTACCCCGAAACGCAAGGAGGAAGCCGCGTCTTTGAACTCACTTACGTTGTCCATGGTGGGCTAAAGTTTCTCGATGACGGAGACCAGCTATACTGGAACGCTATCTTTGGCGACCGGGACATGGCTATCGGCGGGGCAACAGTGACCGTCCACCTACCAGAGCCGGTATCTTCCACCCAACTCACTATTGACAGCTACGGGGTATCAGCACAAAGCAGGGTGATAGACGACAGAACATTTGAATTCACCACAGGTTCAGTACCTGATAACGGGGAACTCAGCATCAGGGTAGTCCTCCCTAAAGGCATTGTGGATACCACTCCCTTTGCTCTGCGAAAACCAGAAGGGGTGGTTGAGCGGATAACCCAGGCCATTGAGACTACCCGACAATGGATAGAAGATAATCCATTTGCCATGCGCATCATAAACTGGTGCCTGATTGGCATGGGGGTTGCTCTCATCATTGGCGGTGCCTTCTGGCTCCTGATGATTCAGCGCAAGCGTGCTGCCGAGCCAAAAGTCTACCCTCCTTCTTCATATCTTACCACCCCACCCGGCGACCTGCCCCCGGCCCTGGTGGGAAGGCTGATAAATGGTGCCTACGGTTTTCTGGGTGACATCTTCTATCTTGCCCAACAGGGCTTCGTAACAATCTCTGAGCAGGTCGAGAAGCGCTGGTATGGTCAGAAGAGGGACTTCCTGCTGGAGCGTCGTGAGAAGACCCCTCCCTACCGCTATCAGGCGCATCTCATGGACCTCCTCTTCCACGGTGAGTCACGTCTTTACCTATCGGAGAACAGGCAGGCCTGGCGTAAGACAGCCGAGCGGACTCAGGAGGCACTGGACTCCGACGGTATCCGCCTCGGTCTGCTTCATAAGGTCGATAGAGAAACTATTCAGGCCACAGGCAGGGGAGCCGGTCACCTCGGTAGAATTGGCCTTGTGTGCTCTATTATTGGCATTGTTATCCTCGGTTTATCCGCTGTCTTTCAGGTTGGTGGGGCATCCCTGTTTGTCGGCGGGGTTACGCTGGTCTTCGGCGTGGTATCATGGCACCTGAACATGGTATCGGCCCGGGTAAAAAGAACTGAAGAAGGTGCCCTCGTGGCAACACAGTGGCAGGCATACCGGTATTACCTGTGGCTTACTGCCAACGAGAGGCTAATCCTCACCAGGGGGGCGGACCATCTGGACGTGGACCTGCCTTACGCCGTCCGCTTCGGCCTCGGTAGGAAACTAGTGAGGGCCCTCACCACGATGGGCAGACCGGCACCGGTTCCATACTGGTACCACCCGCACATGATGCCTGAAGAAGATGTCAGCCCGGTGGTGAAGGAATTATCGCTCCTGGATATCAGGCGTGGTTTCTGTAAGCTGCTCGGCGAGGTCCGCAGGGCGCTGCCGGCAATAGCACAGGTCGGTCCGGCAATCATGGTCGCTTCGGCTGAGGTAGAGGTGGATGAGGTAGCAGAGAGTCAAAGCGAGAAAAATGACTAGCGACCTGCCGAGAAGCATGTCGCCACCGCTATTCTAATAGCGTATACTCCTCCAGGATACTGGCTGCCACTTCCCCAGATTAAACAGCCTCGGAAATAGCAGCTTGCGAGTCATCTCGATAATAAACAGACTGCCACTGGCAATGAGTGTAATTCCCCACATATCAACGCCAAGTGGTGCCGTCCTGAAGGCCGTCTGCATGGCGGGTATGTAGACCACCGCCAGTTGCAACAAAATGGCAATGAGAATGGAGACAATCAGCCAGTGGTTGCGAAAGAAGCCCAGGCGGAAAACAGTATATTCGTCAGAGCGAGCACTAAATGCCTGGAACCACTGGAAAGTTACCATGGTACAGAAGGCAACGGTACGTGCTTCCTCCAGCGTTGTTCTTGTATACGCCCAGTTGAAGACAAGATAGGTGCCGATACCAATGAATAACGAGGCAAAGCCAACACGAAGGAGCATGCCCGGGAAGATAAGACCTACCTTTGGACTGCGCGGTGGCTGTTTCAGTTCGTCACCGAAGGTCGGTTCAAATCCCAACGGGATACCCCCTGCGGTATCGGTAACCAGGTTAACCCAGAGAATCTGCGCCGCCAGCAGCGGTGCCTGACCCACGAAGAATACACTGAGGATTAAGGCGAACAATTCACCGAGGTTAGTCGCCAGAAAAAAGAAAAGAACATTACGCAACCGGTTAAAGATGGCCCGGCCTTCCTCCACCGCCGCCACCACAGAGACGAAATTATCGTCGGCCAGAACCATATCGCTGGCTTCCTTGGCGACATCAGTGCCGGTGATGCCCATAGCTACACCAATATCGGCAGTCTTCAGCGCCGGGGCATCGTTGACACCATCACCCGTCATAGCGACAATATGTCCCTTTTCCTTAAGTGCGTTAACTATCCTCAGTTTGTGTAATGGCTCTATCCGGGCGAAGACAGAGATGCTCTCCACCCGCCTTGAGAGCTCCTCGTCACTCATCTCCTG
>Ga0315554_1000288_pt1 | contig 29277 bp, 29 predicted proteins | sample SalMarSW160370MG_FD_202114 | JGI IMG/M metagenome (GOLD analysis project Ga0315554, IMG submission 202114) | Salt marsh sediment microbial communities from the Plum Island Ecosystem LTER, Massachusetts, United States - Salt Marsh Sediment SW1603-70 ...
GGAAACGAAAGCGTTTTTTGGGCTACTTAAACAGGACGGCGCCCGAGCGGTATCATTCTCTTATTGCCAAGTTGGGTTTGAAGGAATAGTATGTCTGATGTTTTAGAGCGTTCAGTAGCTGGTAGGGCGCTTAGCATCCAGGTAGGGAAATACGCTCAGCAAGCCCATGGTGCTGTTGCTGTTCAGTACGGCAACACGGTTGTCTTGGTTACTGCCTGTGTAAGCTCTGAACCCCGAGAGGGAATTGATTTTGTGCCTCTAACAGTGGATTACGAAGAAAGGCTCTATGCCGCGGGTAAAATACCGGGCAGCTTCATCAGGCGAGAAGGACGTCCTACGGAGGAAGCAATTATAACTAGTCGGCTCATCGATCGTTCCCTGCGCCCTCTTCTTTCCAAGGAGTTTCATTATGATGTTCAAGTTGTGGCGACGGTGCTATCTGTTGACCAAGAAAATGACCCGGATATTTGTGCCCTTATTGGTGCTTCAGCAGCCTTGACATTATCGGATATCCCGTTCTTTGGACCTATATCAGCAATACATGTTGGCTACATAGATGATGCTTTAGTTGTGAATCCCATGCTGCCTCAATTGGAAGATAGCTTGCTCGACTTGATTGTTGCTAGCAGTAAAGAAAATGTTGTAATGGTGGAAGCAGGTGCCAGGGAAGTTTCCGAAGAGATTTTGCTAGAGGCGATTAAACTGGGACACAAAGCGAATCAGGAGGTCATTGAGCTTCAGGAAGAGCTAAGGCAAATTTACGGCAAAGCCAAAATAGAAATCAAATCTAAGGAACTTGCTCCTGAGCTTTCGTCTCAAATTGCTCCCATACTTGGTGAGAAATTAAGCCAGGTTCTAGAGGAACCAGAGAAACTGCAAAGGGAGAAGGCTTTGAAGTCTCTCAAGGAAGAAACTAAGGACAAGTTGGTTGATTCTTTTTCTGAAGATGAAATCAATTTTGCCTTTGAAGCCCAGCTTAGAGCTGTGATGAGGGAAAAAATATTGCAGACGAGGCGCCATTTGGACGGCCGCCAAGCTAAAGAAATTCGTCCTATTAGATGTGAAGTTGGTATTCTTCCTCGCACCCATGGCTCAGGATTATTTGCCCGTGGGGAAACACAGGTATTGACTATTACCACTTTGGGGTCTACAAGCCGGGAGCAGTTATTGGATGGCTTAGGTCTGGAGGAAACTAAACGCTTTATGCATCACTATAATTTCCCTCCCTTTTCTACTGGAGAAGTGAAGCGAATAGGAACAACAGGGAGGCGAGAGATCGGTCATGGCGCTTTAGTAGAACGGGCTATTGCACCAGTACTGCCATCGGAAGATGATTTTCCTTACACTATACGCCTGGTTTCTGAGGTGCTTAGTTCTCACGGAAGCACATCCATGGCTAGCGCTTGTGCTTCGACCCTCTCCTTGATGGATGCCGGTGTACCTGTCAAGGCACCTGTGGCTGGAATAGCCATGGGTTTACTTAGCGGAAAGGATGAGGATTATGTTGTTCTAACTGACATTGTAGGTATGGAAGATGCTTACGGGGACATGGATTTCAAAGTTGCTGGCACAGTTCGTGGGCTCACGGCTTTACAGCTTGATATCAAGCTTCGTGGAGTAGATTATGCCGTCTTGGCTGAAGCCTTAAGTCAGGCTCGTGAAGCAAGGTTGGAAATACTGGAGAAAATGAGTTTAGCTATTAACGCTAGTCGCTCTGAACTTAGTCCTTATGCTCCCAGGATGTATGAAATGACGATCGATTCAAGTAAGATCGGGAGTGTTATTGGTCCCGGGGGTAGGGTTATAAGGTCTATTATAGATGAAACAAAGACAACTATAGATATAAAAAATGATGGTACGGTTATCGTTGGCTCTCCAAATGAAGAGGCAGCGCAGAAAGCAATCAAAATAATAGAGGATTTAACCAGGGATGTGGAGCAAGGAGAAGTTTACACTGGGAAGGTAACCAGGCTGTTCAACTTTGGTGCCATGGTAGAAATCCTGCCGGGGAAGGAGGGCCTCGTTCATATCAGCGAGCTTGCTAACTACCATGTACCTCAAGTCGAAGATGTGGTTAAAGTGGGTGATGAGGTAATGGTGAAAGTCATAGGGATTGACAATTCTGGTAGGATAAATTTATCGCGCAAAGCGGTATTTGAAGGACTTTCGCGTCTCCCTGGTGCCAGAGTTAGTAATTCCTCGGCTCCCAAGGACCGTCAGAGGAAATTTGTTCGCCCACGTAGTAGAAGTGAAAATCAAGACAAGCGTGGTAAATAAATTGTTTTAATGGTGAGGGGTGTCACATGGAACCAATAAGAGTAGTTATTAATGGCGCTTTAGGCAGGATGGGACAAGAGATAGCTAAGGCCGTGGTTTGCGAGCCCGGGTTGAGGGCAGTTGGTGCTGTAGAAAAGGAAGTAACTCAGCAATATCTTCCTTCGGCTGAGGCTCCCGAACTGATACTCCTTTCTTCCGATTTAGGCTCGTGTTTAAAGAGATGCGATGCTGATGTGGTAGTAGATTTCACTAATGCCGATGTCTCTATAGCAGCCGCTCGCATTGCTATTAAACAAAAGGTTAACATGGTTATAGGCACCACAGGTCTTTCTGAAGAGAATTTGGCAGAAATTGAACAATTATGCCAGACCTATAAGGTAGGGGTGGTAGTGGCACCCAATTTTTCTCTGGGGGCGGCAATTTTGATACAGCTATCAAAATTTGCTGCTAAGTTTTTCAACCATGCCGAAATTATCGAAATGCATCATGATAAAAAGGCTGATGCTCCTTCAGGGACTGCTATAGCTACAGCCAGAGAGATGTTGCAAGCGCATGGTAAACCATTCGTTTATCCTGAAGTTACACGTGAGATACTCAGCAATACCAGAGGAGGCCAAATGGATGGCATAGCTGTCCATAGCTTGAGGTTGCCGGGATTTATGGCTGGGCAGGAGGTTGTATTTAGCGGAGCAGGTGAAACTCTAAGCTTACGTCACAATATTATAAATCGGGAGTGTTTCGTGCCCGGCGTTATCTTGGCAATTAAAGAAGTGACAAAACGCAAGGGGCTAACTTACGGGTTGGATGCCTTGCTAAAGCTGTAGGAAAGACCATGGAAGGATTTAATGTAGCTATTGTTGGCGCTACCGAGATTGTAGGGCAAGAAATTATTAAGGTACTTGAGCAGCGTAAATTCCCAGTAGCTTCCATCCGGTTACTAGCCCCTGAGTATTCTTCTGGGGTGAAAGTCCTCTTTAAACATCGAGGAATTGAAGTTAAAGAAGCTCAACCAGAGGTATTTCGCGATGTTGATATTGCCTTTTTCTCTGCTGGTGATGATATTAGTCGGAGATTGTCAACTTTGGCTGCAGAGGCCGGAGCAGTGGTCATCGATGGTAGTACTGCTTTCAGGATGAATCCTACAGTGCCTCTGGTAGTCCCGGAGGTCAATCCTGAGGATATAGAATGGCATAAGGGAATAATCGCCAGTCCGAATTGCTCCACAATCCAAATGGTGGTAGCGCTTTACCCCTTGCATAAGATCAATCCCATAAAGCGAATTGTAGTGAGCACTTATGATTCAGTATCGAGTAGTGGTGGTGTTGCTCTGAGAGAAGTGACAAATCAAGCACGGTTAGTTTTGGAAGGGCGCCGTATTTGTCCGCACGTCTATTCTCATCAAATAGCCTTTAATGTACTGCCGGAGATTGGTGTCTTTTTGGATAATGGATATACTAGAGAAGAACAGAAAATGGTGGAAGAAACACGTAAGATACTGCATACTGAGGAGATAGCTATTTCGGCTACTTGCGTCCGGGTTCCTGTTTACTTTGGGAATAGTGAATCAGTTAACGTAGAATTCAGTTCGCCCATCACCCCTGAAGAAGCAAGGAGGATTCTGGCTCAAGCTCCTGGGGTCAGGGTACTTGATGATCCCACCGTCAGTTTTTATCCTCAACCCTGGGCTGCTAGTGGCTCAGATCATGTATTTGTGGGTCGAATCAGGAAAGATATTTCGCATCTCAATGGACTTGTTATGTGGATAGTGGCTGATAATCTGCGTAAAGGGGCAGCGCTGAATGCTGTACAAATTGCTGAGGAAGGGATAGAGAAAGGTTGGATAAGCCTTAAGGAGAGTTTAGCGAGTTTAAATGAATAGGTTAGGGCGTTTATTAACAGCCATGGTTACGCCTTTTGATGCTCGGGGCGAGGTTGACTATCAACAAGCTAAGAAATTAGCATTATCTTTACTGGATTCGGGTAGTGACGGGGTAGTTGTCTCGGGCACCACTGGCGAGGCTCCTACTCTGAGCAAGGAAGAGAAATTACGTCTTTTCGGTGAAACGAAATCAGCGTTGGGTAATCGGGGAACAGTAGTAGCTGGCACGGGCAACAATAATACAAAAGTAAGCCGAGAATTAACTAAGGAAGCGGAGAAAACTGGTGTCGATGCTTGTCTCTTGGTAGTCCCCTATTACAATCGGCCGACCCAGCAAGGCTTGTGGGAGCATTTTAAAGCTATTGCCCAGAGTACTACCTTGCCTTGTATCATATATAATGTGCCATCACGTACGGTTACCAACCTCTCCGCCGATACAGTAATCAGGCTGAGCCAAATTGATAATATTGTAGGTGTGAAGGAAGCCAGTGGCAATCTTGGACAGATAGCTGGGATCATTCAGGGAACTGGGGGGGATTTCTTAGTTTACAGTGGCAATGACAGTGATACCTACCCCATACTTGCTTTGGGTGGCTATGGCGTGGTTAGCGTCGCCTCTCATCTGGTAGGAATCCAGGTAAAGGATATGATGGAGAAGTTCCTTAACGGTGAAGCTCAAGAAGCGGCCGAGATTCACCGGCACTTATTACCTCTGATAGATGCCTTGTTCATTGTTCCCAATCCTATGCCTGTCAAGTGGGCTCTGAATTATGTAGGCTTTTCAGTGGGTAAACCTCGCTTGCCTCTAATTGAGCCTGATGAAAAGTCAGCCGATCTTATAAAGGCGACACTAAAGAACTATAGGATAGATTTGCCTCTTCCTCGTTAAATTCTAAATCCTAATTTCTAAGCTCTAAACAAATCCAAATATCTAAATTCAAATATCAAAAGCGTTTTGGTTATTTGCATTTTGATGAAAGGAATTAAATTTCCCCTTTCTCTTGTTTAAGATTTCATGCTTCGGATTTTGGATTTCTTTCTATTATTTGTTTCCTATCTGGTCCTACTGAAACGAGACTGATGGGGCAGGAAAGTAGGTCTTCAAGTCGGGATAAATAATTGCAGGCTCCCGCCGGCAGCTTTTTAAAATTCCGAATTCCACTTATTGATTCTTGCCAGCCGTCCAATTCTTCGTAGATAGGTTGGCATTTTTCTAATATGGCGACATCGCTGGGGAAGGAAGTTAGGGTTTCGCCCTTAAATTTGTATGCGGTGCATATTTTAATTGAGGGGAAACCATCGTAGATATCGAGGTGAGTTAGAGCTATATCGGTAAGGCCGTTTATTTGAACGCTGAAGCGACCTGCCACAGCATCAAACCAGCCGCATCTTCGTGGCCTCCCTGTGGTAGCACCATACTCACGAGCCTTTTCTCGTATTAAATCACCAGTTTCATCTTTAAGCTCTGTAGGCATAGGTCCGGCACCGACTCTAGTGTTATATGCTTTAAATATGCCCACCACACGGTCGATTCCTCTTGGGCCCAAGCCTGCTCCAATACAGCTCGCCCCGGCCAGCGGTGAAGAAGAGGTCACATAGGGATAAGTGCCAAAGTCAGGGTCGAGTAAAGCTCCTTGGGCACCTTCTAACAAAACAAACTCTCCTTTTGTTGCCGCTTCGCGAATTATGGAGCTGGTTTCCCGGATGAAAGGGGCAAGCCGCTCTCCATAATGACAATATTGTTGATAGATCTCCTCCAGTGATAGAGGTGAAGCTTGGTACACTTTGGTCAGGATAATATTTTTGAGCTCCAGAGCCGACTTCAAGCGGCTCAGAAATACATCCTTGTCTAATAAATCTCCGGCACGAATTCCCAGGCGAGCTACTTTATCAGCAAAAACAGGGCCGATTCCTCTGAGTGTGGTGCCCAGGGCTCCTTTACTGCGCCTTTCTTCCTCCAGTCTGTCGAGGAGGATATGATAAGGCATGATCAAGTGAGCACGAGCACTAATAAAAAGGCGACTTACACCTACGCCGTGGTTTTGCAAGTCATCTATTTCTTTAAGAAGTACTGCTGGGTTGATAGCTACACCATTGCTGATAATGCAAGTTACCTGTGGGTAAAAAATGCCCGAAGGGACGAGATGCAGCCGGAACTCGCCATGAGGGTTGATTACAGTGTGGCCAGCATTGTCTCCGCCGGAGAAACGAGCTACTATCTGCGCTTTCTCAGCTAGGAGGTCAATTATCTTTCCCTTACCTTCATCACCCCACTGCCCTCCCACAACAGCTATAACAGCCACTTAATCACCTTTAATTTTTCCTTGCTTCCATAGGTAAACTAACCTTTGAACTACAGTGATAAAGACGAAGACCGCCAGAACACATAAAGCAATAAAAATCTGATTCACCAACAGACCTATTGCTAATACTATAACCCGTTCTGCTCTTGTAAACAAGCCAACCTGGCATTGCCAACCGAGCCCTTCTGCCCTAGCTCTTATATAGCTGACTAGGAAGGAACCTATTAAAACAACAAAAATAAGCACGATTTTCAGGCTGGCTTCCTCTTGTGGTATATACCAAATCAGGAGACCACAGAGTATTGCTGCCTCAGAAATGCGGTCAACTGTTGAATCCAGAATAGCGCCAAATTTTGTAGTTTGCTTGGTGAAGCGTGCCAAGGCTCCGTCGAGGAGGTCAAATAAACCTGCAACTAAAACTAGGACTCCGCCAAGAACAAGGTGATTTGTAGCGATGACATAGGCCGCAACTATATTCAGAGCCAGGTTGATAAGGGTAAAAGCATTGGGCGTTATCCCACTTTTACTCAAAATCTCGACTATGGGATTGGTAATACGATGGGCTAAATTCCGTCGAATATCTGGTAAATTCATTCAGCTCTTCCAGCTAGTTTACTATTTCTTTCTTTTGAAGGAATTTGACTACTCCTTGTATTTGCTCTTCGTTATTCCACTCGCCGATTTCACAAACTTTTACTATTCCCGAAGGTAAATATTTGGCAATCATTTCCCAATTCATGTCTCCCTTTCCCGGGGCCTGGTGATCGGAAATGCCAAGAATATCATGCAAGTGGGTGCCGACTATCCTGTCTCTGAACCGTGAAAGCCATTCTTCATGCAAGCTAAATCCAAGCCGCTGTTGCACTTCAGCATGCCCTACGTCATGCCAGTAGCCCACCAGGCCTTCTGATACTTCGTTAAGTAACTCTGCCATTTCGTCCATATTTGGTATCTCGTTAAGATGAAATCTGGTCTCAAGCCCCAGCATTATAGCTTTTTGTTGGCTATATTCGCTAAGTTCTTGAAGACTTTTTCTCGCTGCATCAAGGTAAGGAAGAGCTTGGGAAATACGTTGGTAAACTAGCTCTTCTTTAGCCTGGCTATATTCTTTGGTTTGAGCGTAGCCTCCATCGCAAAGCTTATACAGCCTATCTTGTAAACTCAGGTCAATTGGCACTTCACCCATATGAAGAACAATAGCCCTGGCCTTCACACTTGCCGCAATGTTTATCGTTTTCTTGGTAAAGCTAACGGCCTCCATTCGCTCACTCTCGTCCAGGGAACTTAAGGAAAGGCTACTTATGGGAATTCCTCGGGATGACAATACTGCTGGGCAGGGAGAATGAATGCTTGAAATGGGAACTGCGGCCTTGATGAGTTCACTAAGCATTTGTGGAGAAATCGAGGCATTTGCTTCTATGTGAGTGAAGCCCCATTCTTTAGCTTTGGCGGCAAATTCTGCCATGTGGCTGAGTCTACCTTTAGCACACATGGTGGAGAGGGAAACCTCAGGCAACTTGCCGCTTTTATCAAACGTAGTAAACTCCAGTAACTAAGGTCATATATAGATTTATTTTTAAGATGCGTTGTTTGAAGTTAGCACTTTTGGCACAAAGGTGGTTTATCCCTGAATTCCAGCCGACTCCAGTTCAGGCAAGGAAATGGGACCTTCTTGCTCTTGTCCTGCGATAAATGTCTCGGTTTTTATACGAGCTTCCTCGTCAGAATATTGAATAGGCGGAGATTTCATAAAATAAGCTGAAGGCCCCACTATAGTCCCGCTTAAGCCACGGTCCAGGGCTAGTTTACAGCATCTTATGGCATCAATAACCACCCCGGCTGAGTTAGGGCTATCCCATACCTCCATCTTCAATTCTAGATTCAGAGGGACATCGCCGAAGGTGCGACCTTCCATCTTCACGTAGCAAAATTTACGGTCGGCTAGCCAGGGCACATAGTCACTGGGGCCGACGTAGATGTTATCGGGCTCAAGAACGTAGTCTAACTGTGAAGTAACGGCATTGGTCTTGGAAATTTTCTTAGATTCTAAGCGCTCTCGTTCTAGCATATTATAGAAATCGGTATTGCCACCAAAGTTCAGTTGGTAAGTTCGCTCTAACTTGACGCCGCGGTCGCGGAAAAGCTTGGTTAGCAGTCGATGGGTGATGGTGGCGCCAACCTGGGACTTAACATCATCGCCGATGAGGGGAAGTCTGTGCTCGGCAAATCGATTTTGCCAATAAGGCTCACGTGCAGTAAAAACAGGTATACAATTGATGAAGCCACAGCCGGCAGTTAGCACTTGTTCTACATACCACTTAGTTGCCTCCTCGCTTCCTACAGGCAGATAATTAATCACCACGTCAGTTTCAGCCTTCTTGAGTATATCTACAATATTGGCAGTCGGGCCTGGTGCCTTGGTGATAATTTGAGATAGATACTTGCCCAATCCATCATGGGTCATACCCCGCTCAACTCGGATGCCTGTCTTAGGCACATCACAAAATTTAATTGTGTTGTTTGGTTTGGTGAAAATGGCCTGAGCTAAATCCTTGCCTACTTTGTTTTTATCAATATCAAAGGCAGCCACGAAGTTGATATCAGATATATGATAGCCTCCCAGGTTGACATGCATTAGACCGGGGACAAATTTATCTTCCTTAGCATCCTTGTAGTAGTGAACTCCTTGCACTAAAGAAGAGGCACAATTACCAACACCTATGATGGCTACGTTTATTGTTCCCATTCTCACCTCCGTTTCATAAATGTGGAGAACTTGCTATGAGAATTAGGCATTACCCATTCTAAATACCTTGTTTCCGTGCACAGGGCAAGTGCCTTTTCTATACCAATTTATACATATTTATAGGTACTAATGTCAATACCTTCGAAGCGATCTCAGCGAAAACTGAATAGAGCTATTCAGTGGTGGTTAGTTCCCCGATTAATTTGAGTAACCTTGCTCCTCGCTCAATGGAATCATCATAATGAAAGCTGAGTTGCGGTGTATATCTCAATTTTAAGTGTGACGCAAGTTCCTTGCGCAAGAATCCTGAGGCGTTGTTAAAGCCCGCCAGCATTTCTTCTTTATTGTTTATTTCGCTGCTTAAGGTGCTAACAAATATCTTGGCATGCTTAAGATCGGGTGAAAGCGTGACTTCTGTTACTGAGATAAGCTTGCTCAGTCTGGGGTCATTGACCTCACGCTCAAGCAGTCCGCTGATTTCTCGCTGGATCAGTTTACTTGTTCGTTCACTTCGCCTGCTCATTTGAATCTCCTATCTGAGAAGTATGGTTAGCCTGTTCTTTCCATTCGGTAAAATTCAATGATATCGCCAATCTGAAAATCTACATTCCCTTCTATACCCAAGCCACATTCAAGGCCAGTGGAGACTTCGGCGACGTCCTCTTTAAAACGCTTTAGACTGGAGACCCGAGAGTCCAAAATAACTTTATTTTGGCGCAATATTTTAACTTGGGCATCTCTCCATACCTTCCCTTCCATAACATAAACTCCGGCTATTTTACCCAGCTTGCTGCTGGGGAAGACAGCCCTTACTTCAGCGCGCCCACTGAGGACTTCGGCATAGGTTGGTTCAAGCATACCCTTCAGTGTCTTGTCCATATCTTCTATTAGCTTGTAGATCACATCGTATCGTTGGATGCCCACTCCTTCTGTGTTGGCTAGCTGTGTTGCTCCAGGTGAGGCAGGCGTGTTAAAACCGATGATGGTGCCTTTCGAGGCTGAGGCCAAAAGGACATCACTTTCCGTGATACTCCCGCTAGCAGCATGTATAACTCTAACCTTTGCCTTCTCCGTGCCCAGCTTTTCTATGGAACTTTTTATAGGCTCAATGCTGCCCTCGACATCTGTCTTCAAAACTATGTTTAGTTCTTTTAATTGCCCGCCACTTATTTGGCTGGAAAGAGCACTTAAACTGAGTGTAGTATGTGGTCTAGAAGATTTTTGTTTTTCAACAATGTCTCGTGCTTCATGTTCATCAGGAAGCACAATAAAAAGGTCTCCTGATTTTGCCACCTCATTTAAGCCGAGGACTTCAACTGGAATGGATGGTTCAGCTTTGCGAACTTGCTTTCCTTTATCATCAAACATTGCCTTTATTTTTCCCCAAGTACCGCCAGCTACCACAACATCGCCCGGTCTAAGGGTGCCCTTCTGGACAAGGAAGGTAGCTAAGGGACCTTTAGTTTTGTCTAACTTGGCCTCAATGATTACGCCTTCTGCTGGGCTATCAGGATCAGCTTTTAATTCTAATATATCAGCAACTAGAAACAAGTTTTCCAACAAATCCGATATTCCTTGTGCTTGCTTGGCTGATATAGGTACACAGACAGTATCGCCACCCCACTCCTCAACAACTAAACCTAGATCGGTAAGCTGTTGTTTTATACGTTCGGGGTTAGCATCAGGTTTGTCAATCTTATTGATGGCCACTACTATGGGTACCTTGGCAGCTTTCGCGTGGTCTATAGCTTCCACAGTCTGAGGCATGACACCGTCATCAGCAGCAACCACTAAAATTACAATATCGGTTGCTTGTGCTCCTCGGCCCCTCATGACAGTGAAAGCCTCGTGTCCCGGTGTATCCAAAAAGGTGATCTTACGCCCATCAATTAGGGCTTGATAGGCGCCAATATGTTGCGTAATTGCTCCTGCCTCGTGAGCAGTTACATTAGTCTTCCTGATAACATCCAGGAGGGTGGTTTTACCGTGGTCAACATGTCCCATGACAGTAACAACTGGAGGTCGAACTGATAGTTTCCCTTTCCCCTTGTCCTTTCGGGAAGGTGAAGTTCTAGACTCTTTTGCTGTTTTAGCAACATAGCCTAACTCTGTAGCTGTTGTGCTTGCAGTTTCGAAGTCGATGCTCTGGTTAATATTGGCCATTATGCCTTTGCGCATGAGTTGTTTAATTATTCTTGTAGGTTCTACTTTTAGTACGTCGGCCAGCTGACGCACAGTTATGGAAGGCGGAATTTCAACTTGTGGTAGGTCTTTCTTCAACTTCGGTTTGTTATCATCCAAATTTAGCTTTCCTCCAACAAGTTATGACTGTACTCAATTAAGGCTTGTCGATTGCCTTCATTGAGTTTTGTTCGCAGGGCGTACTCTAAACGATTTTTCTTGATGGCCAATTCCCAGCAAACTTTATTCGAGCATAAATAAGCACCTCTGCCCGGCTTCTTCCCAAATACATCTATCTCAGCAACTCCGTTCTCAGTACACACTAGGCGAATCAGGGCTTTCTTTTCTTTAACCTGTCGACAGGCTATGCAAGTACGCTGAGGTGGATATTTACTCTTCGCTCTCGTCATCTATAAAATTTTCATCCTGTTCTTTATACTTTATCACCTTTCCTTTGCGTTTACCTTTAGGTGCGCCTTGTGTCTTATCCGTCTTTTCCGCTTTTAATGCCCCCATTAATATATCTTCAGCAAAGCGAAGCTGTTTTTCTTCAGGCTTCTCAGGCGGAGCTTCTGGAATGCTTGGAAATTCAACCGACTCTCCCATTCCAATCTCCTCAGTTGGCTCTGCTTCAAGTGGCTCCCTTTCCGTAACTTCAAGGGGAATGACTTCTGCTGCTGTTTCTGGCTCTGGCTCTTGTATAATAGCCTTTTCCGACTCAATAGCAGAGACGCTCTTGATATCGATCCGCCAGCCTGTGAGTTTCGCTGCTAGCCTGGCATTCTGTCCTTCTTTGCCTATAGCTAGAGAGAGTTGCTTATCAGGGACAACCACAGTAGATATGTTTTTCCCCTCATCGATTTTAATGCTTGCTACTTGAGCTGGGCTAAGGGCGTTAGAGATAAACACCCCAGGGTCGGCATGCCACTGGATTACATCTATTTTTTCGCCGTTTAGTTCATTAATGATGCTTTGGAGCCTTATGCCCCGAGGGCCAAGACAGCACCCTACCGGGTCAACGTTTTCTTGACTAGTTGTCACTGCCACTTTAGTTCGGTGTCCAGCCTCGCGAGCTATAGCTTTTAGATCCACAACCCCATTGTGAACTTCAGGGATTTCTAGCTCAAAGAGGCCACGTATCAAGTTGGGATGAGAGCGAGAAACTATTATTTGAGGTTCTTTGTCCCTCTGGATCATCTCAATAATATAAAATTTAAGTCGCTGCCCTCTGTAATAATGTTCATTAGGAACCTGTTCATTCAAAGGAAGTACCGCCTCTATTCTATTCAGTCTGACATAAATTCGTTTAGGTTCGATGAATTGAATTATTCCAGTAACAACATTTCCTTCCCTATCGGTGAACTCTTCGTAAACAATGCGGTGTTCTGCTTCCCGCAATCGCTGTAGCACGACTTGTTTTGCTGCTTGAACAGCGATACGACCAATATTCTTGGGCGTGCATTCTATGTTTATTACATCACCAAGTTGTGCTGTGGCTCGCAATTTTCGAGCTTCTTTGAGGGAGATTTCATGATTTGGATTGGCAACTGACTCAACTATAACTTTTTGAATATAGAAATTGATTTCGCCGATGTCGGGGGCAACTTTTACTACAACATCTTGTTCCAGAGCAGATACGCTTTTTTTATATGCTGAGGCCAGCGCTGATTCCAAGGCAGCCAAGACCACTTCTTTAGGCAAGTTTCTCTCAGCCGAAAGCTGAGTAATCGCACTCCTAAGCTCTGTTTTCATCTTCCCATTCCTACTTTAATTTCTTACTATTTAATAAATAAGGTGGGTAAACCCCACCTTCAGTTTAAATCTATTTATTCTAATTTAGCATATTTAGGTTAAAAATGCAAAAGATTGCCTAAATAGCTTATAATGGGCAATTAATCGATTGGAGGGAATATGTTAGCTTTGGAGGGTGTGAAAATTTTGGATTTGTCGAGGTTGATTCCAGGTACATTTTGCACCATGCTCTTGGGAGATTTGGGGGCTGAAGTGCTTAAAATTGAAGCGCCAGGAGTAACCGAATTTATGGGTTCAACGAGGTCGCTTCAAGGGGAAGAAAACCGAAAGCAGGCAGCTTATTATGCCCCTGATCGCAATAAGAGGAGCATCGTGGTTAACCTGAAGTCGGAAGCCGGACGAGAAATATTTTACCGCCTTTCCCAGCACGCAGACGTTATTGTCGAGGGTTTTAGACCCGGAGTGGCCAAACGCTTGGGTATAGATTACGAAACTATAAGTAAGCTAAATCCTAACATCATTTACTGCTCGCTTAGTGGCTATGGTCAGGATGGGCCTTACCATGCCTTTCCCGGGCATGATATCAACTATATATCTATGGCGGGTATCTTGGGCTTAATTGGGTCCAGTGAAGGATCTCCAGTTATCCCCTTAAATCTGGTTGCTGACTTTGCGGGGGCTGCGTTATATGGAGCCTTGGGTATTTCAATAGCTTTGGTGGCTAGAAACAAGACGGGTAAAGGGCAATATATAGATATGGCTTACATGGATGGAGCAGTATCGCTGATGACTTGGTTCACTTGTGGTTACTTTCTTGACGGCTCAATGTTGAAGAGAGGTGAATCGTGGCTTCATGGTGCCTATCCTTATTACGGAGTGTACGAAACCAAGGACGGTAAACAGATTACCATTGGCTGCCTCGAGCCACATTTCTGGGAGAACCTATGCCGATTTTTAGGAAAGGAAGAGTATATCCCCTATCACTTCGCTCTGGAACACACCTTTTGTAAGCCAGGGGATGAGAAATGGGATGAAATCCGCGCTTGGTTGAAGCAAATTTTCCTAACTAAGACAAGAGATGAGTGGTTTGAATTGTTGATTCATAATGATGTCCCTGTCGGCAAAATTTATACACCGGACGAGGTTTTTAGTGACCCGCAGGTACTTCATCGCCAAATGGTAATAGAGGTGGAACACCCTACCTTGGGCAAAATCAAACAAGTTGGCATAGCTCCCAAGCTATCAAGCACGCCGGGCAGAGTGAGAAGTCTACCTCCACTCCCTGGTGAGCATACTGATGAAATACTAAAGGAACTAGGCTATAAGCAAGAAGAGATTGGGAATTTACATCAGGAGGGCGTAGTATGTTAAAGGAGTTACGTTATGGCTGAAGAATGTATTTTTTGTCGAATCGTTGCTGGTGAGGTGCCTGGCGACATAGTATATCAAGATGAAAACTTCCTAGCATTCAGGGATATCATGCCTAAAGCACCTATACATGTGCTCATTATACCTAAAACCCATATTACATCCGCAGTTGAACTTACTGAGGAACAACAAAAGCTTGCCGGGCGCCTTATAATCATAGCTAAAAATCTAGCTGAGAAAGAAGGGATAGCCAAGAAGGGTTATCGTTTGGTTATAAATTGTGGCCCTGAGGGGGGGCAAGTGGTGCCTCACCTTCACCTTCACCTTATTGGCGGCAGGAAGCTGGACGCCAGGCTGGGCTGAAGATTATAAAGACCTTAGCTTGTCTATTAATTCTTCTACAGCTTCGTCTGGGGTGGATGCTCCGGCGGTAATACCAATGTGTTGCTTACCCACGAGCCAGGAAGTGTCGACTTCGTCTGCTGTTTCTACCAGGTGGGTTTCCACTAAAGGCGAACATATTTCAACAAGATGTCTGGCATTGGCGCTATTACCTCCGCCTATCACTATCATGAGTTGACTCCTGCACGCTAATTTTGTGGCAGCTTCTTGTTGACCCTGTGTTACTTTACATAAAGTGTTAACGAGGCGCATTTCCTCAATCTTAGGTCCAACCATATCCATAAGCTGCTTGGCAAATTCGATAAAGGCAGATCGGGTTTGGGTTGTCTGGGAGATAATACCCATGTGTGATGGTGATTTTCCCGAATTATCTATTTGCTTCATGTCGAGAGCAGCTATGCCTTTGTCTCCTGTCCAACCCAGTAGTCCCTTGACCTCAGAGTGCTTTTCGTCTCCAAATATGAAGACGTCAAAACCAGCCTCGGCTAATTCCTTGGCTGCGTTTTGAGCTTTGCGGACTATGGGACAAGTAGTATCGATGACATGAATGTGACGGGCTCTGATCTCGGATAATACTACTGGGCCTGCACCATGAGTTGTGATAGCCAGGATTCTGCCTTGGGCTTGGTCGAGGCGATTTATCGGCTTTACTCCTAGATTAACTAATGCTTCCACTAGCAGACTATTGTGTGCTACAGGTCCCAGCGTTTCTATTTCTCCATATTTGTTAGCTGCCTCCTTCAATAACTTGATGGCCCGTCTGACACCGAAGCACAGGCCCAGTTTCTCAGCCTTCTCAATTTTCGTGTTTTTCATAGTCGCCTTGATATTCGGCCGGCAAGAGAGCAGCGATTTCCATCATCAGTTGCGTGGTCAATAATTGCATTTGCGACTTGCTCATCCTGTTGGAGGTTGGAGGTAGCTTAAATGGCTTGCCAATGTTAACAACTATGCGAGGACGTTTCCATAGCCAGCTTATGCCACTAATCTTGTCTGTGCCGACGATGCCGAGAGGAAGAATGGGGACATTTGTTTTTGAGGCTATAACTGCGGAGCCCGTTTTGCTTTTTCTGAGTTTGCCGTCGTGACTTCTGCCGCCCTCCGGGAACATTCCTAGAATTAGTCCCCTTTCCAACGCATTTCTGGCGCTCTTGAGTATCTGCTGTTTCTCTCTGACCCTACCTTCACGTTGTATGGACAAAGAGCCAGCCCAGCGGAGCCAGAATCTCAAAAAGGGGGAACGAAAGAGTTCCTCTTTTGCCACGAAAGTAATCCATCGAGGAAGGCTAAATGCAAGAAAAATTGGGTCGAGGACGTGAACATGGTTGGCTACCAAAATCAGCGGACCAGTTAATGGTACGTTTTCTCTTCCTTCGGCTTTCCAAGAGAAAAGAATATTGAGCAAAGGTCTGCATGTGGCTAAAAGAAACTTTTGAGATAAGGTCATAGGTTTACTGCCAGGGTATATATTTTGTCTACAACTTGCTCCAGGCTAAGGTTTTCTGTATTGATGATTATGGCATCTTCAGCCGGTTTAAGTGGCGAGATGGTTCTATGGATATCCATCTCATCGCGCTTCTTTAATTCGGCGAGGACACTTTCCAGGCTTGAGTTCGCTCCTCGTTCTAATAGTTCCTTGTAGCGGCGTCTGGCTCTCTCCTCGGTGGAGGCGGTGAGAAAAATCTTTAATTCCGCCCAAGGTAAGACCACCGTGCCAATGTCTCTGCCTGCCATCACTACCTTTCCTCGCCGGGCTAATTTACGCTGTTCCTGTATCAGGGTCTGGCGTATCCCCGCTATCTTCGATACTAGTGAAACATGTGCCTCTACTTCGGGGTAAAACAGCTTGGAGGAGATGTCTTCATCATCAATGAAAGGCGAGAGGTAGCATCCTTGTAAGGGAACAAAATCAAATTTAGTGGTATTGGCCAACTGACAAAGCTTTTGTTCGTCCTCTATGGAAATACCTGATTTGAGAACCTTCCAGGTAAACGCTCGATACATCATCCCTGTATCGAAGAAAACGTAGCTCAATCTTTTTGCTAGCAGTGAGCCGACACTACTCTTGCCGACTGCTACAGGACCGTCTATAGCAATTAGCTGCGGTTTCAAATTTCCCTCCATAATACCATTCTGAGCCAGGCTGTCACAAGCTTTTAAGTCTGAGCTCGACGTCGCCTTCCGATCAAGCTAAGGATTACTATTATTCCCAAAAGCAAGCTTAGGCTACAAACGCGGAACATAGTAGGGTAATTGCTCATAGTGGCCACAACGCCCATAATTGTGGGCCCAATGGCTAAGCCACAGTAGAGGAAACTGCTAGTCATACCCATTGATAAGCCCATCATTTCGGAAGGAGTTAAGTCTGCTACCAGAGCATAGGCTGCTGGCATAGCTAGTCCCATGCCCATACCATAAAAAATGGCTAAGGTAATCAGACCGGCTGCAGAGCCTGTAAAAGAAATCAGGAGCATGGTAGTGGAGGCGAGTGCCAGCCCCAGCAATATCAGTGGTTTTCGTCCGATTTTATCCGACAGTTTGCCGCCGGGAACTCTTAATAAGGTTGAGCCCAGGTAAAGGGTAGCAATGATGATGCCAGCCATAGTTTCGCTTATGCCCAGCGCTTGGCCGTGTAAAGGCATAAAGGTAAATATTGTGCCTGAACCTATCGTAAAAAATAAAGGTGTTATCAAGCCGGCAAAAACCGCAGGCTGTTTTAACCAGGTAAAAGAGCCTTTAACCCTTATTTCACCACTTGCTGGCCGAACAGTTCTTAACCTCAAAAGCACGAAAAACAAGCCTGCCAACGGGATGATACTGCAACTATAGAAAGCAGCATGGAAACCCCCGTGGTTCAATAACAAGCCTCCCAGTACAGGTCCAATTACTAGAGACGATTGCATTGCCATGGTAAGCCAACCTAAGGCTTCACCCCGGCGCTCTGAAGGCACTGATTGGATTGTTAATGCACTGGCAGCAGGGAGAAATACAGCACTGGCTAGGCCATGTACAGCTCGAACAAAGCCGAGTTGAACCAGGTTGTTGGTGGGATGGTAAAGAAGAGGGGTTAAGGCGTAAAGGAGCAAACCAGCGATTAGCATTCTGCGAGACCCTATCTTATCAACAAGCATGCCAAAGGGAACCAGAAATATGGCGGTGACGTAAGAATAGATGGCTATTATTAAACCTACCTGGGATGGAGAGGCACCCATTTCTTGAGCATAGTAGGGAAGGACAGGCAGTAAAACACTGAAGCTAACACTGCCAAGAAAACTTGCTAGACATAAGGTAATTAGAGTTTGACGATTACCCATGCTTTACTCCCAGAAAGCTTGGAAAAAGCCAGTAGTGCCTCAAACATGTTTGAGTGATTATACTCTAGAAAAATTCTTAAATGTAGGTACCATAGACCAGCCTTAGCGGTGATTTCGTTAGCTCAAGATTTGCCTTAGTTGCGAATTCAGTTTAAAATAGCTTTTTTCGCAAGGTGTTTGATTCGTGAGGAGGAATTCATATGGGTAAGGTTGTTGACCGGTTGAAAGAACTGAAGGACAGAGAAAGAAAGCTAAAAGCCTTGGGGGGGCCGGAGCGGGTAGAAAAGCAGCACAAATTGGGTAAATTAACTGCCCGTGAAAGGCTCGACCTGCTTTTTGACCCTGGCAGCTTTCACGAGCTTGATTTGTTTGTTCAACATCGAGCCACTCTCTTTGGCATGGATAAGGTTGTCATTCCCGCAGAGGGAGTCGTTACTGGATATGGGACGGTAAATGGTCGCCCTGTGTGTGCTTTTTCCCAGGACTTTACCTCCATGGGGGGGGCACTGGGTGAGATGCATGCTAAAAAGATATGCAAGGTAATGGACTTAGCTATGAAGTGTGGTGTTCCCATAGTAGGCTTTAATGACTCTGGAGGGGCTCGGATTCAGGAAGGCGTTGATGCCCTTTCAGGCTATGGACAGATATTTTTCCGGAATTCTGCAGCCTCGGGGGTTATTCCCCAAATCTCGGCAATCATGGGACCTACTGCTGGTGGAGCAGTCTATTCACCAGCCATGACAGATTGGGTGTTCATGGTAAAGGGGACAAGCTACATGCACATCACCGGCCCGGCAGTTATCAAACGGGTTACCGGGGAGGAAATCACTTCCGAAGAGTTAGGCGGTGCCATGCCTCATGCCACTAAAAGTGGTGTTTGCCATTTTGCCTGCGATAGCGATGCCCAGGCTATCGAACTCATAAAAAAACTTCTGAGTTACCTTCCCTCAAGTAGTAGTGAGGGCCCTCCTTTAATTGAGCCTACTGATAACCCCGACCGTGTTGACCCTGCCCTTGACACCATAATCCCAGATGAGCCCAACAAGGTTTATAACATGAGGGATGTTATCCAATCCATTGTGGATAACGGCGAAATACTCGAGCTCCATTATCATTATGCTCAGAATGCCATTATTTGCTTTGCCCGTCTTAATGGCAGACCAGTGGGTATTATTGCTAATCAACCCATGCACCTTGCCGGATGTCTTGACGTCAATGCCTCTGATAAAATCACCCGATTTATCAGGTTCTGCGATGCCTTCAACATTCCACTGCTTACCATTGCCGATGTCCCTGGTTACTTGCCAGGGAAAGATCAGGAGTGGCTGGGAATAATAAGGCACGGAGCTAAGCTTTTGTGGGCATACTCTGAGGCTACGGTTCCTAAAATCACTCTGGTCACTCGCAAAGACTACGGGGGTTCGTATCTTGCCATGTGTAGCAGCGATCTAGGCGCTGATTTTGTTTTTGCCTGGCCCACAGCAGAGATTGCGGTGATGGGGGCTGAGGGGGCTACACCGATTATCTTTCGCAAGGAAATAGAGGCTGCGGCAGATTCTGAAGCCAAGGAGCAAGAAAAGATTCGAGAATATCGTGACCTGCTATATAATCCTTATATTGCCGCCTCACGGGGATATGTTGATGAAGTTATTCCACCGCGTGAGAGCCGCCCCAAGATAATCAAGGCTTTGGAAATTCTCTCTACTAAAAGAGAGACGAGACCTCCAAAGAAGCATGGGAATATTCCCGTGTAAAGGGGTTTAACAAAGGAGCAACTGGAAAATAAAAGAGGAACAATAGCTGCTATACTTCTGGCTGTTGTTGCTTGTGTGTGAGAAAAAAGGCTCGTAATGGCGGAAAGGAGATAATTTATGAATGCAGTAAGAAAAGGTCCCATCTTGGCCAAGGACTTAACCGCTGATAAGGTGAAGATAAGGCCGCAAGCTGAAAACCCGGTCAAAATTTGTGATACTACCTTTCGTGATGGACATCAATCTACAGTGGCGACAAGGATGCGGACTGAGGATATGGAGTGGATGGCCCCTGAGATGAATAAATGTGGCTTCTATTCTATGGAGGTCTGGGGTGGAGCAACGTTTGATGTAGCCCATCGCTTCTTGGGTGAGGACCCCTGGGATAGGCCTCGCAAGTTAAAGAAACTCATGCCCGATACTCAGCTACAGATGCTTCTAAGGGGTCAGAATTTAGTCGCTTATAGAAACCATCCTGATGACCTGGTTGATGCCTTTGTAGAGCAGGCTGCCGAGGTGGGTATTGATATTTTCCGTGTTTTCGACGCTGTGAATGACGAGCGGAATCACGAACGTGCCGCCCAGGCGATTAAAAAATGTGGCAAGCATTATCAGGGAGCTATATGTTACTCGCTCACCCAGCCCAGGATGGGTGGGCCGATTTATAATCTGGAATACTTTGTCAAAAAAGCTCTCATCCTCCAGGACATGGGTGCCGATTCCATATGTATCAAAGACCAGGCTGGGCTTATCTCCCCTAATGATGCCTATGAACTAATCAAAGCCCTTAAGGAAAACTTGGAAGTACCCATCGACCTGCATACTCATTACACCAGCGGGCAGGGGTCTATGTCTCTGCTGAAAGCCATCGAGGCAGGGGTTGACATTATCGACATCGCTCTGTCTCCCTTTGCTTTACGCTCCTCACATCCGGCTATCGAACCCCTGGTGGTTGCTCTATATGGCACAAACAGAGACACCGGGCTCGACGTTGAGCAGCTATTCAAGTGTGGCCAGATGCTGGAACAGATCGCACCTAAGTACAGAGATTTTCTGGATACGTCGGCAATGTCGGTCATCGACACCGGAGCCCTTGTGCATCAAATTCCCGGTGGCATGACCACGAACCTGGTGGCGCAGCTCAAGCAAATGAATGCTCTGGACAGGCTGGCAGAGGTGCGACAGGAGACCGCCAGGGTCAGGGAGGAATTTGGCTACCCGCCTTTAGTTACACCTACGAGCCAGATTGTTGGCGTCCAGGCGGTGCAGAATGTTCTAATCGGGCGCTACAAGCTCGTCTCCAAGGAGGCCAGGGAATATATATCCGGGGGTTATGGCAAGCCACCGGCTCAAATTGCCCCCGACATTCAGAAGACTATTCTTAGAGACAAGGAGCCTATCACCTGCCGGCCGGCCGACCTGCTTGAGCCCGAACTGGAAAAAGCTAAGGAAGAATCGAAAGAATTTGCCAGGAATATTCAAGATGTCCTTATTTATGCTCTTTACCCTACCACAGGTGCACGCTTCCTAAAACATAAGTATGGTATAGATAAGACCATCCCGGACGATTGGAAGCCACCCTATGCTCCTAAGACTCTTGAGGAAGTGGAAAGGGAAGATGAACTTATCGCTCAAGTTAAAGCCGGCAAGCTGAAGGCAAGTTAGAGAAAAGGCAATCTCCGAAAAAGAGGAGGCGTGAGAACCTTCAAATTTTTCGTCGAAGATGATAAAGTAGATATAAAGATTCTCGATAGTCCTCTCTTTTTCCCGAGATTCACGAGACCCTGAAAAAGCCAATTGAAAAGAAGGGAGAAAAGGCGAAAATCCTGTTCCTGATGGATGCTAGTCTCACTCTCCCAAAGGTAATAAGGCTAGAAAGGCATTGTCGTTGCGAGGAGCGTAGCGACGAAGCAATCCTGGCGATTGCCACGCTTCGCTCGCAATGACACGAGGCAAAAAATGAGGGAAATCAAAGCCAGTGATATAACGAACACCCTAGCTCTTTTGTTTGAGCATTCCTGCCATTATTTGCCCCCGGATGTGATAGTTGCATTGAGGCAAGCAAGAGAAAAAGAAAAATCTCCTGTTTGCCGTGACGTGCTGGATAGAATTCTGGAGAATGCAAACATAGCCGGCAAGGAACAAATTCCCCTTTGTCAGGACACCGGTGCTGCTGTGGTCATGTTGGATCTGGGCCAGGAAGTGCACATAACCGGAGGTGACCTTTACACGGCAATCAATGAAGGAGTGCGCCAGGGGTACGATAAGGGTTATTTACGTAAATCCATAGTAAACGGGCCCTGCTTTGCCAGGGTAAACACCAAGGATAACACTCCGGCTATGATTCATACCGACATTGTCCCTGGAGACAGGCTGAAAATCAGCGTCTTGCCCAAGGGCGGTGGCTCGGAAAATTGCTCTCGTCTGACTGCTCTATCTCCGTCTCAGGGACGTCAGGGGGTGGTAGATTTTGTCGTCAACCTCGTTAGCCAGGTCGGCAGCAATCCCTGTCCACCGGTTATTATCGGCGTCGGAATAGGTGGGACGACGGACAAGACCATGTTTATAGCCAAGAAGGCTCTGTTGCGCAAAGTCGGCGAGCCCAATCCTGACCCCGAGGTTGCCGCTTTGGAAAAGGAAATTCTGGAAAAGGTCAATAATCTGGGTATCGGTGCTATGGGCTACGGTGGCACAGTGACCGCTCTGGCAGTCCATGTGGAAACATTTCCCTGCCACATTGCCAGCATGCCTGTAGCCGTCAATATGCAGTGCTGGTGTGCTCGCCACGAAGAAGCAATCCTATAAACGGAGGCGAAAATGGCCGAAGCTGAAGTTGCCGAGAAAGAAAAAGTCAAAACCCTGGATATTTATATAATGGGCAAGCATTATCAAGTTCCTGAGGGACTTACCATCCAGGCAGCGTTAGAATATTGTGGTTACAATCTTGTTCGCAGTGTAGGGTGTCGCTCCGGATTTTGCGGTGCCTGTGCCACAGTATACTGCTTTAAAAACGACCCTCAGCTTAGCTACGCCCTTGCCTGTCAGAAAGCTATCGAGCAAGACATGTACTTGACCCAAATACCATTTTTCCCCACTGTTGAAGCTCTTTACAACGTGGAGGATTTAGAGCCCAAGGAGGGCGAAAATGAACTAGAGAAGCTTTACCCCATTATCCTTACTTGTTTTGGCTGCAATAACTGTACTAAAAGTTGCCCCCAAGATCTGGAAGTAATGGAGTTTATGTCTGCTGCCATAAGAGGCGATTATGAGAAGGTATATGAGAAATCTTTCGATTGCGTAATGTGCGGCCTGTGTGCTGCCAGGTGCCCGCAAGGACTACAGCCATATGTCATGGCCATGGCAGCTCGAAGGCTGAGGGGGGCCTATCTTGCGCTCGAATCTAAGCACCTTCTGGGCAGAGTAGAAGAAATAGACAAAGGGAAATTTGATGCTGAGCTAGAGAAACTGAAGAAGATGTCTCAGGACGAGCTGCGTGAGTTATATGCCAAGCGCGAAATAGAGCCTGCCAAATAACGTGAGGCTCAAGCCTCGCAGGAGAAAGGAGACAGTTACCATGCCATATCCTGCTTCTATGGAAGAGAGCAAAAGAAAGGTAGAGGCGACGAGGGCAAAGCGGCTAGAAGGGGGAAACTTCCCCCGTATTTCTGCGGAGGAAAGGACTTCATTGGTATCTGAGTTCCACCCGGACTACAAAAAAGAGCAGTTTCGTGAGTTAAGAATCGGGCCAAACAAGGGTGGTTCTGCACCTCTGGAGATAGCTGATTTATTGGAGGGAAATAGCCGAATTGAGCCCGATAAAATTGACCTAAGCAAGATTGATTACGATGTAGACGTTTCGGTTATCGGCTGTGGTGGAGCTGGTGGAGCTGCGGCTCTTTTAGCCGAGGAAAGCGGCGCCAATGTCCTAATATCGTCAAAATTACGTCTGGGAGATGCCAATACCATAGGAGCCCAGGCAGGAACACAAGCATGCGATAGGCCCAATGACTCCCCAGCAATGCATTATCTAGATACTATGGGCGGAGGGCATTATGTTAATGATCCTGAGTTGGTGGAAGCACTAGTAAAAGATTCTCCCAGCGTGATTAGATGGCTGGAGGGTCTGGGGGTTAACTGGGATAAGGAGTCTAATGGTTCCATGCATGAGCTCTCCGGAGGCGGTGCTTCTCGGAGGAGATTACATTCCTGTAAAGACTATACCGGACTTGAGGAGATGAGGGTCATACGTGATGAGATCCGCCAGAGGAATATGCACGGGAGGAAAATAAACTGGCTGGAGTTTGAGCCAGCGGTAGAGTTATTGATGGATGATAAGGGTCAAGTAGCTGGAGCGATATTAATGAACTTAGAAACCAGGCAGATGACCATAGTGCGAGCTAAAGCGGTGGTCATAGCTACTGGCGGCATGGGTCGGACTCATATCCAGGGCTTCCCCACAACTAACCATTATGGTGCCACTGCTGATGGCTTGGTGCTGGCTTACCGTGTAGGCTGTCCCCTTGTCCACATAGATACTATGCAATATCACCCCACAGGTGCTGCCTTTCCTCCCCAAATTTTGGGGTTCCTGGTTACGGAAAAGGTGAGAACTCTAGGTGCAGAGCTCGTTAATTGTGATGGGGAGCAGTTTGTTCATCCCTTGGAGGCGAGAGATACTGAAGCCTCAGCAGAGATCCGAGAATGCAAGCAACGTGGCAAGGGGGTAACTACACCGACAGGCGAAGTGGGCATATGGCTGGATTCACCGATGATTGATATACTGCGTGGGGCAGGAACCATTGCTAGGGAATTGCCAGCTATGGTTCGCCAGTTCGCCCGCTTTAATATAGACATAGCGAAGGAACCAATGTTGGTTTACCCCACCCTTCATTACCAAAATGGCGGAATCGTAATCAAGGCTGATGCCTCTACTCCCGTGCCGGGATTGTTCGCTGCTGGTGAAGCTGAAGGTGGAGTGCACGGCAAGAATAGGCTTATCGGCAACTCTACCCTGGATTTGTTTGTCTTTGGAAGAAGGGCAGGAAAGGCAGCAGCTCAATGGGCTAAAGAGGGAAATCTAGGTAAGCTTACTTTAGACCATGTGCGCAAATGGCAGCGGGAAATTAAGGAAGCAGGTCTGGAAGACATGCCCGTTTCCCCCATGCTCTTGCCTAATTATGCCAATCAGGAACGCCCTGTGCCCGGCTTTCAGCCACTTGGTCAGGTAAGCTCCTACACGCCTTTTGGCGACAGGGCTGTACGCTGGATTTAGGGGGTGATTATATGCCGCTACGTGAGCAAGCAGACGTCAAGCAGGTTGAAACCGTCTTAAATGAAATCCTGAATATTAACAGCCCGCCTGTGGCTCGGTGCAGGCTCCTTTCCAGCGGGTTTAATCCAGGACACACCTTAAATATAACTGAAAATATTGCGGGACATAAAGAATGTCTGGCGTGCGGATGTTGCATAGATGTTTGCCCCTTTTTGTTCCGTGAACCTTCTCGGCGGGAAAAGACAGAGCAAAGGACGTCTATGGCGCTGGAAATCATAGTCGGCGCCGATTGCGATCAATGTGATGCTTGTGTTCTGGCTTGTCCTCAAGTAGATACCACTATTAAGAATTACATAGTCAATCGTCGCATGATAGAAGTGATGTCCCGGCTGGAGCAGCGAATAGGCGATGAAGATGAGCCCGATTTGGATTTATTTGTGGAGGAGGCCTTATCCTAAGCGAGGGATTTAGGGAGGGATCAGATGGATTTTGAGTTACCTGATGAATTAAAGATGATTCAATCTACAGTCAGGGATTTTGTTACCGAGCAATTAAAGCCATTGGAGAGGAGCATTCTGGGGCGGGCGGCTGATTTAAGTGATGCCACCATGTATCTCCCTGTGGAAAAAGAAAGGGAATTGATGGGAATGGTGAAGGAACTGGGTTTATGGGGGGTAGGCATACCAGAGGAACTTGGAGGAGGTGGCTTGGATACTCTGGGTAATTGCCTGGTTGAAGAAGAATTGGCTCAGACAATAGTGCCTTTTAACTTTGGTGACGTTACCCCCATACTCTTTGATTGCAGCCCAGAACAGAGGGAAAAGTATTTCGCACCAGTCCTAGAGAGGCAAAAATATGCCTACCTAGCACTAATGGAGCCTGGCAAGGAAGGCTTCGAAGATATGGAAATGAAAGCAGAGAAAACAAATGGTTACTATAGTCTTAATGGCAGTAAGGCATCCCTTTCCAGAGCAGGGGAAGATTACTTTGCCGTAGTTTTCGCCAAGACTACTCTGGATAGAAAGCCGAGAGAGGGAGTGACTTGCTTCTTGGTGGATAAAGATGCCCCTGGGTTTGCCGCAAGCGGTGGCAAAGAAAAAGCAGGCTGGGAAGCCCAAGTGAGAGAGCCTATTTCCTTAGTTTTTAATCGTTGCCAAGTGTCGGCAGAAAATGTATTAGGTGAAGAGGGGAAGGCTTTCCATCTGGGCAAAAAGTGGCTTCCTGCAAGACGAATTGTCAGGGGCGCTAGATGTGTGGGAGCAGCGCAGCGCATACTGGAGGAATCAACAACACAAGCTCAAACCTGGACATCATTTGGGCAAATTATTTCTGGGCGGCCTAGCGTACAAGCTGCATTAGCTGATATAGCTAGCAATATTCATGCTGCTAGGCTTATGGTTTATGAAGCTGCTTGGAGAGCAGATCAGGGACAATCGCTGCGGCGTGAAGCGGCAATGGTAAAGCTCTTTGTCACGCAAATGATCCATTTTGTTGCTGATAACGCAGCACATATTTTCAGTGCCCCGGCATATGTTGCCGGACTGCCTATGGAAAGGTTTTGTCGCGATGCCACTGCCATGAGTGCCACCAATTTCGCCTTGCAACTTCAGAGAAACATCATCGCCAGGGATATACTAAAAGGAGTGAAAGTAGGATAAGAAGGACGATTTTCTCGACTTGCTTAGTGATCAGCAAGTTGGAGGGGAGGTTGCGAAGTCGGGGGGATGGGAGAGGGAGAAAGCAGGACAGTTAAAGAAGCGAGAGTGTGCAGAAGGCAAGCACTCAAGATCAAAACTGGGAATCGGTAACAAATTCTAGGGTGAAAGGTCTCATCTTTAAGAGGCTTCAAAGGGAAAAAGCGAAGAATAAAAAGAAGGAGACGAACTATGCAGAAAAAGGTTATGCTTCCTTTGACTGACGAAATCTTGAAGGGCCTTAGAGCAGGGGACAATCTTCTACTTACCGGTGTTATTTATGTTGGTCGCGATGCCGCTCATAAAAGGATGGTCGAAGCTCTCGATCAGGGGAAACCTCTGCCTTTCGATATCAAGGGGGCAACTATATACTACATGGGACCCAGCCCGGCCAGGCCGGGGAGGGTAATCGGCTCGGCTGGTCCCACCACCAGTGGTCGGATGGATGCTTATGCCCCCCGCTTAATGGCCGAGGGACTGAAGGGAATGATTGGCAAAGGCTTGCGGTCAAAGGCGGTGAAGGATGCTATGGTGAAGCACAAGGCGGTCTACCTGGGGGCAATAGGGGGTGCCGGCGCCATAATTTCCAAGAGCATCAAAAAGGCGGAGGTGGTAGCCTACGAAGAACTTGGCGCTGAAGCCCTTCGCCGTCTGGAGGTAGAAGACTTCCCTGTTACGGTAGTAAACGACGTTTATGGCGGCGACCTCTACGAAGAAGGCAAAGCCAAATATCAGGTGAAGACCTCCTGATTATAGTTAGTAGTTAATCGCAAAAATCCCTTTTGTAGCCATATATAGGGAAGCGAAGCGAAATTTTAGTGGGGTGCTAGCTAAGGGAGAGCTCGATAGATCTGCTGCAGGAGCAGTGCATCATTTTCCAAATAAGGGACACTCTCGCTAAGGATTACTCTTTTTGCTTTTCATTTCTTTTCGGCTAATCAATCTACATTTTATTTTACAACGTAAATTCTTAACATCTGTTTCTAATATTTCTGTTTCGTACTTTAACCCTTCGGCTAAATGGGCAGAAATAATATTGAAATACTTGCTTGGTACGTATCCTACTTTTCCAGTACCACCGATTGTCCCACGGCGAAAAATGTATACCTTGGGCACGTCACCTTTGGAAATCCAAAGATTTACGTGATCACCGACATGGCATTGTGCCAGTTCGTCGGGTTGGCATTTTTCTACGTCAAATACAATAGTATCAGGTGCCACAGTTTGTTCTGAGTCGCTGGTAATTTGACCACTCTTAATAAGAGGCTCGACAAATTCAATTGGCAGGTCTAAAGTTACGCCGAAGTAACCGATGTCGCCTCTATCTCTATCCCACCCCCCAATTATCTTAGCTTTGCAGGTGGCAGTCTCTCCTGCATGACCACTGGCAAGCATTCGATCTCTATAATGCCGCGCCTCCGACTTATCAAGATGGCCTACCGGCATGCCAGATATTTCAACTCTTATGGCTTTATTGTCGTACGGGTTATCATCGTCATAAACTAGCTTAGCAGTCGTAACATATTCAGTACCTTCTTTTGTAAAACCACCACATATTTTGCTTAGGTTTTTCTGGTAGTATGACTCACCAACAATTCGCACGGGGAATGTACCTGGCCCATCAAGAGGAACATTTTGTTCACCTTTTTGAGGTGGTTGACCAGATAATCGTGATAGAAATCCCATGAGTCATCTCCCCTTCACGGGTCTATCAACAATCTTTTCCCCAACCAATTCGCCATTTATCAACCTAACCCGTACAGTAACACGGCGGTGGGGGGATTTTAGAGCGACTTGCGCAGACGAGAAGCCGTTGTTGTCATGGTATATATGCGCTGAATCAAAGACGAGGTCTTTCAATTCGCCTGTCGAAGAGAAATATTCTTGATTTCTTCTAACAGTATCATTAGCATCATAGTTGGGTTGCCATTCGCCGTTGAGTGTTCTAACTACCACACTAGCTAAATTTCCAAATTCGCCAAGGAACTCTTCTTCTTTGCTGTATGTTTTCTTCAAGTGTTCTTCCATAGTTGTGTATTCCTTAATTGTGGTTAAGAGAGAGACCGATAGGTCTGCTGGAGGAGTAGAGTATCCTTTTCTAAATAAGGGGTACTCTCGCTAAGGATTACTCTTTTTGCCCTCCGTTTCTTCAGGGCTTTAAGTAGCTCCATGCAGCCAAGGTCAAGCTCAGTAAATCGCTCAATGCCAGCCTCTGTGGAACGGGATTTAGCACTAAGAGGGATACCACCTGTTCCGAAAAGAAGCTCACCTGTTTTATTTGGATTCATGGCTTTCCTTATCTAATTTTACTGCTTCGTCTACGAGTTTTCTATAGGCA
>Ga0315554_1000289_pt1 | contig 29268 bp, 24 predicted proteins | sample SalMarSW160370MG_FD_202114 | JGI IMG/M metagenome (GOLD analysis project Ga0315554, IMG submission 202114) | Salt marsh sediment microbial communities from the Plum Island Ecosystem LTER, Massachusetts, United States - Salt Marsh Sediment SW1603-70 ...
GGAAGCGGTATCTGACCAGACTTCCCACTCCGCATAGACCTCCAGTTGAGAGCGTAATATCTTAAGCTCGTATATTAGAGAATTAAATTCTGGTGGCTTTATTGCCAAGCCTTCCATGTATTGAATTCGTCTTTGGAGTAGAATGAGCCTGTCGGTATCATTCAGGGTAGTGCTAAGGAGGCGTTGCCAGATCCGGTCGGCAGCCTCATAGTTACCCAATTCCTCCTCCAGTTTCCCCAATGCAAAGAGTGCTTTTTGGCCCCAGAAGCAGTAGGGGTCTGGGCCGGAAGTGGAAAACCCGTCCGGGACACAGTCCCTTATCAATTCTTCCAGATATTCTCGGGCACCTTCTATATCACCTTCCGCTAATTTGCTCTGTGCGCTCAGATACATGGCTTCGTACTTCAAAACCTCGGTGATATGCGCTCCGGGTTCGAATGTTGGAGTAGACTCCTCGCCCAAGATGATTAGGGATATGGAATTGTAAGGCATACTGAGCCTAATGGTTGCCTGCCCATTTTGAGTCGTTATCTGCGAGGGCTCGTCAAGTAATTGTAACTGCGAGTCAGACTCAAGTTGTGTGAGCTGGCTCGTGCTCGGAATGGCAGGTTGCCCCATATCTTCCCAGAGCGTTGCTGCATTGCTGTGCTGGGAATCAATGCGGTAATGCTTCATAATGTAGCTAGAATCGGGCAGCCCTTCTACGATGAGGCCTATATCCACTGGCTGTCCGTCCTCTTCATAGCCTTCCTCAAAACGATAGATTAATATCTGAATACCATTATCCGTGTGAGAGGCAAAGCCGCCTATACTGATGGCATAAGAACTGACTGCTAGTTCCAAGCTCTCGTTGCCCATCTTAGCAAGCATGGTATAAGCGTTCATTACCGGATAAGGTATCATATGCCCTTCAACCATAAAAGAAAGCGGCTTATAACCCGTCTTAAAAGCAGGTACCAGAAGTTTTGACCAGCGTAGGAGTAAGTCCAGTTGTAGGTTAGCTTCGTCGAGAACGCTTTCTAAGAGCTTGCATAGAAAAGTGGCTTCGTAGCTTGTGTAGAGAGCGGACTCCAGTCCTCTGCGACCCCATTCGTCCAGTAACTGAGGTAAGTCAGTAAACTTCGGAAAGAGTTCAATGATATCCTGCCTGATTTGGTTCCTCTCAGTTATTTCATCAAGCGACCCATATGCGTGCCATGAGATAAAATCGAGAGGAGCACCAGTGTCACCGGTGGCATAGTTGGTTCCCGTGTCACAATGCTCAAGGAACAACCTTAGCCACTCAGGGTGGTCGCCGCTGGCAGGACCTCCGACCCTTACCGCGGGGTCAGCCGCTTTGGCACCACCGGCGAAATAATCATACATTTGGAAAAAGCGTTCCATCTGGCCCGCAGTAGGGGATACTCCCGATGGGACTCCATCGATGAAATAGTTTTCGAGGTCCGGTTCATTCCAACATTCCCAGTACCAGCTACGGACCTCATCGACACCGTAGCGCTCAATACAGTGCTTAACTGTCTGGTAGACTAGTTCGCGCCACTTCCCATAGTCCTTGGGTGTGTTAACAAGACCGCCGCCGTAGTTGCGCACCGGTTGCCCGTCTGCCAGAGCATCAGGCATGTAATCACATTCCATAATGGGTTTGACACCGGCAGAGAGAAGAACGTCCAATACATGGTCAAGATGCCAGAAGTTGAATACAGGTTCTCCGTCATCATCCTCACTATAGATGCGGCAACCATAATACACTGAAGATGTGGCATTTGTGCCGGCCAGTTCAATGGGTATATCATCAGCTGCCAACAATTCCTGCACATCACCCTGCCATCCTCGAGGTATTCCATCGGAGTAGAGGTTATGGCAGCGGACATATTGAATGGATTGGGTTTGTCTTATCTGCTCCCACAATGGCTGTAACTGTTCGTCAACTGTAACGCCGTATAGCGCTTCATAACCTACGTTGGCCCACAATGTGTTGTCCAGTACACCGATGACTTTTGTCGCGTCTACTAGAATTTCCAGTGGCGGGATAGCTACGCGGAACTGTCCTGTAAGTCCGTTGATGTCGACTGAATAAACGCCGGTGGTGTATTTTGAGATGTTGAAGATCACTTCCTTGCTTTCGCCGCTACCTAAAGTGATATTTCTAGAGCGCTCTTCAATGTCGTTCACCTTGAGGATTACGGGATACGAGCCCTCTGTGCCGCCGCTGTTGGTCACTGTCAACGAGATGGTTGCTAGCTCTCCCGGGTCCACTTCCTGTGGATTAATCGAGAGGTTCGAAACAGAAAATTCGGCTGGTTCGCTCGGTACTTCAACAGTAAAGCTGCTGAAAATGCCATTTACCTCCACAGTGTGGACGCCAGGCGTATAATGCGAGAATGTGAAATGTACTGTCTCCCTCTGACCGGGCAATATGGTGACGCTTTCTGTTTGTGTGACTACGTCATCTATCCGTAGCGCTACATCATAGACGCCCTGAGTTCCGCCTATATTTGCGACCTCTGCGGATACTATAATGTCTTGGTCAGAAGTAACCTCCTGTGGTGTCACCACCAGATTGAAGACCACAAAACTGGGCGGCTTGGGGCTGCAACCAATACTGGCAGACACCAAACTGATCGAAATAGCTAAGTTAATCAGGTAGATAAAGGTCTTCGTAATCGTCCTCATTGATGCTATTGTGTGGCATTAATCTTACCTCATCTAACCAGTTTCTCCCGGTAATACTGGAATTCCGTTGTGCTAAGGACCCGTATATTCTAAATTCGTGTAGCTCATGACGAGACACAATTATATTAAGCCATGTCCACAGTCTACAATCGTTTTTTTATAAGTGTCAAGCGCTGCCTTGCTGGTCTAAGACCTATGGTGATAGAGTACATTGGTCGCGTTACAAAAGAAAAGGGTACCTACTCCTACACTGGGGAGTGGGTACCCCTGTCGTTGTTGCTAAAAGGAAAGGGAAATATCAAGGTTTATGTTCAGCGATTTTGTTAGTCTGATTCCTTGTAATGATGGTACTTTTAAGCCATTTTTCGAGTGTAAAGATTGCTGGTGGTTCCGGAGGAAATTAGCCAAAAACCGTAAAAGTCCACCGAGCCTGCATTGTGCCTGAGCCAGCGAGAGGATTCGAACCCCCGACCCGCGCTTTACGAAAGCGCTGCTCTACCAACTGAGCTACGCTGGCATAACCTCTCTTATACATTACTGATTATATCAGACGTTTTTAATTATATCTATCGCTGTTTATGCGGTTCGGTTGACGCTAAAATAGGCTTGTGATAGTATTGAAAAGCGTTCTGGTTATCAGATTGCTACGGGAGTCCTTGCGGATTCCCTTCTGGTCTTTTCATCAGATATCTTTTCTTTATTGTTGGCAGTTGTTTTCGGAGAGGGGGTAATGCAGGTAGAGGAAGAACTGGCCAAGCTTTCGCCCGGCAAGGAAACGCTGCTGGCAATTGGTGTCTTTGACGGGGTACATCTTGGGCACAAGCGTCTGCTCTCACGGCTGACAGAACTGGCCAGGCGTGAGGGCCTACTCAGCGGCGTGGTAACCTTTCACCCGCATCCCCGTGAGGTGCTGCTTCATGCGCCGGATTTAGTATACCTTACTACTATCGACGAGAAGGTCGACCTGCTCCGGAAAGAGGGCGTCGAGGCTGTTATTACCCTGTCCTTCACCCCGGAGCTGGCGCAGTTGACTGCCCGTTCCTTCGTTACCCTGTTACAGAAGCACCTCCGGATGCGTGGCATGGTAGTCGGTCCTGACTTTGCCCTGGGCAGGGGTAGGCAAGGCGATGTTGATACCCTGCGTACCCTCGGACAGGAACTCGATTTCAGTGTGACTGTTATTCCGGAGGTAAAGATTAACGGTGATGTGATAAGCAGCACCACCATCAGAAATGCCCTGACGGCTGGAGATATGAAGCAGGTCAACAGGCTGCTGGGCCGTGCTTACAGCCTGCAGGGTGAGGTGACCACCGGTGCGGGACGAGGTGCAGGACTTGGGTTCCCGACGGCAAATCTGACTGTAGACCCGAGGAAAACCCTCCCTCCTGAGGGGGTCTATGTTACCTGGGCCTATCTGGACGGTCAGCCCTACCAGTCCATGACCAATATCGGGAGGCGTCTTACTTTTGGTGAGAACGAACTGATCGTAGAAGTGTTACTGATGGACTACAAAGATAACCTGTATGGTCGCAGGCTGAAGATTGATATCATAGAGCGGCTTCGTGATGAGAAACGGTTTAATACCGTGGATGAGCTGAAGAAGCAGATAGCCGCAGACGTTGAGCAGGGGAAGGCCATCCTGAGTATGCAGGGTAGGGAGTAATTGTGGGCACCGTGCAAAAAGCCACTAACGCAGATATAAAGCGCCTGCTCGGGCGTGGGGTGGCTGAGGTCATCGTTGAGGAGGAGATGGTCAAGCTGCTCCGCTCCGGCAGGAAACTCCGGCTGAAGGAAGGTCTTGACCCCAGCGCACCCGACATTCACGTGGGACATGCAGTTGTTTTGAGAAAGCTGCGTCAATTTCAAGAGCTAGGTCATCAGGTAATCCTTATTGTCGGTGACTGGACGGCCCAGATTGGCGACCCCAGCGGTGCCTCGGTTACCCGTCCGATGCTGTCGGCGGAGCAGGTCAGGGAGAACGCCGAAACCTATATGAAGCAGTTCTTTAAGATTGTTGATAAAGACAGGACCGAGGTAAGGTGGCAAAGTGAATGGTTCGGTAAGTTCGACCTGAGCGATGTTATCCGGCTGACGAGCAAGTTTACTGTCGCCCAGCTATTAGCCCGTGATGATTTCAACAGTCGTTACAGTGCGGGACGGCCCATCGCCGTCACCGAGCTGCTCTACCCGCTGATGCAGGCATATGACTCGGTGGCGATACAGGCGGATGTTGAGTTCGGCGGCACCGACCAGAAGTTCAACCTGCTGGTGGGCAGGGAGCTTCAGGCAATGATGGGGCAGCGTCAACAGCAGATTTTCATGACGCCTCTGCTGGTTGGTACCGACGGCGTCCAGAAGATGAGCAAGAGCCTGGGCAACTACATCGGCATTGCCGAACCACCCGACGAGATATACGGTAAGACGATGTCCATCAACGACGACCTCATCCTACCGTACTTCGAACTGGTAACCGATGTCACCGATGAGGAACTGACGGAGTTTCGCAGGCAGCTTGAGAATGATGCTGTAAACCCGATGGTGCTCAAGAAGCGGCTGGCGCTGGAACTGGTCACCCAGTTCTATGATGAAGAGGCGGCGACTGAGGCCGAGAAATATTTTGAGAAAGTTGTTCAAAAAAAGGAATTACCGGAAGAGATAAAAGAAATTCCTATATCTTTTAAAGACTTATCGCCTCAACAAATGGAGACAACGGGCGTTTATATTCCAAGATTGCTTGTGATAATAGGTTTTGCAAAGAGTATTAGCGAGGCTAACAGGCTAATCTCTCAAGGAGCCGTAAGTATTAACGAAGAAAGAATCTTGAGTAATAGTGCTAATCTTAAAATAGGCAGTATAATAAAGGTTGGAAAACGCCGCATTGCCAGAGTGGTGGATACCGATAAAACAACATAGAGAAGGAGAGCCAATGGAAAACCTGCGTATTCCCGGACCGACTCCCTGCCCCGACGAGGTGCTTCAGGCAATGACGAAGCAGATGATAAACCATCGGGGCGCCGAGTTCAGGGATATCCTGAACCGGGTCACTGAGAGCCTCAAGGTATTCTTCCAGACCAAGAATGATTTATTCCTGCTTACCGGTTCGGGTACGGGCGGCATGGAGGCGGCTGTTGTCAACGCTCTCTCGCCTGGTGACAGCGTGCTCTCGGTGTCTATCGGTGTCTTTGGTGACCGCTTCGCTGCTGTTGCCGAGCAGTTTGGTGCCAATGTGACCCGCCTTAAAATCGAATGGGGGAAGGCAGCCGACCCCGATGAGGTGGGCCGGGCGTTAAAGGCCGACCCGAAGATTAAGGCGGTGCTCGTCACTCACAATGAGACTTCTACCGGCGTCACCAATGATTTAGAGGCGCTGAGCAAGGTAATTAAGGGGGCCGGCAAGCTGCTGCTGGTCGATGCCATCAGCAGTCTTGGCTCGCTTAATCTGCCGGTGGACGAGTGGGGTTGTGATATTGTTGTTAGCGGTTCCCAGAAGGGGTGGATGGTGCCGCCAGGTCTGGCTATGGTCAGTGTCAGCCAGGAGGCGTGGCAGGCACACGCGAAGGCCAGGATGCCACGTTTCTACTGGGACTTCACACGGGCAAAGAGCTACCTGGAGCGGGGTCAGACACCGTGGACACCGGCCGTTTCCACTGTGTTTGCCATGGACACCGCACTGAGAATGATGCTCGAAGAGGGCTTTCCCAACATCATCGCCCGTCATGCCAGGTTGGGAGAACTAACCCGTCAGGGTGTCAAATCACTGGGACTGTCCCTCTTCGCCGATGAAAAGTATGCCTCCAATACGGTAACTGCCGTAAATGCGCCTGATGGGACGAATGCTAACGACCTGCGTAAGATTCTACTGAGCGAGCATGAGATAGTGCTCGGTGGTGGACAGCAGAGCCTGGATGGTAAGATATTCCGTATCGGTCACCTGGGTATGGTGACCCAGCAGGATATTGAAGCGGTAATATTGGCCCTGAAAGTAGCCCTGCCGAAGGTCAAAGTCTAGAGCGGCAGGGTAGTGCCATTTCCTGAAATACTGATTGGGGATTGAGGAAACAGTAATGAAGGTTCTAATCGCTGACCCTATCGCTGATGAGGGCATCGAAATCCTGCGTTCCGTTGCCGAGGTGGATGTCAGGACTGGTCTGAAGCCAGAGGAGCTGGTCAACGTAATCGGTGACTATGAGGGCCTGGTGGTGCGCAGTCAGACCCAGGTCACGGCTGAGGTAATCACTGCCGGTGTCAAACTTCAGGTTATCGGTCGGGCTGGTACTGGTGTTGACAACGTCGATGTAGATGAGGCGACCCGCCGGGGTATTGTGGTCGTTAACGCCCCCACCGGCAATACCGTTTCTGCTGCTGAGCATACCATCGCCCTGATGCTATCTCTGGCACGGCATATTCCTCAGGCCAATGCTGCCCTCAAGAGTGGAGTCTGGCAGCGCAATAAGTTTATGGGCACGGAGCTCAGGGGCAAGACTCTGGGGATTATCGGGCTGGGTAATGTTGGCTCCGAGGTAGCCCGGCGTGCCTGCGGCTTTGAGATGAGGGTTATCGGCCAGGACCCCTTCGTTTCTGAAGAAATGGCTGCCAGTCTGCAGGTAGAGCTGGTTAGTATAGAACGGTTGCTGAAGGAATCGGACTTTATCACCCTGCACCTGCCGCTGACGCCGCAGACCAAGGGTCTTATCGGTCCGAAGGAGCTGGCAATGGTCAAGCCAACAGTCCGCATTATCAACTGTGCCCGGGGTGGGCTGATTGATGAAGGATTACTTGTTAAAGCAATTCAGGAGAAAAAGATAGCCGGGGCTGCCGTTGATGTCTTTCCCAAGGAGCCGGCTACGGAGAGCGTTCTCTTTGGTAATGACGAGGTTATTGTTACCCCGCACCTGGGGGCCTCCACCGCCGAAGCCCAGACGATGGCGGCCAGGGATGTTGCCGGGCAGATAGTCGCCGTGTTTAAGGGGCAGACACCCAGGTATGCTGTGAATGCCCCCTTTGTCTCTGCGGAAGCTATGTCCGTGCTTGGACCCTATATGACAGCGGCGGCTGCTGGTGGAAGGCTGGTGCGTCAGTTAGTGGAGGGGCAGGTCAACTCTGTACAGATAAGATACGAGGGTGAGATTACGGCTTATGATACCAATGCATTGAAAGCATCGATGCTGGGGGGTCTACTTGAGGGCGTTACTGAAGAGCGGGTCAATATCGTTAACGCCAACCTGCTGGCAACTCGCCGTGGTATAGCAGTGGTGGAGCAGAAGAAGGAGAAATGCGAGAACTATGCCAGCCTGATTACCCTGGAGGCCGCCACTAGTGCCGGCACCACCACTGTCACCGTTACTGTGATAAGGGATGAGCCTCACATTATCCGGGTTGATAACTACTGGATAGATATTGTGCCCAGCGACAGCTACTTCCTTTTCAGCGACCACACTGACCGTCCGGGTCTCATCGGCTCGGTTGGCAAAATAACCGGTGATGCCGATATCAATATCAGCTATATGTACCTCTCCCGACTCAAGCCGAGGGGACAGGCATTGATGATACTCGCCCTGGACGAACCGCTGCCTGAGGAGCAAATACAGCAGATGCTGGCCCTGCCTGACATCAATACCGTCAGGCTGGTGCGGTTGTGACGGTTGACAATCACGAAATCATCGGACTAAGCTAATACACCCTCCTTGTTAGGAGGGTGTTGCACTTTGGCTACAACGATGGGGGTGAAGTTATGACCTATGAGGACTTGCTGTTGGAGAAGAGAGAGGATGGGGTTGCCATCCTCACCCTGAATGTTCCGGAGAAGCTTAACGCCATTACCAGCACAATGTCGATGAACCTCCCTCTGGCTACTGATGAACTGGCCAGGGACGACAACGTGCGAGTTGTAATTGTCACGGGTGCCGGGCGAGGCTTCTGCTCCGGCGCTGATGTTTCCATGATGGCGGGAGGGCTTGGTGGTGGTGCTGATGTTGAGATACCGTCCCGGCTACGGCGTCTTCAGGTAACTGGCGAACCGCATTATGATGTCTTCCCGAAGCTTGAGAAGCCGGTGATTGCTGCCATAAACGGCGCCTGCGTCGGCGGTGGGCTTTCTCTGGCGATGAGCTGTGATATTCGAATCGCTTCGGAGAGTGCCCGCTTTGGCGTAGCCCAGGTGGCCCGTGCCTTGGTGCCTGATTATGGTCTGACCTATTACCTCCCTATTGCTGTGGGAATGTCCAAGGCTCTTGAGCTGATGTATACCGCTGAGCTTATTGGTGCCGCCGAGGCAGAGCGGATTGGTCTTGTCAGCAAGGTGGTTCCTCCTGATGAATTGATGAGCACTGCCGATGAACTGGCCTTAAAGATTGCGGCGCAGCCTCCCATTTCTGTTGAGCTGGCTAAGCGAATGGTATGGCGCGGCCGGTTCAATGACCTGGCCCGTCAGGCAGACATGGAGAGCTGGGGCACACGTATATGCTCCGCGACTGATGACTTTCGTGCGAGCGTGGAGGCCTTCATGAACAAACAGCCGCCTCCCAGGTATAAGGGCTACTAGCCGGTTAACACGAGACGGTTGAAACTCAGGCTGGCGGGTGTTTTCAGCCAGGAGCATCGTCATCCGCCCGGAGTCTGTACTGGCATTTCCGCGATACACAGACATGTTGAAGAGATTGGCAATCGGACCAGTCCTTGTTATTGCAGCGCTTGGCGTCATCTTCGTCGGCCTGGACATCCTTGATATCGTGGAGGTCTACGGACTCCCTCTACCGGTTCATGTACTCAACACAGTGTTTATCTCCATGGTTACCGTACCTCTGGTCTATATTGTGGCAAGGAAATCAGCAGTCACCGCTCCGTCACAGGTATTGTGGTTGGGCTGCGGTGTGCTGGCTTTCTGGATCGGTATTCTGTTCTACGGGTGGCTGCCAGGCGACGAGTTAAATGCCCGTATTACCGCACGTGAGGGCGCGACCTTGATAGCTGCGGCCTTGCATTTGACCGGCGCTGTCCTGGCAACAGCTAGGCCGCGTCCACCCGGCTCAGGGTATTGGCGAAAGCCCGGGGCTGTCCTTCTGTACTACCTGGGGATAATCGCTGGTATCGCTGTGATTACCCTGCTTGCATATAGAGACGTGATTCCCCCATTCTACGTACCCGAAAATGACTCTCTTCTCAGGAGTGCCGTCGAAACAACAGCGATGGTCTTCTTTCTTGTTTCGTCTTTAATCTACCTGCGGATGTACTCTAAATCGCGGACATCCTTTCATTTCTGGTATTCCTTAGGCTTGTTGCTCCTTACCCAGGGCTCGGTCTTCCTTTTCCTGGGCGACGTCAGAGGCCTGGTCGCATGGATTGGAAGAGCCGCACAGTATACTGGGGGGATATACCTCCTTGTGGCCGCTTTTAGCTCTGACGGGACGCCGGTTGCCAAAAAGGTGGTGATGCAGGCATTGCGTGATATATGAAAATAGATGCTCGGTGGTGCCGTCTTATACTAAACGATTGAAAATCAGGCCGACTGGTGTCTTCGGGTAGAAGTAGGTAGACTTGTGGGGCATCCTCTCTCCGGCATCGGCGACGACCTTGACCAGTTGCGGTTTCACCGGCCGCAGGAAGAAGACGATCTGGTACTCCTGGTCCAGTACGCGCTCTATGGCACTCTGCCGGTCATGGCTGTAGTGTACCTTTGTCTCGTCACCGGCGGCATCAATCTCGAGCAATTTCTCCAGTATGATATGGTCAACAATGCTGACGTCCAGTCGCTGAAAGAGCTCGGTATGGAATGAAGGCATCATCGCACTGATGGCGGCGGTGTCATGTATGCGGAGTATCAGGATGTTATTTAACTCCGGGCCGAAACAGACCAGCGGGGATTCATTTGCGTCTGCCGTGAGTTCATCGACTCGTTGCCAGATACCGGGTGTCGATAGTGGGAGACGGTCTATCTCGAAGAATGCTTCTAGCTTGGCCATGAGTCCGTCTAATAGTGGTCTTGAGATGCCCCGCACCAGCCGGTGAGGGGCCAGTATAACAAGACCGGGGTCGGCAATATCCACCAGTGTCATCATGACAAAATCGTACGGCTCGTTACCCGGTTCCGCCGATTCGGAAAAGGAACGCCGCTCACGGCGGTAGGTCAGGGCGCTGGTATATCGGTGGTGTCCATCGGCGATGTAGAGAGGCTGGTCGGCCAGACTGCTGGTTATTTTGTGGATGATGTTTTCATCAGTTATCGCCCAGACATCGTGTCTCTCGCTGTCTGGGCCGCTGGCGCGCATTATCGGCTGCTTGGCTGTTTCCCGTTCCAGCACCGGGACAATTTGCTGGTCAATATCCTCGTACATCGCCAGTACCGGGCTGGTATTAGCCTGGAGTGCCCAGAGCAGGTCAAGGCGGTCGCGGCGGGGTCCGGGAAGCGTGCCTTCGTGGGGGCGGACTATCTTCGTTTCCCATTCTTCCAGACGGACACGGACAATTATGCCGCGCCGCCGGTGTTTTCTCTCTTGGAACTGAAAATAGTGGTTGTGCAGGTAGATGGCTGGTGTCTCGTCCACCTGAAGGATACCCTGGCTCAGCCACTGCTCCAGTAGAGTCGCCGCGCGGGTGTACTTATTGTCACCGACGGTGTCCTGTGGTAGCTCCCGGCCGAACTCCAGCCGGACGAAATTGTATTCGCTACGGGCGTGGAGTTCCTGCTGGAGCTGTGGGGAAATGACATCGTACGGGGGGCAGATGATTTTCGAGAGGTCGCTGACCAGTGACTGGTTATAGTGCCCGCCGCGGAAGGGGTGAATATCAGCCACGTTTTTTTACCAATCCCACATGTGTCGTACCAGCCTAGTTTACTGTATGCCTGTGCAGGGTGCAAGTCTGGTGATGAGATTGCTTCGTCGCTGGTGCTCCTCGCAATGACACGGCCGGGTGTGGCTATTCCCCCACCTGTCATTGCGGGCAGCCCGCCTGTCAAAGTCCCGAAGGGACAGCGGGCAGGCTGGAGGGACTGCCGGCAGGAGCGAAGCAATCTTTAAAGAAGACAGGCGGGTGGATTTTAGACGTACCTTCGGTTAGTATAGTAAACATCATGGGCCGGCAACATTGGGACCTGGTACTGGGGGTGATTGCAGTCTCCTTTGCTGCCGTCCTCATTCGACTGGCAGATGCTCCACCGCTGGTGATAGCCGCCTACCGCCTCTGCGTGGCCTCTTTAATCTTGGCCCCGGCGGCCCTGATGCGTTCACGACAGGAGATACGCCGCCTGGCACGAAGGAGCATCGTCCTTGCGGTGGCATCCGGGGCCTTCCTGGCGCTCCACTTCGCCCTGTGGATTTCTTCCCTGAGCTATACCTCGGTAGCCACTTCGGTGGTGCTGGTGACCATCACCCCTATTTTTGTGGCTGTTGCTTCATATCTGCTCTTTCGGGAGAGGCTGACCTGGCAGGTTATGGCGGGTATTGTCGTCTGCCTTGCCGGGGCAGTCCTCATCGGCTACGGTAACTGGCAAATCAGTTCAGAGTCGCTTTTCGGGGGGGTGCTGGCCTTGCTGGGTGCCCTGGCCGTGGCCGGATACCTGCTCATCGGGCGGAAGCTGCGACAGGAAATCAGTCTGCTCAGCTACTCATTTCTGGTCTACAGTTCGGCGGCCGTGATGCTGCTGGTGGCGGCGCTTGTCAGAGGCTATCCTCTCTTCGATTATTCAGGGGAGACCTACCTGTGGATGGTCATGCTGGCGCTGGTGCCGCAGTTGCTGGGGCACATGTCACTCGTCTGGGCGCTGCGGTTTGTCTCAGCGACGCTGGTGACCATCGCCGTCCTCGGTGAGCCTGTTGGAGCCACAATACTGGCATTTCTGATACTGGGCGAGGCACCGACCTGGAGTGAAATAGTCGGCGGGGTGCTCATTCTGGTGGGTATATTTGTGGCTTTTCGGCGGGGTGGGACTGAAGCGGTCGGACGCTAATCTCGGTAGTAGAACTGCTACCTACGCCCAGTTCCCGCCTTTTTGAGTGTCCAGTCCCCGGTGCACCCCATGCAGGTAGTCTATCTGACCCGCGTGCAGGGCAACCTCGGTGATGAGGTGGGCCAGAATCTTGCCCGTTGTCTGTTCAGGGCGGTCGGGACGGGGTACCTCAGGCAGCATTTCCGGGGTAAGGGACTCAAGAAAGGCCAGTGTATTCTCATGCACTGCACTGGCATAACCACGGAGGTCTTCCAGCTTTGGTACCGGCCAGGCCTTTAGCTGTTCTTCCGTATAGCCGAAACCAATCTCTCTGGCCGGGATACCCAGCCTCTCCTTCCAGCCCTGGGTCGTGTAGACCCAGGTTGTGTGCCGGATAACGGAGTTTATCCAGACGTCCTCCACCCGGGCAACATGCCACAGAATAAAGGCGATGCTGTTGCAGTGCGGTGCCGGTGACCAGGCAATCTCCTCCTGGGTCAGGCCGTCCGTTGCCTCGGTCAGATACCTCCAGCTCTCGTTAAGAGACCTTATGAGGAGTTCTTTTACTTCCATTCATGTAATCCTTTCACAACTTAATAATAGGCTGTCCATCCTTATAGAGCGGTTCAATGTCCGCATGGATTCCGACGCCGATGTTTATCCTGTCTTGCCCGCCGTCGCCAACTGGCCAGCGCCTGCTGTCTGGCCCGCTCGTCTACCTCGATATATGTTTCAGGGGGTGGTTCTTCCTGCATGCCCTCGTCTTCAACAAAGGTGATACCAAAAGCCTTCCGGAGCAAGGCATAGATGAGTAAGAGGAACCCAATCAGGAACGGGAAGATGGCAGAATAGATTAGACTGCCCATGTCAGGCATAAAAGACAGCCCGACTAATATACCACCGATGATGAAACAGATAACAGGTCCCCTGAAAGGGTGTTTTGAAAGCCAGCGGTTCAGTCCATTCATCAAGGGTATCATGTGCCCCTCCAGCCGGGGGTCCATGCCTTGCCAGGCCACTGTTCAGCCCTCCTTTTTCCGGTTAGCGGAGCCCTGCATATCGACTTTATTTGAAATCGATAACAAACTTTCCGTCCTTGTAAAGCAGCTCGTCATCCACCCGGATTTCGCCGCTATCACGCAGGTCGCAGATGAGGTCCCAGTGGATGGCCGACTGGTTCTGGCTGCCGGTCTCGGGGTAGCCGACTCCGAGCGCCATGTGGAAGCTGCCGTTGATTTTCTCGTCGAACAGTATCTGGCGGGTGAAGCGGGTGATACCCTCATTGGTGCCGATGGCAAACTCCCCGACACGCCGGGAACCTTCATCGGTATCGATTGTTTTCTGGAGGAAGTCCTCGTTCTTGTCGGCGGTGGCTTTGACAACACGCCCTCCCTCGAACCAGAGTCGGGCGCCGGTGACTTCCCGGCCACCGTAGATAGCCGGGTAGGAGAAGCAGACGTGCCCCTCGACACTGTCTTCTACCGGTCCGGTGAAGACCTCGCCGTCCGGCATATTATAGGTACCGTTACAGTTTTCAAAGGTGCGGCCAGCGACGCTCAGGCGGAGGTCGGTCTCCGGTCCGATGACATGTACCCGTTCTCTGCCCTTGAGCCATTCGACTATTTTCTGCTGCCAGGCAGAAAACCGCCGCCAGTACCCTATCGGGTCGTCCATGTCGGGCATGCAGGCGCCGTAGACGAAGTCCTCGTACTCGCTGAGGCTCATTTCGGCGTCCTGGGCGCAGGCATTGGTCGGGAATATGGTTACCGTCCAGCGCAGCTCGCCGGCCGCCGAGCGTCGCATGAACGTCTGCATCAGCTCGGTGCGTGCCTGACTGCGTAATACCATCTTGGCAGGGTCAACAGCGGAGAGCGCCTTGGTATTTTCTTCGGCAGAGATGGCGATACGGACATCATAGGTCTCCATAATCAGCTTCAGGGGCTCGGGTACATGCTGCAACTGCTCATCGGAGGCGTAACGGAAGAGTAGCTCATCTATCCCGGTAAGTCGCGGTATTAGCAAGGGGTGTCCTCCGGCCTGGAGCACCCTGCCGTAGACCTCCCTCACCAGCGGCCCGGCGTTGGTATCGCCATCTATAAGTACTCTGTCCCCAGGCTTTACCGCCACGGAGTAGTTGACCAGCAGGTCGGCCAGTTTCTCAATTCTTTGGTCTGTCATTAGTAACTCCTGATTCACCGAATTCTTCACCGAGGCTGGGCAAATTGTAGCACCTGCCGTGCATAGTATCAACGTGAGAACGGCCACTAATCTTTATTAAACGTTAACGAAACCTTTATGAAATATTTAGATTTTTTACGCCCGTCTTTATGTTTGCGTGTTAGATTGAGAGTAAGTTTAGTTAGGGGGGTAAGGGAGGCAACTCATGGAGAGTTTCGTGATAAAGGGAAAAGCCAAGACAGTATTCAAGCTGGTTGAGATGCTGGCCAAGGCGGAGAAGACCGAGCGAAAAGGGAAGAAGAAGTAGTACCAGCGTAAATCCAACGGCTCATAACGACAAAAGCGGGCCGGAATTCCGGCCCGCTTTATTTATTGCTTCCAGTGGAAATTACCGCCGGTGGGTTCATTCAAAGACTTTGCGGATATCGGGGTGCAGGGCATCACCCACCTTCTCGATAGCGGCCCGGCGGAGCCTGTTTACCTCAATCATCTCATCCTCGAACTCAGTTGCTGAACAGAGCCGCTCGGGATGAAAGTAGATATCGTCTACCGCTCTGACTGCTGCCGGCACCTGAAATCCGGTAGGAGAATTGACCCAGTCCTCCAGCCCTCCCCTCAGCAGGGAGTCCAGGATGCCCAGGGTGTGTTCCAGCTTGATGTCGATATAGCTGTTCCCCTGACTGATGGCGCCGGTGTTGAGTATGTAATACTGCATGTTGGGCAGACCGCGTATTATCTCATAAAACCGGTTGGCGTGGTCGGCCCAGCTGCCGGCGACAAACGGGTCATAGAAGAACTCGGTGCGTAGCTTTCCGGCCCTGGTCGGGTCGCCAGCCGATGATTCCATGGCCTGCCCCAGTACCATAAAGGCGACCGCCTGCCGTATGTTCAGCCTGGCCAGCGCTGGCATGGAGGGCTGCCGGGTAATGAGGATAAGGTTGTCCACTTTTTCGACATCGATGAACGGGCTGGTGTGCATGAAGTCCCTTCTCTGAATGACAGCCCGGCCATTGGAGGTACTGTTCAAGTCGTAAAAGTTGAAGTCGCCGTCGTCACCCACAAAGATATTCTCACCGAACGTCGCCGGCCGGAGCAGTCCGTAATATATCTCCTCCTGCTCTCCGGGGTTGACGTTCTCTGTCTTGACATAAAGGCCACCAAGCTCGAAACCGTGAAAGGAGCCGTCCGGCATCAAGGTACCGCCGTCGTCCTGCACCAGCCAGGACTGCTCCCTCCCTTTCCGTGCCAGGGCCCGTCCGGTGGTGGTGGTCTTTCCGTTGGCGCTGAGGGCTACCAGCAGTGAACGCGTTCTCCGATAGTCACCGTGAGAAGACTGTAAGAAGTCCTCACGACAGCCGGCGTGCAGGAAGATGCCGCCCCGTTTTGTTTTGGCTACCCAGTCCTCGGCGGCAAACACGCCTTTCTTGTACTCGCCGATATAGTTGCTGTTACGGACAATCTTGATAACCCGACCGTCTTCGAGCATAGCCAGTCTGATGGTGATGTCTTTCTCCGGGAGTGGTTTGGACTTGTTTTTCTCAAAGGCCTTGTCTTTGAACATAACGATTTCATAATCTGGCTGTTTGACCTCTCCCTTTGTTGGGATAAACAGGTTCTTCCCCCCGAAGGCAACATGAGCAAACTCCTCGGGGACTGTCAGCCTGACCACGGTGTTACTGTCTTTATTACCAACGATTCTGTCTATTGAGATAAGCTTTTTCAGGCCGAGGACCTCCTCGGCCTGTGTTAGCAGTTCTCGTTCGACCCTGCCGAAGGGATGGTCAACGCTGTTGTGGGTAAACATGGCAGCCCGTGAAGAAGGCTCGCTCCTGGCCACCAGACTACCGTACCTGGTGCGTCGGACATCGGGTTCCCTCTCAGTCAGCCGCTCAAGCTCCTCGTCGCCGGGATTGTGCTCCAACCGCCCTTCTTCCTGCGCTTTTGTTCTGATTCGTTCAATAGTCTGAGCGAACTGCTGTAAGTCGAATTTTGGCACCGTTAACCCCCTTCGCTTCTCGATATATAATTATATCAATAATATTAGGATTGTTCACCTTTTCATCATGCTTCTTGCGATTCCAGCCGGATAAACCACTACCGAGCAGAGCTACATAAAGGCCTACTTGAAGCGCCAGCGAATTCTAATGTAGAATTCAGTTAGCCAGAATAAATGAGTGGCGTTTGGTCATTTGTAGACCTCAGGCTGGTATTACCAGCCTAATCTATTTTGGTAGGGATATTGCTTTAGGGAGGGTAGGTAATGCTGTCGCCGGAGGAAAGGGAGCGGTTTCGCAAGGACCCGGCGACGACGCTCGAACAGGTAATCAAGGCTTTTGTTAGAAACAGCCCCTTGAACCGGATGCCGGCTACCCGTGAACTCGCCATCTTTGACGAGCCGCTAATAAGGTTTGCCGATGGCAATGACCCTCTCTATACGGAGTATAAAACAATTATCGACCCCAGCCACCTTACTCCTCACGAAGCACTGGCACAATCCCTGGGTAAGAGCCCCGGTGTCCTGCCGTCAAGTCTTTTTGTGGTGAGCTGGGTGCTGCCGATTATGGAGAAGACCCGCATCTCGAATCGACGTGAGACGCGAGTGCCTTCGCGGCGCTGGTCACATACCCGGTACTACGGCGAGAAGTTCAATAACGAGGTTCGGAGGCACGTCGTCGAGGTCCTTACTGAGGTGGGCGCACTGGCGGTAGCGCCGATGCTTCAGCCATATTTCCGGACATCGGCCAATGAGAAGGTCGGTCTCTTTTCCAACTGGTCAGAGCGGCACAGTGCCTATGTGGCCGGTCACGGCACTTTCAGTCTGTCCGATGGCTTTATCACCGAGCGTGGTATCGCCCACCGCTGCGGTAGTGTTGTCACCGACCTGCCCCTCTCCCCAAGTCCGAGGGTCTATGACAGGCCGTTCTCGAACTGCCTGTTCTACGTGGACGGTAGCTGCCGGGCATGCATCGAACGCTGTCCTGCCGGGGCTATCACGGAGCAGGGGCACGACAAGATGAGGTGCATGGGCTACCTGCGCCAGATTGGCTACCTGCCGATGCCGGAAACGTACGATGATGAGACCAGTGTGGCAGGCTGTGGACTGTGCCAGACAGATGTCCCCTGCGAGTACAGCATCCCGGCCAAAATCGGGGAAATGAGGAGGGGTGGCCAGTAGTGTGGCGGGCAGGGGTACATAACATGCTCAGAAAATGCTGTCACGAAGACGCCGACAGGATATATCAGATAATCAACGAGGCTGCTAAAGCCTACGAAGGCGCTATCCCCGATGACTGCTATCACCAGCCTTACATGCCCGCCGACGAGTTGCGGCGTGAGATGGCACGGGTCGTTTTCTACGGATGGGAAGCGGATGGTGAGCTGGTGGGGGTAATGGGGCTTGAAACTATCATAGATACTACCCTTATCCGGCATGCCTACGTGTTACCTCAGTGGCAGAAGCAGGGGATAGCCAGCCGATTGCTGGAGCACCTGAAGGGCCTGACGGAGACCCCGCAATTGCTCGTGGGCACGTGGGCGGATGCGACCTGGGCGCTCGATTTCTACCAGAGGCGCGGCTTCCGGTTCCTGCCGGACAAGGACAGGCTGCTTGAGACCTACTGGGACATACCACGGCGCCAGATTGAGACCTCGGTGGTGCTGGGTTTGGAGATGGAAGGGGATATAAGGAGGCATTGGGGAACAAGTCAGGGGTATGATGGTACCTTGGACTATTGATTGATGCAGAATTAAAGGATATTAGGAAGATTCAAGGAGTTTCTGGTCTAGGAATTTATGTAGAGGCTTTCCTGCCCGGCTAGGTTGAGTCATTATCAGTTTGTATAAGGCCTTCCTAAGAATATTCTCTGTCTCGTTCACAAGAGAGTATATATCAACAGTACCGCCGCTCTCGAGGGTATACTTCCTCCTTGGTTCTTGTCCGTGTATTGTTTGGCTACGTGCTATGTAGGCTTGACGTAGGATCGAGAATATCCGACGTCTTTCAGCATCTGTCCCACCAAGAAAGGTTGCCGCTCTGAGAGCTAACTTGTAAGAAAGTTCTTGAATGTCGCCCGTGAAAAGTGATTCGAGGGCTATAATATAATCTATAAGCCTGTCTGTAGGTTGGCGGTGGTAGTATGCTGAATCGAATCTATTGGCAGCAATGACCAGTGCTCTCGAAGGTTGTCCTCGTCGGAGTTTCCTCCAGAATTTTGCGAATTCTGTCGCATCGGTATTGCTTAACATGGTTTTATTCATATCATAAAGCGTGATTGGCTCCAAATGGTAACCTGGTGGATGAAAGGTATGAATTCCGAACCATTGTTTAAGCCAGGAACTTTCTATTATAGGCCCAAGCTGGACACTTCCTGCAGTATAAACTCGAAGAGCTATCAACAATTCGCGTAGTAGAAGCTCTGTATTGGCCCCAACTAGAGTTACCCACCGTAATCCGCCATCGGGTCGCATTCTGTATTTCCTCTTGATGGCAGAAGTAACTTCTTGAAAAGACCGGGGCACAAATGGTAGCGATTTAGCTAGGTATAGCTTTGTTTCATCGTCAACTTGAATAATGCTGAGTGCTTTGCTCAATATTATCTCAGGTCCTTGATATATGAGATCATATAGCGGACATATGTAACATAGGTGATTCTTATCTTTTAGTGCTTTTGGCACATTATTAATAACCTTTTCACTCATGTTCATCCCTGACGTATTATTTTCACTGTATTACCGGCTTTCCCTCCATGACCTGTATCTCCACAGCGCCCCCAGCGCCCGCACCGCCCGCTCTGCCGAGGGGTAAAAGGGTATCCGGTGGGCTTCCAGGTCTTTGGTCATGCCCGCGCTGACAGCCGGGTCCATCCCCCAGATGGCCACCGGCTTGCCCCTGGCAATGAGGTCGGTGTATGGCTTGAGCAGCTGGTTGCCGGTGGAGGACGCTGCTATCTGTGCCGGTGCGCCAATCTGGACTGCCGCACAGTCGACATTGGGGTCGTCAACTATGGCCTCAACGAAACGGTTAACAACGTCAAAGCTGTGGAACTGGCCGGCGACGCCAGTATCGAAAGGGTTTATCGGAATCTCCCAGGGTGGGAAGACCTTGCTGAGCTTTTTGTGGGTCTCCGCGCTCAGTTCAGCCAGTTCCAGGCCCTGAAGCTGGGCGCAGTCGGTAGTGAAGACGCCTTCACCGCCGGAGTAGCTGGTGATGGCCACACGATTGCCGCGTGGCAGCGGCAGGTACTCGAAGGCTTTCGCCAGGTCAAAGAACTCATCGAGGCCGGACACGCGAATTGCCCCGCTCTGCTTTAAGGCAGCGTCGATGACGGCGTCACTTGAACTGATGATGGCGGCGGTGTGTGAGGAGGCGGCTTTTGCCCCGGCAGTAGTCCTGCCTGATTTCAGGACTATGACAGGTTTCTTAGGGGTAATTTCCTTCATGATGCGCATAAATTTCCGGGCATCGCCGGCGATGCTCTCCAGGTGCATCGCAATCACGGTGGTGTCTTCGTCCTGTGCCAGGTATTCAAGGGCATCAACCTCGTTAATGTCCATCTTATTGCCGAGGTCAATCAGTTTTGCCATATTCAGGTGAAACTCGTTGAGGAGCCATTCGAGCCGGGGCTGGTAAAGGCCGGACTGAAAGATGAAGGAAAGTCCACCCCGCGGTAGCTTACTGGTGGGACGAAAGCCAACGACGAAGTTGTTGGCTGAGTTTATCGGACTCAGCGCATTCGGACCGATGGCACGGATACCATTTTCTCGTAGCAGACGGCGTATCTCGTCCTGCATTTGCCGACCTTCGGTACCGGTCTCGGAGAAGCCGCCGGCGATGATGGTGATGCCTTTCACTTTCTTGGCGACGCAGTCGCGTACGATATCCAGAGTTATCCTCGCCGGGACCGATATCACGACCAGTTCAACGCTATCTTCGATGCTGGTGACACGGGGGTAGGCTTTTAACCCCATTATCTCGGTGGCGTTTGGATTGACCGGGTAGACCTTGCCGGGAAAGCCCAGGTTGACCAGGTTTGATACAAGGTAGTAGTTAACTGTTTCTTGATTGCGGCTGGCACCCACTACGGCGACACTCTTCGGATTGAAGAAGAGGTCAAGAAAGTGTTCGCTTTCACCCATTTGTTTTCTCCTGACTGCTTTAGAGCTAGGCCAGCTTCACTGGCATTAGCCGGTTGCTCAAGTCCTCTTTGCTCTCGGCGAATACCCGTATATAGTTACCCGTGACGCCGGACCAGATACCCTCACCGGTGCGCTGCTCCCAGAGGACCGTCATTGTCCTGCCGGAGAAGCGTTGCCGAAAGTCCCGGGCGCTCTCTTCTGCCAGAGTGAGCATGCTATCAGAGCGTTGCTTCTTTGTCTTGGTATCTATCTGGGCGGGCATTCGTGCGGCTACCGTGCCCGAGCGTGATGAAAAGGGGAAGACGTGAATCCGGGCGAACTCCATGCGGCGGCAGAAGTGGTAGCTCTCTTCGAACTCGTTGTCGGTCTCACCGGGAAAGCCGACAATAATATCGGTGGTTATCGCAGCGTCAGGTACACTCTTGCGAACCAGGGAGATTGCCTGTTCATACTCCGCGGTGCGGTAGCGACGTTTCATGCGGGCCAGAACCGGGTCGCTGCCGCTCTGAAGGGAGAGGTGAAAGTGCGGGCAGAGCCGGTCATCGGCCCAGAGGCCGAGCAGACCGGTGGAAATCTCCCGGGGCTGAAGTGAGGACAGTCTCAATCGCGGAATGCCAGTCTCCGCCAGGATACGCTCCAGCAGCCCTTTGAGCTTGATTCCGTCGTGGTGGTAAGTGCCTATCTTGGTCCCGGTAAGCACTACCTCCTGGTAGCCGTCGGCAATGCGGCGGTTAATCTCATTGATAACCTCACTGGCTGGCAGGCTGGTCTCCCTGCCGCGCACCAGGGGAACAACGCAGTAGGAGCAGGGGGTACTGCATCCATCCTGTACCTTGACAAAGGTGCGCGTCCTGGAGGCCGAAGGCCGGGGCTTCGTGGTTTCTTTCTCGGAATAGGCCGGACGAACATGACCATGCGCTTCCTCAATTATACGGAGCAATTGTCCTTTTTCGTCATTGTTGACAATCAGGTTTACGCCACCGACGCGGGCTAATTCCTGGTGTGCCCGCTGGGCATAGCATCCTGTGGCTATTATCAGGGCGTCCGGATTGCGGTGGCGGGCCTGTCTCAGCCGGTGGCGGGCCTTACTATCAGCGGTGTGAGTCACGGTGCAGGTGTTGAGGATATAGATATCGGCCTCACCGACGCCGGAGACCAGTTCGTACCCGGCCTCAGCGAGCCCCCTGGCGAGAAGCTCTGTCTCTGCCTGATTTAACTTGCAACCCAGGGTTTCGAGAGTAACCTTCATCGTTACCTATCACTATCTGAGCGATTAGACTCCTGTCCGGTCGATGCCAGCAGTTAGCAGGTGGCTAGGATTGACTATTTACTGGATAATCCATTATACTTGCCCTAATTCACTAACAGCAAACTGCATGGTGTTTTCAAAGGAGGGCAACGTTGGTGGATGTTTCCGTGAATAGGGTTGTCGTTACTGGTTTAGGTGCTGTTACACCGCTGGGTCTGGATGTGGCGACTACCTGGGAGGGGCTGATTGCTGGAAAATCCGGTATCGACTACATCACGCAGTTTGATGCGGAAGGTTTTGAAACGAGAATTGCCGGCGAGGTCAAGGAGTTTGAGCCGACTGACTACATCGGGCGTAAGGAAGCCCGCCGTATGGACCGCTTTTCTCAGCTGGCGGTGGCTGCTGCTATGCAGGCAGTACAGGATGCCGGTTTCGAGATTAACGACGGCATTCGGGATAATGTCGGTGTATTGATAGGCAGTGGTATCGGGGGGCTGATGACGTTGTCCGAGCAGTTAAGCATCCTCCTCGAGCGCGGGCCGGACAGGGTAAGCCCTTTTCTGGTGCCGATGATGATTGCCGACATGGCCTCGGCCCAGGTATCGATAACATTGGGAGCCAGGGGGCCGAACTTCTGTCCTACATCTGCCTGTTCCAGCGGCTCCGACGCCATTGGCACGGCTTATGAGATTGTCAGGCGCGGTGATGCTCGGGCGATGCTTGCCGGCGGCACCGAGTCGATAATCACACCGATAGGGGTTGCTGGTTTTATTGCTAACCGTGCTCTCTCTAATCATAATGACCCCCCACAAAAGGCATCGCGCCCCTTTGACGCTGAACGTGACGGATTTGTTATTGGCGAGGGGGCGGCTGTCTTTGTCCTGGAGGACCTTGCCTATGCCCAGGAGCGGGGGGCTCATATTCTGGCTGAAATCACAGGTTATGGTGCCAGCAGTGACGCTGTTCACATCACCCAACCGGCCGAAGATGGCGAGGGTGCTGCCAGGGCGATGAAGATGGCAATGCGCAAAGCCGGACTGGAACCGACTGATATCGACTATATTAACGCCCATGGTACCTCGACCCCGCTGAACGACAGGATAGAGACGATGGCGATTAAGAGTGTCTTCGGAGACTATGCCTACCGCGTTCCGATAAGCTCCACAAAGTCAATGACAGGGCATCTCCTCGGAGCAGCCGGCGCTGTCGAAGGGCTGGTCTGTATCAAAGCAATCGAGACTGGTATAATACCGCCGACGATAAACTATACTACGCCGGACCCGGACTGTGACCTCGACTATGTGCCGAATCAGGCCCGTCAGGCTGAGGTCTCGGCTGCCATGTCCAACTCTTTCGGTTTCGGCGGGCATAATTCCGTGCTTGTTTTCCAGGAATTCCGTGGGGCGTAGGTTTGAACCGTAAGCGCTGGAATCTGCTGCCGCGTATTCCAGGTCAACTCCTGCACGGCATCTCAGATTTGTCCCCTCTGGTGGCGCAGCTGGCTTTTAACCGCGGTCTTACCGACCTGTCCAAACTGGAACCGTTCCTCGCTGCTGATAAGAGGTTGACTGCCGACCCCTTTTTGCTCCCGGATATGCACCAGGCGGTCACCCGGGTCTACCGTGCGCTGCTCTCTGGAGAAAACATCGCTGTCTATGGTGACTTTGATGCCGATGGTATTACAGCGACAGCACTCCTCATCCAGGGTCTGGGCTTTCTTGCGGGCAGGGCCGTTCCCTATATACCGAGCCGCCTTGGTGAGGGTCACGGGCTGAGGGCTCATGTCCTCCAGCAGCTCCATGAGGAAGGGGTAAATCTGGTCATCACCGTTGACTGCGGGGTGACGGGCCTGTCTGAGGTCCAGAAGGCCCGCCGGATGGGACTTGATGTCGTAATTACCGACCACCATACCCCGCTGGATGATGTCCCTCCGGCGGTGGCGGTGGTGGACCCGAAGCTGCCGGGTTCGAAATACCCCTTCTCAGAGCTAGCCGGGGTGGGTGTTGCCTATAAGTTGCTCGAGGCACTCCTGTGCAGTATCGGACGGGAGAGACACCTTGACAGCTTGCTGGACCTGGTAGCCCTGGGGACGGTGGCTGATATGACGCCGCTCCTCAGCGAGAACCGTTACCTGGTGAAGCGGGGCCTGGAGATAATGAACACCGCCCCCCGTCTTGGCCTCAGGGAAATGATAGACCAGTCAGGATTAACTGTCGGTAAGGTTGCTTCGGAGAATATTTCCTGGGTCATCGCTCCCCGCTTGAACACCGCCAGCCGTATGGACCACGCGTTGCCGAGTTATGAGTTGCTGATGACCGACTCACCAGAGAGGGCACAGCAGCTGGCTGCCTGGCTTGAGAAGAAGAACGTGGAGCGCCAGGAGTTAACGAATAAGGCCACTGCCAGGGCGAAGGAGCAGGTGCTGGAGCGTGGTGTTTTGCCTCTGCTGATGGTAGGTGACGAAAGCTATCCCGCCGGTATTGCCGGGCTGGTGGCTGGTCGACTTTCGGAGGAATTTTATCGGCCGGCTATCGTTGTTGGGGTTGGCCGGCGGATAAGCACCGGGAGCTGCCGCAGCATCTCCGAGTTTAATATTATTGAGGCCCTGACGCGGTGCAGCGGCCTTTTTACTCGTTTTGGCGGCCATGCGCGGGCGGCTGGCTTCGTTCTGCCCACCCGGAACCTGCCTGTCTTACGGGAAAGGCTGCTGGAGATGGCAGCCGCTGAACTGGCCGGGGTCGACCTGCGGCCACGGTTGGATATTGATGCCGAGGTTACCCTGGTGGATATTGCCGGGGGTGCCTACCAGTCAATACAGCAACTGGCCCCCTTCGGGCAGGGTAATCCGCTACCTACCTTTCTCAGTCGTGGTGTGGAGGTGGTCGACTGCCGTACGATGGGCAGCAACGGGGACCACCTCAGGCTCAAGCTGAAACAGGGTGGTATTACGTGGGACGCAGTCGGTTTTAGCATGGGTGCTGACCAGCCAGAGATTGCTGCTCTGCTGGATATTGTTTACAATGTGGAGATTGACCACTGGAGCGGGCAGCTAATGTTACGCCTCAATCTTCTGGACTTTGCTGCGGCTGGTTGAAAAGGCTCAACCAGGGGTTGGTCAGCGGTTATTGGTTCTAACTCTTTTCTTTGCCCCGTTCACGGATGAGGCTATAAGCGAGCAGTGTAAATGGCCCACCGAAGAGCCCAGCAAAACGCCAGAACCAGGGACTGATGCCTTGCATTACGGAGTCGACTGTTACAACCACGAAACTACCTGTCCAGATGACGATTGTTGTAATACTAAAAATGTCCCAATCCATTACGATACCTCCAGTTCATGTTGTGATGTTTCTTCTTTTTTAGACCACGGCCAGCGGCGGACCAGTACCGGGATGGTGATTGCCAGCACGATGATGCCGATAACCTGGGCCTGGCCCAGCCCGAAGAGGAACGGGTTTACGGGACGTAGGAAGTCAATGCCAACCCGGTAGGCGGAATAGAGGGCGAGATAAATAAGGAACAGTGTGCCGTCAGGCCGGACCTTGCTCATCAGCTTCCATAGTACGCCGAATATTATCAGGTCATAGATTATCTCGTAAATCTGGGTGGGGTGCACGGCTATGTTTGAAGGCCCCAGGCTATCGGGATCAGTCCATTTAGCGCACCAGGGAAGAGAGCAGGCGATGCCGTAGCAGCAGCCGTTTAGGGTGCAGCCAATCCGGCCGATAGCCTGGGCGGAGATTACGGCCGGTGCGATGTAGTGGCTGACGTAGCGCATATCCAGCTTGGTGATTCTGCAGTAAATCCAGATACCCAGGGCGGCCCCGAGCACAGCCCCATAGGCGGTCAGTCCCGCAAAACCGATGATTTTCCCTGGCTCATGGAGATAATCAATTACCTGACCGGTAGCAACAAGCTCCGGGTGCTGCCAGGCAACTACAATGTTGTCGAGCACATGGAGTAGCCTCGAGATGATGACACCGGAAGGGATACCTACCAGAGCGCCGGTAAATATGGTGTCGTAAGTGAATTTTGCCCCGCGTTTCTTCTGCCATATCATCCAGATAACTATCCAGACAATGGCCAGGGCAATGAAGATACCATACCACCGGACGCTTACCGAACCGATGGTGAATGCTACCGGGTCAACCGAAATTACCAATTATCTTTCCTTCCTGAGGTCAATAGTTGTATACAGCAAGCCCTCCAACAACGCCTTAGCTGCCTCTTTATCCAGGGGCTTATTATTATTGCCACACTTGGGGGACTGAATGCAACTGGGGCATCCCTCCAGGCAGGGACACTCGGTGATTGTCTTGAGGGTGGCATCCCAGAGTTGCGTTATCAGCTCATAACCCTTCTCGGCGATGCCAATGCCTCCGGGGTGGGCATCATAGATGAATATCTGGGACTGTCCGGTGTCCGGATGGAGCGGTGTCGAGACACCACCGATGTCATTACGGTCGCACAGGGCAAACAGGGGTAGAATGCCGATGGCGGCATGCTCGGCGGCATGTAGTCCTCCGGCGAAGTCCAGATGCTCCTGCTCCAGCCGGGCGATAGCACTGTCCGGAAGGTCGAACCAGAGTGCTACGGTGGGGAAGTGCTGCGGTGGCAAGTCCAGCGGCTCTTCACCAATTACTTCGTCGGTAAACTGGGCCTTCTTCCTGAAGCCGACTAGGCTGGTGGTGACCTCCACCTCACCAAGATAGGCCATTGCCCTCCGGGTGCGTTTCTCGTGCCTGACTTTAACGATACGCAGGTCAGTCAGTTCCTTGCCCTGAGTGTAGTAGTTGGCGTTGGTCGGGCTGGCATAGGCGGTACGGGTGGCCAGGTCCAGTTCGGTGACCAGGTAAGACTCCCCCTGGTGGAGATAGATGGCCCCCGGGTAAATCTCAAAGAAGGCTGTATTATCGCCCACGGTCTCCAGCAGGGAGCCGGTGGAGGTATCGAAAATGTTGTAGTTATCACTGGAGGTGGAGCGGATATTGATACTGTGAGCCGGATGGGCAATGGCAGTCGCCGGGTACCATTTGTTACGGCGCTGCCGGAGTAAACCGCGTTTCTCCAGTTCGGCTGTTTCCCGGTGCAGGGCAGGTCCGAAGAATATCTCGTCCCGGTTACTCAGGGGTGATTCCCAGGCAGCACAGAGCAGGTGGGCCCTCGTGATATACGGGTTGTCCGGGTTGACCAGGGCGTTTTCATAGTTCTTCTGGAAAAAGAAGTCCGGGTGCCGCATGAAGTACTGGTCGAGGGGATTGTCCAGACCGATGAGAAAACTGAGTGAGCCTTCCTTACCCCGGCCGCTCCGGCCAGCCTGTTGCCACGTGCTGGCGATACTGCCCGGATAGCCGGTGAGCACCGTTGCATCCAGACCACCAATATCGATGCCCAGCTCCAGGGCAGTGGTGGCGACCACGCCGAGGAGTTGTCCGTTGAACAGTTCCTGCTCAATCTGCCGTCTCTCCTCGGGGAGGTATCCGGCACGGTAGGGCTTGATTCGCCCGGCCAGTACCGGGTCGGCAGTAGCCAGTCTGTCTCGTGAATACGAGTAGATAATTTCGGTGAGGCGGCGGGTGCGGGCGAAGGTCAGGCTGCGAATGCCCTGCTGGAGCAGCTCGGTGAACAGGTTGGTCGCCTCGGTGTTGGCGCTGCGTCGGGTGCTCCGGACGGGGTCGATGATTGGTGGGTCCCAGAAGACGAATTCCTTACCCCCGTGGGGAGAACCGTCGTTGTCGACGACAACAAAGGGCAGGCCCGTCAGTCTTTCGGCATGTTCAGCAGGGTTAGCTACCGTGGCCGAAGAGCAGATGAATTGTGGCTCTGAGCCATAGAGGTGGCACAACCGGCGCAGGCGGCGCAGGATACCGGCCAGGTGAGAGCCGAAGACGCCACGATAGATGTGGGCCTCGTCCACGACCACGAACCTCAGGTTGCGCAGCAGCCGCGACCACTGTTGGTGATTGGGTAGGATACCAATATGGAGCATGTCCGGGTTGGTGAGCACTATCCTGGCCTGTTTCCTGATGTCCGCCCGCTCAATATATGGAGTGTCACCGTCGAACGTGCTGAAGTCGGTGGTGGTGGCAAGGTCAGGGTAACAGAGTTCACGCAGACTGCGTAGCTGGTCCTGGGCAAGGGCTTTGGTGGGGAAGAGGTAGAGAGCGCGGCTTTCTGGCGTGGTCAGGAGTGCTTCCAGTACCGGTACATTGTAGCAGAGGGTCTTACCGCTGGCACTGGAGGTGGCTACCATTACGTGCTGCCCGCGGCAGGCGTGGTTTATTGCTTCCGCCTGATGACGATATAAAGGAAGGAGACCGCGCTCGGAGAGGCGGTCATGCAGGCTGTCCGACAAACCCTTGTCCAGCTTCCCGGTAATAGCTTTGCGGGGCGGGATGTGCTCAATATGGGCAATCTGGTCACTGTAACCGGGCAGGGTGGTAAGATACTGAAGGAACGCCGAAGCATCCATATGTGGCTCTCGCTAACTCCTTACGGTCACCGGGCGTCAGGAGACCGCAATAATCTCTATCTCGTAGTCAAGAATCTCGGCGTCGAGGTGGTTGTTCATAATGAAGGCGACCACTCTTGACATAATCTCATTGGCATGGCGGCGGTCATTGCTGACGCAGCAGATACCGATGGTGGCCAGCTGCCACAGGTCTCCGTTGTCAACCTCGGCTACGGCAACATTGAATTTATTTGACACCCGGCTGATGAGCGACTTCAGTATGCGTCTCTTGTCCTTGAGGGACGCGTTTTCCGGCAGGCGGAGATTGAGCTTGCATACACCTACATTCATGTTATATTGTCTCAACTACCGGAGGATAACTGGCTGCACCAGAAGGACTAAACGTGACTTCGAGGCCGAGCATTCATTCTTTCCGGACTTTGGATTCCGGCTTATATTTGAACCGGGCGTTTTCAGCGACGATAGTGAGCAAGGTTGAGGAAGCACCGCGTGGGCGGTACAGGCCCTTCTCCCATTCGCTTATCGTTTGCTGGCGTGTGCCCAGTCTGTCGGCCATCTCCTGCTGGGTCATTCCCAGATGGTTCCTCAGGGCGCGGATGTGAGTCCCGTCCCACTGCGGGCGTTTTTTCGTATCGGAACGAC
>Ga0315554_1000290_pt1 | contig 29157 bp, 31 predicted proteins | sample SalMarSW160370MG_FD_202114 | JGI IMG/M metagenome (GOLD analysis project Ga0315554, IMG submission 202114) | Salt marsh sediment microbial communities from the Plum Island Ecosystem LTER, Massachusetts, United States - Salt Marsh Sediment SW1603-70 ...
CGCATCTGGCCGCCAACCTGGCCGTATCGATCGGCGGTGGGGCGTTGTACCCGTTCTTGGAGTTCCGATTCCAGCTGGGCATCGATCCGTAGCGCGGGGCCCTATCGATCCGCCGTTCGAGCGGATTCGAACGCGCTGGGACGGGAGGTGAGACGCCGTTGAACGGTACGTTTTGGGTCAGCGTCGCCACGGTGTTGGTTCTGATGGTCGTCGCCACGCTTCTCTTCCCCGAGCAGGTCGCGACCCGGCCGCCGCTCGACCTGGAGCCTTCGGAGCCGGCGCCGGTTGAGGAAGTCCCCGCCGCGGAGCCGCCGGAGTCGATCGAGCCGGCCCCCGTCATACCGGTCGCCATCGACGGCGTGGTCTTCCCGGGGGAGTACGCGCACAGAATGGACGCGGGCGGCTTCGAGGTCCACTGGTCGAACGACATCAACTTCCTCCGCGTCGGACTGATGAGCCCGGGAATCGGATACGTGGCGATCGGGTTCGACCCGGATCACCGAATGCAAGGGGCGAACTTCATCCTCGGGGCGGTGGAGGACGGAACGCTGAAGATGCGCGACGACTACGGGAATGGATCGGTCAGTCACACGGCGGACACACTCCTCGGAGGAACGGACGACATCCTCGAGGCGGCGGGGCGTGAGGAGGGCGGACGAACGACGGTCGAATTCGTGATCCCGCTCGTGACGCGCGACCCGTACGACAAGACGCTCGTCCCCGGCGAGACGTACCGGATCCTCGTCGCCTATCACGACACGAGCGACAGCTTCGCGGTCCGGCACAGCCAGCGCGGTTCCGGGACGATGCGCCTCGACGCAGCGCCGTAGGCGATCGAACCCGACGCGCCGACCGGTCTCATCGCCCTCGACGGAGAGGGGCGGTCGGGCTGTTGCCCGATGCGATCGGATGGTCTACAGTCCTTGAGGCGCAACGAGTGAGAGGAGGGGAATCATGAACAGCACTTGGTTGATCATCCTTGGCGTCCTCGCGGTGGGATTCGCTGTCTTCCTGCTGCTCCCTCTCGTGTTGCCCGAGCGGGAGCCGGCGTCCCAGATCCCGGCGATCGTCGAGGTCGAGCCGGGCGTCGCCAGCGAAGAACGGCCCGTTGTGAGTCAACCGGAAGCGGAAGAGACGGAAGCGGGGGAGGCGCCTGAACAACCGGAAGTCGCTCCCGAGGAGGCCGCGCCGGCCATCGGCTACTCGATCGACGGCGCGATCGGGGCGACCGAGTATGCGCACAGCACGGAGGTTGCCGGTGTCGAGGTCTACTGGGCGAACGATGCGACGTACCTCCGCGTCGGTCTGGTCTCTCCGGGGACCGGATACGTGGCGATCGGGTTCGATCCCGTCCGTCAGATGGAAGGCGCAAACATGATCCTCGGCTACGTCCAGGATGGCAACGCCTACTTGCGCGACGACTTCGGGACCGAGGCGACGGCTCACATGGCCGACGTCGATGGTGGCGGCGTCGACAACATCCTCTCCGCTGCCGGGGCCGAGTGGACCGATCAGACGGTTATCGAGTTCATCATCCCGCTCGACTCGGGCGACCCGATGGACAAGCCGCTCGTTCCGGGGAACACGTACACCATATTGGTCGCCTATCACGACCTGATAGACGGCTTCACGACGCGCCACAGCCGCCGCGGGACCGGCGAGATCCGACTCGACGAGGCTCCGTAGAAGACCGCCGTGCCGCAGATCCACGGGGAGTGCGGCCTCGAGATTCATCGCGAAGGCAGCGAGGTCGCGCTCCTCGACCGCCGGACTTGGCGGCTCGGCGATGGGACGGGGGCGTTCGCTCCGGTCGGCGTTCCGCTCTGACCGGGAGGGCGGAGGACCGTCTTCCGGAGCGGAGGCACTGCCGGGCGCGCACGGACGCCGAATCCCTCCGCGACATCTGCGGTCCATGATCGCTTCCCTTCGGCGCTGAGCCCGCCACCGCGCCGGGCACATCGGAGGCACAGATCTCCGCCACGGATCCGCCACAGGTCGAAGGCACCCTCGAAGCTTCATGATCCGTCGCAAGGTTCAAATCGACGAGCGAGAACGGAGGTGGACGATGGATCGAACGACAACCCTGAGAGCCGTCCGCCTGGTCTGCGGCGTCGCGTTGGCGCTGCTCCTCGTCGTGATCCTCTTCGGGTAGAAGCGATCGAACGTGCGACACGGGGTTCGAACGTCGAGCCCGGTCCCGTATGCGCTCGCTGGGGCAGGGCCGACCGGTGCCAGGGTCGCCTGGGAGTTCCGGACCGGAGCTCCGAATGTCAAGAGGCCCGGCGGCTACTCGGCCCCGACGAGCTTGTCGATGATCGCCCGGCAGAAGGCGGGAAGGTCCAGCGGCGTTCGCGAGGTGATCAGGTTTCCGTCGACGACGACCTCCTCGTCGACCCACTCGGCGCCCGCGTTCGCCATGTCGTCGCGGATCGACCGGACCGATGTGGCGCGCTTGCCGTCGACGACGCCGGCGGAGATCCCCACCCAGCCTGCGTGACAGATCATCGCGATGACCTTCCCCCGCGTGTCGGCGGCGCGGACGAGGTCGACCAGTTCGTCATGGACCCGCATTCTGTCCGGTGCGTACCCGCCGGGGACGATCAGGGCCGACAGCCGATCCGGCGAGATCTCGGCGACCGATGCGTCGGCGGTCACCGGATACCCGTGCTTCCCCGTGTACCGTTTCCCTTTCTCCATGCCGATGACGATGACCTTCGCTCCGGCCTCGCGCATCCGGAGGAGCGGATACCAGAGCTCGATGTCCTCGTGCTGGTCCTCAACCAGGATTCCGATCGTCTTCTCCTTCAGGTTCATGCGGTCTCCTTCCGAGTGGACAGTATCCCGCGATCGCGCCTCGTCAACCAGACTTCCTCGTCGGGATCAGCCGCGACAGGAGCGAACGCCTCCCGCCTTTCCGGAGGTATTTCTCGGGGTCTTCATCGAACGCGACCTTGCACCCGGGGGCGCAGAAGTAGTACGTCACTCCCTTGTACTCCGACGTAGCCGCCGGAGCGTTCTCGTCAACGGCCATCTTGCAGACCGGATCGATCGCCATGATGCCACCTCCCTTCGTCCTTACCTCAAAACCCCGCCCGCTCGGGGATCGGATCCCCAAGCTGGTTCCGCACCCGGATGCCGCCCTAGGACCATGGATCCCCGTCATGCGACGTCCTGTTCATCTTGCGCTTCGTCCGTTCATCCCTCTGTCGGCCGAACGGGAAGTCTGCAGAGCGACTGTGAAGGGGATGACAAGGAACGGTGGGCGGTTTGTGATTCTCGTCCCTTGCGTTCGGCCGCCGCCGTCTACGGAAAGAAGCGCAGGAATGCGGAATACGTCGGCAGGACGAGGAGGTCGTCGTTGACTCGCCCGATCGGATTCTCGAACTGCGTCGTATCGGTGATCACCGGCTGGAGGGTGAGCCGTCCCTGGATCGCCGAACTTGCGAGACCGCTCCATTCCCCGGCCAGATGAACGGACGGTAGCTCGGCCAAGGGCAGGATTTCCCAACCCTCGATCTGCCGCGCGAACGCGACCAGCGGGAACGACACCCCCACCTCACCGACGAAATCGGGGAAGAGCCTCGTCTGCGCAGAAGCGTGCGCGAAGCTGCCGATGACCGTCCGCAGGAGCGTCTCCTCGGACTCGAAACTCCAGAACATGTTGAGCCCCACGCCGACGGTGAACGGATTGGAGAGGTCCCACCGATAGAGGATCGTCGCTCCGAGGCTCGAGGGCAGCGAATCGACCACCGTGACAAGCTCAACGCTGCTCGATGTTCCGACCACGGCGACGGCGCCGAGCGATATGGAAAGCTCCCACGGCCGCCGGCCATCCTCCCTCTCCAGGGCGGGATTCAGATGGAACCCGAGAGAGATCGACTCGAGATCCACGGCGCTCGCCGCAGGGACGAGGAGGAGCAACGCCGCCGCGACGAGCAAGGTCTTCTTCATGATTCCCCCTTCATCTCATCGATCGCCCCCAAGGCGATCGTTGGATCCTCGCCATTCTAGCAGGCCCCGCTCGGATTCCAATACCCGTCCAGCCACCGATTCCCCGCGAATCGGCTCCGTGACGAGGACGGTGTTCCCGCGCACCCCGACGATCTCGACATCGGCGTGACGTGCGATGGTGCGCCGGTCGATGCTCCGTGCGGACCAGATCTCGCCGTCGACCTTGACTTGGCCCGCTGGCCGGAGCGGAGTCACGGCGCTTGCGGTCCTTCCGACGAGGTCCGCCGTCCCGAGGTGGGCCGGACGCCGGAACGCCCGGCGAAGGAAGAGGGCGTAGAAGGCCACCGACGCGAGTACCTTGGCGACGGGCAGCCCGACGAGGATCCAAGTCGGGACGTGGGTGGTCGAACCGACCGTCGCGAGGGCGCCGACCAAGAGCGCGAGTTCGGCGACCTCGCGCGTGAGATAGGCGCCGGCCCCCCGAGGGAGGCGGAGCGCTCCCTTTCGTCCGCGGCGAGTCGTCGGGTCCTTTCGTCCGGTCATCCCTGGATCGTCAGGTACGACCCGAAGACGATCAGGCCGGCACCGAGGACGGTGAGCACCCCATCGAGCCACCGGCCGGCGATCCTCCGCCTGGCGAGCGCCCGGCGGATCCACGGAAAGCCGTGTGTGACGAAGGCGGCGAGGGTCAACGGTTGGATGATCGAGTGGATCCTGAACGCGGTCAGCCTGCCCAGGATCCCCCCGAACAGCCGCCAGTGAAGCATGGCGTAGCCGGAGAGAAACTGAAGGAGCAACAAAGGGATCAGGATCCAGGCGGCCAGGCGCTGGATGCGCTGCCAAAGGAGTCTCATTTCGATCGTTCGCCCCCCGCCATCCTGCCCGATGGTGGGTCGATCCGTCTAATCGCCGAACATCGGGCCGTCAACGTCGCCGTTGTCGCTGTAGCCCCGTGACTCCCAGAATCCTCGGTAGGACGGATCATCGGACAGCTCGACGCGGACGATCCATTTGATCCACTTGTAGCCCCACTTGTCCTCGGCCACCAGTTCGAACGGGAATCCGTTCTTGGCGGGAAGGACGATCCCGTTGATCCTGTCGGCGATGATCAAGTTGCGCTCGAGGATGAAGTCGAGCGGAAGCGACGTCGTGTATCCGTCCGCAGCGTAGAAGATCACCGTGTTGGCTTCCTCCGCGGGTTGGGCCTGCTCAAACAGCCGGGCCAAGGGGATCCCCTCCCACAGCGCTTTCACCGACCATCCTTCGACGCAGTCGATGGTGACCAGCTTCGCCAGGTGATCCATGTCGCTCAATTCGGCATAGCTCCAGGACATCGCCCGGTCCACGAGTCCGTCGAGCGTCAGGGTGTACGTCGCCTCGTCGACGTATTGGACTCCCTTGATCGAGTTCTCGCGGAAGTCGTCGACCGAGCCGAGACGCTCTCCCTGATATTCGCGGATCTCGACCTCCTCGACCGGCGTCGTCTGCGCGACGGTCACGATCGGCACGAAATCGTTGCCGGCATCGAGTTCCGCCACCTTCGCCTCGTCGGCGCCAACCATCGCCGGAAACGCCAACGCGAAAACCAGCACAACCATCGCCGCGCCCATCCGTTTCGATCGGATGCGTTGCATTCTGTCTCCTTTTGCCCCCGTTCTGCTTGGAACGCTACCGTGGCGCCGTGAACTTCGGGTGAGTAAGGTGTAGATACTCGGTGGAGGAACTCCGCCTGGAAGGTATAAGGATTGGGGGCTCCTCACATGGCGTCCGGGCCCCGGTCGCCGCGTTGGGTCGCCTTGACCGACCTCGGCGTCTTCCTTCAATCTCCGAATCCGGAGGAGACGGACGTCACGCGGAACGGGCGGACCGACGCGGGGTGTCCGAGTCCAGACGCGGGCTCCGGAAGGGGGTTGAGTGAGAACGATGGAGACGATCGATCTCAAGAAGGATCACGAAGAGCTGTACCGGGCGAAGGGGACGACCGAGGAACTCCTCGTCCCCGCGGGGGCCTTCCTCGCGGTCGACGGGAAGGGGGACCCCGGTGGGACGGCCTACCAGGCTGCGATCGAGGCGCTGTACAGCGTCGCCTACACAATGAAGTTCGCGCTGAAGGGGGCGGGTGTCCTCGACTTCACGATCCCGAACCTCGAATGTCTGTGGTTCTCCGACCCGAACGCGACGTCGCGGGCGGAGTGGGAATGGTGTCTGCTGATCCGCGTGCCCGATCGGATCGGCGAGGAACAGGTCGCCGACGCGGGCCGACAGGTTCTCGCGAAGAAGGGGATCGATGCGTCCGCCGTCCGCAGGATCGAATCGGACGGAGGACGCGCGATTCAGGTGCTGCACATCGGGCCGTACGAAAGCGTGGCTGATTCGTACGGGACGCTCCGGGCGTACGCGCAGGAGCGGGGGCTCGAGCTCGAGAACGTCGGCTACGAGGTCTATCTGAACGATCCGCGCCGGACGGCGCCGGAGAGGCTGAAGACGATCGTGCGCATACCGTTGGCCTCCGCGGAATGATCGGGCCGAAAGGCCCTGGCGATTCGCCGCGTCGATCGGCTCTGGGCACGCCACGTTCCTGATCCGACGCATGAACCCCTTCTTCATCGGTCCTCCGGTCCCCTGCCGGCGCTGTCGGGGAATGCCGGAGGGGGGTTGCGCCTGCGTCCGTTCCAGCTACAGTCTGGGCGGAGCTTCGACACGAGGAGAGGAGAGCCGGGGTGCGAGCCTGGTTTCGCAAGCGCCGTAGAGCACGTCTTCGGCAGCGTCCGTTCCCGAAAGGATGGGACGCGATCCTCGCGCGGGGCGTGCCGCTCTACCGCCGGCTGTCCGAAGCCGACCGGAACGAGCTCAAAGGACACATCCAGATCTTCCTCGCCGAGAAGCGGTTCGAGGGGGCCGCGGGCATGGCGATCACCGACGAGATCCGCGTGACGATCGCCGCCCACGCGTGCGTCCTCCTCCTGCATCGGACGACGGACTACTATCCGGGGCTGTACACGATCATCGTCTACCCCGGTGCGTACGTCGCCCAGCGGGCCGTTCGGGAGCCGATCGGGATCGTGACCGAGCGGACGGAGACGAGGCTCGGGGAGTCGTCGCCGCGCGGGGCGGTCGTTCTCTCGTGGGACGCGGTCGAGGCCGCGGCATCGGACGTCGGGGACTGCCGGAACGTCGTCCTGCACGAGTTCGCCCATCAGCTCGACGCGGAGGACGGCTCGGTCGAGGGAGCGCCGGCGCTGTCCGACCGATCGAGGTACGTCGCATGGGGCCGGATCCTCGGTCGGGAGTTCGGGCGCCTTCGCCGCGACGCCGCGCTCGGCCGCCAGACGGTCCTCGACCGGTACGGCGCGACGAGCCCGGCCGAGTTCTTCGCCGTGGCGACCGAGTGCTTCTTCACCCGGCCGGAGCTCCTGAAGGCCCGCCATCCTGAGCTGTACACCGAGTTGCGCGGCTACTACCGCCAGGACCCGCTGGATTTGAGGAGAGCGCAGCACGATCCCGAGTAGCTCGACAGACATCGCCCCATGGTTTTCCCCGGGCCGTCTACGCAGGCGCCGTTCCCGTCGAGTCGAGGGCGGTCGCGGCCTCCCGGCTCGGAAGCGAAGGCTGTGCTCCGCGCACCGTCGTCGCCAGGGCTCCGGCGGCGATCGCCCACCGAATCGCCTCGTCCACCGGGTGCGTGTGGAGCGCCCAGGCGAGCGCCCCGTTGAACGCATCGCCGGCCGCCGTCGTGTCGACGGCGCGGACCCGAGGAGCGGGGAAGCGGACGGCTGCCCTCCCCGAAGAGGACCAGACGGCCCCCTCGGCCCCGAGGGTGCAGATGACGTTTGTAACGCCGGCGTCGAGAAGGCGGCGGACCCCCGCCTCAACCCTCTCGCACCGGCTGACGATCGCCAACTCGCGCTCGTTCGGGGTGAGGACGTCGATCCGCGACAGAAGCAGCGGCGCGAGGTCCCGCGCCGGGACCGGATCGAGGATCACCAGTGGCTTCGTCGTCGGCAGCCTTCGCAGAAGGACGTCGACCGTTTCGAACGGGATCTCGAGCTGAAGGAGGAGGACGTCCGCTCCCGCGATCCGATCGAGATGCCGCTCGACATAAGGGGGATCGACGCGCCCGTTCGCCCCCGCGCCCAGGGCGATCGCGTTGTCGCCGGCCTCGTCGACCCAAACGCTCGCCAGCCCCGACGGAGTCCCCGGCTCAACCTCGACGGCGCTCACGTCGACGCCGGATTCGCGGAGGGTGTCGAGGAGCCGCGTGCCGAACGGATCGTCCCCAACCTTGCCGAACAGGCTCACGTCGGCGCCGAAACGGGCCGCGGCGACGGCCTGATTCGCTCCCTTCCCGCCGGGGTAGAACGCCACGCGCCGCCCGGTGAGCGTCTCCCCGGGGGCGGGCATCCGGGGGACCTCGATGACGAGATCCGTGTTGATGCTCCCGACGACGGCGATCGATGGCGTCTCGCGCTTCGCGCCCGGCATTCCTACCTCACGGAGGCGTAGAGGACTTCGAGGAATCGGTCGCGCGACGCCTCGAGAACGACGTCCGCGTTCGGCTCGTTGCCGGTGACGCGGAGGTGATCGACGACCGTCGCCCCGCGCGTCAGCTCGCTCCTCGTCTCGACGTCGACCCGAAGGCGCTTCACCACCGTAGCGACGTCCGGTTCGAGGGCCACCGCCATCGCGATCGGGTCGGGAAGATCGAACCCGTCCTGCTTCAGGTAGTCGATCCCGAACCGGCGGAGCGCCCTCTGGATGTCGACGCAGAACGCGGCGAGATCGGAGACGTTGCGCAGCGCCTCCGCCTCCTGCGCGGTGAACGTGGCGTGCTTGTGCGAGACGTCCCACCCGACCATCTCGATCGGAAGCCCCGACTCGAAGACGATCTTCGCCGCGTCGGGGTCGACCCAGATGTTGTATTCCGCCGCCGGGACGATGTTCCCGTGGCCGAAGCCGATCCCCCCCATGATCACGCATCGCTCGACGTTCGACGCGAACGACGGGTCGTGCAACAGCGCGGTCGCGACGTTCGTCAGCGGCCCGAGCGTCACGAGGGTGATCTCGCCGCCGGAGCGACGGGCGGTGTCGAGGAGAACGTCGACCGCGTGCTCCTCGGCCGGTGTACGGCCTGTGAGCGGAAGGCCGATGTCGCCGAGCCCGTCCTCCCCGTGGCAGAACTGCGCCGTCTCCAACGGCCGGAGCATCGGCCCGGCGAGTCCGGCGTGAACCGGGACGGACTTCCCGCATCGCTCGACGGTGTACAGCGCGTTCTGGACCCCGTACTCGAGCGGGACGTTTCCGGCGACGACGGTGATCGCCTCGACCCGGACGTCCGGGTGGTTGAGGGCCATGACGAGGGCGACGGCGTCGTCCGACGCGGTGTCGGTGTCGATCACGAAGCGGCGCAGGGGCTCCTCCTTCTTGAATCCATCCCTTCGTACCCGTCTCGTCAGACGATACCTCGGCTCGGCGCGGGCGCCAAGCGAGAACGACGAGGGGGAAGGGGCAGCGACGCGTTGACAGGAGGCCCGCTGGCTCGGATGATGGCCGGACGGGTGCGGAGTCGACAGGAAAGGCCACGAAGGCCGCGAGCTCCGCGCCGCAGCGCCCCGCGGAACCGACCCCGGGGCCGAGGAGGTCCGGCATGGCGGAGACCGAATACCGGCTCGATTTCGATCGGTCCCTCGCCCCGTCGCCGGTCGTCCCCGCGCTGATCTGGGCGGAGGGGATCGATCCGCCGCTTCCGACGGAGACGGCACCCGAGGCCCTGGAGGAGCTCCTCGACCGGGTCCGGGCGGTCGGCGAAGGGTTCGTCCCGGCGGAGATGCGACAGCGCGTCCGGAGGATGCTCCGGTACGGGAGATACAAGCCGAGCGGACGGAGCAAGCCGGCGAGCGAGTTCCTCGTCCGGGCGGCTCTCAGCGACTCGTTTCCCCTGGTCAACGGGCCGGTCGACGTGAACAACGTCGTCAGCCTCGAATCCGGGCTCCCCGGCTCGATCTTCGACGCGGCCCTCTCCGGGCGGCGCTTGCGGCTGCGGCGCGGCGCCCCGGGCGAGTCGTACGTGTTCAACCCGTCCGGCCAGGCGATCGATCTGCAGGACCTCCTCCTCGTCTGCCGGCGGACCGAGGGTGGGTGGGAACCGTGCGGCAACCCGGTGAAGGATTCGATGACGACGAAGATCCGGCCGGAGACGGAGGACGTCGTCGCGGTCCTTTACGCCCCCGCCGGCGAGCCGATCGATTCGGTCGAGCGGTGGGCCGGCAGCTACGCCGGGCTCTTGGAACGCCGCTGCAACGCCGATCGCGTCGGCTTTCGCGTCGGGTTCGACTGACGACCGGCGGACCGAAGGGCAGGACGTCTCAGTAGGTCTCCCAGTGCACGCGCTCCGGCTCGTACTGCGTCCGGGCCGGTTTCTCTTCGGCCGGTACGCCGACCGGGATGAGGGCGAAGACGCACAGGTCTCCGGGCAGGCCGATCAGGGCGCGGACCGCCTCCTGCCTCTCGTCGCTCATCCCACACCACGTCGCGCCGAGGCCGAGGTTGGCCAAGGCGACAAGCAGGTTCTCCGTCGCCGCGCCCATGTCCTGATCGAACCAGGCGTACCCCTTCTTCTTTCCGATGGGGAGGACGACGGCGCCGGCGTCGACGCCGAACTTGGCGTACGGATGAGCTTGGCAGACTGCGCGGACCTTCTCACGGTCGGTGACGACGACGAACTCCCACGGGCGGGAGTTCCGCGCCGTCGGGGCGGCCATCGCCGCCTTCAGGGCGATCTCGATCTTCGCGCGATCGACCGGTTCGCCGGTGAATTCTCGGATCGACCGCCGCGCGGTGATAAACTGCAGGATCTCTTCGCTCATCGGAACACCTCCTCCTCCATGAAGGTCCCAGGTCGAACGAGCTCCACTCTAGCCGAACGGGCGGTCCGTTGCGACTGGATCGATGTCCCGGCGGGCCGCTTCACGGGGCTCTTGACATCGAGGGATCGAGCGCTATACTTCGCCGGATTCACGAAGCGCGCCCAACTCGCTGGAGTTGGGAATTCGCTTTGGATGGGGGTTTCACCATGAGTCGGGCGCTGCGAGCTTGGTGGCGTGAAGGAGAACGATGGTACTTGGCGGTCGGCCTGGCCAACCTCGTGTTGGGCACGTCGTCGGTCCTGATCCCTCTCTCCGTAGCCGCGGTCTACGGTCGATCGGTGGGCGCGGTCGGCCTGCTCGCGGGCCTGGTCAGCTTTGTCGGCGTCGTGGGAAGCCTCGTCTGGGGGAGGCTGTCCGACGTGGCCCATCGTCGGAAGCCGTTCGTGATCCTCAGTTACGCGGCCGTTGGGGTCTGCTTCTTCGCCATGTCGTTCGCTTCGGCGTTCCGACAACTCGCCCTCCTGAACATGCTCGCCAACTTCTTCTGGATGGCCAACGCGTCGGTGACGGTGCTGATCGTGATCGAGAACCGCGACCCTACGACGTGGGAGAGGAAGATCGGTCACCTGAACCAGATCGGGGCGATCGGTTGGGTCGCCGGGCTCTCCCTCGGCAGCCTTTGGATGGCCGCTCTGTCGCGATCGGCCGGAGAGGAGACGACGATTCGCTCCCTGTTCGCGATGATCGGTCTCGGCAGCCTGGCCGCTTCCTACCTGGCGCTCCGGTACATACCGAGGACGATCCCGAAGTTCACGAGGCGCAAGTTCCGCGGCGTGATCCTGGCGGTGGGGAGCTTCATCGCCGAGAAGGCGCGCTTCGCGCCGCTTCACCTCTATCACCGCCTAAGCCCGCGGCGGATCGTCCGGCTGCTCACCCGTCCCGAGGGGTTCCGCCCCGGGACACGCCGCTTCCTTCTCGCGACGTTCATCTCCTTCATAGGGCTCGGGTTCTTCGGGATCCCATTGCCACTGCTCCTCTCCCAGCGGTTCGGCTTTCCGTCCTCCCTCGTCTTCCTTCTCTTCACGATTCAGCAACTGGGAATCGCCTTCGCGTACCCTCTGGCGGCCAAGCGGATCCGCAGGCGGGGGAATCGTTCGGTGCAGCTCGCCTCACTGACGGTCCGCCTGCTGCTGTTCGGCGGCGCTGCGCTGTACCTGATGGCCTCGAGAACGGCGCCCCCGATGGCGCTGCTCGTCGTCGCGTTCGTCGCCTACGGCGTGACGTGGTCTTACTTCCAGCTCTCGGGCGTCGCGCTCACCTCGCGTCTCGCCCGCGAGGAGAACCGCGGCGCGGCGCTCGGCCTGTACAACGCGTTGGCCGGCTTCGGATGGATCATCGCCGGGATCGGAAGCAGCTTCGTGGCCGAGAGGATCGGATACGCGGCGGCGTTCGCCGTTGCGGCCGGACTCCTCTTGGTCAGCCTGACGGTTCTTCGCTTCGTCCCCGATCCGGTGATGGCGAACAGCGGCGAACGGAAGAGATGGGCGGCACCTCGACCGGAGGAGCGTCCGGCGCTCCTCAGACCGGTCGCCGGCTCGGCGGCACACCGTCGCTAGCCGGACCGTCCGCGACGGATCGTCCCTCGCATGGCATCTCCGGGCCGCCCGTGGAAGAGCGACTCCGCGCGGCGTGATTCTCATATCGGCGGGTATACCCCCCCCAACGGAACCGGGTTCGAGGCACGCCTTTCCCTCCGGTACAATCCGCAGGCGGGGGTGAACCGGTGTTCGAGTACCGAGCGGTGACGGACGTAGAAGCCGTCGCTGAACTGGCGAAGTCGGCGTTCGTGGTCCGGCGGCCGGACCACCCGGCCCTCGCGGAGTGGCTGGCGCGGTCGATCGAACACGGCCGTGAGCTGTTCGGCGTCTTCGACGGGGCGAAGCTTCTCTCGGTGTACATGCTCTACGACTTCCGGATGCGCCTCCGGAGCTCGGTCGTTCCAATGGGGGGGATCGGCCTCCTCTGTTCGCGGCTCGACGCGCGCGGAAAGGGTGCGGTCCGAACGATGCTGCGCGAGGCGCTCGGCACGATGCGCGACAGAGGCCACGTCGTGTCGGCCCTCGATCCGTTCGACCAGTCGTTCTACCGGAAGTACGGCTGGGAGATGTTCGAGCGGCTCCAGCGGGTCGAGATCCCGCCTCGGCTGCTTAGGGTTCCCACCGACGAGGAGGCCGAGCACGAGGCGGTCGATCTCCTCGCTGCGGACGAGGCGTCGCGGGCGTTCTACAACGACTTCGCGCGTCGATACCGCACGCTGGTACAGCGCGGCGAGAGGGAGTGGGAGGAGCGGACAAGGATCCTCTCTTGGAGCGCGAACACCGCGGCGCGCGGCGTCGTACGCGTCTCCCGCGGCGGGGACGTCGTCGGACTGATGGGATACGACCTCGTGGGGAAGGCAGGCGACTGGCATCCGACGTTCCACGTGACCCTGTTCCTCCACGAGGACGAACCGGCGAAGCGGGCGATGCTTCGCTACCTCGAACGACTGTCGCACCAGGTGAAGACGATCCGGTTCGACCTGCCGGTCGACGAGGATCTCTGGCCGTACCTTTCCGACCGCCCGGCCAAACGGGAGGTCCGCGACCAGTTCATGATCCGGATCGTGTCGATGGAAAAGTTCGACGGGCTGGGGATCGACGCGGACGACCTGTCGATCGCCATCGAGGTCGCCGACGGGCAGGCCCCCTGGAACGCCGGGACCTGGCGCTGGACGATCGAGGACGGCGTCCTTCATGTCGAGCGGTCCGATCGCGCCGACCTGCGCTGCGGGATCGGACCCCTGTCGAGCGTCCTGTCCGGGTTCACCGACTTCTCGGCGATGATCGCGGCCGGGTGGGCCGAGTCGCTCCCCTCCTACGCGGGGCAGGACCTCCCGAAGGTGGCCACGTTCCTCGCCGACTACTTCTAGTAGCTAGCGGACAGGGCGAACGCGCCCGACCGGAGCGCGGCCGGCGTTTCGTGCCGATATACTCGTGGGACCGAGGGCGAGGAGGTGGACGGTGGACGAGCGGCGCGCGGCTCGCTACGAGCGAATCCACGAGCAGCTTCGCGGGTTGATCGAGGGGAAGTCCCCCGATCTGACCGCGGCGATGGCGACGATCTGCGCCGTCCTTCATGCCAAGATGCCGCATCACTTCTGGACGGGCTTCTACTTCGTCGCAGGCGAGAGGCTTCACGTCGGGCCGTATCAGGGGCCGATCGCCTGCCAGGTGCTCGAAGGGAGGGGCGTCTGCCTCGAGGGCGTCCGGACGGGGAAGCCGGTCGTCGTGCCCGACGTCCGCGCCTTCCAGGGGCACATCGCGTGCGACGCGCGATCGAAGAGCGAGATCGTTCTCCCCATCCTGAAGGACGGGAAGGTCCTCGCCGTCCTCGACGTGGACTCGGACGCGCCGGAGGAGTTCACCGAAGCGGATATCGAGCCACTGGAGAGGATCCTCTCCCTCCTCCAGCCGTACCTCTAGGCCGGTCCCCGTAGCCCTCGATCAGTCGGTACAGAACATCGGCCCCGAATTCGACCGCGGCGACCGGGATCCGCTCATCGGCGGCGTGAATCGTCCCGAAGAAGTCGAACTCCTCCGGCAGGTTCATCGGGGTGAACCCGTAGGTTTGGATTCCGAGCCGCGAGAAGAAACGCGCGTCGGAGCTTCCCGGAAGGAGGTACGGGACGGGGATCGACCCCGGCGCCGCCTGCCGGAGGAGACCGGCGAGGAGATCGAGGAGACCGAGATCCGGATCGGCCGGGCCGCGATCGTACAGGCGGACGTCGAACTCGACCTCCTCGCCGAGGATCGGTCGGAGCTCGGCGAGCAGGTCGTCGAGGGTGAATCCGGGGAGAAGGCGCGCGTCCAGACCGAGGGCGATCTCGCTCGGGATCACGTTCGGCTTGTCGCCGCCTCGGACGAGGGTCGCGTTGACCGTGTTCCGGAAGAGGGGTTCGAGGTTCCGTCCCGTCTCGCCGAGGCGGGCGAGGATCCGATCCGTCCAGAGCGGATTCAGCAGGCGCCGGAGGACGAATCCCTTACCCCGAGGGAGCGCGGCGGCCATCGATTCGATCAAGTCTCGGACGATCGGAGTGACATGGATCGGCAGTCGCCGGCGATTGAGGCGGATGAGCAGCCTGCCGAGGTCGGCCATCGCCCCGTCGCGCATCGGCCGCGCGCCGTGTCCGGCCGGGCCGGTGATCCTCGCCTCGAGCCAACACGGATGCTTCTCTCCGACCTGAATCAGGTAGAACGTACGGCCGGCGACCCGAAGCGGAAATCCGCCGAACTCCCCGATCGCGTAGCGGACGCCCGCGAAGACTTCCGGGTGCTCTTCGACGAGATGGCGCGCGCCGTGGACGCCGCCGGCCTCCTCGTCGGAGAGGACGGCGAGCAGCACGTCCCCGGCCGGGACGACGCCGCGCGTCGCGGCGCGAAGGACGGAGGCGATCATCATCGCCAGACCGCCCTTCATGTCGAGCGCGCCCCGCCCCCACACGTAGCCGTCGACGATCCGTCCCTCGAACGGGGGATGCGTCCACGCCTGGTGCGCCGTGGTGACGACGTCGGCGTGGCCGTACATCAAAAGCGGCGCCCTCTCGCCCCGTCCCCGGAGGCGCGCGACGAGATTCGGCCGGTCCTCCAGCGCCGCGTACTCCGCCGTCTCGAGCCCGGCCGATCGGAGAAGGCCGGCGACGTACTCGACGCAGGCGCGCTCGTCCCCGGGAGGATTGGTCGTGTCGAAGCGGATCAGCCGCTGGAGGATCTCGGCCGGTCGATCGCCGTTCGGTCTGTCCATGTTCGCGATTATAGGGAACCGGGGCCGACCGGCCGGGGTGCCGAGCGACGGGAAGCCAGGCGCGCGGGCGGATTTGAGCGTGCCCCGCCTCCCTTGGACGGAACGGGTCGGGGGCCTTGCTCACTCCGCTCGGAGGTTGCCCCTCGATTGTCCGGATCGATTGAGCGGCGATGGTGATCCGGTGGATGGGGGACGCGGCGGCTTGGATCCGGGCGTCATCCCGTATCTCACGCGCCGGGAGGTGGTTCGCGTGCGAACGGGTGCGCTGTTGGCGTGCGGTTTGTCCCTCGCGATTCTTGGATCGACCGCCCTCGCTGGAGAGGTGGCCGTCTCCTACCTCGGGCATTCGTGCTTCACCATTCAGGCGGAGGGCGGCCCGGTGATCATGATCAATCCGTACGCGTCGTATGTCCCCTGTCCCGGCCTGCCGGTTCCGGCCGACGTCGTGCTGATCACGCACGGGCACATCGACCACTGCCCGCCGTGCTTCGGAGAGAAGGTCAGGTGGGAGAGCAACCCTACCGTGGTGTGGCCGTTCGACAACGAGTCCGGACGGGTGAGGGAAGGGAACTGGCGGATCCAGGACGACCTCGTCGTCCGGTTCACCGAAGCGTCGCACGTCACGGCGAGCGGCGGTGGCGACGGCCTTGTCTGCCTGTTCAGCTTCGAGGTCGGCGGGATCCGGTTCGCCCATCACAGCGATCTGAGCAAAGTCCTGACCACGAATCAGATCGCCGCCCTCGGCGATGTCGACGTCCTGTTCCTCCCGGTCGGCGGCGCGTACACGATCGACGCAGCGGAGGCGATGACGGTGGTCGCCCAGCTCCCGTCGGCGAAGGTCGTGCTGCCGGTGCACTACTACGTCGAGGGATACACCCCGTGGCCGGACATGGCGCCGCTGGAGGACTTCACGGGACTCGCCGGGACGACGTACACCGTCCGCGAAATCGATGGCTACAGCGCCACGATCGACGCCGGAACGCTGCCGCGGTCGGTCGAGGTCTGGGCCCTCGAGTTCAAGCCGGACTAGGGGGTCGAGCTCCCGGTTCACCCGCTTCCTCAGCCGTTCGTACTCCCGCCGGACGAGGATCCCTTCGGCCCGATCGGGACCGAGCGGAGCCTGACGGGAAGCGCCCGAGGGACAAGCAGAATCGGGTCGGTGGAGACGAAGAGAGCGAGCACGGCACGCGACCTCGTCCCGACGAGGAAGAGCCTCGAGGCGAGAAAGGGCAGGCTCGGCGGGAGGGCCTTGCGGGGCCAGGTCCGCCTCGGGACGCGCGTTCGGCTCAGCCGTCGGGCCACTTGGTCGGGACGCCGGCGCGGCAGGAGACGATCTCCTTTGCGCCTTCGGATAGCGCATGATTTTGATCGAGTTCCCCTTCGAGCTTCGGCCTGCGCATCCTCACCCCTTTGGATCGGGTCGAGATCCCCGTCGATCGCCCTCCGCCGGACGCAGAGCACGGCGCAGCGATCCGGGACGCCGCCCGGCTCGACGACGAAGATGGAATCCCCTTCCTTGGCGGAACTCCCGTGCGACGGGTTCTCGTTCAGCCGTCGCGAGAGCTCGACGATCCGCTCGTCGGACGGGAATCGAAACGGCAACGTGGCCTCCTTGAGATGCGAAGAGAACGATCGAAACGTCCGCCGAGGCCACGACCGGGGAGCGCTCCAACGGCCCGGCCGGCTACTCCTCGGCCTCGTCGAGCGCCTCGTCGATCTCCTCCGCGAGGTTTTCGATCGCGTCACAGAGGTCGTCCAGCTCCTCCTGGAGTCGCGACAGGCGCTCGACGAGCGGACGAACTTTCTCGATGAGGTCCTTCTTGGAGACGAAAGCCATCGGCCCCTCCTTCCTTGATTCGACAGGTTCGGTCTGATTCTATTCGGGCAGTCCGCCCAGGCAAGCGGGTACCATGGCGGTGGAGGAACGATGCGGATGCATCTCCCGGAACTCGTCGAACGAGCTGAACAGTTGACGGGGATGTCCTCACCCTGTCGACTTTGTCCGAACGCGTGCGCCGTCGACCGGCTCTCGGGGGAGCTCGGGCGCTGCGGCGTCGGTGTCTCCGCGAGGGTGGCCAGCTTCGGACCGCACTTCGGGGAGGAGCGGCCGCTCGTCGGGCGGATCGGATCGGGGACCGTCTTCTTCTCCGGCTGCCCCCTCGCCTGCCTCTTCTGCCAGAATTGGCAAATCAGCCAGGAGCGGGAAGGGGTGGACGTCTCGAACGAGGGTCTGGCGGCGATCTTCCTGCGGATCCAGGAGATCGGCTGTCATAACCTCAACCTCGTGACGCCGACCCCGCATGCCGCGTCGATCGTTCGGGCGTTGGCGATCGCGGCGGAGGAGGGGTTCGCTCTCCCGATCGTCTGGAATAGCGACGGGTACGAGTCGGTGGACGTTCTCCGATGCCTCGACGGGATCGTCGACGTGTACATGCCGGACCTGAAGTACGGGGACGACGGATCGGCGAAGCGGCTCTCCGGCGTCCGAGGGTACGTCGCCCGATCGCGGGCGGCGTTGCGGGAGATGCATCGCCAGGTCGGGGGTCTCGAAATAGACGCCGACGGGATCGCGCGGCGGGGGCTGCTCGTCCGCCATCTCGTCCTCCCCGAACGGCTCGCCGGGACGGAAAGCGGGATGCGGTTCCTCGCGGAGGAGATCTCGCCCGACACGTACGTCAACGTGATGGACCAGTACCGCCCGTGCCATCGCGCCGCCGAGGTGCCGGCGTTGCGCCGCCGGATCACGGCGGCGGAGTACGAGGAGGCGATCGGGTTCGCGAGGGGAGCGGGGCTCCATCGGTTCGCGCAGGACGGGGATGTTCGATGACGGTACACTGAAGGGCGAGGGCCGGTCCGCGCGGAGGGAGAAGGCGATGGCTCACGACGAGCGACTCGAAGCGATCGTCCATGGATTCGTTCAGGGCGTCTTCTTCCGGCACAACACGCGGATCGAGGCGTCGCAGCTCGGACTCACGGGGGCGGTCCGCAACCTTCCCGACGGGACCGTCCGCGTCGTCGCCGAGGGCCCGCGCGAGCGGCTCGACCGTCTTCTCGCCTGGCTCGAGCGCGGCCCGGAGTTCGCGCATGTCGAGCGGGTCGACGCGGAGTGGGGGGACGCCGGGGGGACGTACTCCGACTTCCGCATCGTCCGGTGAGCCGCGTCGGCCGAATCCGTCGCCGGCTCCGTTGACCGTCCGTCCGAAACCGGGTACCATCCTAAACTAGGATGCGACTGCCAAAGGTCGGTGAGAAGGCCGGATTCCAGATTTCGGATCACATGAGCCCGTGTGGCGATCAGCCGGACGCGATCGCCTCCCTGGTCGACGGGGTGGAAGCGGGGTACCGCTACCAGACGCTTCTGGGAGCGACCGGGACCGGGAAGACGTTCACCATCGCCAACGTGATCCAGGGGGTGCAGCGGCCGACGCTGGTGATCGCGCACAACAAGACGCTGACGGCGCAGCTGTGCAACGAGTTCCGCGAGCTGTTCCCGAACAACGCGGTCCACTACTTCGTCTCGTACTACGACTACTACCAGCCGGAGGCCTATCTGCCCCAGACCGACACCTACATCGAGAAGGACTCGTCGATCAACGACGAGATCGATCGCCTCCGCCACGCGGCGACGTCGGCCCTGTTCGAGCGGCGCGACGTGATCATCGTCGCGTCGGTTTCCTGCATCTACGGGCTCGGCTCGCCGGCGAACTACCATGACATGTCGATCGATCTCAAGCGCGGTGAGCACCGGGATCGCGACGACGTCATGCGGGCGATGATCCAGCTGCAGTACACCCGCAACGAGATCGGGTTCGAGCGGGGGACGTTCCGCGCCCGCGGAGACACGGTCGAGATCATCCCGGCGTACGAAGAGAAGGTAATCCGGATCGAGTTCTTCGGCGACGAGGTCGACCGGATTACCGTCCTCGACCCGATCACCGGCCACCCGATCCGCGAGGAAGAGGAGGTCGTCATCTACCCGGCGTCGCACTTCATCACGCCGAACGAGCGGATACGGCTCGCCATCGACGAGATCGCCGACGAGCTGGAGGAGCGCCTCGGCCGACTGCGGAAAGAGGGGCGTCTCCTCGAGGCGCAGCGGCTCGAGCAGCGGACGCGGTACGACCTGGAGATGCTGCAGGAGATGGGGTACTGCACCGGGATCGAGAACTACTCCAGGCACCTCGACGGCCGTCGGGCCGGGCAGCCGCCGTCGGTCCTGATCGACTACTTCCCGAGCGACTTCCTCCTCGTGATCGACGAATCGCACCAGACGGTTCCGCAGATCCGCGGGATGTACCACGGGGATCGGTCGCGGAAGACGACCCTTGTCGACTACGGGTTCCGCCTCCCGTCAGCGCTCGACAACCGCCCGCTGACGTTCGCCGAGTTCGAGGAGCGCGTCAACCAGGCGGTCTTCATGTCGGCCACACCGGGGCCGTACGAGAAGGAGCACAGCGAGCGGATCGTCGAGCAGCTCATCCGCCCGACCGGCCTCGTCGATCCCGAGGTGCAGGTCCACCCGGTGAAGGGGCAGGTCGATCACCTGATCGCCGAGATCCGCGATGTCGTCGCGAGGGGCGAGCGGGTGCTGGTCACGACGCTGACCAAGCGGATGGCCGAGGACCTGACCGAGTACTTGGTCGAGCTGGGGATCCGCGCGCGATACCTCCACTCGGAGATCGACACGCTCGATCGGATCGATATCCTCCGGGACCTGCGATTGGGGAACTTCGACGTGCTCGTCGGGATCAACCTCCTCCGGGAGGGGCTCGACCTCCCCGAGGTGGCGTTGGTGGCGGTCCTCGACGCGGACAAGGAAGGATTCCTCCGGTCGGGGACGTCGCTGATCCAGACGATCGGGAGGGCGGCGCGAAACGTCCGCGGGAAGGTGCTGATGTACGCCGACACGCTGACCGACTCGATCCGCCACGCCGTCGACGAGACGAACCGACGCCGATCGGTTCAGATCGCCTACAACGAGGCGCACGGGATCACACCACAGACGGTCCGGCGGGAGATCACGGACATCGTTCAATCGCTCCGGTCGGCGTCCCCTCAGCCGCAGCGGATCCGCGAGCGGCCCGAGCCGGGGTCGGGGGACGAGCTGATCGCGGTGATCAAGGACATCGAGAAGCAGATGCACCAGGCGGCCGATCGCCTGGAGTTCGAGCTGGCGGCGAACCTGCGCGACGAGATCCGGGAGCTGAAGAAGGGACTATGAACGCCATCCACGTGAAGGGTGCGCGGGAGCACAACCTGAAGGACATCGACGTCGTCCTCCCGCGCGACCGGCTGATCGTCATCACCGGGATCTCCGGTTCGGGGAAGAGCTCGTTGGCGTTCGACACGATCTACGCCGAGGGGCAACGCCGCTACGTCGAATCCCTGTCGGCGTACGCGCGCCAGTTTCTCGGTCAGATGGACAAGCCGGACGTCGACTTCATCGAGGGGCTCTCGCCGGCGATCTCGATCGACCAGAAGAGCCGCAGCCACAACCCGCGATCGACCGTCGGCACAGTGACCGAGATCTACGACTACCTCCGCCTCCTCTACGCGAGGATCGGGCGTCCCCACTGCCCGACGTGCGGCGAGCCGATCAGTCAGCAGTCGGCGGAGCAGATCATCGACGCCGTCATGGAATTCCCGGAGGGGACCACGGTCCAGATCCTTTCCCCGGTCGTCCGCGGGCGGAAGGGCGAGTACAAGAGGACGTTCGACGAGATCCGGCAGGAGGGATTCACGCGCGTCCGCGTCGACGGGGTCGTCCGGACGCTCTACGAGGAGATCGAGCTCGTCAAGCAGCAGAAGCACACAATCGAGATCGTCGTCGACCGCGTCGTCGTCAACCCGGGGAAGCGGTCCCGAATCGCCGATTCGGTGGAGACGGCGCTGAAGCACGGCGGCGGATTGGTCAGCCTGATCACCGGCGACGGGGACGAGCACATGTACAGCGAACAGTACGCGTGCATCCAGTGCGGCGTGAGCTACGAGGAGCTGTCTCCGCGGATGTTCTCGTTCAACAGCCCGTTCGGCGCCTGCCCGGAGTGCAGCGGGCTCGGGTTCCGAAAGGAGATCGATCCGGAGCTGGTGGTCGACCCGCGGTCCGGGGTGCTGAACGGTGGACTGATCCCGTTCGCCAATACGTCGAGCAGATGGTACGAAGCGCAGATGACCGCACTGGCGGCGTCGCTGGAGATCGACCCCTACCAGCCGCTCGGCGAGATCCCGAAGAAGAAACTCGACGTCATCCTCTACGGGACCGGAGGCAAGGAGATCACCTTCCGTTACAAGTCGCCATCGGGCTACGAGCGGACGGTCAAGCGGCCGTTCCGCGGGATCGTCGTCTCGCTCGAGCGGTGGTACCGGGAGACGACGTCGGAGCAGTGGCGACAGGAGCTGGAGCAGTACCTGGCGACGCTCCCCTGTCCGGTCTGCCAGGGGGCGCGGCTGAAGCCGGAGGTCCTGGCGGTCACGATCGACGGGCTGAACATCCACGAGGTCACGGCCCTGTCGATCCGCAGCGCGCTGACCTTCTTCGAGAACCTCTCCCTCTCGCCCCGTGAGGAGCTGATCGCCGCTCAGATCCTGAAGGAGATCAAGGCGCGGCTCGGGTTCATGGTCGCGGTCGGCCTCGATTACCTGACCCTCGATCGGCAGGCGGGGACGCTCGCCGGCGGCGAGGCGCAGCGGATCCGCCTGGCGACCCAGATCGGGAGCCAGCTGACCGGGGTCCTCTACGTCCTCGACGAGCCGTCGATCGGGCTCCACCAGCGGGACAACCGGCGTTTGCTCGAGACACTCAAGGGGCTGCGCGACCTCGGAAACACCGTGATCGTCGTCGAGCACGACGAGGAGACGATGCGCGAGAGCGACTTCATCCTCGACCTCGGTCCGGGCGCCGGACTGCACGGGGGGCGCGTCGTCGTCGCGGGGCCCCCGGGGGAGGTCGCCGCCCATCCCGAGTCGGTCACCGGGCGGTACCTGTCCGGGAAGCTGCGGATCCCGATCCCCGCAGCGCGGCGAAAGGGGAACGGGAAGTCCCTCAGGGTCCTCGGCGCCGCGGTTCACAACCTGCGAGGGATCGACGTGGAGTTCCCTCTCGGTCGGTTCGTCTGCGTCACCGGCGTCTCCGGATCCGGGAAGAGCTCGCTGGTCGACGAGATCCTCTATCGCGGCGTCGCGCACGAACTGCATGTGGGGGCGCGTCGGGCCGGCCCGCACGACGGGATCCACGGGATCGAGCACATCGACAAGGTGATCGAGATCGATCAGTCGCCGATCGGGCGGACGCCCCGATCGAACCCGGCGACCTACACCAAGGTCTTCGATGACATCCGCGCGTTGTTCGCCCGAACCCCGGACGCGAAGCTCCGCGGATACCCGACCGGCCGATTCAGCTTCAACGTCAAGGGCGGCCGGTGCGAGTCGTGCCAGGGGCAGGGGCAGGAGAAGATCGAGATGCATTTCCTCCCCGACGTGTACGTGCCGTGCGAGGTCTGCAAGGGGACGCGGTACAATCGGGAGACGCTCCAGGTGCGCTACAAGGGAAAGTCGATCGCCGATGTGCTGTCGATGTCGGTCGAGGAGGCGCTGACGTTCTTCGAGAACGTTCCGCGGATCCGCCGGAGGCTCCAGACGCTCTACGACGTGGGGTTGACCTATATCGAGCTCGGACAGCCGGCGACGGAACTCTCCGGCGGGGAGGCCCAGCGGATCAAGCTGGCGAAGGAGCTGTCGAAGCGGTCGACCGGGAAGACGCTGTATATCCTCGACGAGCCGACGACCGGGCTCCACGCGGCCGACGTCAGCAAGCTGCTCGAGGTGCTCCATCGCCTCGTCGACGCCGGGAACACGGTCGTCGTGATCGAGCACAACCTCGACGTGGTGAAGACGGCCGACTGGATCATCGATCTCGGTCCGGAAGGGGGCGACGGAGGCGGACGGGTCATCGCCACCGGCACGCCCGAGGAGATCCTCGATGTCGAAGCGTCGTACACCGCGCAGTACCTGCGGGGGATCCTCGAACGGCCGGTCGCCAACGCGGCGTCGCGAGATCGATCGTAGCGCCGTCGGTTTCGAAAGGAAGGATCATTGAACGGTATCCGAGCCTGGGTGGGAACGATGGTCTGTGCCGTGCTCTCGGCCTGCATCGGGTCGGCGACGTTCGCGCACACGTACTGGGCGTACTACGACTGCGCGCCGGGACTCTCCACGGTCATCGTGTTGACCAACGCGAGCGGGGTCACGATGGAGGACGCCGCCGCCGTGCGCCTCTACGACGCGAACGGCTCGCCGATCCTCCAATCGGTGTACGGCCTGACGGCGTACGAGTCGAGGGCCGTCTACCTTAACGCCCTCTTCACCGAGACGGACGAGTCGACGTGGGGTCTGGCCGAGATCGAAAGCCAGCTTCTCCTCCAGATCGGCTCGTGGCTCGGGACGGGAGAAGGCTGGCTGTTCGTCGAGAACTACGGGGAGCTCGGCGTCATCCCCTCCGACCTTTCCATCGATGCGTATTGGTACGGACTGAATTACGCGAACACGCAGAACCGGCGGACGACGGTCACGATCCTGAATCCACACGACCGGCTCGTCTTCGGCTCGCTGTACATGTACGACGCACACGGCACGCTTCTGTACTATCGGGAGCTTCCGCTCCCCGCGCGCCGGCCGACGTACCTCGACCTGGAGAGCGTCTGTCCGATCGGGGACGACGCGTGGGGCTTGGTCGACATCAAAGCGGAGGAGCAGGTCCTCCTCGTCTGCGGGTACTTCGATGCGGACGGGTACCTGATCGACGTGGACGTCGTCGATCATCCCTATTACCTGGAGATCACCGAACAGGAATAGACACGGCGCACCGGGCACCAAGCTTTGCGGCCGACGCGCCGCGCGAAGGCGCGAGACGCTCCGCTAGTAGCAGGTCGAATCGACGTTGATCGCTCCCCGCGCGGTTCCTACGCCGCCTCCCTCGTCGATGACCGTGAGCGTGACGATGTAAGTGTTCTGGCTGTCGTACGCGTGCGTCACGACGCTGCCGGAGGCGGTCGATCCGTCCCCGAAGTCCCAGTAGTAGCTGATGATCTTTCCGACCGCGGGGCGCGAAGCCGTCCCGTCAAACCGGATCGGCTCACCGACCTGCGCTCCGGAACAGGACCAGTTGCTCGTGATGATCGCGTACGGGGTGTCGTTGGCCCCGCACGTATCGTCGTCATCGCTACACCGGCTTTCGCCCGGTTGCACGCTGATCCCGATGTGCGTCCGGTCGGTCGCTCCGTCCGCGTCGGTCACTGTCAGCGTGGCGACGTAGTAGCCGCCCAGCTTGTACGTGTGCTCGACGACCACGCCGGTCCCGGTGTTGCCGTCGCCGAAGTCCCACTCGTAGCTGACGATCGCGTCCTGCGCGTCGTACGAGGCGGAGGCGTTGAAGATGACCTTGATCCCCGGGAGAGGATTCTCGTTGTTCACCGACGCCGCGGCGACCGGCGGCGCGTTCGTCACGACCACGGCGAGCTGCTGGGAATCGATCGACCCTTCGTCGTCGATCACGGTCAGCTTGACGAGGTACGTCCCCGGCTGGGTGAACGTGTGGTCGCACGCGTCGGCGACGTGAGTCCCCATGTCCGTCGGATCGCCGAAGTCCCATCGATACTCGACGATCGTCCCGTCGTCGTGAGAGTAGCACCCGTCGAAGCGGACCGTAAGCGGGGCGGTCCCCTCTCTCGGTGCGGCGTCGATCACGGCCCTCGGAGCCTCGTTCACGACGTCACTCATGATCGCATCCAGCACGCATCCGGAGAGGAAGATCGGCGCGAGGAGCAGCAGCATGACGATGAAGCGTTTCAGGCTCATGATCACTCCACGCTCCCGCACGTCCACGGTACGTCGCCGGTCACGTCCGTATAGCACGGCGGGCCGCCCTTGACGATCACCTGTTCGATGTAGGTCGTCTCGCCGCCGTCGTCGTCGGTGACGGTCAACGCGACGCTGTAGGTCCCGGCGTAGAGAAACTCGGCCGTGACCGTCGCCCCCTCCGCGGTCGCAGGCTCGCCGTTCGCGTCGCGGTACCCGAAGTACCACTCGTACGAAACGATCTCCCCGTCGTCGCTGCACAGGTCCGCGGCGTTGAACGTGATCGTCTCGCTGCAGGAGACGAAGTCTTCCCCGTCATTGCTCTTCGGCGCGTAGGAGAAGCCCGCCGTCGGCGGAGGATTGAGCGCCTGCACCGTCATCGTCCGCGAGGAGGAGACCCCCCCACCGTCGATCACTGTCAGGCGCACCACGTACGTTCCGTCCTCCGCGTACGTGTGATCGGCGACCGGGCCCTCCTCCGCCCCCCCGTCGCCGAACGACCATAGGTACGTGACGATCTCCCCGCTCGGGGAGTAAGACAGCGTCGCGTCGAAGCTCGCCGTAAAGGGGACGACGTGTTCGGTGAGCGACGCGGTGAACAGGGCCTCCGGTTGGGTCGATTGGAGCTTCAGGCAGCCGGAAATCGACGCCGCGACGAGGCCGACTGTCACCAAGCACAGGATGGTTTTCCCCCTCTTCATGATGCTACTCCTTCCTCCCGTCGAGGGAGAGGTCGATGTCGATCGAAACGGTCAGCTCGACGGTGAGTCCGTTCAGGCTGATCGGCTCCCCGATTCCGTCTCCGTCCAGATCGAGAACGTTCGCTCCCGCGTCGGTGAGTTCGGCGATCCTCGCCGACCGGTACGTGAGGCGACTGCCGATCATGAACCAGGGCGCGACCGGATACGTCAGCGAGATCCCACCCTCGAATCCGATCGAACCACCGGTGTAACGACCCTCGCCGTTCGGCGGAACGCCGGCGATGACGTCCGGGTACTCCTCCGGGATCTCGAAGACCGTCTTTCGGTCGAGGATGACGTAGTAGTATCCGACGCCGCCGAACGCGCTGAGACGGAGCCCGACGTCGAGGAACGTCGCCTCCGCTCCGAGGACGCCGTCGACGGAGTGGAATGCGAGGTCGACACTGATCTCCGAGATCTCCGCGCCCTCGTAGAAGCCGGTCGTCGACGCCGATGAGCGGGAGTAGCCGAGGTGGCCGCCGAGGGCGAACCAGTCCGTCAGCCAATAGCGCTCGGCCGCATGGAGGTACATCCCCCCGCCAATCGGCGAGATCGGAGCGACCGAGCCGGTGACGCCGGGATGCACGTCGAACGTCTCGTTCAGGTGCGCGATCAGCGCGTTGAACAGACCGATCGATTCGTTGATCGCGTCGAGCGAAGCCACCGACGGACCGCCTCCGAGCGACATCTCCAACGGCCCGGCGATCGCGGCGACGTGGATCAACCCGAAGAACAGCAGCGCAGTCGCTAGCCCCTTCATCGTTCCCCCTTTGCAAGGTCGATGAACCGGGCACGAGAAACGTCCCGCGACGGGAGCGCCGCTCGCACCACCCGGCACGGCGATGGTAGGGGCTCGGTTCCCGATGCCGAAGCTCAAAAGGGGCGTCGGAGAACGACCTGTTTCGTCAAGGGGAGGGACCTACGTCCCGCGAAGAACGGACCGGAGGGCGTCGAGCGCCGAATCGACGTCGGCACGGGACACGTCGAGGTGCGTCACCATCCGGATTCTCGGGCTGCCCGCACCCAGCGGGAGGACGAGGACCCCGCGCGCCTTGAGTCGCTCCGCGACAAGGTGGGCGTCGAGGTCGGGACGACCGATCGCGGCCCCGTTCACGCCGAAGTAGACCAGATTGGACCACGGGCCCTGTGCGGTCCGATCGGAGGAGAGGCCGTCCAGTCCGTCGATCCCGGCGGCGAGCCGGGCCGCGTTCTCGTGGTCGTCGGCGAGCCGGTCGATGTGATGGTCGAGCGCGTACAGCCCGGCGGCGGCGAGGATCCCCACCTGGCGCATCCCGCCGCCGACGGCCTTGCGCGTCCGCCGCGCCTCCTCGATGAACGCCCGATCGCCGCACAGGACGGAGCCGACCGGCGCTCCGAGGCCCTTCGACAGGCAGATCGTCACCGAATCGGCGCTCCGGGCGAGCCGGGTCGGCTCGACGCCCCACGCGATCGCGGCGTTGAACAGCCGCGCCCCGTCGAGGTGGATGGCGAGGCCGTAGCGCCCGGCCAGCGCCCCGACGGCGTCGCAGTACTCGGGCGAGAGGGCGATGCCGCCGCAGCGGTTGTGGGTGTTCTCCAGGCAGATCACGCGCGTTCGCGGGAAGTGGACGTTCGACGGGTCGCGGAACGCCGCCTCGACGGCGGAGAGGTCGAGCGTGCCATCGTCGAGGTTGGGCAGGACGTGCGGGTGGATCCCGCCGAGACCGGAGCAGCCGCCCGCCTCGTACAGGAACGTGTGCGACCGGTCCCCAAGGATGATCTCGTCTCCACGGCCAGCGTGTGTGAGGAGGGCGACGAGGTTGCCCATCGTCCCGCTGGCGACGAACAGGCCGGCCTCCTTCCCGAGAAGGGAGGCCGTGCGTTCCTCGAGGCGAAGGACGGTCGGATCCTCTCCGAAGACGTCGTCACCGACCTCGGCCGTGGCGATGGCCCGTCGCATCCCCTCCGTCGGGCGCGTTACCGTGTCGCTGCGCAGGTCGATCCGCTTCATCTCCGTGCTCCCTCCCAGGTCCGTCTGCGACTATGGATCGCGGCTCCATCGACCGCCCGGATCCTCCCACCCGTTCTCCCCGATCAGCGGGACGAAACGACACGGGCCGAGGTCGGTGCGAACCGTTCGTCGCGGATGATACACGATCCGAACGAGTTGCTGACCGTACAACGAGCCGATCGGGCCGACGAAGATCCCGCCGTCGCCCAGCTGGCGAAGCAGGGAATCCGGCACCTTGGGCAGGCTCCCCGTGGCGAGGATCCGGTCGAACGGCGCCCGATCCGGAAGACCGAGGGTCCCGTCTCCGACGACCGTGTCGATCCGGTCGTACCCCAGCTCCGCGAACAGAACCCGTGCCTGCTCCGCGAGCTGAGGCGATCGTTCGATCGTCCACACGCGGGCGCCGCATTCGGCGAGGATCGCTGTCTGGTAGCCGGAGCCGGTCCCGATTTCGAGGACCGTGGTGTCGCGGTCGAGCGCCAGCGCCTCGGTCATCAACGCCACGATGTAGGGCTGCGAGATCGTCTGTCCTTCGCCGATCGGGACGGGGCAATCGGAGTACGCCTCGTGGATCAGCTCGGGCGGGACGAACCGATGACGCGGAACGCGCGCCATCGCATCGAGGACGCGGTCGTCGCCAATCCCCCGCCGGCGGAGGTCGTACTCGACCATCCGCGCGCGTTTCTCAGATTGTGTGCGTTCCGTCGCGGAGTCGCTTGCCACGTTTCATTCTAGCCGAGAAGCCGGGAGTCGGATCGGCGCGTCAGTCCTCGCACGGCTCTTCGAAGTAGTCCGCGATGATCCGTCGGGCCTTCGGTAGATCGCGCGAACGGACCATGATCCGGACCTCGGCGAGGCCGTCGACGGCCATCGGGTAGATCGACGGCGTGGAGTGCGTCACCAGGTTGACCGGGATGTCGAA
>Ga0315554_1000291_pt1 | contig 29153 bp, 21 predicted proteins | sample SalMarSW160370MG_FD_202114 | JGI IMG/M metagenome (GOLD analysis project Ga0315554, IMG submission 202114) | Salt marsh sediment microbial communities from the Plum Island Ecosystem LTER, Massachusetts, United States - Salt Marsh Sediment SW1603-70 ...
TTCGATAACCCTGACTCCCGGTACTCTGACGGTTGATATCAATCCCGAGAAGAAGGAGATATATATTCATTGGATCGAGGTCTTATCCAGGGATATTAAGGAGAATACCCGAACCATTGGGGGCAAATTTGAAAAACTTCTCACGGAGGTCTTCGAATGAGACTATTACGCTGGTTTCTGGGATTGCTGTTTATTGCAGCCTTTCTCTATGGCAATTTCTTTTATTATCAGGGTATAATCTTTTATAAGCTGATTAACGTAATTCTATTCTGCAGTTTGTTTGTACTTTTCCGGGTACTTTTTGGGCCTTCACCAGCAGATCGCATTATTGCCGTGGATATCTTGGGAATCCTGATTATTGGCTTACTTGCTCTTTTGGGATTGGTGCACCAGCAATCATTTTTTATGGATATCGGTCTTATCTGGGCATTGATGAGTTTTATTGCTTCACTGGCTTTTGCCAAAATTCTGGAAAGGAGGGACCTGGATGACTAGAGAATTCATTGGTATGATTTTCATCGTACTGGGAATTACATTCGATTTTTTTGGAGTACTGGGATTAGTCCGCCTACCCGATGTCTATAATCGTTTACAAGCGGCAACCAAATGTGTAACCTTTGGTTCTGCCGGGGTACTTTTTGGCGTTTTTATAATTCAAGGTTTCAATAATTTTGGATTTAAAGTGCTGCTCGGCATTGTGTTTATTTTCCTGACTTCACCGGTAGCTGCTCATGCTATTGCCCGGGCAGCACATCGCAGTGGAATTCCATTAACCAAAGAAACGGTTGTTGATCAATATCAAGAAGATAAAGAATTGAAGGATTGAGTCATGTATCTGCCAAAGATTCGAGAGATTACCGAAGCATTACGCTCTTTTTTTTCGCCAGCCTATACCACCAAATATCCTTTTAAATCCTATCAGGCACCCAAGGAGTATCGCGGCTATCCGAAATATTATCAGGCTGACTGCGTCGGCTGTGGAACCTGTGCCCAGGTTTGTCCTACAAATGCCATCGAAATCGTTGATGATAAGAAAAAACTAATTCGGAAGTTAGTGCTCGATTACGCTTCCTGTTCCCAGTGTGGTCAATGTGAAGAAAAATGCATTACGCAGAAGGGGATCAAATTATCCAACGAATATGTGCTTTCAACGCCCGATTTGAAAGCACCCGAGGTCTTCGAGACCGTCGAAAAGGAATTAGCCTTATGTGAAGTCTGCGGTGAAGTGATTGCCTGTCGGGATCATCTGCTGTTCGTAAAAGAACGTTTGGGCGCGAAAGCCTATGCGCATCCCAATCTGCTGATTGAGACTCAACTTCAATTTACTCCGGTTGATCCATCCCGCGTCAAAGATAAATTACGTCGGGAAGACCTGATTAAAGAGGTCTGCCCAAAATGCCGCCACCGAATCGTTGTCAAGGATGAATTTTGAAGAATTGAGCCGGATATTATCTCTAATCCCCGACCAAAAAGTCATCTTTGTAGGATTAGGCAATAAAATCCGTGGTGATGATGGAGCAGGATTGGAATTTATCAACCAATTGAGGCAACATAAAATCATTCCTGATAAACAGCTGATCAAATGCTATACGACACCCGAAAATTATCTGTCAAGGATTATTAAACAAAATCCGAGTACCGTTATTTTTATTGATACAGCCAAAATGCAGACTCCACCTGGGACAATTCAAGAAATACCTGCAGAATCAATTGATTCTAAGGGATTCAGTACTCATACCTACTCGATGAAAATAATTGCCGATTATTTGGCAGCTAATGGAGTTCGTGAAATCCGTTATCTCGGCATTGAACCAAAATCTACTGCCATGAGCAATGAAATTTCTCCTGAAGTTATCAAGGGGATTCATTCTTTTTTTAATTAATTGATATTATGTTCAAAACGAATGGCAAACATAGTAAACCTGCTAAACTAATCCTGCCGTTTTACACCATTGATACATTAAGGAACAGAATCGGCTGGATCATTAACATCCGCTGGATTGAACTTTTTGGTGTATTGGCGGCTATTCCAATCAGCCAACGCGTATTGCATTTGCCAATTGCCTATCCCCAATTATATACAATCTCAGCAATAGTATTAGGTTTAAATCTAATCTATTTTTTCCTATTCCGTTATTTTCCGTTTAGAGATTTTCAGCAGGAACTAACTTTTACGGAAATCCAATTGATACTGGACCTGATTATTATCTCCTTTTTAGTCCACTATATTGGAGGTATAGGCAATCCCTTTTTCTTTATTTATATGGTAGCAATTATCATTTCTGGGGTCTTATTGCCTGGAAATTTGCCCTACGTTAATGCCGCCATTGCAGCCATTTTATTGACCATTTGGACTATTTTGGAATATAATCAAATCGTCCCGACCTATCCGATAACTAAAGAGTCGCTGCGACTTTCGGTAATAATCATTTCCCTGGGTGCTTTTTATATCCTGATTTTTATAACTACCTTTGTCATCAAAGATTTCATTTCCGGTTACCGCCATTTGAAAAGATTAATTGATGAAAAGAGCCGCCAGCTTGAAAATACTGTGCAGGAGCGCGATAAAATCTTTCGCTTTACCGCTCACGAACTCAAGTCGCCAATCACGACTTTACGCAGTATGCTTGCCGTAATTGAGGAAGTCTATTCCAGTAAATTAAATGACGAAGTCTCCGATATGCTCAAAAGGGCGGTTATTCGAACTGACCAGATTTTGTTAATGGTTAAGGATATGATTGATGTTACCCAATATCGTCATGGCAGCAGGGAAAAGGTGATCGAAGAGGTCAATTTTGATGGTTGGATAGAAGCCATATCGGTCCAATTCCGCGATTATGCCGAACAGAAAAATATTTCAATTGTTATCAATAAACAAAATAAAGAGGAAATGGTTCGCTTAGATACCCCAGCAATCGAAAAGGTCTTAGCAAATTTAATTAATAATGCTATCCGCTATAGCTCACCTGGTTCGGAAGTAACAGTCACGCCTTTTGCCAAACGAAATGTTTTTGGTTTTGCGGTGCAGGATTCCGGAATCGGAATCTCTGAAGAAGATCAGACAAAAATATTTGAGGAATTCTATCGCGGTAAAAATGCCCGGGAATTAGAACGCCTTGGATCCGGGCTGGGATTGCCCCTAGTCAAACAGATTGTTGAACAATATCAGGGAAAAATATTTGTAGAGAGTGAATTGGGAAAGGGTAGCACTTTTACAATTGAAATGCCCAAAATTCAGCTTGCTATAGAGTAACTTTTTTTTAACTTACTGTAGCACGATATTTAAATTAGTGATACGAGGATTGTCAAATGAGTGAGTTAATTCGCTTTGGCGTGTCTTTGCCTGACGATTTACTTGAACGCTTTGATACAGAAATTTCGCAGAAGGGATATCAGAATCGCTCTGAGGCACTGCGTGATTTGATTCGCAATTATTTAGTCAGACGCGACCTCGATAAGGATGAGGAAATTGTTGGAGTTCTGTCTCTGGTTTATGATCATCATGTCCCGAACTTATCAGACAAACTAAATGATTTACAACATGATCATTATCATAATATTTTGTCAACCACTCATATTCACCTAGACCATAATAATTGTCTGGAAGTAATCATCCTGAAAGGCAAGTATAGTGAAGTAAAGCCATTAGCTGATAAAATAATTGGTATCCGGGGTGTAAAACATGGCGATTTAACTTTTACTTCGACCGGCAAGAATCTGTCTGGAGTATAATTATGAGAAAGGAATAGGGTGAAAAGAGGATTTTATACAGGTCTGTTAATTTTTTCTTTTACCGTTATCAAAGCCAATACACCGGTATTTAAGGATACTTTAAAAGTCTATCCTTTTGATCCGGTTGTCGTCACCGGTACCCGAGTTGAAATGCCAAAAAAGGATTTGCCAATGTCTATTTCCGTCATTTCCAGTACGGTAATAGACGAAGAAAATTATAAACCCATGCTTGATCTCGTATCTGAAAATGTCCCGGGATTGTTTGTCACTCAGCGAACTAATATTGGTTATGGTGTTTCTTCAGGTGCGGCCGGGCAGATTTCCATTCGCGGAATTGGTAGTTTTCCCAACACTCAGGTAGCGGTTTTGATTGACGGGCGACCGGATATTATGGGATTATTCGGTCATCCACTAAGTGATGTTTATTTCATGCACAATATAGATCGAATCGAGATCATCCGTGGTCCAGCATCGGTGCTTTACGGCTCCAATGCCATGGGCGGGGCAATTAACATTATTCCTCGACATAAACAGCAGCAAGGATTACATTTCTACTTGCCAATAGCTTATGGTAGTTATAATACCAGCCAGTCGTTTATCCGCAATACTTTTGAAAATGGGCAATTTGGTTATTCCTTATCTGCTGGCTATCGCAAGAGTGACGGATACCGAACCGATGCAAGAGACACTTACGATTCAAAAAGCGGCAATCTGGAGCTTCATGGCAATATTTTAGAACATTTGAAGGCTTCGCTTAATAGCTATATTATGAATTATGAAATTTATGATCCAGGGCAGATTACAGCTGCAGCGGATACTCAATTTTACCGAATCATCCGCTATGGTGGCGATCTTTCCTTAAGACACGACTATAAGTATTTTGTCAGTGAGTTGAAAATTCACTATAATTCCGGGCATCACGATATTTTTGATGGATATCAATCCGATGATTTTACCAGTGGAATAATTTTAACTGAAACTTACAACCTGAATCAAAGTACTCGTTTAACCGGTGGCATTGATACTAAATGGTACGGTGGCAAAGCATTATTGTATGGCAGCTGGATTGAACACAAAGTTAACGAAGTTAGTCTGTATGCTATCTATCATCAGAAATTTATTAAATGTCTGGATATTGATGCCGGAATTCGCTATACCAATCACAATATCGTTGGAGATCTTTTGATACCGTCATTCGGCATATCTTTACAATTACCATATAAAATTACAGCCAAGGGTTCATATTCTGAGGGCTATCGTAATCCAACGATCAATGAGTTATATCTTTTTAAACCCTCTACTACTGAGATTAAGCAGGAAACGAGTAAAAATGCTGAGTTTAGTTTAGAAAAACAATTTAAAGTTTTTCTAACATCTTCAATTACATTATATAAAACCCAGGCGGCTAATTTAATACAGAAAGCATTCACAAGTACAGGTCCGGTTTATCAGAATAACCAAGATATTGACATTACCGGAGTTGAGTGGGAAGGTGAATTACTTCTGCCGCCATATTGTGCCATTAACTGGTCTGCTAGTTCTTCCAAATTTTCGTCAACAATTGCCGAAAGCCCCGGTGAAAAGGTCAATCTTGCCGTACGTTACAAAGTTCTCCAAAATTTGACCTTTGGACTTCAGGGACAATGGATCAATAATTTATTTAGCCTGGTAGATCCTTATGCCAGTACGATCAATTCACCTAAAGCCACTTACGTCCGGTTGGAACCTTATATGCTATTTAATCTAAATGCTAATTGGGATATAAATAAATACTTATCAGCAACAGCTAAGATTAACAATTTACTTGATGTGTCTTATCAAACAGTAAACGGCTTTCCTATGCCCGGAAGGAATTTTACGATCGGAATTACAGCCAAATATTAATTGATTTTATGCAGTTATCCAGTTATAACAAGCACCGGGAATTTTTTGAGCAAAGAGCTGCAGCTTGGCAGCTACCAGATGTTCATGACAAGTTTTTTCGACGATTAAGAGAATTGATCAGTTTTCGGGGTGATGAAGTGGTTCTGGATATCGGCTGCGGTCCGGGTAGTCTGTTTCAATTTTTACAAGCAAACATTCCTCGTGGAAGGCTTTACGGGATTGATTTTGCCTTTAATATGATCGAGCGATCTCACGAGAAGTTACGATCACAAGACGCTGCTTTGCAAGCGCTGGCTGAGATATTACCGATTCGCTCGACAACAGTTGATACTATTATTAATTATTGTCTCTATCCGCATTTACGATATAAACAGAAAGCCCTGCAAGAGTTTCACCGGGTGTTGATTCCCCGAGGAAAATATTATATTCTGCATAATCAGGGCAGTCATGAGGTAAATGACGTTCACCGTAATATTGGTGAGCCGGTTTGTTGTGATTTTATCGAACCACTTGAATCAATTGTCACCAGACTTCAAATCAATGGGTTCGAATTGCTAAAATCAATTGATCAGCCAGGGATGATTTTTATAGAATCCCAAAAGCAATCTGAATAATTCAGTTCAGTGTTGGAATTATTGATTTCAAAATTTCCGGTAAATAAAATTCTGTCCAAATACAAGAATTATTTTAAATTTCCAGGCAAAAATAGGGAGGGAGATTATGCCGACGGAATTTGCATCACAAGCATTAAGTAACTTAAGAAATCCGGCGCTCTTTCAGTGGTATGTGATTACGCTATTTGCTTTTGTGGTTTATGTATATGCGGTTGAAATTGAAAGGCGCAACTGGAATCTGATTTTTGCCGGTTTGGCGTTTTGGGGAATGGACTGGTTTAACGAAATCTGGAATGGTTTGGTGTTTCATTTCACAAATTATGCACCGGTCTGGGGCGCGCCCGGAAAAACCGCTTATCTGATTTTAATTGGACTCAATATCGAAATCTGCTTCATGTTTGCTGTGGCGGGGATTGTATTTGCCAAAATGTTGCCCGCGGATAAAAAACTAAAAATTCTGGGCATTCCTAACCGGATATTTTTTGCGGTGGTTAATGCTATTTTCTGTGTATTTGTTGAGATTTTGTTGAATGCTGCCGATGCCTTGACCTGGGAATATTCTTGGTGGAATGCCAGATTTCCGTTGCTAATATTTTTATTTGGCTACCTGACTTTTTTCTTGGTGACCTACTGGGTATACGATATGGATAAAATCCGTAAAAAGATTAATGCCCTAAGCATAATCTACGGAGTTGACATTACCGCTCTAATTATTTTTGGTGTTATTTTAAAATGGATCTAATTTGATATAGTAAAGGAAAATTTATTTACTATCAGCAAAATTCCGCACCCAATCAATGAATGCCAGATTGCTGTAGATTTTCTGGGTGCGATCATCATCATTCATATCTTTATCCATTTCGTAGGCTTCTTCCAGATGCTTAGTCGCATCTGTCAATAGATATAAATTGTCTTTAAAAATGCGTTTGGTTTCCTTTATATAAACTACTTTTTCAGGGCCCCGGCGCATTTTTTCGATGGTACTTAAGCGAAAAGTATAATCGGTTCGTTTTTTAAACTCTTCAATCGAATAATAGCCGATGTTGTTCAATTGCCAGGCAGCCAGGTCTTTGCGATTAAGGTTAAGAGCTGCATGGGAAGCTTTAAGCAGAGCTGCGGTAACTGCGGCGATATCGCGACGATCACGAGTAGCTTCGGCGGAATCTCTGGCAGCATAAAATTCAGCCCACAGTTGCGAGACCGGAATCGGTTCTGCTGATTGATCTATTGATGATGTTTGCTGTTCAGTTGATTTAGGAATTTGCTGTGCAGATTTGATATCTGGAGTTTGCTGAGGTTCCGCTCCAATCTGAATTATTAAAACAAATATCCCCATCGTTAAAAAGAGGATAAGTAAGGCAAATTTTCCATGAAGAAAGCTGTTTACAATTAAGATATTCGCTCTTCTATGCATTGCAACATCTTGCCTGTTTTGATTATCCATGGTTTTTAACTAACCGCTTTTTACTATTCAAGAGTAACTAATTTTTTGACAATTGACAAGGAAATTATTGAGTAGCTCAATAGCTTCGACCTTTTTTATCGATCATTGGCACAAACCGGACGGGAATTGAGTTTTTCTGAAATATTTTGTTTTGTTGTTTTTGATAAAGTACCAGGTACTGATTATTCGCAGGTCCGACGGGAATTACTAAGCGACCGCCATCTCGCAGTTGATCTATTAGAGGTTGCGGAACTGAGGTCGGAGCGCAGGTAACTAGAATCGCATCATAAGGACTATGTTCACGCCAGCCTTGATAACCATCGCCAATTAAAATCGAGATGTTAGTATAACCTAATTCCGTTAATACTTTTTGGGCGTTTTTTGCTAGAATCTCATTAATTTCAATCGAACATACCGAGTCGCAAATTTCTGCTAAAACAGCTGCCTGGTAACCGGAACCAGTTCCAATTTCCAGGACTTTATCGGTTTTTTTCAGAGCTGCGATTTCGGTCATTAAAGCTACGATATAGGGCTGCGAAATAGTTTGTCCTTCACCGATAGGCAAGGGGTAATCATCATAAGCATATGGTTCATAATTTTTAGGCACAAAGCGGTGACGTTCGACTTTCCGCATCGCAGCGAGGACAGCTGGATCTCGAACGCCCCGCGCTTCAATCTGCCATTGGACCATTTCCATTCGCTTCTGAACAAATTTCGGCGACTGATCCTGCGAATTGCTACAGCAGAATGCGCTTATTAACAGAAGTACAAGAAAAGCTTTTAAGAATGGTAGATTGAATCTCATCACTCAGTTTACCTATGATTAAAATACAAATTGTCTGATAGAACCGCAACAGGGCATTTAAAATTATTGAGTGGATTTTTATTTAACTGTATATTTGCTGATATTAGGAGCAGTAATGATCATCTATATTCATGGATTCGGAAGTAGTGGCAAAGCCTTTAAAGCCCGTCTGTTAAGGCGGTTATATCCTGAAATTCCTCTATATTCGCCCGATTTGCCTCAGGAACCGCAGCAAGCAATCCAATTTTTAGAGGATTTTATACTAAATAAATGCGATTCAAAGCAGCTCCTGTTAATTGGCAGTAGTTTGGGAGGTTTTTTTGCTCTCCATCTCCACGTAAAATTCCATTTATTTGCGGTTTTATTAAATCCCACCGTGCGACCTATCTCCAATTTGGAAAGTCAAATAAATAATCGCAGCAATTTCGATCCATCGGTTTCGGCTGAATGGCAGCAGAGATACCTTCCGCATTTAGCCAAATATTACCATTCTCCTCAGGAAATTCATTACGAGAGGCTTTATGTTTATCTGAATCGCGATGACGAAATATTGAATCACCGGATTGCTGAAGAGTATTTTAAACAAAGTAACTGCACTATCAATTTATTTGACCATGGGGGACACGTATTTTTGAATTTTCCCCAAATTCTTCCTGGGATAATTTCAGTCTATGACCAGATCAACTCGTAATTTTGTTCTTGATCGTCCTGAGTTTTTTCTGAGTGTAAATTGATAGGAAAATTAGCTGATGGACAATCAGGTTGAAAGATTGGAAGTCTTCGGTTATATTGTTAATGCGAAAAGATAGTGGAGTAGGGGAAAGGTTAAAGTTTTACAGATGATTAACAAAGATCAGCGCCGAAGATATGGAATTCTGTTTGCAATCTTCATTTTCATTATTATTGCTGTGCTGACTTTCAATTTGATTTCTTTGAAACGGGACCGGTATCCTAAAAAATCGGTAACCAAGTTATACTTTGCCGATAACATGTCAGAGGCACACCTAAAGATCATCAAAAAATTTAATCAAGACCACCTGGGAAATATCGAAGTTGTGCCAATTGACCTTACTTTTGAAAAATTCACCACGAACGATCGTAAGGAGTTGATCGCCCGCTCCTTAAGAAGTCGCAGTAGTCGGATTGATATTTTTGCGGTGGATCAGATATGGATACCCCGATTTGCCAAATGGGGTGAACCACTAATGGCTTATTTTTCCGATGCCGATTTATTAGAAATCGTGCCCCAGGCTTTGAAGACCTGTTATTATCAAGACGTACTTCTCGGTATTCCCCTGTATATTGATCTCGGTGTCTTATACTATCGTCAGGATTTGATTAAAAACACCCCAGAGTCGGATGAAATTATGCGAAAACTAACACATTCGATAACCTGGGATGATTTGATTGAATATGGGCAAAAGCGATTTCCCGGACATCCTTTTTACCTTTATCAAGGTGAAAAATATGAGGGTTTAGTCTGCAATTATCTTGAAATTTTAGAGAGTATGGGTGGCAAGTGGTCGGCTGAAAATCAATTTTCTCTGAATACCCCGACTGGACGACAAAGCGCCAGGTTTATGCTGGATTTAATAACAAAATATAAAGTAACACCACCGATAGTGAGTTCTTTCATCGAAAGAGAATCATATCTATATGCCCTGGAACAGAATGCACCATTTTTTCGGGGATGGTCAAATTTTTTAAAAGATGTGCCGGTAGGTACAGCTGATTCCATCAAAATAAAAAATCTTGGGGTGAGTTATCTGCCTCATTTTGGAGATAATCCTCCGGTAACCATCTTTGGTGGCTGGAACTTGATGATTTCGAAGTACTCAAAGAAGAAGACCGAATCTATCGAGTTCCTGAATTATATTCTCTCTGAAGAAGCACAAAAGATTATGTTTGAGACCTCGGGCTATCTACCAATCCTGAAAAAGATCTATAACGATCAGCAAACTGTAACGAAATACCCCTATATCAAATTTTTTGAGTCTATGATGGACTATGGAATCTATCGTCCGGCGGTGGTCAACTATACCAAGATTTCGGATATTCTGGCATTCTATTTGAACGGTATTTTAAAACAGGATTTGTCAGTTGAGAAAGCCATGCAACTTGTAGATCAGACAATTGCCTCCGACCAAATATTTTTACGATGATTAGATGTAGCGATGAGTTTACGAAGACGATTAAAGGATTACCGGTTTGAGATTCGGCATTTTATTATTCTTTTTATTATTTTAGCCGCCTTCCAATTTTTACTAACCTATCTGCATAATATCTCAAGTAAGAAGCTAATCGAACAAACCATGGATTTATATCGGCGCGATTCCGCGATCCGGCTTGGAAATCTGACGACCACCTCTTTAGAACTTTTAGTAGAACAAAGTCTTTCATATCCGCTGATAACTGACGAATCGCGTCGCAGAGCAATTCAGGCGTTTGACATTATCCTGAATCAGCAGACCTTAGAGCAGAATGTTGATGAAACCTGCCTGATCTTTGATTCTGGTGAAAAGTTATTTGCAATTGATGAAGGACATAATCTTTATAATTTTATTTTTCAGCATGAAATTCCCCATAACTCTAAAAATCTCGAATACAATTACGCGATTAACCATTATCAATCTATTATCAGAGAGATCAAGGACACTGAACAAATATACTGCACCTGGGATGAATTTCACTCTTTTCATGTCTTAATTCCCTTCGTCCCAAAGGGCGAATTCGAAGGCATTGTTTACATGAAAATTACACCAGATGTTAGTAATATTGCACAGGAAATATCAAGTGTATATGATGAGACCGGGATCATCTTTACAGCTTTGATTTTGTTTGGGTTATTGGCAATGTTTTACATCACCTCGCAGACTATTCGCGATCGTGATTTGGCTCAAGCTGAGCTGTTCAAAGAACGAGAGCATCAGCTCAAAGCTGAAATTGCCCATCAAAAAGAAACTCTTTTTACTAAAAGAATTTATCACGCTCATCATAAAGCCGAAAAGGTGATGGGTTTTATTCAGGACGAGATCCGTTCGCTTAATACCCGGAATATCAAGCAATTCAAATATATAGTTACTCGCTATTCGAATTTTATTTCTCGGGTAATATATGACATGAAGTGGTATGATCCTCCAATTCATGCGACCCGCAATCCGATTTTCGAGACCGACATAAATGCGGTTATCGAATTTTTGGTAAAATATCTTTTTAAAAGAGTTACTGGCGAAAATACGGCTTTTAACTTTATTCTCGAATTAGATAAGAATTTACCTAAGGTTTATATTAATGAATATGTCATCTGGGAAATTCTGGAACCGCTAATTCAGAATAGTATTGACCATAACCTGGATCGCAATGTCACTATTACCCTTAGAACAAGATATTATCAGGACAGAGGAATCTCGGAAGTGGCGATTTTGGATAACGGTAAGGGAATTGTTCCGGAATTACTGCAGCGAAATACGGATGGAATTAAAAGGGTTTTTCTGGAAAATACCTCAACCCGGGAAAATGCCGAAAATTCGGGATATGGCTGTTATATTGCCCATGAATTAAGCGCTAAACGCTGTGGCTGGCAGATTGATGCGGATAATCTCCCGAGTAGAGGGTGCATAATAACATTGACAATTCCACAAAAATAACCAAGAATTAATTATAATGATTAAAAATCCGATTCGAATTTTAGTGATTGAAGACGAAGAATTTGACATTCGCCGGATCAAGAGGACTGTTGCTCCATTCTCACAAATAATCATCTCTGATGTTGTCTCCAGCGGCTCTGACGCTCTAAACCTGATATCTCGGAAGAATATCTATGATGTAATCATTATGGATTTTCAGATTGCCGGCGGAATAATGGGTGAAGAACTGATTCGGGAAATCAAAAAAATCAATCCTTTTATCCAGATTATTGTCGTTACCAAAATGACTATTTATCAAACTGACTTTGATTTTGCCAATCGCTTAATTCAGGCTGGTGCTTTTTGGTTTTGTACCAAATATCCGGGCGATATTGACTCTTATATTTATCAACCAACCGATTTTATCCTGAGTATTGTCAATGCCTATGAGAAGAAACAGTTGGAACTTGAACATCATAATTCAAAAAAGAAACTGGATCAGAATATCCTGGACATTTTAGCTAGGAAGAACATTATCGGGAAGTCACCCGCTATTGAAAAATTAAAGCAGCAGATTAACCAGTACGCCGAATCTAATGCCAATATAATTATTTATGGGAAATCCGGAACGGGTAAGGAGCTGGTGGCTCTGAATATTCATTATCTAAGCAGCCGCAAATTCGAATATTTTATACCGATTAATTGTGGCAGCATTCCCGGCGAACTAATCGAGAGTGAACTGTTTGGATTTGAAAAAGGTTCTTTTACCGGCGCCCAGGAATCGCGGGCGGGACTTTTTGAACAAGCCAACGGCGGGACGGTTTTCCTGGATGAAATTTCTGAATTTCCGCTTTCAGCGCAATCGAAATTACTGCGGGTGTTACAAGAGGGGCAAATTGATAAAATCGGTCGCAAAAAAGATTATCGCGTAGATGTTCGGATTATTGCAGCTACCAATAAAGACCTCGAAAAAATGGTCACTGAAAAGCAATTTCGCGAAGACCTTTTCTATCGCTTGAATGTGCTCCAGATATACGTTCCTGATCTGGCAGAACGCAAAGAAGATATTCCGATTTTAATTGAATATTATCTGGATCTATATAGCAAGGAGATGGGCCGAATTCCGCCAGAATTCGAATCTGGTGCCATGGAAATTCTGGTGAGTTATGCCTGGCCAGGTAATATCCGGCAGCTGCAAAATGTTACTCAACGAATATTATTTCTATGCCAGAAAACCGTATCCAGAGAGGCTGTTTTTAATGCCATCGGGATGAAAATGGATTATCGTGAAAAAACATCTCATTATGACTTTAATCCCGAAAATATTGTAGCACTTAAAGAAGTCGAAAAACAATTTAAGAAAGAGTATCTAAAGTTTGTTCGGGAACAATCCCAGACCGATGCCGAAGCCGCCCAAAAATTAGGCTTGGCGCCACCGAATTACTACCGCATTGCAAAGGAGCTCGGGCTTAAATAACGGATTTCTTATTAAAAAGATAATGAGGGTATTATCAATCTAATAATATTTTGTATAACGGGTCAATTATGAGCTATTGATTGTAGTCGTGATTATCCCAAATACATATGAAAATATTTTGGCTTAATTATTGTTTCTAACTTATCTAATGTGGATTACGAGGCTGAAAAATAAATATATCTATTTTTGGTACTGATAGGACTTTATGGGAGAAGCCATGAGCTATCAACTAAAAACGAAGGAGGAGAACATGAAGAAACAGTTATTATTAGTTTTGGTATTGATCTTTGCTGTAAGTTTTACTTATGGACAAAGAGTGATCAATAGTTTTGATGTAGCTTCGACCGATACAAATTACTGGACATGGAATGATCATATACAGGCGAAGCTCACAGGGCCAGGAGGACATTATGAAGTTAATGCCGGTGCTAACCCGGATTCTGGCTTTGTGATACTCAGCCATGTAGATGATCCAGTTATGATGGGTGATGGTGCACTGCAATGTGAGTATGGTGTTCACAATACCGAATCTTGGGGAGGATATACAAAAATAGAACATTATCATCCTGACCCAAATTCTGTGTATGATTGGTCCGCTTATGACTCAATATCACTTTATTACTACAATGCTGTCCCTCAAAATTTAGCTGAAAGAGTTCAGTTCAGAGTGTGTCTACAGGATGTGAGTGACTCACCTACTGGATATGATACCTATACTAATGCAAATTGTGAATACTGGTATTCATTTCACAAAGTCCTTGATAACGCACCGGGTTGGAATGAAATAAAGATTGCATTAGACGGTATTTCGGGTAGTAATCAGGATATATCTGATATATTTCAAATGACAAATTGGGCCGGAATAGCCGGAAATCAAACACTTGATCGTGACCAGATTAAAGGATTTACTTTTGAATGGTCAATCAGCGGGAGTGGAGTTGGAGACTGTTCCAAAGGAACATTTATTTTGGATAATATGACATTGCAAGCACCAGTTGCAGCGCCCTTTATTATTTTTAACGGTAAAACACTGCATAGCACACTATCCACGTTTACCTGGGGACAATCGACATTGGAAATCGAAGAAGGCGTAGGTTATACTCCCGGTTCAAACGCGTTAAAATGGACTCAGGGTGACGAATGGGGGACCGGCTCGACAGGTGCCGGATTTGATATTAGTCCTGGCCGTGATTTGACAGCTGCCTGGGGAGTCGACTCCTTGAAAGTAAAAATTAAAGCCGAATCGGGTACTCCGGCTATGCGGTTTCAATTTGAGGATGGTACCGCAAAACGCGGAATGACTTTTACTCCAACGGATGATGGCGAATGGCACAGTTATGCTTTTAAACTGTCCGATTTTGTGTATATTGACGGTACCGCTAATTTCGATTCAACCAACGTTACAGTTTTTCAGTTTATGTCTGAAGAAAATTCAGTGGTTGGGCGAGTTATCTATTTGGATGATTTGTGGACTGGTAATCCAATCGTTGACATTGTCAATCCTTTGGAAGTTCAAGGGGTGGATGCGGCACAATATGATTATTACAATTTAGTTATCTGGCAGGATAATCTTGGCGAATCAGAGGAGATCTATAATGTCTATGCCAGTCTTGAACCAATCACGGATGTAGGTGCTGATAATGTCGAAATCATTGCTTCAGAAGTGCTGGAAGGAATTCAAAGTGCGGTTCACTATATCTATTATCCGCTGGAAGATCATGATCTGACCTATTATTATGCGGTGGTCTGTCAAGATGCTTTTGGGAATATGGGGTCTGCCGGTCTTTCCGGTGCTGTTACCAATACGGCACAGGGTATTCCAATCATTTCGCAGGATGTACCGACCGGATTTGCTGCTGATGGTGATCTTACAGAGTGGTGGAACAGTGATATCATGCCCTGGGTATTGAAACCTGAAGTGAATAATGTCGCCTCCGGTACGGTAACGGACAGTTTGGATCTGAAAGCTACGGTATATCTGGCTATCGATGATGATAATCTCTATATGGCGGCAGATGTCATTGACGATTCCTATAATTTTGATCCCGCGGGAACCTGGTATGAGCAGGATGCCTTTGAATTCTTTATCGGATTGTACAATTCGACCGGAGGGAAACATACCTCTAATAAGAGGGGCGCAGAACCGGATTATAAAATACCGATCCATCCAAACGGTATCATAAATGAATATGGTGGAACTACCATCTGGACACTGGATGATCCCGATTTTTACCTGGCGGATTTCAGCGGTGTGGATTGGGTGCTGGAAGCTAAAATACCACTGAATACCATGCCCGGAAACACTAGCGATGCTCGTTTTCATCCAAAACGCGGTATGCGAATCCCGATAGATCTCTATTTTCATGATAATGATGGGGGTAGTTGGCAAGGCAATCTTGCTTTTTCGCCCTATAATACCGATAATGGCTGGCAGTGGCCGACGGAATGGGCCTACACGTGGATCGGCGATACAATGGGTTACAAGAGTGCTATAGATATGCCTGAACAGAACGTGCTGAAATCCTATCGTCTGGAACAGAATTTTCCCAATCCTTTTAATCCGACAACGAATATCAGTTATACGATTCCGCATTCGGGAAATGTGACTATCCGGGTCTTTAACATGGCTGGACAACAGATAGCAGAACTTGTCAATCAGTATCAACCAACTGGTAAATATACGATAATCTGGAATGCTCAAGATATGCCATCGGGAATCTATTTCTATCAAATTCGATCTGGATCATTTAGTCAATCCAAAAAGATGTTATTGCTTAAATAAACTTGATTGCTATTGATAGTAGGGTACAGCGAAATTACTGTGCCCTACTATATTGGTTTTTTGGGAAAATAAAATAATCCGGATCTTATTGATCATATTTTTTTTCATACTGTCATCATTAATTATGTATAAAGGGAAATTTTATGACAATGTTTAAAATCAACAAAATTTTCCAGATTTCCATTATTTTGCTGATTCAGTTTTGGATAATTCCTACAACCGGACAGACTACTGGTAAATTATCCGGCAAGGTTACCGATCTTAAAACCGGGCTTCCGCTGCCAGGGACTAACATTATTCTGGAGGGAACAGCTTACGGAGCCGCGGCGGATGGAAATGGCGATTTTTTCATCATTAATCTGCGACCGGGAGAATATACAGTAAAAGCTCAGATGATTGGTTATAAGCCAGTGATTGTTCGAGATGTACGGATTTCAGTTAATCGCACTGAATATTTTGAAATTAAGCTGGAATCCACGGTGATAGAGGGGGAAACGGTTGTCGTTACCGCACAGAAAATCTCGATTCGAAAAGATCAGACCAGCACCGTAAAAAATGTATCTGCCGACGAAATAGAGGAATTACCGATTGAGAGTATATCAGATGTAGTAGCTATGCAGGCTGGAGTCGTCAAAGGTCATTTCCGGGGTGGCAGACCAACCGAAGTCTCCTATATGATCGACGGTATCCAGGTAGATGAGGGTTTTGGGGGTGAGGGTCGCTCAGTAGACCTGGAGCCGGAAGCTATCCAGGATCTGGAAGTCATTACCGGTACCTTCAATGCCGAATATGGCAAAGCCATGAGCGGGATTGTTAATGCCGTTACCAAAGTGGGTAATAATGAATTACACGGTTCGCTCTCGGGTGCCTTAGCCAACTATTATACCCCCTATGACAATATTTTCATTGGACTCGATCCCTCCGAAATAAACAGGAATCAGGATTATAAGATTAATCTCAATGGTCCTCTTTTGAAGAACAAATTATTTTATTTAATGAACTACCGCTATCAGAACAATAAAAATCATCTGAATGGGTATCGTCTCTTTAATGTTAATGATTTCAGTTATTATGGCGAGGATAATCCCGAATTATGGTATACAGAGTATAATGGTGACAGTGCCTATGTGCCCATGAATCGAAGCGTTAATCAATCCTTCATGGGTAAGTTATCAGCAGAACTTTTTAAGAAATTGAGGATATCGTTCCTGACAACCTTAAATAACGACGAATGGCATAATTATAATCACGCCTATAAATATAATCCCGATGGTTTAGCTACACAGTGGCGAACGTCCAATATGTTTGCTATGAATTTAAATCATATGTTGACCAATTCGCTTTTCTACGAGTTGAAATTGTCTTATATAGATAACTATTATGGCAACTATTTGTATAAGAATCCTGAAGACTCCCGCTATATTCACGATGTCTACAGTCAAAGTGATGGTCCAGGATTTTATACCGGCGGGCAACAAAAGCACCACACCGAGAGAACCCAAATTGACCAGAATGTAAAATTCGATATTATCTGGCAAATGAATAAGCATCACAGTCTTAAAACCGGGATTCAAGCCACCCAGCATCTGATTGACAGTCAGGAACGGCAAATTCAAAATTTATATAAGGGATTGGATATTGAAGGTGAGTACTATTTTGAGGTAATTAATGATAAATATAAAGTAATCTTTCCAAATTATAAGGCGGTAACCTTAAGTGATACGACAATCTATACCGATTCGATTAATGTTACCTCGCTTGAATATTCAGTATATCTCCAGGATAAAATGGAATTTGATAATATGGTAATAAATCTGGGCTTGCGCTATGACTACTTTGATCCTAATAAAAGATACCCGACTCAGTGGCGTAATCCGGATAATCGCATTCAGTTTGATGATCAGGAGAAAATGTCGCGGTATGTCTATGCCAAGCCGAAAACCCAGCTCAGTCCCCGTCTGGGTCTGTCATACCAGTTGGGCAGTGCTGCCGTTTTACACTTCAGTTATGGCCATTTTTTCCAGATGCCGCCCGCCTTTGCAATTTACGTCGGAAATTCCTATCGAATCGCACCGACGGACTACTCGACAATACTTGGAAATCCCACAATCAATGCCCAAAAAACGGTTACTTATGAAGTTGGACTCTGGCAGGAACTGGTGCCTGGGATGGACCTCGAAGTAGCTCTTTTTTACAGAGATATTTATGATCTGCTAAGTGTCAAGGTCGTCAGTACTTACGACCAGATCGAATACGGTCTCTATACCAACAAGGACTACGGTAATGCCCGGGGACTGGAAATCAAATATAAATGGAAACTGCGTAGCTTCTCAACCGGTTTGAATTACACACTGCAATATACACGTGGTAATGCGGACAACCCGACCATGACCTATGATCGTGCCGGAGATAGCATTGATCCGATTGCCCAGATGATTCCGATGTCCTGGGATCAACGCCATACCTTAAACGCCACTGTCGGTTATAATAACGATACTTTCGGCGGTAACCTGACCGGATTTTTTGATTCCGGTACACCTTATTCCTGGACACCGGTTAGCAATACAATTCTTTTTCGAGTGAATTTACTCCCAAATAACTCCTGGATGCCGGCACAGTTCAATTTTGATTTCAATGGTTATTACAATCTGAAAATCTCCAAAAAGCTCAAAATGCAATTAACTTTAACCGTCTATAATCTATTTGACCGCCTGAATGAAGTTTGGGTCAACGGTCAGACGGGCAGAGCATATACGGCTATTATTCGAGATACCGATTTAGCCAGCCATAAAAGTGAATTTAACGAGTATCTTGACCGGGTTCAGGATCCCAGTGCCTATTCGGCGCCGCGATTAGTTAAAGTTGGTATTGGTCTAGACTTTTAAATATCCACTGGATGGATTCAATAAAATGATCATTTCAGGAGGTTAGAATTTAATGAAAAGCAGTTATGGAAAATTATCGTTGCTTATAATATTTTTGCTAATCAACATAGCCCTTTACGGGCAGGGTAGACTTTACGATGGTCCCGATGATCCAGCCGGTGATCCGACTGCAATCCGTGAAGGATATATGGATGGCAATAGGATTCTCTTATATTTCAGAAATACTTCTCAGTTATCCGATTGGCCCAAGGTAGAAGTATCCAAATGGCCAAACACCTATGAGGGTGCTAAAATGATAGATGGTATCGGATTGTTAATTGGAGCCCAGGTTTTTATCACCCAGGATACTATTCCGGTAACTGATCCCGACACGATAATTTCACTTGATGCGCAGCAAAAACTCGATACTTTGTATTTTCTACAAACACAGTATCGGGAAGAGATGGACACCGATCCCACTGGTCAATATGAATGGGGATTATACCCCGTGTTTGGCTATTTTAACGTCAATAGCGAATATCCCGCAATGAGTAACGATTCACTCTCCTGGCCGCCTCAGGGCTGGCCGGCTACCGGTGATCTTCTAAAATGGCAAGGGGAATGGGATGGCCGTTTCGGACGTGGTGTAATCTATGCTGATTTAGAAACTTATTTTGTAGCCAATGATGCTCAGGATCAGGAATATCTCGGTCCGGAAGATCGAGTAAAATATTATCCGAGACCAGGAATTAAAATTGGAGATAAACGACCTGAATATGTCACAATTCAGCAAGGTTTACCCTGGGGTGGACTCGGAATTCGTGTTATGCAGCGCGGTTTCCAGTGGAAAAATCCGCAAGCTCAGGATGCCCTGTTTTGGGAATATAATATTGCCAATATCTCGAATTACGACCTGCCAGAAGTGGCATTCGGCTATTGGGTTGATAATGCTATTGGAGATAATATCGCTGGTCAAGGCGAAGACGACGAACTCGGCTACTTTGATCGAAAAATTGATCTAGCTTATTCCTGGGATATTGACGGCGTCGGACAGGGCGGCTATCAAACCGGCACAATGGGTTTCGCTTATCTTGAGAGCCCTGGTCTGGCATTTGATGACATTGATAATGATGAAGATGGTATAATAAATGAAAGACGGGATAATGGTGCCGGTTCATATGTGGATGATCCTTATTATGGAATTGATAATCTGAATGATTTTCTGGAATTTTATTCTCTTACTGAAGAGGATCTTCACGGTCATTATCAAGGTGACGAAGATCAGGATTGGGAAGATGGTCTAGATCTTAATGGCAATGGCGTTTATGCTGTTAATATAGGCACTGACAATAATCCGGTCTGGGTCAACGAAACCGGGGAATATGCGGGCGATGATGTTGGTCTCGATGGTGTCGGACCGACGGAACTGAATTACTATGGTCCGGATGAGGGTGAATGTAATCATAAACCGGATTTTGTCGAAGGAGTTGGCTGTGAACCGAATTTTGCTTTTACTGATGTGAGCGAATCGGATATGGTCGGGTTGACCTCATTCCAGTTGTTTCCGATTCAGCCTCACCAACCGCCTTACAACAAATGGTTTCGCAATGACAAATCCATGTGGGAAGTCATTGGTTCTGATACTTTAATCGAGTATTTAGGCAATATTTCCAATCTTGTCGAGACTTTTGCCTCTGGTCCTTTTGCGCTATATCAAGGTTTGACTGAACGAATTTCAATGTCGGAGCTGCACTCTTTCGACCCGCTGGAGGGTTTAAGCTCGCCGGAACACCTGGCTCCGGCTTTGTTTGAATTAAAAAAGATTGTTCAGGTAATTTATGAGAAAGATTATCGCTTTGCCCAGCCGCCGAAAATGCCCACTATAACTGCTACCGCCGGTGATGGTAAGGTAACATTAACCTGGGATAATATTGCCGATACGAAAACCCGTGATCCCTTCATGGGCAATATTAATGACTTTGAAGGATATAAATTGTATCGGGCAACCGATAAAAAAATGTCCGATCCGGTGGTAATAACCGATGGCTATGGTACTCCCACTTACGGAAAACCAATCTTCCGCTGTGACTTAAAAGATAATATTACCGGATTCACCGATTTTGGTCTGGTGAATGGTGTTGGCTACTACTTAGGATCCGATGCTGGTATTCAACATTACTTTGAAGATACCAATGTTCAGAATGGTAGAACTTATTATTATGCCATCGTAGCCTACGATTATGGAGCACCAGATATTGGTCCGGGTATCGCTCCTTCTGAGAATAATGCAGTAATCAAACTGGATGAGGCAGAGGAAATCAAATTCACTGATAAAAATGTCGCCATTGTCGTTCCTCATCAGAAAGCAGCCGGTTATGTACCTGAGGATGTTGAATTAATTGAAAACACTAATAAAATTGGTTGTGGGACTGTTATTCCTAATATTCTGGCTAATAAAAGCTTGAAGCAGAATCATCTTTATCAAGTCACTTTTGGAATTGATACACTACAAATTGTTAAAGATTTTCCATACGGAATTCTGTATCGGAACAACAGTATCAAAGTTTTGGACGCAACTGATTCTCTGGATGTTTACGTTGAAAACTCAGAAAAATTTATTGGCACGAATCTGGTTTATGATGATACTTTAAAGAAATGGTTTATCAATTCTCAAAAAACAATTAAGACTGACGTTTTCGATGGGATCAGTTTGAGTATCAACGTTGGGGTAGATTCGGCGGTTTATGATTATGAAAATTCAGGTTGGATTACTGGCTCGGCACCGATACGGGTGACACCGACCAGTCGCGAATCAAAATTTTTCGCCTGGGATTATGATATAGTATTTACTGACGGGATCAGTTATACCGGTGCGGGCAGCGCTACCCGGATTTACGGCGTCGGTAATGAACGAATTATAAATCATTTATTAAATAGAGAGAATTTTAATTTCTACGTGGTAAATCGGACATTTCCTGACTCACTTGCAACCCTCGATCTAATCGTTCACGACTTAGATCAAAACGGACAATTCGATATTCTTACTGATAGGATTTATGCTGGTCCTTTAAAGACCAACGGAACCTGGGCGGGTGTGGTATTTGCCTTCGATTTTCTGAATGTTTTCGGGGACGCCAGTCAATTGCCCAAAGCCGGTGACGTTTATCATGTTACTTTTAGACGACCATTCTTTATTACCGACACAATTGCATTTAGAATTCTACCAGCTGGTGAACTGGATAAAGTTGAATTGAAACAGACAATGAAGAATATCAAAGTAGTGCCAAATCCCTATGTGGCAACCAATGCGATGGAGACTTCAGTAGCCAATTGGTATTTGAATCAACGTCGGCGAATATCGTTCATTCATTTGCCGGCTCAGTGTACAATTAAAATTTTTACCGTTAGTGGTGTTCTGGTTGATGTGATCAATGTAAACAATAACGCGGATGATGGCACGGCTCAATGGGATCTACTGAGTAAGGAAAACCTCGAGATTGCAGCCGGCGTGTATCTCTATCATGTGAAGTCAGAATTAACCAAGGATGAAAAAGTTGGAAAATTCGCAATTATCAAATAGTAAGGGAATTATTTATGAAGAACGAGCGAATAGAAGGTGCGCTGATGAAAAAAGTCAAGACTTTTAAAATATTCATTGTCGGATGGTTATTTTTAATTGTAATTAATCCAACAATCTTTGCCCAAAGACCGCATCGGGTTGGTACAACTGCAGCTAATTTTTTAGAGATTGGTATTGGCAGTGACGGCAATGCCATGGGCGAAGCCTTTGTCAGCATGGTGGGGCGATTATCCTCAATTTATTGGAATCCCGCCGGACTTGCTTTTCTGAATCAAAATGAAGTGGCTTTTATGTACCAGCCCTGGGTTATTGATATTAATTCAATTTACATAAGTGCTGCCTATGTTGTGCCGCTGATTGGTACTTTTGCTCTTGGGGTTGATCACCTTGGCTATGGAGATATGGAAGTGACAACGCTTGAAAATCAGGATGGTACTGGTGAAATTTTTACCGCTAATGATTATGCTTTTACCTTAAGCTACTCGCGCAAATTGGCTCAGTGGTTTGCCTTTGGAGCTTCAGGAAAATATATTCAGTCGCAAATCTGGCATACCAGTGCAAGTGCTATGGCTTTAGACCTGGGAGTGATTGTCAATACCGGCTTCTTCCCTGGTTCCGGTAAGTTTGAAGACGGGATGCGGATCGGAATGAGCATTTCCAATTACGGGACAAAGATGTGCTACAACGGTATGGATCTCCTCTTTCCAATTGATATTTTGCCGGATGAAGCAGGCAATTACAGCACCGTCAAAGGTCAATTTAGTCTACAGGAATGGGAATTGCCATTGATCTTTCGGATTGGAGTATCAATTCAACCAATCGTTTTGAGAAATCAAAAATTGACTTTGGCAGCCGATGCCCTACATCCCAATAATAATGCCGAATCGGTTAATTTAGGTGCCGAATATCAACTGACGTTTCCCGGGATTGGTACTTTTGCACTAAGGAGTGGCTATAAGGCTTTGTTTCTGGAAGATTCAGAGTTTGGAATGACTTTCGGCGGCGGTTTAAAACTAAACTTTTTACACAACTCTGTAATCAGTATGGACTATGCCTTTAAACCGATAGGAATCCTGGGAAATTCACATTCTTATACCATTGGAATTCAATTTTAAGCTATATTCTCCGAAGTCTCTGCAATTGCAGAATGAATTTGGTGTAAATGATTAATCAACAAAAAAAATCATGTAATATTATTGAATTTTGGGTATATCAATCACTGTTTATTTTATTATTGATACTATCGGGATTAATTGGCTGTAGTAAAAGAAAAACTACCATTCCGCTCGAGAGTATCCTGGTTCGCATTGGTGATCGGATCATTACAGTGGATGAATTTATCCGGCGGGCTGAGTACACTATTCGACCGAAGTACTGTAAAGGTGATAATTACATTCATCGCAAAATTATTATTAATTCACTGATTGCCGAAAAATTGATGGCGCTGGAGGCCAGCACCGAAAATGAACTATTCAACAATCCTGAATTCCAGAACTACATCAAAGGTCGTAAAGAGCAGGCAATGCGTCAATATTTTTACTATGATCGGGCTTATAATCAAATAAAACTAGACAGTGCTGAATTAAACCAGGCATTTCAACTGGCTGGTAGGACTTATCGAATGAAGTATGTACGATTGCCTGACGAAAAAACTGCTGAAAAATTTTATCATTTATATCAAAACGAGGGATTCAATTTTGAGAAACTGGCGGCTGAGATTCTTCAAGATTCAAATATCCCTGTTCGCGAAGTTGGTTATAATGATGATATTAATGAGGCGACATTCAATGAAATTTTTAGTAAACCACTAAGAAAGGATGAAGTCCTACATCCGGTTAAAAGTGATGATGGCAATTACTTATTGATGAAAGTCGCCGGCTGGACCGATGAAGTGGTAATTACCGAGAATGAAGTCAATAAACGCCGGGAAAACGTCAGCAAAAAAATTAAAACTATTCAGGCTAATCAAATGTATCGTCAGCAGGTTGCAGATATTATGCACGGTAAAACACTGAAATTTAACGAGCACTCTTTTTATCGGCTGGCGGAGCTGCTTGCACCATTTTATTTAAAAACAATGCAGGAAAAACAGGCAGCATTCAACCAGAAATTTTGGGGAAAAGGGCAGGAGGTTGAACTCGATACAGGTGCCACTCAGACTTATCAGGCTCTACGCGATGAGCAGCTGTTTACCCTCGCAGGACAAATTTGGACCGTCGCTGATTTTGAACAGGAAGTTCAATCTCACCCGCTGGTTTTTCGCAAAAGGCAGATTAGTCACAAGGAATTTCCCGAGCAGTTGAAATATGCCATCGCCGATTTGATCCGTGATAAGTACATTAATATAGAAGCGTACAAAGCCGGCTATGATAAATTACCCGCAGTACAAAATTACACTACTATGTGGCAGGATAACTTAATTGCCCTCTACTGGAGAAATCAATATCTTGCCGAACACAGGTTTCGGGGAAATTTTGGTAAAGAATATCTGAAAGCCATAAGGGAATATCTCAATCCTTATGTTGATAGTTTGCAGGCAAAATACTCCGATGAAATTGAAATTAACACCGATGCCTTCGAAAAGATAAAGTTGACCGATATTGATCTGTTTGCTCTGCAAAGCGGAGTACCTTATCCAATTGTCAGCCCCACCTTTCCAATTTTAACAACTGACAATAAATTGGATTACGGTCGCAAATTACAGATCAAATAGACTCAAGATGAATTTTATATATTATCCCAAATTTATCGCTATCCTGATTTTGATTAACGGACTTTTATTGAGCAAAGAATATAAGGGTGCCGAACTTCGGACAATATCCGAGTATCGCTATGGGCGATTCGAGGTAAATTATAAAGCTTCTCATGGATCAGGTCAGACCTCGACCTTTTTTACCTATCATGAACTTGGTGCTGATGGTATTCAGGAGTGGAATGAGCTGGATATTGAAATCCTTGGTCGCTATCATGATGACGTCCAGTTTAATGTGATAACTCCCGGTCAGGTCAATCATGTTCATCATCAATGGGTCGGGTTTGATCCGTCAGTGGATTTTCACACTTATGCAATTGAGTGGACTCCTGATTATGTTGCTTGGTTTGTGGATAACATTGAAGTTCACCGCCAGGTTGGCGAGCATATCACGACGCTCAATAAATCACAGAAGATTATGATGAATATCTGGCCGCCAGAATATACCGGTTGGGTGGGAAGTCTGGATAATCGCCAGCTGCCTTTTTTTGCTTATTATGACTGGGTGAGTTACGCTGCTTATACTCCCGATGCAGGCAATGTCGGGACTGATAACAATTTTAGCCTGCTATGGCGCGACGACTTCGATGATTGGAACCAGTCTCGCTGGCAAAAAGCCACTCATACCTGGGATGGCAATAACTGTGATTTTATTGCGGATAATTGTGTTTTTCAGGATGGTTTGGTGATTTTGTGTTTGACTGCCGAAAACCAGGTCGGACACGTTGATAAAAATGCTTCTTTCGTAGTATGGGCACGGTATGAATCTGGGATAGTCACAGTTATGTTTTCCGAAGAGATTACTCAGGCAAGCGCTGAAAATACCGCTAATTACAATATCAGTGGTGCTGTCATTAACACAGCAGTTTTGCATCCTGATCGGCGCTCGGCAAAATTGAATGCCAGTGGTATTGATGAAAAGCAAAATTACAAGTTAGTATCTATGGGAATTAAGGATTGTGCAGATCCTGCAAACACTCTTTTAGCGCAAGTGATTGACATTCAAATGCCACCGGTCTGGAATTATCCTTTGAAAATCAATGTTGGTGGCAGTGCAACTAATGGTTGGCTTGAAGATCAGGAATGGGCTAACGATCGAAATTACGGGCAAATTGGGGGTACAAAAGGACAGTCTCCGGGGCAGGCAATAGCCGGAACTGAGGATGATATTATTTATCAGACCGAGCAGTATGGATTGGTCAAATATCAAGTCCGACTTCCTTCAGGAAAATACAATGTCACGCTAATGATGTCTGAAAATTACTTTCAAGAAAGTGGAAAACGAATTTTTGATGTCAATCTCGAAGGAGATTATATTGCCCAAAATTTGGATTTATTCAATGAGGTTGGAAATCATACGGCTTATACAAATGAAGCCACGAATATTTCGATAAGCGATGGCATCCTAGACATCCATTTAGGTGCTAATCGGGATAACGCCCTATTGAATGGGCTGATCATCAATCAGGTCCAAAGTGATTTGGATTTTAATGATTCAATAATGAACAAATCATTCAAATTAGGTCAGAATTATCCTAATCCCTTCAATTCAAGTACAGCGATTGCTTATCAGTTAGCCGAGTCGGCAGTTGTTTCAATAACTATTTTTAATCTATTAGGCTCGCAGATAGCTTCCTTGATAAATCAAAAGCAAACTGAAGGTTACCATGTAGTTAAATGGGAAACCACGGTTCCGAGTGGAATTTATTTTTATCAAATCAATGCAAGATCGGATCAGACTGTTTATTATGATATGAAGAAAATGGTTTTAATGAAATAAACACTAAAGAAGAGGATCAGATGAAGTCATTTACTCGAATTGTTTTTGTAGCTGGATTTTTATCAACCCTACTCATGGGACAATGGACAATTGATCCCCAAATTGAAGCCAAGATTGATGAATTGTTAGCAAAAATGACCTTTGCGGAGAAAGTTGGGCAGATGACTCAGCTTAGCGGGATTAATGAGAGATATGAAGAGATGATCCGTAAAGGTGAGATTGGATCGCTGCTTAATGTAGTCGGAGCCAAGGAAACCAACCGGATTCAAAAGATTGCCGTAACCGAATCGCGTTTGGGAATTCCGCTAATTTTCGGACTTGATGTAATTCACGGTTATCGAACGATTTTCCCGATACCATTGGCCTCATCTGCAAGCTGGGATACTGCTTTGATCCGCAAGACATCTGTGATTGCGGCGAAAGAGGCAGGATCAGAGGGAATTCGTTGGAGTTTTGCGCCGATGGTGGATATTGCTCGTGACCCGCGCTGGGGACGAATTGCCGAAGGTGCCGGTGAAGATCCTTTCTTAGGTTCGGCAATTTCAAGGGCTCAGGTACTTGGTTTCCAAGGCAAAAATCTATCTGATCCCTTAACCCTGATGGCTTGCGCAAAACATTACGTAGCCTATGGTGCGGCTGAAGGAGGTCGGGATTATAATACGGCTGATATGTCAGAACGCACCTTACGCGAAATCTATTTGCCACCTTTCGAAGCAGCCGTTAGAGCAGGAGCCGGTTCGGTGATGAGTGCCTTTAATGAAATCAGCGGTATCCCGGCATCGGCTAATAAATTCACTCTCCGCGATATTCTAAAAGGGGAATGGAACTTCAACGGATTAGTAGTCAGTGATTGGAACTCGATTGCCGAAGTAATCCAGCATGGGATCGCTGCAGATAAATTGGATGCAGCCGTAAAAAGCCTTATCGCCGGTGTTGATATGGATATGCAAGGTAGCTGCTATATTCCGGCACTTGAACCCCTTGTTACAAATGGCACACTCTCAATTGATTTAATCAATGATGCCGCGCGTCGGATTTTGCGCCTGAAATTTATGCTGGGTTTGTTTGAGCATCCATACGTTGATGAAGAATTGCATAAAGAAATTATCTTGAATTCCGAACATATTCAAACTGCTCTGGAACTGGCGCGAGAGTCTATCGTTCTTTTAAAAAATGAAAAAAATATCCTTCCTTTAGATCGGAAAAAAATCAAGAGAATTGCATTAATCGGTCCCCTTGCCGACGATCAGCAGTCACTCCTCGGTTGCTGGCAATGTATGGGCAGAAAAGAGGACGTCGTTTCTATTCACGACGGATTGAAAAATCGTCTAGGCGGTGATGTAGTTATTGATTATGCTAAAGGTTGTGAAATTAATAGTGATAATAAGGGAGGTTTCAAAAAAGCACTGCAAGCAGCTCGTCAGGCTGATGTTGTTATTATGGCTGTGGGTGAACATGCGTATATGAGTGGTGAAGGTCATTCACGTTCTAATCTGGATTTGCCTGGTGTTCAGCCGGAGCTTGTAACCGCCGTGGCTGAAAGCGGAAAACCGGTAATATTGGTTCTAATTAATGGACGACCATTGACCCTGGCAGATGTTGAACCGCAGGTTGCCGCTATCGTTGAAAGCTGGCAGCTCGGAATTCAGCACGGTAATGCGGTTGCTGATGTCTTGCTTGGCAATTACAATCCTTCAGGAAAATTGACCGCCTCTTTTCCATATACGGTAGGACAGGTGCCGGTTTATTATAATCATAAAAACACCGGTCGTCCGGTCGGTAGTGTTGAAACTCTCAATTCCAAATACATTGA
>Ga0315554_1000292_pt1 | contig 29131 bp, 25 predicted proteins | sample SalMarSW160370MG_FD_202114 | JGI IMG/M metagenome (GOLD analysis project Ga0315554, IMG submission 202114) | Salt marsh sediment microbial communities from the Plum Island Ecosystem LTER, Massachusetts, United States - Salt Marsh Sediment SW1603-70 ...
CACGGCCGTCTTTCAGCTCAATGAAAAGAGCGGCGGCTTCGACGGTGTTGATGCAGCGGCAGCGGTCAATGAGATTTTCCGTCTCTGCGTATGACGCGCCTGTTTCTTCGAAGTCTTTGAGGGTCAACTGCTGTACGGCGTAGCGGCCGTCGAAGTGCAGTTCGAGGCTGTCGAACATCCGGGTCATAAGCTGGAAACGCTGCGGGGTGAAGTTCTGGTACAGCCTGCGATAAATGTCGGTGGCGTTTATGCCGTGCTCCATCAGTTTGCCGCAGGTGGTAAGGGTGCGCGGGTCGGTGTTGGAGAACTGGAACCAACCGGTATCGGTCGAAATCGCGACGAAAAGCGCAGCGGCGATTCTTTGGGTTATAGTCCAGCCGGCGAACTTGAACAGGTCGTAAACTATAAGGCCTGTTGCTGAAGCTGAAGTATCCATGATTTCGACATCGCCGAGGCCGTCGTTGGTTACATGGTGGTCAATGACCAGTACCCTGACGCCGTTTCTGTGGTTTTTGAGGTAATCACAGAATTTCGGGAGCTGATTGTCGCTGTTTACATCGACCAGAACTATCAGGTCTGTGCCGGCGAGCTGGTCGGGCTTGATATCCTGGCCGTAAACGAGCGGTTTTTCTTCGAAGAGGAATTCATACCACTGGGGAAGCTCTGAAAGCAGCATCGCCTTTGTTTTTTTGCCCAGTGATTCGAGGGCTTCGGCCATTGCCACGACACAGCCGCAGGCGTCGCCGTCGGGGCGGGTGTGGGTTGTGATTAGAACGTTTTGCGAGCGGTTAATCAGCTCTATCGCGTGTTGAAAATCGTCATGTTGTTTCATCAGTCTTCCTGTGATTGGTTATCCTCGTCAATATCACGGCCGGCGGCCCGCTTAGTCGCAATCGAGAGCTTGTTTGATTTGTTTAACATTGTGTTTTTGAAATGATTTTAATACGTCCTGTAACCGGTTTAGCATGTTTACGTTCCCGCAGATTAGGATTGGCCGATAGAGCTAAATCAGTAAAAGCGCAAAGCATCTCCATCCGCTCTGAAAGCGGAAGAGAACGGAACCATCGAGCCTTGGCCTCGATGGATTCCTTGTCGCGGTTATGTGAAACGGCACGATTCACGAGCTTATAATATCACACAATATTGTTATTAACAAGCCCTATTAAACTCAGCTTTTGAGGATGTCTTTTGCGATTTTGCAGTCCTTTGCGATTTGTGCGGCGAGTTCGTCGGCAGATGAGAATTTGTGCTGGCGGCGGATGTGCCGGACGAAGTCCATGGCCATGTACTTTAATTGAGGGCCGAGTTCAAGGTCACTTAGCAGATGTGCTTCGATGAGCAGAGGGTGCTGGTCGCCGAAGGTCCTGGCCTGGCCTATGCTGAATACAGCGGGCAGGAGTTGGCCTTCGGTGCAGGCCTGGTCATAATCGTCGGCGATGGTGACGTAGCCTGCGTAAACGCCTTCGGCGGGGATGAGCTGGTCAGGAGTTTGCATATTGAGTGTCGGATAGCCGATTTGACGGCCTCTGCCTCGGCCGGGGGTTATTTTGCCGATAAGCTTATATGCTCTGCCTAAGGCGACTGCTACATCGGCAACATCGCCGGAGGTGAGCATATAGCGAATCATTGTACTGCTGACGCGTACGGTCTGGCTAAGTTCGATTTCTTTGGCTGGTACAACGACGACGTCAAAGCCGTTTGCAGGGCCGAGTCGCTGGAGCAGCTGGATATTGCCGCTGCGACCTGAGCCGAAATAAAAATCCTCGCCTTCGACTATAGCAGCAGGGGCGATAGGTTCAACGACGAATTTTTCGATAAAATCGGAGGCCGACAGGGCCAGGATTTTCGGCTGGGTTTTTATAATCAGCCAGCAGTCGACACCGCACTGTGCCAGGAGCCGCTGTTTTAGGGGGGCTGGCGTAAGTACATCGGGAGACTTTTCCGGATGCAGTACGGCAGCGGGATGAGGGTCGAAGGTCATTACCAGCAGCTCGGTTTTGTGTTTAGCGGCGAGCTGCTTTGCGGTCGAGAGGATTTCCTGATGGCCGATGTGCAGGCCGTCGAAGTTGCCGATTGTGACGACACAGCCCTTCTCGAGCTCGCCAAGCTCCGAAATCGATTGCAGCACCTTCATTGCGTTAGTCCCCTGATAAGATTAAAGACCGTCGGGCGCTGCTTACTTTATCGGTTGAGACGGCTGGTTTCAATTGTTTTTGCCGGGGGCGGGAATTTTGGTTGACCGGGGAGTGTAAATGGCGTAAATTACCGGTTTTGCGTTTCGCAGACAACTGGAAGCTAAAGGAATGATATATGCCTAAGCAGAAGAGCCATAAGGGTTTAAGAAAAAGAGTGAAGATAACGGCATCGGGCAAAGTTAAGCATAAGCGTGCCGGCGGCGGACACCTGATGAGCAGTAAGAACGCCAAGAGACGGCGGAGAATATCCACGGCGACAACATTGAAAGATGTGGAGATTAAGAAAATTAAGGCTTTAATCGGCAAATAGACAGCTATTTGTAAATAGTGAGTAGAATTTGTGGGTCTGCTTCTCGGCTCGATATCAGCTGCCGCCAGCGACCCTATAAAATTAAGATGAAAGGAAAGCTGATATGCCAAGAGTAAGAAAAGGCGCAGCACGGCGCCAGGCAAAGAAGCGTCTGTTCAAGGCGGTCAAGGGACATCGAGGGTCGGCGGGTCGCACGTATCGTTTAGCCAAGGAAGGACTTGTTCGCGCACAGGTCAATGCGCGTGTCAGCAGAAAAAGGCGCAAGAGAGATTTCCGCGGGCTGTGGATTACCCGGCTAAGCGCGGCCTGTCGAGCAAGAGGGATACGCTACAGCCAACTCATCAACGGTCTGAAAAAAGCCAACGTTACACTGAATCGCAAGATGCTCAGCGAGATTGCAATAGCCGATGCTGCGGGCTTTGACGCCGTCGTCGAGCAGGCCAAGGCCGCGATTGGATAACTGAAACTGGTTAATTGGTTAACTGGTTAATTTGTTAATTGATGTCGGCTGTTGTCCAGAGAATAGCGGGATTATCATAAATGCTGGAGCAGTTTGAGAAAATCGGGAAAGAGGCGATTTCTGACCTCAAGCAGGTTCGTGATTTGAAGGGCCTTGAAGAGTTCCGCATCAAGTACCTGGGCAGAAAAGGACTTGTCACGCAGATGCTTAGTGAAATCGGCAAGGCGCCCAAAGAAGAACGGGCGTCGGCGGGGCATCTGGCCAACAAGGTCAAGAAGGAAGTCGCAGCGGCCTTCGAGCAAATCAAAAGCAAACTATCGACAGCCGAAAAGGAAAACCCCAAAGAGCTGATAGATGTCACCTTGCCGGGGGTTCGGCCTGACATCGGCAAGATGCACGTTATTACCCAGACGATTAGTGAACTGCTGGAGATATTCGGCAGGATGGGGTTCGGTGTTGCTTATGGGCCGGAGGTCGAAGATGAATGGCACAACTTTATCGCGTTGAATATACCGCCTGAACATCCGGCGAGGGACCCGTTAGATAATTTTTATATCGACGATAACACATTACTTCGGACGCAGACCTCGACGATTCAGATTCGGGTAATGGAAAAGCAGAAACCTCCGATTCGGGTCGTGGCGCCGGGCAGGGTGTATCGGCCTGATACTGTCGATGCGACGCATATGTATATGTTTTACCAGCTCGAAGCTCTGGTTGTCGATGAGGGTGTGAGCATGGTTGATATGAAGACTACAATCAATCAGTTCATCCACACGTTCTTCGGGCCTGAGATTAAGTGGCGGTTGCGGCCGAGCTTTTTCCCGTTTACCGAACCGAGCGCAGAAGTCGACCTGTTGTGGGAGACCAAGGACGGCGGCAGCGAATGGATGGAGGTCGGCGGATGCGGTATGGTCGACCCGAACGTGTTCGACGCGGTTGGTATCGACAGCGAAAAATATACGGGCTGGGCGTTCGGGTTCGGTATCGAGAGGCTCGCGATGCGCAAGTATAAAATCAACGATATTCGCTTGTTGTTTGAGAACGACCTAAGGTTCCTCAAACAGTTCTGATACTCGAAATTTAACTGGCAGGGGGCATAAGTTGATTAGTAAAGGTATTATATTAGCGGGTGGCAGCGGGACACGGCTTTATCCGGTCACCAAGGCGCTGAGTAAGCAGCTCATACCGGTTTATGACAAGCCGATGGTTTATTACCCGCTGACGACGCTTATGTTAGCTAAAATCAGGGAGATTCTGGTAATCAGCACGCCTGATGATTTGCCCCTCTACGAAAAGTTGCTTGGTGACGGCAGTCAGTGGGGGCTGTCGATTGATTATGCAGAGCAGCCTCGGCCTGAGGGATTGGCGCAGGCGTTTATCATCGGCAAAGGTTTTATTGACGGCGGGCCGGTGTGTTTGATACTCGGCGATAATGTGTTTTACGGGCATGGTCTGACGGAATCGCTCGGCCGAGCGGTGAGCCAGGGAACGGGAGCGACGATTTTCGGATACCAGGTCAGGGACCCGCAACGATACGGTGTGATTGAATTCGACGATGAAGGTAAAGTGTTGAGCATCGAAGAGAAGCCTCAAAAGCCGAAATCGAATTACGCGGCGGTGGGGATTTATTTTTATGACAAGCGAATAACTCAAATCGCGGAAGGCATAAAGCCTTCGTTGCGAAATGAGCTTGAGATTACAGATGTAAACAGGGCTTATCTGGCGGATAAAAGCCTGCGGGTTGAACTTCTGGGAAGAGGTATAGCGTGGCTTGATACGGGGACGCCGGAATCGATGCTTCACGCTTCGAATTTTGTGGAGACGATACAACAGCGGCAGGGACTGATGATAGCCTGCCCGGAGGAGATTGCATACCGGCAGGGATGGATTGACGGCGAGCAGGTGCTCAGGCTGGCTGAGCCTCTCGAGAAGAACGGTTATGGTCAGTACCTGGTTGAGATGGTCAAGGGGCGCGGTTGATGAAGGTTATCGAAACCCAATTGTCCGGCGTGATAGTGATTGAGCCGGACGTTTTCGGCGATAGCAGGGGTTGGTTTATAGAGACGTGGTCGCAGTCGAGATATGCCGAGGCGGGGACGGGCAAAACATATGTGCAGGATAACGTTTCTTTTTCCGGCAGGGGGATTTTGCGCGGCCTGCATTTTCAAAATCCAAAGGCACAGGATAAGCTGGTGCAGGTGCTTTCCGGCGAGGTTTTTGACGCGGCTGTGGATATTCGCGTCGGCTCGCCAACATTTGGGCGGTGGGTCGGCCAACGGCTATCGGCTGAGAACCATAAGCAGATGTATATCCCGGCGGGGTTTGCACACGGATTCTGCGTGCTCAGCGAGACTGCGATTTTTTCGTATAAGTGCACGGATTATTACAGTCCTTCGACTGGGATGGGTATCATCTGGAATGACCCCGATATTGGTATTGACTGGCCGATAGATGAGCCGATACTTTCACAGAAGGATTCGGCCCTGCCGCGGCTTAAAGATATTCCCGCAGAAAAGTTGCCGCAGTACGAGGCTGCCGAATGACCAAAGAGCGAAGTGCGATAGCGATACTTGGCGGCAGGGGTATGCTCGGTACGGATTTGGCGGCGGCCTGTCGGCAAAAGGGCATTGCCTATGAAGTCTTCGACCTTCCCGACTTCGATATCACCGATTCATCGCAGCTTGCAGGAGTGGTCGATGGTTACAATGCGATAGTCAATTGCGCGGCATACACGGATGTGGACGGGGCAGAGACGCATCGCGAACTTGCATATAAAGTCAATGCAGAAGCGGTAGGACGGCTCGGGAAATTAGCTGCGGAGAAAAGTAAATATGTTTTGCATATAAGCACGGATTTTGTCTTCGACGGCGAACTGGACAGGCCATACGTTGAAACCGACGAGCCTAATCCTATAAGCGAATACGGCAGAAGCAAGCTTGCCGGAGAGCAGGGTCTTGTTGAAAGCGGCTGTCGGAACTGTATAATGCGGGTCGAGTGGACGTACGGCGCGGCAGGTAATAACTTCGTAAAGAAGCTGTTGCAGCGGGCCGGGGATATGGGCGAACTGAAAGTCGTTGACGACCAGGTCGGCTCACCGACGGCAACGACGCGGGTCGCAGCGGTGATATGTGAATTGTTGAAAAATAAACCTCAAGGGTTGTTTCATTTTGCCGCGGCGGGATATGTGAGCAGATTCGAGATGGCGAAGTTTATAATTGATAAGCTCGGTCTGGATGTCGACCTTGTTGCCTATAAGAGCAGTGATTTTGTAACTGCGGCGGCAAGGCCTTTGAACAGCAGGTTCTGCTGCGACAGAATAGCGGCGATACTGGATAAACCGATACGCCCGTGGCAGGGGCCGCTCGGAGAATATCTGGGAGTTATATGAAAAGTGTATTGGTTACAGGCGGAGCAGGATTTATCGGCAGCAACTTCGTAAGGATGGTGCTGGCTGAACACGGGGATTACCTTGTGGTCAATCTCGATAAACTCACGTACGCCGGGAACCTTGAGAACCTGGCGGAGTACATGAAGCATCCTAATCATAAGTTCATAAAGGGTGACATCTGCGACGGCGAACTTTTAGGGCGGCTTATCGATGAGTACAGGATTGAAGCGATAATAAACTTCGCGGCGGAAAGTCACGTTGACCGGTCAATAGAAGAGCCGAAGGTCTTTATAGAAACGAACGTCACCGGGACACTGACCCTTCTGGAGGCGGCCAGGGACAAGGGCGTGAAGCGGTTTGTTCAGGTATCGACCGATGAAGTTTACGGGGCTTTGTCGCTGGACAGTGACAGCAAGTTTACCGAACAGACGCCGCTTAATCCCAATTCACCCTACTCGGCGAGCAAGGCGGCAGCCGACCATCTTGCAAAGGCATTCGGACATACATGGGGGCTCGATTGCATTATCACGAGATGCTCGAATAATTACGGCGAATATCAGTTTCCGGAAAAGATGATTCCGCTGATGATAAACAACGCCCTTAATGATAAGGAGCTTCCGATTTACGGCGACGGTCTTTACGTGCGCGACTGGCTGTATGTGTATGACCATTGCACGGCGGTATGGAAGATTCTAACAGAGGGCAAGAGCGGTGAGGTTTATAACATCGGCGGCTGTAATGAGAAGACGAACATGGAAGTAGTGCGAATCATACTCGAGCGGCTTGGCAAGAGCGAGTCGCTTATAAAACATGTCAAAGACCGGCCCGGCCATGACCGGCGATATGCAATCGATGCGTCGAAGATAATGAATGAGCTCGGATGGAAGCCTTCTGTTGTCTTCGAAGAGGGGATCGTAAAGACGATTGACTGGTACCTTGGGCACAAGGACTGGCTGAGCAACGTGGTGTCGGGGGATTACCAGAAGTATTACGAGCGGATGTACGGAGACAGATAGCCGCACAGGACACGGACAAATGACGGAACCGGCCAGGGGCAAGACCACAATAGGCATAGTGCAGTATAAGACGCTCGATTTTACGCGGCTTTGCCTTCGCAGCATTCGCAAATTCACTTCTTATCCTTATGAAGTTATAGTGGTCGATAACGACTCGGCCGATGAATCGCTCGATTACCTGCGAAGTCTCAAATGGATTCGATTGCTGGAGCGAAAGAGCGAACCCGGCGAGCCCGGCGGCGGATATGCACATGCGGCGGCGCTTGATTTGGCCCTTGCCGACTGTAATACCGAGTTCTTCGTCTCGCTGCATTCTGATGTTTTTGTCAAACGCAGCGGATGGATGGGTGATTTAATCAGGTATTTTAATAACGATGAAAAAATCGCATGTGTGGGAACGGGCAAGATTGAATTACAGCCTGCGTGGCAGATATGGGTCAAGGAAAACCTTGATTTCAACGCGATGAAGAGGAAGTTGCTGCGTGAGCCGGACCCGCTGCAGAGGTTCAGATATTTTAACCGGACTATATACAGCATTTATCGCACCGATGTTTTGCGGCGAGAAGGCCTGACCTTTTTGATGGGTAAGAAAGAAGGGATGACAGCGGGAAGAAAGCTGTACTTTGACCTGATGGATAAGGGCTATAAAACGGTTGAGCTGCCGCAGCAGATGGTGAAGGAATATGTGGTTCATCTGGCACATGCCACACAGGCCGTGAACCCGCAGGAATTTTCGCTGCGAAAAAGAACATTATTCAAATACAAACGGCAGCTTGAAAAAGTTATGGCTTTGGAATTATTTGCGGGTATTATGGCGGACAACTCGCTTGATGAATGAAAATGAAGGACTATTGAATGGGTTCAGGACGGTTTATTAAGAAAAAACGCATTTTGTTTACCAGGATATTTGTCGCAGCAGTCAGCGTTCTTCTTCTGTTTTCGTCCAGTCGCTGGGAGAAGAACGAGATGTACAGCACCACTTTATTTGCCGTCGGTGCGGTGATGGTGGGTTTGGCGACGGTAGGTCGGTTGTGGTGCAATCTGTATATATGCGGATATAAAAGCGGTACGCTGATAACGTCCGGTCCGTATTCGATGTGCAGAAATCCCCTGTATTTCTTCAGTCTGGTAGGCGCGATAGGTCTGGGGCTGACGACTGAAACCTTAAGTATTCCCTTGCTGTTTCTGGTTGTTTTTTCCATATACTATCCATTCGTTATTCGGGCCGAGGAAAAACGCCTGAGTCAGATTCACGGCGCTGAGTTTCAGCGGTACTGCAAAGAAGTTCCAAGTTTCTTACCTTCCCTGAGGCGATTTTATGAACCGGATGAGTATGTAGTTAAAGCCAAAATCTTCCGCAGAAGCCTCCTTGATGCAATGTTTTTTGTGTGGCTTATCGGGGTATTGGAAATCATAGAGGCATTGCATGAAGCTCACATTTTGCCTGTTTTTGTCTATTTCTACTGATTCCATAAGGTTTCTTTTTAGATGAGACTGGTCATTATCAGTAATAATCCGTCCCGGCCGAGCTTTCGGCAGCGGGTGGGGATTTTTCTCGATACATTGCGGACCGGCGGCATCGAAGCTGAGGTGCATAAGCTGCCGAAGGGTTACATTAAGAGGTGGGGCCTGTTTAGAAGGGCGGCTGAGTTCGACGCGGTGCTCCTGCATAAAAAATGCCTCAATTTTTTCGATGCACATTGTCTGCGAAAACATGCGAGGAAGATAATTTATGACTTTGACGATGCTGTGATGTATAAGGCCGGCCGGCCCGAAAGAGAGCATACCTCACATATGCGATTATTCAGGAGAACGGCAAGACTGGCTGATTGTATAATTGCCGGCAACGAGTATCTTGCAGAGTACGGTCGCAGATTCAATTCGAATGTGCAGATTATCCCGACCGGACTTGTAGTCGATGACTATAAGACCAATGCGGCCAGGCCTAATGACGGCAAAGTACGGCTGGTATGGATTGGAAGCTCGGCAACGCTCCAGTATCTTGAGCAGTTAAGGCCTGTGCTGGATAGGGTCGGGAGACGGTTCGACAATGTGATTTTGAGAATTATATGCGATTCGTTTATAAAGTTGGAAAATATAGCGACAGAAGAGTGCCGGTGGTCTTTGGAAACGCAGGCGGCGGATTTGGCTACAGGTGACATCGGTCTGGCTCCGCTGCCGGACAATCGTTTTACCAGAGGCAAGTGTGCTTATAAAATTCTGCAGTATATGGCTGCGGGGCTGCCGACAGTAGCGTCCCCTGTCGGGGCCAACCGGCAATACATCGAAGACAGCGGGGCCGGCCTGCTCGCTGAGAATGAGAATCAGTGGTTCGAAAAGATTACCGAGCTGGTTGAAGATGCACAGCTAAGAGAGCGAACGGCAAAAGCGGCGGATGGATTTGTAAGAGGGTTTGACCGTGCTGTGCTGGGGGAAAAACTTTTAAGAATCATCACCGATTGTGCCGGCAGGGACGTTATGAAAACATCCGCTCGAGGCGGGTGATGTCTTTGCGGCATCTTTGCCTGAATATCGGCCCGGGCAAATGTACTTTCATCGCATCGAGGTCGGTGACATAAATCTTTTCACCTGCCAGAACGAAATTTGTTCTTTTGAAGTCACCGTGTGTTATGCGCTTATTGTGCATCGCGGTCATAAGCTCGTGGATTTGCCGGTGGTAATTTTGTTTTTGCTGTTCGGACAGGTCTGAGCCGGTGAAAATCTCGTCAAGGTTCGGGCCTTTGGCATAGTCGGTTAATATATAGGATTGCCAGAGCAGGGGCCCGAAGTGTTTTTCAATGTAGGCCAGCGGTTTCGGCGTGCCGACGCCCAGCATGGTCAGGCGGTGGCCGTGCAGCCATGAGCGTTTGGCGCGGCTTGTCCTGAAACTTTGTCTGATGGAATGCCACAGGCCTTTGTGGTTGTAGCGTTTTATGACAACGTCCTTGCCGTTAACCTCGACACAGGAAAGAAAAGACGTGTTGCGGCGTTTGAGGACCCGGCCGGTTTCCATAAGGGCGTCGATTCCCGACAGAAAGTCCGGCACATCGAGATTTTCGCACAGGGTTCTGTCGAAGACCGCGACAAGGTTGCTTTCTTTCATGCGTATTTGACGTCCGCTTGTGCGGAGGGTTTTTTTGAGCTGCCTTTTTATTTCCTTTTTAAGGTGTTTTTGAATGTGGTCTTCTATCGCTTTCCTGTCGTCCGGTGTAATCTTCCAGCCGCGAAGCCCGGCATACCTTTCCAGCAGCCGGGGTAATTCGGACTGTGTTTCTTTGGGGGCGTACCAGCTCAATATCGCCAGTTGCCGCAAACTTTGTGTTTTGCCGACGGGGTGTTGTTGGAACTTCATCGTGGCTGTATCGAGACAGAACACTTTGTCGCCGCTTATGAGAAAATTGCCGAGATGCAGGTCTCTCTGAAGAATACCGGCCTGGTTTAATCGAGCTAACTCATCGAACAAAGGCGCCAACACCTGAAATTTTTTCTGTGGAGATTCGGCGTTGTGATAAAGTTCCAGCGCGGTAGCTGAGTTTGCTATGTATTCAGTAACGATTACCCATTGGCCGTGTCCGGTTCGGCCATAAAAAAGTAACTGCGGGCTATTGAGGCCGGCTTTCGCCAGGCGGTTTATTTTCGACCACTCGTTAAGCAGTCGTGATTTGGCATTAAATCTCTTTTCGTAGATTTTGACTATTGTCTTTTTGCCGTCGAATCGGGCGGTATAAACGCGACGTTTGCCCGGAATATGACGCAGCAGTTCCGTGCATGTCAGGACACGGTTGCCTTGCTGCGGAAAGATACTTTCAATATGGAGTTCAAAGGGCACTATAGCCATTTGCTGTGCGCCGCCAAAGTAAATCAGTGTCCCACAATGACAATTCCGAGCTTCTCGGCCAGTTCTATGGTTTCGTTTTTGTCGATGATTACGGTTTTATCAGCTTCTACGACAAGGCACTGGGCCTTGTTGGCGGCCAGGGCCTCAATGGTATCCGGACCGACGCAGGGCACGTCGAAGCGCATATCCTGGTTCGGCTTTGCGGCTTTGACGAGCGTCCAGCCGCCGGCCGGGCAAAGCTGCCCGGCGCGCTCAATCATTTTGGCTGTTCCTTCAATCGCCTCGACGGCGATAATTTCTCTTTCCTTTACGGCAACGGCCTGGCCGATGTCGAGCCGGCCGAGCTGCCTGGCTATGGGCCAGCCAAAATCGATGTCGTTTTTGATTGACGCGGACGGCTGATTTTTCGTCAACACGCCCTTAGCAGCAATATGTTCGTCGCAGTACATAATCGAGTTCTCCAGAATAATCTTCCCGCTGGCTAATTCGTCCGCCAGAGCGCAGAGGAGGGTATCGTTTCGCTTGTCCTTTTTGCGAAGCCGCCAGTACCATATTCGAAATGCCCGCCAGTCAGGCAGATATCTCAGGATTCTGAATGGCGTATAGATTCTGGTCTTTCGGACTCTGCCGACCATTATGGTCCGGCTGACGTCGTGCTTTCGCAATTTGCGTATCCATGCACCCGGCCTTGCCAGCGGAACCTTATAAAAGATGTCGACCAGCTCGGCCAGGTCTTCGGATGCGCTGTCTGCAAGACCGACGCAAACGACTTTCAGTCCCGCCTTTTTTGCGCCCTGCGCGACAAGAAAGGGCACCCTTCCCTGTCCAGCTATCAAGCCCAGTGTTTTGGAATCGGTCATGCCTGTCCGTGCTCGCCGGCCTCGCTCAACTGCCGCACTTTTTCCCTGAGCTCTTTTATAGCCTGTCGCATATCCGGCAGATATTGAATCATGCTGTATGCTCGTTTGCCGACGTTGGCGTCGATGGCCGGTGCGCCGAGGATTATCTTGTTATCGCCAACGCTGTTAATAACGCCGGCCTGTGCGGCTATCATAACGTTGTTTCCGATATTAACGTGGCCTACTATGCCGACCTGTCCGCCTACCACGCAATGATGCCCGAGATTGGTGGAGCCGGCGATACCGACCTGCGCCACCAGCAGGCAATGCGGCCCGATTTTACTGCCATGACCTATAGTCACAAGGTCGCCGATTTTGGAATCCTGGCTGATGATGGTGTCACCCAGTGTGCCGCGTTCGATGCCGCAGCATGCACCGATTTCGACATCATCTTCTATGATAACATTACCGACCTGGGGAATCTTGTGGTGTACGCCCTTGTGGCTGGCGTATCCGAAACCGTCTTCGCCGATAACGGAATTTGCGTTGATTATGACGCGCTTGCCGAGTTTGCATCCGTCGTAGATTACAACGTTTGAGTACAGGATGCAGTCATTTCCGATTTCGACGTCACGACCGACATAACAGCCGGGATAGATTATGACGCCGTTACCAATCTTGGCGTCGTCGTCTATGGTGACAAACGGATGAATGTGACAGTCGACGCCGACCTTTGCGGTGTCTGAGATTTCGGCCTTGGCGCTGATACCGACTTTCTTATGCTTGCGGTGTCCGTGCAGCATTACCATTATCTGCATGAATGCGTAGTAGGGGTCGTCGCATATAAGCAGTGGGACGCCGGCGGTGGTGGTAATGTCCTTGCTGACGATTACCGCCGAAGCCTTTGTGGCAGCGAGCTCCTTCTCGTACTTATTATTGGCCAGAAAGCTGATGTCACCTTCACCGGCACGACTGAGAGTGCTTGCCGATTTTATGACCGTATTTGCGTTGCCCCGAATCTGCCCATCCACATATCCCGCCAGTTCAGCAAGTGTTTTTTCCGCCATTGCCATGCACCTTAAAACTTTGGTCTATAACCATTTTACAGGGTATCCTCTCCAATTTTAAACAAACCATTATATCAGAACAGTCAAGGTGGTCAACTACCCAGACCGGCCTACTAATCGGCCCATCGTTCTATCCAGGCGCCGCCTGCCACGCGCCAGACGTTGTCCTGCCCGACGTAAAATACCGCCAGTTGGCCCGGCGTGATGGCGGAAACAGCCTGGTCGAACTCGATATCGATTTGCCCGCCCCGGATGTGTACGGTTCCATCTGAGCCCTTGTCGTTGTAGCGGATTTTGACCTTTGCCGGCAGCGGGCCGTCAGGCGGGTCCGTCAACCAGTTGACGCCGGTTGCGATGAGCTTTTTGTGCATGACTTCTTCTTTTGGGCCCAGGGTAACCGTGTTGGCCCCGGCGTCGATACGAATGACGTAATACGGCTTGCCCATTGCGACGCGAAGTCCCCGGCGCTGGCCGATGGTGTAGCGGTGGATACCGTGATGAGTTCCCAGAACCCGGCCTGATGTGTCTGTGATGTCACCGTCTTTGATGAGCTCCGGCGCGAGCTTTTCAATTACTGCGATATAATCATCATCAGGGATAAAACATATCTCCTGCGACTCTTCGTGCTCGGCCGTGTCGAGTCCGAACCGGCGTGACAGTTGACGTGTCTGCTGCTTGGTGTAGTCGCCCATCGGAAGTATCAAATGCGGCAGAATTTTTCTGTCGAGCATCGCCAGCGCATAAGACTGGTCCTTCTCGGTAGGGGCCTGGTATAAACCGAAGCCGTCGGATGTCTGCCTGATGAGGGCGTAATGGCCGGTAGAGAAATACTGTGCGCCGTTGTCTTTCGCGAACCGCCACAGCTTTGCAAATTTAATATTGCGATTGCAGAATACACAGGGGTTCGGTGTTCGGCCTTGCCTGTACTCGCTGCAGAAATACTCCAGCACTTTCTGAAACCCTTTGCGCATGTCGAGCACGTGCAGGTTTATGCCGAGTGTTTCTGCGACTTTTCGGGCCTTGACCTGGGCGGCGTGGGACGCATCGCAGGTGAGCATGAAAATGCCGCTGACGTCATAGTCTCGCTCAAGGAGAATGGCCGCAGCAGTTGAGCTGTCAACGCCGCCGCTTATCGCCACGAAGACTTTATTCTTCAAGCCGCCCATCAGTCCTCCGTTAGGAGTCCCGAGGACTGCGGGTAGATTATAATGCGGTCGTGTATCAGTGTGACCAGGTCGCTTTTACCGTCACCCGTGACGTCGGCGATTTCGAGGTCTCTCGGCTCGACGCTTGTTGCGGAACGTTTGTCGCCGTCACGGTAATTCTTTTCTTCGAAGACTTTGAATCGCATGGCGGGAACCGGTTTATAGTCGGCGTCGAGCGCGAGGATTTCAATGTGATTGCCCTTGTATTCGAGCATTATGATATCCACACGGCCGTCCGAATTAATATCGCCGACGGTGAAAAGCCCGTAAACTCCGTCCTTGATTTTGGTCTCGTAGCTGAACAGCTGTTCGAGATGTTTTACCGGATGTTCGGCGCTCGGCGGCGTTACAATAGCGAACTTCTCGCTGTCGAAAAGAACGATGCTCTTCGTATCGGTTCCGCTTACCGGCTCGTAGAGCATTTTCAGATGCGCCGCCGAGTTCCACCTGCCGACGTCGAGCTGTTTTTCAAAACGATAGGTCTTGTCTTCGCCGGGCGTGAGGATTTGAAGCTGTCCTTTCGAGCCGTCCAGCAAGACTATTGCCGGTTTGTCGGTCAGTCCCAGGCCGGACAGGTAAAACGCAGCCACAGCCGATATGCTGTTTTCGGTGCTTTTGGCGTTGTACTGGTCCAGCACCCGCCAAACCTGCGAATCTTCGAATACAAGGCTGCGTGCGAAGTTATTCTGTGCGACGAGCAATTCGGTGCCTGCGATTTTGTCGATGTCGGCAACGGCGATTGACGCCGGCGTCGCGTCTTTAATCAGGCTCGACTGCGCCCTGGACGAATCAACGATTTCGAATCTGCCTTTTCCAACCTGCCGGACAAAAATCGGCGGCGGGTTGTACTTATCGAAGATGAGCACATCGGCCAGGCCGTCGGTGTCCGCGTCCAGTACTCTTATTCCATCGGGATTCGAGAACAGCTTTTCCAGCTTTAAGGCCGAGCCGTTGCTGCGGTGCTCAAGCAGGCTAAGCTCCTCTTTGGCCAACATTGTGTTATCGAGGTCGATGTAAGATGCGACATCGTATAAAACTCGCAGCCACCTGGTATCATTTGCGTCGCGTGCAACGTAAACGCAGTCGACATGTGAATCGGCGTCTACATCCGCAAACTCCATGGCTACGGGTTCGTCGGTGACATCGAGCGGTTTCGGAAACGTTAGCCGGTCGTTTTCGAATCGGCTGATACCTATTATCTTTTCTTTAACGCTGAGCGCGGCAAGTTCGACTTTGCCGTTGCCGTCGATATCGGCGGCGCTCATGTTGGTTATGTCTGAAAACGCCGGGAACCTCTTCGGCTCGGCCAGGCCGGCATCAGCGAGCTGCCTGTAAAATATCAATTCAGCGGCGCCTGGGTCGCTGATAACAATATCCGTCAGGCCGTCACCGTCGAAATCGCCTGCGACCAAATCGCGTTTGCCGGCCCCTTCGCCCGCGGGCAGGGGGTAGAAAAGAATGGGCCAATCACTTTCTGTGTCACGGTCGGTCAAAAGTTCGTAACAAAGCAAGCGCCCGCTGACGCTGTCAACCATCAGCAGCTCATCCGTACCGTTGCCGTCAATATCGAACAGCTCCATCGACCATGGTGTTTCACAGAGTAGCTGCTGCTGTGGTCCGAGCTGGCCGTTGGGAGAGCCGAAGCGAACCGAGATGGGCCGTTCCACCGTGTCCGTTAACATGAGGAGGTCTTCGATATTATCGCCGTCAAGGTCAGCGGTCTTGATTGCCTTGAGTGCAGAGGTGGAAGGATATTTTACCGGTTCGGCAAGCGTGCCGTCCGCTTTTTGTGTAATCAGGTAGATAGTATCCCTTGCGGCAAGGGCCAGGTCGTCGAGACCGTCGTTATTCAAATCGGCGCAAACAAGGGCGTAAGGAGTGAGCAGGCCGTCGTCTATGTTAATTTTCTTTCGCATTCGCCAGCTCAATTCAGCCTTGTCGTCGGCGATACCTTCCTGTGCTTTTTGCAGTGCAACGTACAGACCTTTCGGTTCGCCGTAATAAGCCAGATCAATCATGCCGTCGGAATTCAAGTCGCCGGCGGCCAGGCTGTATATCCTTTCCGAAAGGGGCAACGGCCGGCTGTCGAAGCGGGTAGGGGGGTTGATGGCGTTAATTTCAAAGTCTTCCGGGTCGACCGTCACATCCTGCTCGGCCGGGCCGATGGATTCTTTCTGAATAAAAATTTCAATCTTTGCCCGGCGGTTGTTGGCGGCGATGATATCGTTTCGCCCGTCGCCGTTCAAATCAACGACCTGCATCGCACCTATACCCCATTCGAGCTTAATTACTTCCATCGGGCCGAAGCCGTAGTAGTCGCTCAGGTCATTATAATCGGCTGTCTCAGCGCCTATGGCCGGCGCGATTACCAAACAAGCGGTGAAGATTATGGCCTTTAACTGCACTGTGGTATCTCCCAAAAATCTGACCGTTAAAAGGGTAAATATATATGCTCGGCGGGCTGACATCAATGTTTTTATGTTGCCTGCGGCGGAGTAGCCGGATTCGCTGCCGGGGCGATGCTTCAGCGGAGCTTGCGTTCGACGGTCTTGAGAAGTTTGGGGTCGATTTCCGCACCGAGCTGTTGGGCGGCGGTAAGATGCTCGTAGGCCTGCCGGTAATTTTTGAGATGGTAGTAAGCATAGCCGAGGTTGCGATGGGCCTCGGTCGTCTGTGGTTCCAACTGGAGCACCTCTTCATAATATGGCACGGCTTCGGTATATTTTTCGAGGTTTGAATTGGCCGCACCGAGGTTGTAAAGGATTATTGTATTGTCCGGCTCTATCCGGATACAGGCCTGATACTGTTTTATCGCCCTGTGATAATCTTTCTGTGCGAAGTATGCATTGCCGAGGTTTGCCATTGCTGTGAACATGCCAGGTTCGAACTTCAGCGCCTGCAGATAGGATTGAATCTCGTTTTTAGGCATGCCGAGCTTATTATAGCAAAGGGCCGTGCCGAAATGGGCTGCGGCGTCGTTGTGTTTGATTCGCAAAGCGGTTTCGTATTCTTCAAGGGCCATTTCGTAGTTTTCGCTTTGATAGTAAGTATCGCCGCGTCTGACGTATATGTCACTTCGGCCAGGGTCGATTGCCGCGGCTTCTTTGAGCATCTGCTGTGCCTTCGAATACAATCCGGTCCGGCCGTATGTAATAGCAAGGTTGATGTAGGCGTCAACGTAATTGGGTTCGAGCCTGATGGCCTGTTCGAAGGCTCCTATCGCGTCGTTGGTCCATCCTTTTTGCAGGTAGGCGCTGCCGAGATTGTGATACACTTTGCTGCTCGAAGAGTTAATTTCGAGGGCCTGGCGGTACTCGTAAATTGCATCGTCGATGCGGTCTTTACGCAGGTAGATATTACCGAGATTCACGCGCGATTCGGCAAGAGTCGGGTTTATTTCGACTGCCAGTTCCATTGCCCGCTGAGCCGCGTCTATATTGTCAATGCCTATATATACCGTACCGAAGTTATTAAACAAACAGCCGAGCGTCTGCAGCTTGTCGAGGTTCTGCATGTAGATATTTTGCTCGTAGCCTTGCGGTATTTTGAATTCGGTTTTGTAATGCTCGTCGTCCGGGTAAGTTCCGCTGGTCGTCTCGATATTGAATCTGACCTTGCCGTTATCATATCTTACGAAGAAATGTCCCGGAGCAACCACGCCGTGCAGCGGCAGGCCGAGCCGCTCACCGAGCGCCAGGTACAGGATGGACAGGCTCAGGCAGTAACCCCGCCTGTTGTCCATAACCGAATGCAGAAACAAATCGTTCGGGTCGGTCGCTTCTTTGACCGCCTTAAACCCAAGCTCGTCGTGCAGGTATTCGTTCAGTACATACACGGCCTTGTAGCTGTTGGCGAGTCCCTTCTCGTTAATGCGGGCCTTTATCTCGTATGCCATCTCGTCGAGTGCAATCTGGTAGCGACGGCCGTGGACCATGTCCGACCATTCCTCAGCCACGATTAGCGCCGCCGTGCCGATATCGATTTCATCCGGCTCCAGACGCAGCACCTGGTCAATACTGCGAACATACAGGCCGGGTTTGTTCTCGTTTGCAAGCGGGGCGGCAACCAGGGCTGTCGTCATAAGCCATAGCACAAGTCCGGCTGTAACTATTTTTTTTCTTAGTGACGTATTCATTCGATAGTCTGTCCGATTTCGGCCGGCATTTCCGAGGCTCTTCGTTTGAACAGCTCAATACGCATCCACTTTTTACTTTTGAATCGCCATTGATTTGCCAGCCCGACAAATATAATCTCTACAAGCGCCGCCGTCCATGGTCCCAGCTCACCAAAACCCGGAAACAGTTTTACAGTCAAAAATCCGCCGAGCCCCAGTATAAATATCGTCGCGGCCGCTGAAATACCGGCCAGCCATACGGTGTCGCCTGCGCCGCGGAGCGCACCGATGTAAATTATCGCCAATGCGTCAAAGAGCTGAAAAACTGCGGCAAATAACAAAATGTTAACGCCCGCTTCCACTACTTTATCGTCCAGAGGAGCCCATAACTTCATAATGGGTCCTCTGAACAGGAAAAAGCAGGCCCCGATAAAGCCCATGTAAACGAGCGCCATTCGCACACAAACACTTGTCTGCTTCAGGGCCAGCTCTTTTCTTCCGCTGCCGATGGATTTACCTACCGCCGCGGTCAGGGCCGTAGATATACCTACGATGGGCATGAACGAAACGTTCATACAGGAAAGTACCGCGCTTGTCGCGGCAAGCGGCTCTTTGCCGAATCTGCCAACCATGGAAAGCAGAATCGTTCCCCACAACGCCACGCCTACCGCCAGCGCTACTCCCGCCGGAAAGCCGATTTTGACAAGGTCGATAATCCTGGCAAGGTCGATACCGAAACTCTTTCGGCTCTTGTAACGTTCGTTTACAGGGCCGACCATAAAGGCCGTCATCCGTATCGCCGCGCCGACAGTCATCCCGATAAACGTCCCCCAGCCGGCGCCTGCTATACCCATTTTGGGAAACCCGAAGTGACCGAAGATCAAGAAATAGTTGCAGAAGACGTTAATAATCTGCTCAACAATCGCGGCCCACATTGTGATTATCGGCCGGTGAATACCCATAAAGAACTGACTGGATGCCCAGATGCAAACCGCCGGAAACTGGCAGTACAACATTATTCGCAGGTATGTAACTTCCAGTCCTATTACCGCCTCGGGCTGGCCCATTGTTCTGAATATCCAGCCCGCCGCGGGCCACATTATGATTAGGGAAATCACCGAGTACACAATACCCATATTTATGGCCTGCCAGCAGTAGTTCGAGCAGTCACTGTATTGGCGGCGGCCAAAAGACTGGCTTACAAACGTATTGACGCAGGTCATTATGCCCAGCAGGAGGCTCGAAGGCAGAAATGAGACCATTACAGCCGGCAGTATTGCAGCCAGCGGTTCGGTGCCGAGCCTCGAAACCATAAAGCGGTCGATGAACTGCATGGCGGTAAACGAGATGTTTGTAACCACCATCGGCCCGGCGAGCCTGAGCATGTATTTCAGGGAAGCCTCGTTGTCGGAGCTGTCCAATATCTGTGTTTCCGTCGGCTCGGCCATTGGCGAAGTTTCTGTTATGTGGTGAGCCTTGCGATTTGCTCGGCTGAAACACCCTCTATCACAATTTCCTTAACGCTGCTTGTCAGACCGGACACAATCCTGACGGCGGTTTTCTTTACTGACAATTTCTTTGCGAGCAGTTCAGCCAGGGCGGCATTTGCTTTGCCTTTTTCAGCAGGCGCCGCAATTTTAACTTTTAACATGTCATCGAGTATCCCGGCCAGAGCCGTCCTGCTGCTGCCCGGCACGACCTTAACCTTCAGCGAAACGGCGCTGCCGATTTGTCTGATATTGAGTTTGCTCATAAAAAATCGAACCAGCACGACAGCGGGGGACTATTGCATCTCAGGAAATTTTTACTGTATCGAAATCACTCTAAGCCTTCGCGAAGGTTCGAGCCGATGGCCATTTGGACATATTTTTCTATCTGCTCAGCCAGTTCGCCCAGCGAAGCAATTTGAAAATCCTCGTGATAGCTGGGTATCAGCTCACCGCTGATTGCCTTTTTGAAGACCTTGATACGTATGATGGAAGGCTGTTGGCCGGCCTTGGTAAAATCGTTGTCCTTGTGCTCGGTCAGCTCCACCCGCCAGTCTTCGCTGACAAAAACCAGGCACTTGCCGGTATAAACCGCCGTCGGAAAATAATCCTTTAGCTTATTTATCATTTCCATACGCTAACCTGCTGCGCCGACCAGCTCCTTTATATTCGATACATCCTTGCGACGGCAATAGTCTTCGATTCCGCCGATAATTTTTTTTGCACAATCGGGTATTATAAAATTCCACGTTCCGACCGCGACAGCCGTCGCGCCGGCGAGAATAAACTCGACCGCATCCGAGGCGTTTCGTATCCCGCCGCCACCCAGTATCGGAACCTTCGTTTCCTTAGTCACCTCGTTATACACCTTGTTGACCATATAGACCGCTATGGGTTTTATGGCAGGGCCCGATAGCCCCCCGGTCCGATTGGCCAGCACGGGCCTTTGTCTTTCGATATCGATTACCATTGCCGTGAAAGTATTGACTAAACTAAGTGCATCGGCGCCGGCTTCGACTGCCGCACGCGCGATTACACTTATATCAGTGACATTAGGAGACAGCTTGACTATCAGGATTTTTTGTCCCGACGCTGCCTTTACCGCAGAGGTAATATCTTTAACCTGCACCGGGTCCGTCCCGAACGTGATGCCGCCTTTTTTGACGTTGGGGCAGCTGATGTTAAGCTCGAAGCCCGCTATCGCCTGCTCGCTGCTCAATTTATTCACGACCGTAACATATTCTTCGATGGTCTCACCCGCCACATTTACAAAGACCGCCGGCTTCATTTTTTGTAGTAGCGGCAGTTTCTCTTCGATGAATTTATCCAGCCCTATATTCGCCAGGCCGATTGCGTTGAGCATACCCGAATCCGTTTCGACGATTCGCGGCACGGGGTTTCCCATTCTCGGCTTTGCCGTAATACTTTTAGTGATGAATCCGCCGAGGCTGTCTACGTCCGTAAACTCAGCCAGCTCGTCGGCATAGCCGCACGTACCCGACGCTGTAAACACCGGGTTAGCCAGCTTCAGCCCCGCAAACTCAACCGAAATATCAACGTTACTTTCCATATCTTTTATGAGTCGTTCCCCGGCTTTAATCGTTATAATTTGTGGCCGTTCTTTTCTAAATGAAAGACGACTTCTTTTGCGTCGAAGACCGGGCCGTCCTTGCAGCACAATTTGTATTCGGTCTGTCCGCTGTCGCCGACCCTGCACTCGACCGCGCAGCTCTGGCAAATGCCAATTCCGCAGGCCATCCTTCGCTCCATACTTACCTGGCAGTCTATTTTTTTCGCGTTGGCTATGCGCGCGACCTCGGCGAGCATAGCTTCAGGCCCGCAGGCGTAGATTATCGTCTGCTCGGCCGAGACCTCGTTTTCCTCAAGCCACTGACTAAGACACTGTGTTACAGGCCCGTGAAAACCGGCGGAATCGTCGTCGGTTGCAATCTGCGATTCGACACCAAATCTGGCAAAGGCGTGGATAGGAAATCCTATTTCTTTTGATATCTCGTCGATTCGTCCTTCGAAGGGCAGTTTGCTCTTTGTCTTGGCGCCTGCAAAGACAAGCGGGTAGATGTCCGAATGTTCCATACTGAGCACACCGGCTAAATGCTGTATCGGCGGGGCGCCCATACCGCCTATTACCAATAGCGCGGTGTTTTTTCCCTGTGGTATGGAGAAGCCGTTGCCCAGCGGACCCAGAACAGTGATTTTGTCCGCCGGTTTGAGGGTGGTCATTCGCAGTGAGGCTGGGCCCAGCGCACAATACAGAATCTCGACTGTGGTTGTCTTGTCGTCTTTGGTGGTGACTTCGCAGAAGCTGTAGGGCCGGCGAAGGATTATCCCCCTTTGAACCGCATCGGCTTGCTGTTCGTTGAGCCTCTCAGCCGGCGGCGGGGCTGTGCCGGACAAGTCAAGCTGGGCAAACTGCCCCGGCATAGTCTGGGCAAATGCCTGTGCCCCCTGCTCGGAAAACTGCAGGATGAGCTTGTAAAAACAGCTTGAGATATGCCTGTTGGCGGTTACTACCGCCGTAAAGTCGCCTTTAGTTGCTCTGGTCTCGGTCATGGCTTCTAAGTATCCGAAACTTTCGGGCTTTGTCAATTTATTCCCTTAAAAACTCAAGGCCTAACCTGCGACCGGCCGGGACAAACTTAATCACTTCTTGCTTTTTGTTCCGAGCAGTTCGAGCGTATCGCCTATGACCGGCAGCGGTTTAATCTCAATCTTTGGTTCATAGGCGCTACCCGTCACGAGCACCTGCAGTACGCCGGGACTCAAAGCCGTTGTCAGCGACCTGATTATACCTTCCTTGATTGCGGCTATTCGCGGGCCGCGCGCCGCCAGAGTCAGTTCCAGTTTTTTGTTGGTCATATCCATCCAGCCGGTACCGGCAAATGTCAGCGTCGCGCCCGACAGTTCGAGTGTTTCAAACTGCAATCGCCCGTCCTTGATATAAGCATCGAAGAACATCCGGTCGAAGACATAATCGCTCGGCTCGGTGAGCTTCAATAAACCCAGTAATCTACCCACCATGGAAATCTTGCCTACCCGCATCTTTCTTATTTCAATTCTGCACGTTCCCAGGTAGCTCGGTATCTCATTGACTCTGCCCGCGACATTGACCGTACCACTCATTCTGCCGGTGCTGAAACAGCTCCCGTCTTCGCAGTTCTCCGGCAGCTTTGCCCTGTCAGCCAGGAACTTCTGCAAATTCGCACCGTCAAAACCACTCTGCAGCTCGAAATACGGCGCCCGATTCGGCTTGACGGCAATTTCGATTCGGCCGGTCATTCGCCCGTCATAGAAATTTCCAACGAAACCGTCGGCGACCCATACCCGCCTGGCCGGGTCATAGTCGAGTCGCGTCTTCAGGTTATAAAATCTCTTATCCTGTATCGGAAAGTTGTTTACATCGACGTCAACCAGAGCTGCGATAATACCCGTATCACCTTCATTGGCGTCATCCGCTATCTCCACGTCGCCGTTTATTCTGACACTCGGAGCCTTTGCATCCGCCGCCCGGCTGATAAGGTTATCGAGTATCACGGCGTTTTTGTTCACGGTGATATTGCCGGTAATGTCATTTGCGGTAAAACCGAGGACCTGCGGCCTGGCTGTTACGCCCTTACATTCTACTTCCACCTCGAAATCGATGTCACTGCCTCGTGTGTTCTTGTTGAGTTTAGCCGTATACGCCACCTGTCCCGACGGATTAAGTTTGTTTACTGTTTCCCGCATCCGCGGCGGGATAAGATTCAACAGCGCTTCGTCAATCCGCACATCATTGCTGCTCAGGGTCATTGCATACATAAGGTCTTTTCCGTCTTCGGTCGGCTGGAATGTTCCCTCCATCGAGACGGGCTGACCGGCGTATATACCGTTGAATTTCCTGAATTCTATGGAATTGGGCTTGAAGATACCATTTGCTTTTATATCCGTTATTGGCAGCGGCAGCATCGGAGGCCTCAGTATCGTATCCTCGAAATCCAAATCGGCCGTAAAGTCCGCCTTATTCGCATCGGCAGTTTCGTTGCGGACAAGTATCGTGCCCCTGCCGCTGCCGGACGGATTGAACTGGTTGTAAAGGTTTCTTTCTCTTTGCGGCAGGGCGTTCGCCAGCACGTTATCGAGCGGGATGTTATTGACATCTATGACCAGGTCGAATTTCGGCTGGGCAGTGTCCGTGTCGACTACTCTGCCGTTGATATTGATGTCGCTCGACAGCTTTTTCGAGTTAAGATTTGTCACCTTGATACTGTTATAGTCGAAGAACAAGTTCCCGGTCAGGTTGTCCAGCGGATAAGGGAAGTGCCTGTATGTACTGTTGACGTTCGCCAGGTCCACGTCCAGCCAGTATTTGCTGTGTCCCTGCGGCTCACGGCGCATGGTATAATCGAATTCAACGATTCCGTTGGGCTCGAAATCGTCCCAAAGTTTTTTTTGCACCGGCCACAGCGCTTCGTACAAGTCCCTGTCCAGCGCCATGTTCTTACTTCGTATCTCCACCTGTCCCTTTGTTCCCGCACCGAAATCGCCGAAGCCGCCGCCGATTATAAGGTCCACGTCACCATGTTTGCCGGCGAGGTTGTTAACCTTTATCGCGCTTTCCGAAAAATCGATTGTGCCTGTGATGTTCTCGATGAAGTACGGAAAGACGGTGTACAGGATGGAGACGTCTTTGCAGGTGATTACGCCTTTGAGTTTTGTTTTAGCAGGTTCGTTTAGATTGCCCTGGGCGTGCAGTTCCAGGTCGGACGAACCCGTCAGGCGGTATTGTTCTAACAGTCGGGCGATAGCAGATGCCGCTCCTACATTCCTGAGAGTCTTGGTCTTGCCGAGAATTGCCGGCGCTGCCGTTCTGTCTTTGGTGGTGAAGTCCTTTACACGAAGCTCCAGCTCGAAGCTGTCCGACCTGTCATATTGGTAGTCTGCTATGACCTCGTTTATCGACCATGTTTGCAGCATCGCCGGCAGGTCTTCGCTGCTTATGCTGCCGCTAAATGCGAAATGACCCGGCTCGTAGATGCCGACGATTCTGCCGGGGCGGTGTTGATGAAGCCTGGCCGTAGCCAGTTCGAACTCGTAGCCGTTACGGATTTCCTTTGACCGCTTCAGGCTTGCGTCTATTGGTATTCCGACCGCGGTTTCAGTTTTACCACGGGATATTTTACTGTAATTAATCTGGCCGTTTTTAAGACGAACCGCCGGAAGGACGCCGACTCCTTTACCCGAGGCCAGTTTTATCGCCCCGATGTTCCATTTGCCGCTGTCCAGGTCGTGCTGCACGTCGACAGTGAAATCCTGCACAATGATTTTCTTTAACTTCGGATTGAGCAGGAAAAGGCTGCCCAGGCCGAAACGCACATATACCTTGCGCGCTTTCAGAATCGTACTTTCGTAAGGCAGATGTTCGACAGGTTTTATCTGTAGTCCGCGAATCACTATCGAACCGTTCAGACTAAAAACTACCGAATCCGCCTTGACCCGCGTGTTGGTCAGCTCGGCAAGCTGATTCACCGCTATCGGCGGCAGGTACCGGCTCTCGATTACAAAAGCGCCGACGACTATCGCCGCTGTTATCAAAACTGCGATTACACGGCGCGCAACTTTTTTCCTGTCGCTTCCGGGCGTTGTTTTTTTGAGTTTGAAGAGCATCTGTATTAAGTGCTAAGCCTTGACCCTCTTTAGAGCCTTATCGGCGATATCACGGCGATAGTACGCACCGTCGAAACTGATTTTATCTACAGCCTCGTACGCCCGTTTTTGAGCTTCAAGGACATCAGCCCCCACAGCCGTTACGCCTAACACCCTTCCTCCGCTGGTTACCAGTTTGCCGTCCTGTTCTTTTGTGCCGGCCTGGAATACGAAGACATCTTCGAGCGCGTTAGCTTCGTCAATACCCGTAATTACCTTGCCCTTTTCATATTCGCCGGGATAACCGCCGGAAGCCATCACTACACACACCGCGGGTCGCGGGTCCCATTTTAGCGTCACCTCATCGAGCTTCTCATCGCATACCGCCAGCATCACTTCAAGCAAATCACTTTTTAATCGCATAAGTATAGGCTGAGTCTCCGGGTCGCCGAAACGAACGTTGAATTCGAGCACGCGAGGCCCGGCCGCCGTAACCATAATACCGGCATAAAGCACGCCTTTGTAAGGGCTGTCGTGACGGTTCATCCCGTCGACCACCGGTACGAGAATCTCACGGTTTATGTGGTCCATCAGCTTGTCGGTAACCACCGGGGCGGGGCTGTACGCCCCCATCCCGCCCGTGTTCGGCCCGGTATCGCCGTCACCGATAGGCTTGTGGTCCTGGCTCGATTCCATTACGTAGATATTCCTGCCGTCAACGAAAGCAAGTATCGATGCTTCCTCGCCCAGCAGTTTGTCTTCGACGACAATTCTTTTGCCGGCGTCACCGAAAATTTTATCGACCATAATCTTTTCCGCTGCCAGTATCCCGTCAGACGGGTCGTCGCAGACGAAGACACCCTTGCCTGCCGCAAGGCCCGCCGCCTTTATAACTACAGCCTCGTCACGCGATGCGATAAAGGTCTTGGCGTCGTCGAACCTGTCGAATACTCGCCCCTCGGCAGTTGAAATTGCACAGGAGCGCATAAGATGTTTTGCGAAGGCTTTGTCCGCTTCGAGTCTTGCCGCCTCTTTGCACGGACCGAATGCTTTTATCCCAGCCGCTTCGAACGCATCGACCACGCCGTCAGCCAAAGGCGCCTCCGGACCGGCCACCATCAGACCTATCTTTTTTTCCTTTGCAAACTCGATTAGCTCACTTATGTCGTTTGCACTTATAGGGACATTCTCACCGCATTGGGCCGTCCCGGGATTACCGGGTGCGGTATAAAGTTTCGACAGGTTCTTCGATTGTGACAGTTTCCACGCAATCGCGTGCTCACGACCTCCGTTGCCAAGCAAAAGCACCTTCATTTAAATCCCTTCCTTTGAAATTCAGATTCGCAATTCGTGTTTAACTTTTTTTCTTGCCCGCTGTGGGATTGTAATTCGCGTATGGCCAATTGGCAAAGAAAATCTCGACACCCTCCGAATAGCTCTCCCTCATCAATTGTCTTTCCCCCTTATCCGCCCCCGCACAACGAATTAAAAACTCTGCTGTAATCACCTCACAAATCGTGGGCTACTCCAGCAAGTGGGTGGTCACAATGATTTTGAGACCAGCTGTAATCACCTCACAAATCGGAGGCTACTCCAGCACAGGCGTCTACCCTTGTGGTATAATACCGCTGTAATCACCTCACAAATCGGAGGCTACTCCAGCATCGGTGGATACCGGTAAGCGAAAGATTGCGCTGTAATCACCTCACAAATCGGAGGCTACTCCAGCAATAAACTGGGTGGAACCCAGGTTGTTTCTGCTGTAATCACCTCACAAATCGGAGGCTACTCCAGCGTTTAACGGTGGCGAACCTTACTATCTTGAGCTGTAATCACCTCACAAATCGTGGGCTACTCCAGCAAAATCTATTACTAATCCCGTTCTGTGCCGCTGTAATCACCTCACAAATCGTGGGCTACTCCAGCCAAATCCTTGTTCACAGTTAGAGCTTGACGGCTGTAATCACCTCACAAATCGTGGGCTACTCCAGCTTCGGTTCGGTGGTTATTGCGCAAGGTATGCTGTAATCACCTCACAAATCGTGGGCTACTCCAGCTACGCAGACAAAGGCCAGTATTATCAATGGGCTGTAATCACCTCACAAATCGTGGGCTACTCCAGCAGAATCTTTATCTGGCACTCTACGTCCCTGCTGTAATCACCACTCAAAACGAGGGCTTCTTCAGCGCAGGTCGGTATGCCTGATGAATTTCCGAAGCTGTAATCACCACTCAAAACGAGGGCTTCTTCAGCAATGATGTAAGTTCTATGTTAGAACTGCAGCTGTAATCACCACTCAAAACGAGGGCTTCTTCAGCCGGTCTTTGATAACTCTTTTTCTCGCAAGCTGTTATAGCAAAAACAAACGGCAAAAAATAAGTTTTCTCTATACTTTCAAAGGCCATTCTCTTTGAATTCCTTCGCGCTTCATAACATCATAAAATCTTTTCAAATCGTCCCTTTCAAAATAGATATTATGATGAAATACCGAATTTCGCATCTTTCTTATCGATTCCTTCTCCTTATCATCGCCCAAACCTACATTTAGTATTGTATCAAAAGGAATATGACTTTCCCCTTCCAAATTAATCCTTTTTCTTTTAATTATCTTATCCTCAAACTCAATCAACGCCGTCATACATACCATTTGCAAATCGGAATACTTATTCAGGCCTTGCAAATACAGTTGATGGTATTCTATTTCATTTGTCCCTTTATCGATAAAGTAATCGAAAAGCCTGCCCAGAAAATCAGGTTCATCCATCACATACAGCTTTGTAAAATCCCTTATTGAAAATCGAATGGTTTTCACTTTGTCTTTGACCTTCAGTTTCAAAAGGATTTTGTCCTTTTCGGCCCACTCAATTTTTTCCGATTCGCCGGCCAGTCGTTCATTCAACCTCTTGTAGTACTCCCATGCCATCATCATACATAGTCTGTCAAGCGCCTTCGTTTCCCAAAGTGCCGTATTTGTTTTATCGAATTGCTCCCGGCTGGGAATTTGATAATACTTCTCATCTATTAAAACGTCGTAAGCTCCCGACCGCATTCGAGCATCTTCTACAAGCTCCCAGAATTTCTTATTCTCGCCCTCAAAACATTTCTCCCTTAAAAATCCCTTGCATAGCACAGGACTTAAATTCTTAATCTTATTTTTGAACACCTTGTCGTTTTTCTCTTTTTCTATCTGTTCATCCTTCTTGCCGCCTTTTTCTTTTAACCCTATGTACTCAAGCAGCTCATTGCCCTCTAATTGCTTAAGATTTGTCAGTACATGCTCACAGACCTTCTGGTGAATTTGTTCGAGGTTCTCCAGCTTCCGCAAATTCTCAATCTTTTCTTCCTCTATCCTTTCCTTTGTTATTAGCTCGGCCAATTCCTTTTGAAATCCCTCCTTGAAATTCTTATTTATCAAATACTCGAATATCTTATTGTATTCATCCCTGTCTAAAGGCCTGTTACAGCATTCATTTATATACCGCAGGATATCTCTTGCCTTGCTGTCCAGTCTCGCTTCTTTGGAACCCTGCTTTTTCTCCTCCCATTTTTCGCGGATGTATTCTACCCT
>Ga0315554_1000293_pt1 | contig 29085 bp, 30 predicted proteins | sample SalMarSW160370MG_FD_202114 | JGI IMG/M metagenome (GOLD analysis project Ga0315554, IMG submission 202114) | Salt marsh sediment microbial communities from the Plum Island Ecosystem LTER, Massachusetts, United States - Salt Marsh Sediment SW1603-70 ...
CCTGCTCCCTCTCGCGCAAAGCGGCCAGGATACGCAGGTCTGCGGCTGAGAAGGCCAGCGCGTCGGCCTCCTCCATGCGAATCCAGCGCCAATCGGCGCAGCCGATGGCCTGGGGCGTCCCATCGGCAATCTGTGCGAAAAAGGCATGGAGCGTGATTTTGAAGTGAGAGTAGGCGTGCTTCACCACCGCCACTCGCTCCCCAACCGCGATTCGGACACCCAGTTCCTCCGCGATTTCGCGGCGCAGGCACTCTTGCAGCGATTCGTCGGGTTCCACTTTGCCGCCTGGAAACTCCCAGAGTCCGCCGAGCATCTCGGTCGGCGGGCGTTGGGCCACCAGGAAGCAGCCCGTCCCGTCGCGGATGACGGCTGCTGTGACGTGGTAGTGGGGTATCTTCTTGCGAGGTCTCTTCGGTGGAAACGCCTCCTGTCGGCCCTCGGCGCGAGCGATGCAGAAGTCTGGCCACGGACAAGCAGTGCATGCCGGGGAGCGCGGCGTGCAGACGGTAGCGCCCAGTTCCATCAGTCCCTCGTTGAAGTCGCCTGCACGCCCCGCCGGCAGGAGCCGCGCCGCCGCTTCCCAGAGCAGGTTGTCCTGCTCTGCTTCCGTGGTCTGTTCGATGGCGAGCAGGCGGCTCAGCACGCGGCGCACGTTGCCGTCCAGCACCGGTTCGTCCTGTCCGTGGGCGATGCTCAAGATTGCGCCTGCCGTGTACCGCCCAATGCCGGGGAGGCGCTCCAGGTCGCGGCGCGTTTTGGGAACGCTGCCGCCGTGCTCAGATACCACGACTTTGGCCGCGGCGTGCAGGTTGCGCGCGCGGCTGTAGTATCCCAGTCCCTCCCAGGCCTTGAGCACTTCGTCGAGGCTGGCTGCGGCCAGGGAACCCACGTCGGGGAACCGCTCCAGCCACCGCTCGAAGTAGGGCGCTGCCGCTTCGGCGCGTGTCTGCTGGAGCATCACCTCGGACACCCAGGTCTTGTACGCGTCTCGCCGGTCAGTGCGCCAGGGGAGAGGGCGCAAGTGGCATTTTGTCCAGCGGAGCAGGCTGTTCTGCAGCCGCTCTACCTGTTCGGAATCGAAAGCGAAAAAGTCGTCCACGGGTCGTCCGTTTTCTCCAGGAATTCTATGGGGGCGGTTCTTGCCTCCCGCAAGAGCCCTGGGGCCTCACAGCGGGGCCGCCCCAGGGCCTAAAGGCAAACAAAAAGTCAGCCGGGATTTTGGCCGACATTCCGTGCAATGCGTCAGATGCGGGGAATGCATCGTGAGAAGAGCGCCGTTCACATCCCCAGCCCTGCACTGGCAATGTCGTGGAGGGCGTCTGGCTCGCGAGGATGTGAAAACGGCGGCTACGTCCTGTAGCGGTAGATGATGCGGCCGCGGTTCAGGTCGTAGGGCGACAGTTCTACCAACACGCGGTCTCCCAGCAGGATTCGGATGTAGTACATGCGGATTTTGCCAGAGATATGGGCCAGCACCTCATGTCCCGAGTCGAGCCGAACGCGAAACTGCGCGTTGGGCAGCGCTTCTACCACAGTTCCCTGCGCTTCGATGACGTCTTTCTTCTTTGACTTCTTTCGTTCTTTCTTTGCCATGCAATCTCCTGTCTGAAATGATTCACACTGTCCGTCTTGCGGAGTGCGCCTAGTTGTCCGCCGGGAAGTCCTCTGCTTCCGGCGAGGCGCACGCCTCGCCGGTCTGCTCAAATTCGCTGAACGCGTCCGTCAGCACCTCCCTGGTCTTGCCGCCGGTTTCGGGAGGGCCGATGATGCCGCGCTCTTCCATGGTGTCAATCAGGCGCGCCGCGCGAGGGTAGCCGATTCGCATGCGCCGCTGCAGCAGCGACGCGGATGCGCCGCCCGTCTTTCTCACCAGCGCAATGGCCTCGTCGAGAAGGTCATCCTCCTCTTGAGTCTCTTCCAGAGACGCCCAAGGCGCAAGCCGCGGTGTGACTTCTGTCAGCAGGGCCTCCATCCAGAACTTGACCAGGTTCTCCACCTCCGCGTCGGAGACGAAGCATCCCTGCAGGCGGATGAGGCGGCTGGAGTCGGGCGGCATGAACAGCATGTCGCCGCGCCCCAGCAGTTTCTCCGCCCCGGCCGAGTCCAGAATCACGCGCGAATCGACCTGCGATGTGACGGCAAAGGAGATGCGCGCTGGGAAGTTGGCCTTGATAAGGCCGGTGACCACATCCACCGACGGGCGCTGTGTAGCGATGACAAGGTGAATGCCGGTGGCCCTCGCCATCTGCGCGATGCGGCAGATGTGCCGTTCTACCTCGTCCGGACTGGTCATCATCAAATCGGCCAATTCGTCAATGACCACGACAATGCGGGGAAGAGGCTCCTCCCCACCGGCTTCCACCTTTCGGTTGTAGTCATCCAGGTGGCGGGCCTTCGCCGCCGAGAATTTGCGGTACCGGTCGTCCATCTGGAAGGTGACCCAACGCAGCGCGGCGACTGCCGGTTCCAGTTCCACGACCACCGGCGCAACCAGATGGGGCAGGCCGTTGTAGCGAGGCAGTTCCACCATCTTCGGGTCTATCATGACCAGCCGCAGTTGTTCTGGCTCGTTGTTGAAAATGAGCGACGATACCAGCGAGTTGATGCAAACGGACTTGCCGGAGCCGGTTGCCCCCGCGATGAGCAGGTGCGGCATTTGTGCCAGGTCTGCCACGACCGGGCTGCCGGAGACGTCGTGCCCCAGGGCAATCTTGAGGTGCGCTTTGCGCTTTCGGAACACCGCGGACTCCAATACCGAGCGCAGCGAGACCAGTGCGACCTCCGTGTTGGGAACTTCCACGCCCACGACTGGACGGCCAGGGACAGGCGCCTCGATTCGTATGGGCGCTGCTGCCAGTGCCAGCGCCAGGTCGTTGGCCAGGTTGTAGATTTTGCTCACGCGCACCTTTCGCCGACGTACGCTGCCGTTGGCGCCCTTGGCCTCCAGGTACCCTGGCTCCACGCCGAACTGGGTCACCACGGGGCCGATGTTGATTTCCACCACCTTGGCAGGTACGCCAAAGGAGGCGAGTGTTTCCTCGATGACGGCTGCCCGCACCCGCGCGTCGCTCTCGCTGAACTTCTGCGGCGAGCCGGGGTCCAGGATGTCCAGAGGCGGCAGGCGGGCTCCCGTTCTTCGCGTGCGCGGCGGCGCGGCTTCGACGGGTTCGACGGTTTTCGGCACGGGTTTCGGCTTGGCTTCGGGAGGGCGGAGACGCCGCGCACGCGTGCGCTGGGCGGGCGGAGCGTTGATGACCGGCTCCTGCGGTTTCTGGCCGACCACCCGCGCCCAAAGAACTTCTGCGCCTCGCCGCAGCAGGCCCAGCCCTTGCGCGAGCCTTTCTCTGGACAGGTGAAGCCCCAGGGCAGCGCCGCCTGCAAGGCCCAGCAGCAGGACAATCCACGCGCCGAATGTCCCCACGCTGCCTCTCAGCAAGCGTGTGATGGCCCAGCCGACGTATCCACCTCCCTGCCCGGCGTCTGCCGCTGCCAGCGGGTTCTGGCTTCCGAGGCAGAGGTGGAACAGACCGAGCAAACACAGGAAAAAGAGTTCCAGACCGGCAACGGTGTCCCACTGCTGCGAGATTTGCTCCCAGAGAGCGGCTCTGAACAGCAGGACGCCCGTCGCCACGAGGGCGAGGGCTATGAGGAAAGCCCCCCACCCGAAGGCGCGCTGGAGTGCTTGCGCCCACCAAGTAATCCACGCGCCTCGGGTGACTGCTAACAGGCTGAAGAGAGTTACCAGGCCGAGAGCGATGAGAAGGACAGCCACACTTTCTCGCTGGTAGCGAGGTGTGCCCGGCGCTTCTGAAGCATCAGGTTTCGATTTCGTATTTCGCCGTGCCATAGGGATGCGCAGGACAAGTTGCGGGAACGAGCCCGTCCTGTCCTGTCGATTGCTTCACCTTCCCTTCTCACCATTGGCGCTAGAACGCCGGTTCCGGCCTTCAGTCGAGTCTCCTGGCAATGCGACGCTGCTGCTGCCGCATCTTCCGCAGGGCCCTTCGCTTGGCCTTGCGGCGCATCTCGCTCTTGGAGACGTGCCAGCGCTTTTTTCGGTAGGTGCTCAGAATCTTGTCGTCTGTGACCTGCTTCCGAAAGCGTTTTAGGAGATCATCGAATGATTCCCCAGGTCGTGATGTTACGGTCGCCACCCACCTTCACCTCACTTCCGTGCGGGCCTTCTCGGTTGGCAGTCGTGGGCGATGAACTGCCGAACCGCGCCAAGCCCAGATTCGTATCTTCGAGAACAGACAAAGTAAAGGTTGCCCAAGGATGAAAAACACCCTTGCCTTTGTCAGCAAGGGCCTGCTTCAATCGCGCTCGCGATGGTCTCAACACATTCGCAAGATAGCACCTATCCTCGCATTTGGAAGACCTTCGACAGCAAGCGAGACCACAGCAACCACATGGCCCACGCTGACGTTCCATCCATCGAAGGTCTCTCAGAGATGTCTAACCTCGAAGAGACCCTCCTTGGCTTGGGATATCAACCTGCGCTGCTGCGTCAAGTTGACGCTTGCATTATAGGTGATGGGGGCGCAGATGTCAAACTCCCGTGTCCGTGGATTCGGTTCTGTCTTGTGTTGGCGCGAGACCTCGCCAACCTCCCGCAGGTTTGCTGGCAAGGTGGATGTTTGCGTGTGGGGCGGTTGGAATGATGGGAGGCATCTTGAAGACCCCGAGGTCTCGCGCCAGGGATCATCATGAACGAACTGTCATCTTGTGCGCCCCTGTTGTTCATCCGATTTTCACCTGGGATTGCTACAATAGCATAGCGGCGCGTCCACCCGCTCTGCGACTCGAGACCAGTGCGAGGTCAGGACTGGATGCCCAGGGATGAACGGGCATCCGCTCGGGCAGAGTCCTGCCAAGCCACGAGGGACTGGGGTGGATGCTGCTCCTCTCCGTTCAGCAGCCGACACAGCGTTGCCCGCTCCCGTTTGCGCAAGCCCCCTTCTCAGGGTATACTCTCAGCGAGTCGTACGTGAGTGTCATTCGGAGGATATCATGGAAAAGAAGGCATTCCCCGGACGGGGCAAAGTGGCTGTCCTTCACACCACACCGGACACCGTTCTGGAGGACTACAAGCGATTGATGGAACTGGCCGGATTCGAGGAGGCCCTCCCCAAAGACAAGGAGACCATCCTCAAAATCAACATCTCCTGGCAGCAGTGGTATCCGGCCTGCTCGACGGCTCCGTGGCAGTTGGAGGGCGTCATCCGCACCCTGCTGGATGCGGGGTACGAGAACCTGATTGCGGCTCACAACCGCACCGTCGTGGTGGATGCGTATGTGGGCGAGCGCAACAACAAGCACAAACTGGTCGTGGACAGGTACGGCCTGCAGAACGTTCACCTGTACGAGCCGGAGGTGGAGTGGGTCCGCTACGAGCCGAAAGCCCCAATGCTGGTGCTGAACAAAGTGTATCCCGATGGCATCAAGATACCCAAGATGTTCATCGGGCGAAACATCGTGCAATTCCCCACCGTCAAGACCCACGTCTTCACCACCATCACGGGCGCGATGAAGAACGCGTTCGGCGGGCTGCTGTCGGAGCGTCGCCACTGGACACACAGCGTCATCCACGAGACTGTGGTGGATTTGCTGGCGATACAGCAGGAGATACACCCAGGCATCTTCGCTGTGATGGACGGCACCTTCGCAGGGGACGGCCCAGGGCCTCGCGCCATGAACGTGCACGAGAAGAACGTCATTCTCGCCTCGGCTGACCAGGTGGCCATAGACGCCGTATCTGCCAAACTCCAGGGCTTCGACCCCATGTCGCTGAAGTTCATTCGCCTGGCCCACGAGCGCGGCTTGGGCGTGGGCGACCCGCGCGAAATCGAGATCGTCGGCGATGACATCTCCGGTGAGAACTGGCACTTTGTCACGGGCGAAACCTTCGCCAGCCGCGGGCAGAAGATGATTTATCACGGCCCCCTCAAACCGTTTGAGGGACTGCTGCTGCGAAGCCCCATCGTCCCCTGGTCCTACCTTGCCTCGCGGGCCTACTACGATGGCCTGTGGTATCCGCTTGTCGGCCACAAGAGGGTTCGGGCAGCACTGAAGACCAAATGGGGCCAACTGTTCGAACGCTATGGGAGCGTGGAATCCGTGACGGACCCGCTCTACAACCCCAGAGTGGCTGGCCTCGGGCTGGCCGGGCTGGCGGCCGCCGTGGCGGGGCTTCTGTGGTGGAAGAAGCGTGGCAGACGATAGCCTCTGGCGGGTGGACCTTCACATCCACACCCACTACTCGCGAGATGGCGCGGTAGCGCCGGAGAAGGTGGTCCGCACAGCGCGCCGACGCGGCCTGGCGCGGATTGCCATCACCGACCACAACAGCGTGCAAGGGGCACGGGAGGCACAGGGGCTCGCCCCCGATTTCGTCATCGTCGGCGAGGAAGTGAAGACGCAGGACGGCGAACTGCTGGCCTATTTCATCGACGAGACAATCCCGGCGGGGCTCTCGCTGGAGGAGACCGTCCGGCGGATTCGGGAGCAAGGGGGCATCGTTGGGGTGCCTCACCCGCTCGACCGGCTGCGGCGGGAAGCCATAGGAGCAGAGAATCTGAAGAGGATAGCGCCGCTGCTCGACTGCCTGGAAGTGTTCAACGCCAGGGTGCTTTTCCCGTCCGACAACGCGCATGCGCAAACCTTTGCCCAGGCGCGCGGCCTGCCCGGCACCGCCGGAAGCGATGCCCATACTGCGGGCGAGATTGGCAGGGCCGGCGTGGAAGTGCCGCCCTTCCAGGGGGCCGAGGAGTTCCTTCGCGCCCTGGGGGAGGGCAAGGTGTTTGGCCGCCTCTCCTCGCCCCTCGTTCACCTGATTAGCACAATCAACAAGCACCGGAGACCGCGCGTCTAGCCACCATCTTTCCTGCACCGAAAAGGGAGTAGGTCGTTGCCAGACATCTGGGTCGTCAGCCTGCTCGTCGCTGCGGTACCAACGGTAGCCTACGTTCTCCTCATCTGGTGGTGCGACCGCTATGAGAAGGAACCGCTGTGGCTGCTCTTGGCTGCCTTTGTCTGGGGCGCGCTTCCCGCTGTTGCCCTGTCCGTAGGCGGCGAGATACTGCTGGAACCGGCCTCGGGTTGGGCGCAGACCGACCTCGGAAGGGAGTTCGTCTCCTCGTCGCTGATTGCACCGGCGATAGAGGAGTTGACCAAGGGGATTGCGCTGCTCTTGCTTCTCTGGCGCTTTCGTGAAGAGTTCGACAGCGTTTTGGACGGAATCGTCTACGGGGCGGTCATCGGCTTCGGCTTCGCGATGACCGAGAACGTCTTCTACTTCGTGGGTGCGTTCTCGGAAAACGGATGGGTGGGGTTCGGAGTTGTCGCCTTCTTCCGCTCCATCGTGTTCGGGCTCAACCATGCGTTCTTCACGGCATTGTTCGGCGCGGGGCTTGGGTATGCACTCCAGGTCGGCGGCAAGATTGCCAAGTGGCTGGCGCCTGCGCTTGGGCTGTTGGCAGGCATTGGATTCCATGCCTTGCACAATTTCGGTGCAACGCTGGGCAGCGACAGCATCCTGAATCTGGGCATCAGCGTGCTCACCGATGCGGGCGGCATCGCGGTGGTGCTCGTCATCCTGCTTCTGGGGCTGCGCCAGGAACGCCGCTGGATTGGCGAGGGACTCCGCGCTGAGGTGGGACCTCTGATTTCTGCCGCGGAGTACCGCGTCGCCACTTCTTCGATTCTGCGCTTGCAAACCCGCCTGGAGGCTGTGTCCACGTTGGGCCTGCTCAAGAGCAGGAAGGTGGGGCGGTACTACCAATTGCTTGCCGAACTGGGGTTCCGGACGCGCCGCTACCACCAGGGGAAGGCGTCGAAGAAGGACCTGAAGGCGATTCCCCTGCTCCGTGAGAAGGTCCGCAATCTCCGCTCGGAACTTGCTTTGTGAGGATCTGAGGGCAGCGCCGTTCTGATTTGCGGGCGGAGGGGCGACGCATGCGTCGCCCTACGCGGCCTGCACGCAAATCACGCCACAAGCACGACCTGCTCCACCGTGTCCCCCGCGATGTGCAGATTGTCATCTTCTCCGCTTCGAGATATAATGGGCCTGACCTAAACGTCTCGGAGGCGCTTTGATGGATGTCACATGGTATGGGCACGCTTGCTTTCGCATCAAGGACCGCACGACTGCAATCGTCACGGACCCCTACCACAAAAGCATTGGCCTCACGCTCCCTCCGCTGAAGGCCAACATCGTCACGGTGAGCCACGACCACCCCGGCCACTCCAATACCAAGGCGGTGAAGGGAAACCCGTTCATCATCGACGGTCCCGGCGAGTATGAAATCAGCGGCGTGTTCATCACCGGCATACAAACATTCCACGACGCGCGGGCGGGCAAGGACCACGGCAAGAATACGGTGTTTCTTTTCGAAATCGATGGACTCACCGTCTGCCACCTCGGCGACCTGGGACATCTGCCCAAACAGAGTCAGGTTGAGGAGTTGGGCGACATCGACGTGCTCCTCATCCCCGTAGGGGGAGTTGATTCTCTGCGAGCCTCGCAGGCCGCCGAAGTCATCAGCCTCCTGGAGCCGAGGATAGTGATTCCAATGCACTACCGGCTGAATGACCTGGCCTTCAAACTCGACCCCGTGAGCAAGTTCTTCAAGGAGTTGGGGTTGACGTCGGCGGACGAGCAGGAAACGCTGAGGGTGTCGAAGAGCAGCCTCCCGTCAGAAACCCAGATTATCCTATTGAGTCCGAAAGTGAGCAGCAAGGGATAGCCATGAAAAGACTCCTTGCCGCCGTCCTCAGCGTGCTGGTGGCAGTTGCGTTGGCTTCCGGCTGCGGTGGAGGCGGGTCACAACCATCTTCCGACGACGTGTCCACCATGCTGGCGCAGGCGAAGCAGTTCTACGATGCCCAAGACTACCAGAGGGCAGAGGAGATACTGCTGCAAGTGGTTGCCAACGCCCCCGAAATTCCGGAGGCTCATTTCCGCCTGGGGAGCACCTACGCCGCCAAGCAGGAGTGGGACAAAGCCATTGCGGAGTTCAAGGAGGTCATCCGGCTGTCGCCGGAGGATGCGGATGCCCACTCTAACCTGGGCAGCGTGTACTACCAACAAGGCCAACTGGACGAGGCCATCGCCTCATTTCGCGAGGCGCTCAAAATCAAGCCTGAAGACGCGGCCTTCCACTACAACCTGGGCGCGGCCTACGCCCAGCAGAACCGTTTGAGCGAGGCAGAGGCGGAATTCCTGGCGGCCAAGCAGTATGACCCCGAACTGCCCGAAACCTACTTTGGCCTGGGCACGCTGTATGCGCTTCAAGGCAAGACGTTGCAGGCTCGCGAGGCATTTGAGCGCCTGCTGGAACTGAGCGACAACCCGCTGCTCCGCGCAGAGGCAGAGCGACAACTCCAACAGCTGAAATAAGGACCGTCAATGAAAACAGAGCGCATCACTGAAAGCACACAGAGAATCACGTTACACAATGGTCTCCGCATCATCTTTTCCGAGGTGCCGCACACACGGGCGGCCAGCCTGGCATTCTTCGTTGGAGCAGGCTCCCGATATGAAGATGATTCGCTTGCGGGAGCCTCCCATCTGATTGAGCACATGCTGTTCAAGGGGAGCCGCAAGAGACCGTCGGCGGGAGACATCTCCCTCGCCATCGAAGGAGTCGGCGGGTTGCTGAACGCCTTCACCGGCAAGGAGTCCACGGCGTATTACGCCAAAGTGCCCTACGAGCACTATGACCTGGCGCTGGACGTCCTGACCGACATGATGCGGCACCCCCTCTTCGACCCGCAGGAACTTGAGAAGGAGCGCCGCGTGGTCGTAGAGGAAATCCGCATGCTGTTCGATGACCCGCAGAGTTGGGCGCACCTGCTGCTCATGCAGGAGGTTTTCCCCAAGCACCCTCTGGGCCGCGACATCGCCGGAAGCATCGAAAGCGTCCTGAGCCTCAGTCGCGATGACCTTCTCGGGTACATTCGCGGCCACTACGGGGCGGAGAATGTGGTACTCAGCGTCGCCGGGCGGCTCGATGGACAACAGCGGGCCCTGGAGCACCTGGCCGAGTCTCTCAGCGACTGGCCATCGGCCCCCGCCCCCCAGTACGAGCCGATGAAACGAGCGCAGCGGAAGCCTCGCGTCAAAATTGGCCGTAGGAAGACCGAACAGGCGTATCTGAACATCGCCGTGCGCGCTATCCCGCGAGTCGATCCCGACCGGTTCGCCCTGCGCCTCATGAACACCATCATGGGCGAGGGGATGAGTTCCAGGTTATTCCAGGAGATCCGAGAAAAACGCGGTCTGGCGTACAGCGTGAACTCCTGGGCGGGCACTCTTCACGACACAGGCCTGTGGAATGTGGAGGCGGGCGTGGACCCCAGTCGGCTGGACGAGGCGTTCGATGCCATCCTTGGCGAATTGGCACGCCTGCGCGACGAGGCTGTGCCGGAGGCTGAACTGGAAAAAGCCAAGGAGCAGACGAAGGGGCGGCTCGTGCTGGGCATGGAGGACAGTTTCTCCATCGCCTCGTGGTGGGGGAGGGCGGAAGTTCTGGGCGATCCCCTGATGACGATAGACGATGTCCTGGCAGCCATCAATGCAGTGCAGCCGTCCGACATCAACCGGCTTGCCCAGGAACTGCTGCAGCCGCAGCGGACGACGGTGACGCTGGTGGGGCCATTCGGCAGGGCAGAACGAAGCGCCCTGAAGTCGCGTCTGGAGTAGAGGGCTCATGCCTACCAAAACTGTAAAACTGCTGATGATGTGGAACATACGCCCGGACAGAGAAGCGGACTACTTTGAATTCGTGATGGATGATTTGTCTCCGGGGTTGGAAAAACTTGGCTTGCAGCCGAGCGAAGCGTGGTACACCATCTATGGAGAGGGGCCTCAGATTCTCATGGGCGCTGTCGCAGAGAACCTGGATGCCGTGCAGCAAGCCTTGAGCAGCGAGGAATGGAGTCAGTTGAAAGGGCGTCTCCTGGACCTGGTGGAGGACTATCAGCAGAAGGTCATCGCGGCCACGGAGCGGTTTCAGTTGTAGGACCGGATGGCGGCGCGGGCCGCATGCGGAACAAAAAGCGCCCTCACATCGGTGGGGGCGCTTTCATCTTCTTCTCGAGAGGCAGTGTCGGCAATCGCCGATTATTCTGCCTCTTCTGCGGCTTCGCTCTTGGTCTCGGCGGGCTTCCTGTCCGATTTGTCGCCGTTGCCGTGATGCTCTCCGGGAACGGCGGTAGACGACGGGGCCTTGTGGTCGGTCACGTAGAAACCGGAGCCTTTGAAGATGATTCCCACCGGTTGGAGCACGCGATGCACGTGCCCCTCGCACTCCGGGCACTTGGTCAAGGGTTCGTCCGTGATTCGCTGCCTGCGTTCAAAGTGAACGCCGCAAGTGTCACATTCGTATTCATAGATTGGCATACGCATCACCTCGCTGTTGCCAAATAGTGTGCTGCACTAGCCAACCTGGGCGTTCCAAAGGTTCCGTCGTTCTGCACGCTCATGTGGCTTCTGCGCCAACTTTCTATTATACTCCAATATCCCGATGAATGCAAATCCGGCAGGAGGTGCATTTCACTCGTGCGGGGCGTAGGGGCGAACGGCCGTTCGCCCACCGGCCTCTGCGGCTCGGAATGACGTTTGCGGAGTGGCGTGTGCGGCGTCCCTGCTGGGAGCTGCCTCAGGCCGCGACGGGCGTCTGTGCGCCCCTCTCCGCCTGCAGGGGCGACAATCTGTCGCGAAGAGCCTGGCGTGCGTAGAAGAGGCGCGACTTCACGGTCCCAACAGGGCACTGCATGGTGTAGGCCACCTCGTCCACAGAAAGCCCTTGCAGGTAGTGGAGAACCACCACGGTGCGGTGGGGCACCGGAAGGGCCTCAATCCCGTCGTGCACGGCGGCTTGCAGTTCGCTTCGCAGCAGTTTTCTTTCGGGCATCTGCGCGACGCTGGTGGGCAGCACCTCTGCCAGCGCGTCCAGCGACTCGTTGTACGTCTTGTGGCGCAGCAGGTGGGTGTAGCAGAGATTCACCGTGACCCGGTACAGCCACGGGGAGAGCCCGCGGTCGCCGTCCAACTTGTGCAGGTTGGCGTGCACTCTCAGGAAGCAGTCCTGCAGTATCTCCTCGGCGACGAAGGAGTCTCGCACAAGGCCCAGCGCTGTGCGGTAGACCTGGGCCTTGTACTTCTCGTACAGAGATTCGAAGGCACTCACGTCTCCGTCTCTTGCGCGCAGAATAAGAGCAGTATCCTCGGTCACAGGGCTCCTCCTTCCACAAAACACACGTTGGCAGGTTCTCCGACGCTAGTATAGCCGATGCTGCCTTGCCCGAAATCTGTTGCAACGCCTATTTCTCGTTGCGAAATGCCCCGATGCCGAGTACGCAGGTTGACGTGCGGGCCATAAGCGGTTTGTCTTACGCTGGTTGTGGATGCTATAATGGGGAATGCGGGCTGTGCCCGCGGAAGTGACACAGGAGCATTGGGGTGAATCTATCGTATACACTGAGTGCGACAGTTGCCATTGTGGCGCTGGCGGGACTGGGAGTGTTCGTATTTGAGCGGGAGCGTCGCCGCAGGGCGAACCAGTTGCTGGGCGGGTTCCTCCTGGCCGTGGCGGGCTTTCTTCTCTCCAATCTGGCCTATGCCTGGTTGAGGAGCATCTCTCTCAATCCCATTGCCAACCTGGATATTTACGACCCTCGCACCTGGATGCGCCTGGCGAACAGCCTCGCCATCCTGTTCGCCTCCCTCTTTCCCTCGCTTCTGCTGCATTTTGCCATGGAGTTTCCGAGGCCGAAGTGGCTCGCCCGCACGCGAAGCATGCCGCTCGTCTATCTGCCCGGGCTGATTCTGATACCGCCGCTGCTCACAAGCCCGGCGCCGCTCCTCCCGTACAGGCAGGTCTACCCAGCCTCGCCGATTTTTGTCATCTGGCAAATCTGGATGCTCCTGTACCTGGCGACCTCTCTTGCGGCGCTTGGCGTGTCCTACCGCGCGGCAAGCAGCCGCATCGAAAGGCAGCAACTGGTCCTCATGCTGGTTGGCCTTGGCGTTCCGCTGGTCGCCCTGCCCCTGGGCTGGCAGATTCGGGGCTGGGGCGAAACCGGATGGAGCAACGCGACGTGGATATTCATGGCGGCCATGCTGAGTTATGGCATCGCTCGGTATCAGTTGCTGGACATCCGTGTCGTTGTCCGCAGAGCCTTGATATACTCACTGCTTACGGCCGTCGTCACAGTCTTCTACCTGGGCGTCGTGCTCGCCGTGAACCTGCTGAGTGTGGGGCTGTCCCCTCCCATTGCGCGACTGGTGAACGCCGCGCTTGTTGTCGTTATTGCAGTTCTGCTCGCGCCAACGAAGGAGCGCGTTCAGAACGCGGTGGACAGGGTCTTCTTCCGAGGGGCAGTGGGAAGGCAGGAATTGCTGCAGCGCCTCAGCCGCGAACTCCTGTCCGCCCTCACGCTGGACGAGTTGGCAGACCTGCTGCTCCAACGGCTATCCCAGACGCTGGATGCGCCCATTGCGTGCTTGCTGCTGGAACAGGGTGGGGAGTTCGGCGTCGTGGCCCACCGGGGGGAAGTGCCAGCCATCGCCCTGCAGCAGCGCTTCCGCAGGGGGGATGACCTGATACGCTCCCTCGGCCACTACCAAAGGGGCATCACGGTGGAGCAGATGAGCGTGGACCCCGCGTTTGGTGCCACCTACGTTCGCAGTTGGGCGCGCCTGGATGCCATGCAGGCGACGCTGTGCCTGCCTCTGCTCAGCGGCGAGGAAACTCTGATGGGATGTGTGTTTCTGGGAAAGCGGGCATCTGGCAAGGCTTACGGTAGCGACGACATCCGCTTTGCCCAAAGCATGTGCAATCAGGCGGCCATCGCACTTGAGAACGCCCGACTGCACCAGCAGGCATCCGAATCGGAGCGACTGGCTGCTCTTGGCCGCATGGCCAGCGCCATCGTTCACGACCTCCGGGGCCCCATCGGCGGCATGATGAAGAGCGTCGAGGCGCTCGGGCAGGAAGAGCTGCCCCTGGACGTGCGAGACCGCCTCACTCGCGGCTCACTTGAGATGATGGAGCGGCTCTACCGCATGGCGCAGCAGGTCCTCGACTATGCGCGCGGCGATTGGACGCTGAACATGCGTGCCGTCGGCGCCAGGGATTTCATCGAGCGACTCCTTCCTGTTCTGGAGATGGACCTCCAGGAATACGGAATCCAACTTGTGCTGGACATCACCCACGACGGTGACGTCTGGATGGACCCCGACCGCATATCGCAGGTGCTCTACAACCTGGTCAGCAACGCACGGGATGCCATGCCCAACGGAGGCGCGCTGACCATCGGCGTGCACGAAGAGAATGGCGAAGTGCAGATGGTTGTTGCCGATGAGGGAGGGGGGATTCCCCAGGAGCGCCTCGCGCGAATCTTCGAGCCTTTTGTGAGTTACAAAGGTGACCGTGGAGCGGGGCTGGGGCTGGCCATCTGCCGCAAGATTGTGGAGGACCACCACGGGAACATTCGGGTGAGCAGTCAGGTCGGCGTGGGGAGTACGTTTGTCGTCACTCTGCCACGCCGACCGCAGACGCCGGACGAGGCTCAGTCCAGGTCAACCCAACCCTGACGAACGGCGTACAGGGCTGCTTCGGTGCGGGAGCGCACGTTCAGTTTCCCGTAGATGTTGGTCAGATGCACCTGCACCGTCCTTACCGAGATGCTGAGCGTCCGCGCTATCTCCTTGTTGCTGGCACCTGTGGCGACCTGCTGCAGCACTTCCTGCTCCCGCTCTGTCAAAGGTTCCACGGGCTGATGCCCGTCGGCGGCAGCCACCCTGTCGCCGTGGGAAAGGCGGCGCATCATCGTGCGCATGACCTGGGGGTCAAGCGCAGGTTCCTGGCGAGACACGGCGCGAATCGCCCGAAGCAGTTCCGCCAGCCTCGCTGATTTCAGAACGTACCCGTCGGCTCCTGCCTCCAGCAGGGCGAAGATGTGCGCCTCGTCATCGTGGGCGGTCAGCACGAGCACGCCTGCCTCCGGGCACTGGTCCAGGATGACCTGGGTGGCTTCCAGTCCGTTCATCTCAGGCATCTCGATATCCATCACGATGACGTCGGGGCGCAGTTGCTGGGCCAGGCGCACGGCTTCTGTGCCGGTGCTGGCTTCCCCGACAACTTTCATGTCAGGCTGTGCGTCGAGAATGCTCCGCGTGCTCTCGCGGACGATGGCATGGTCGTCGGCGAGAACGATGCGAATCCGGTCTGATGCTGCAGATGTCATCTACATCGACCTCACACGGTTACCGCAACGGCTTGTCGTACACCCGGTAGGTCTTGTACAACTTGCCGCCCATGGCCTGGATGTCCAGGTTCATCTTCAAGTTGCTGTCCAGTATCCAGGACATCTCAGCGTGGGCGTAGCCCCGCGCCACGGCATTGCGGGCTGTGTCATAGTAAAACATGGCGGAAATGCCCCTCATGCGGTGCTCCTCTATCACTCCCATGGCGAACACGCGGCAAATGGTGAACCTCTTGAACCACTTGTACCACAGAAGCCGCACGATGGCAGGCAGGAGTCGCCCCCCAGTGCCCTTGACGGCCTGGTTCACGTCGGGAAGGGTCAGCGAGAAGCCGACGGCCTCGCCGTCCCGTTCCGCCATCAGCGTCACGTTGGGGTCCACCACCAGTTTCAGGTTTGCGGCCAGGTGGTCGAACTCGGCGTCGGTCATAGGAACGAATCCCCAGTTCTTCTCCCAGGCAGAGTTGTACACCTTCTTCATGCGCTCGACTTCGTTGTCGAAGTCCTTCATGTTGATTTTGCGAATGTGGATTTTGCTGCGCTCCCGCACCTTCTCCACGACGCGTGCCAGTTTGGCGTTCTTGACTGTGCCATCGGGGTCGGCCACATCGGTGGTGGCCAGCCAGTAGGCATACAGGTCCTGCGCCTTGGCGAACCCTGCCCGCTCGATGTAGTCTGCATAGTAGGGCGGGTTGTAGGTCATAAACACCACGGGGCTGGAGTCAAACCCGTCGACCAGGAGGCCGCAGTCTTCGTTGGTGGAGAAGTTCATGGGGCCGCGAATGACATCCATCCCCCGCTCCCGCGCCCAGTCCTCCGCCGCCTTGAGGAGTTTCTCGGCCGCTTCGTAGTCCTCCACGGTCTCGAAGAACCCGAAGAAGCCGGTCTTCTCTTCGTGGAACTCGTTATGGATGTGGTTGATGTGAGCGGTGATGGTTCCCACGGGCTCGTCCCCTCGCAGCGCCAGGAAGGGTTGAACATCGGCGTGCTGGTAGAAGGGGAACTTCTCCGGATTGAACATCTCTTTGCGGTCCATGCGCAGCGGGGGAACCCAGTAGGGGTCGTCGCGGTACAGATGATAAGGAAATTCGATGAATTGCTTCAACTCTTCCGGTGTCCGAACGGGTATAACGCGCACTTCTTGAGCAGCCATTGCCTTCCTCCTTAAAGTCAAGAGATGCCATCGCTGACGATGGGCCCGACCGATTGCCCTCGCCCTATTCTAACACACCTCGCTTGCGGGGCAAACCCCTCGGCCTGGTCTGCTGCGCCAGGCGAAGGCGAGACGCGTGCCTCCACTTGACAAACACCCAAACCGGCGTGAGGCTACGCCCAGTGGCGTACCTTCTCGCCGGCTATGGGCATGCCGCCAGTATCCCCTGCGCCACCTTCTTGCCGTAGGCGACGGCGTAGTTCATCCCGCGGTCTTCCGGGTAAATTTGCGCCATGCAGCACAGCCACAGCCCTTCCACCGGGGTTTGGAACGGCGGGCGCAGTTCGGAATACCGCAGCCGAACAACCGGCTGCGTGTATTTCTCGCGCCACAGGTACAGTTCCTGAACCGAGTCGGGGGAGAAGTCCGGGAAGACCGTTTTCAGGTGCGGGAGATAGGCCTGGAACAGTTCCTCGGCAGACATCGCGTAGTATGGGTCATCGGGTGGCATGTACCTGGACAGATAGGCCAGATGGGAGCCGCCGTACTCCGCAGGCCGCTGCATGTTGGTGTGCTCCACCACAGCCACGAAGGGAATGTCGGGGTCGCTAATGTTGAGCCAATAGGTTGTGGACAGGCGCTGCGTCAACTTCAAGATGAGGCACGCGTTCGCCAGATAGGTAATCGGCGCCAGCCGCTGGCGATAGTCTTCCGGAAGGTCTGGCGCAATGTCCAGCAGAACCTGCGGCGCTGTTGTGACCAGGACCAGGTCGTAGGATTCCCTGCCCGCAGCGGTGACGACATCGCCCAGGGTTCCGCCCTGAACGTCAATGCGGGTGACCGGCGTCGACAGGCGTATGTCCACACCCAGTTCTCGCAGCCTGGTCTCGAAGGCGTCTACGGCCCTCCCGAATCCGCCGACGAGATAGCCCAGATTCTCTTCCTGGCTCCTGCCGCGCGAGCCGCCTCGCAGTTTCAACTTGTTCCAGAACCATACGGCGGCCACCTGGTCGGCGTAGGGGCCGAACTTGTTGCGCAGGAGCGGCTCCCATGCCACTTTGTAGACCCGCTCGCCGGCCCACTTGACCAGCCAGTCCTTCGCCGTAATCTGCTCCAGTTTTCGCCAGTCCCGCACAAACCTGGGGATAATCGCCAGCATGCCCAGGCGGAAACGGTCGACCAGATTGAGAGGAGTGAAGCGCAGCACGTCCATCGGCGTGCTGAGGCGGAAGATGCGGTTAGCGTGGTACAGGCTGGTGACGGTGGCGTTCCACACCAGGTCGTCGCCCAGGCCCAGGTCTTCGATGAGGTCTACCATGGCCGTGTCGCTGGTGAACAGGTGGTGGTAGAATTTCTCCAGCACGACGCTGTTCACGTGGAAAGACCCGGCAAGCCCTCCCAGCACCGCGTCTCGTTCGTACAGTGTGACCTCGTGGTCCGCCCTGGACAACTCGTAGGCGGCGCTCACTCCCGTAAGGCCGCCTCCGACGATGGCTATCTTCATGGCTCTGCTCCCTTGTAGTGCTCTCTGTCCTGGCTATTGTAGCACAACTGGAGGGGTTCGCAGAAATGGCCTTGTCGGGCGGCTTGGTTCTATATTGTGTTGGTGAATCTCTTGGCCACGCGCGGGGCTGAACCCCCGCGCTGAGAGCGCCAAGCCTTTCAGGTTGCCCCTAGCCCGAAGGGCTTTGCCGTTTCAGCCCGACGACTTCAGCTTCGGGCCTTCGCGGCGATAGGCAGTGTCGAGGCGTGCCCCACGGTGACGGGTACCAACACACTTTGGAACCGAATCTGCCGTGCGGCGCACGCCGTTTTGGCGAGTCCCCGTGTTGGCGTGAAAGTTCCAGACTGTGGTATAATAGGGTGGAAGCGAAGACACTCTAACTGCGTCTGGAACGCATTGGGGAGAGAGGCATATGTCAGGACATTCCAAGTGGTCAACGATCAAGCGGCAGAAAGGTGCCGCCGACGCCAAGCGGGGTCAGTTGTTCACCAAGTTGGGGCGCGAAATCACCATCGCTGCCCGCGAGGGCGGAGGTGACCCCGAAAACAATTTCAGGCTGCGCCTGGTGATGGACAAGGCCAAGGCCGCCAACATGCCCAAGGAAAACATCGAGCGGGCCATCAAACGAGGCACGCGCGAACTCAAGGGCGAGGCCGAATTTGAAATCAACTACGAAGGATACGGCCCCAACGGAGTCGCCGTCCTGGTTCAGGTGTTGACGGACAACCGCAACCGGGCTGCCGCCGAAGTTCGGAGCACCTTCACGCGACACGGGGGCAGTCTGGGCGAGACCGGGTGTGTGGCCTGGCTGTTCGAACCCAAGGGCTACATCGCCATCGCGATAGAGGAGGACCAGGACCCCGACGAAGTGGCCATGCTTGCCATCGATGCTGGCGCAGACGATGTGGTTCCCTCGAACGAGATGGTCGAGGTCTACACCAAGGTGGCGGATTTCCAGGCGGTGCGCGAGGCGCTGCAAGAGCACGGGCTTGAATTCGACGATCAGGAGCCCATCTGGATGCTGCCCAAGTCTCTCGTGCAACTTGCCGAGAAGAGCACGCTTCAGACCATGAATCTCATCGACGCGCTAGAAGAACTGGATGACGTGACGCGCGTGTTCACCAATCTGGACATTTCCGACGAGATTCTGGAGAAGTACCAGGCGGCCTAGATGCTGACACTGGGGATTGACCCGGGAACTGCCACCACCGGCTTTGCTTTCGTGCGGGAAGAGAAGGACGAATACACCCTGGAAGCGTGCGGCGCGATCACTACGGCGGCCGGCGAGCCGATGCCTCGACGCCTGCACCAGATTCACGGCGAACTGTCGGCGCTTCTTGCCGAGCGTCGCCCCGACGCCGTGGCCGTCGAGGAACTGTTCTTCAACAAGAACGTGCGAACGGCCATCGCCGTAGGGCAGGCGCGGGGCGTGATGCTGCTCGCGGCGGCTGAGGCGGGCATCCCCGTCTATGAGTACACGCCCCTGCAGGTGAAGCAGGCCGTGGTGGGATACGGCCGGGCCGACAAGCGGCAGGTGCAGGAAATGGTGAAACTGCTGCTGTGCCTGGAAGCCGTGCCCACGCCCGACGACGCCGCCGATGCCGTGGCGGTAGCGCTGTGCCACCTGCAATCGGCGCGGCTGTATCAGAAACTGGAAGATGGTGCATCTCAGGAGCAGCAGGCGTGATTGCCACCTTGCGCGGAAGAGTTGTCGCAAAGGATGAGAGTTCGGCCATTGTGGAGGTCGGCGGCATTGGCCTTCGGGTGCTGCTCGGCGGCTCGGACCTGGAGCGGTTCGCCGAACTGGGCAGAGAGATCACCCTCTTCACCCGCCTGCAGGTGCGCGAAGATGCGTGGACGTTGTACGGTTTCTCCACAGAAGACGCGCGCGACCTGTTCGACCTGCTCCTGGGAGTGCGGGGCATCGGGCCTAGAGTAGCCCTCTCGCTTCTCTCCGCGTTCTCTCCGGAGAATCTACAGACGGCTATCGTGCAAGACGACATCGGCGCTCTCAGTCGCGTGCCCGGCATCGGCCCCAAAACGGCGCGCAGCCTGACCTTCCATCTGCGCGACAAAATCCGCATAGAGCCCGTCGGCCCGTCGCTGGCAGCGCTGGCGGACATAGACGCCGAAGTGGTGGACGCGCTGACGGCTCTCGGCTACAGCGTCGTGGAGGCGCAGCGCGCGGTGCAGTCCCTGCCCCGTGAGGAGATGCCCCTGGAAGAGCGGATACGGCTCGCCCTGGTCTCCTTTGGCTGACGGCACGCATACCCGTGGCTCCTTCGCCCGCAGATGAAACGATATCCTCGACTTCCTCCTCTAAGCACAACCCCTTGTTGAAATTACGCTAATTGTACTACGAAAATAGGCACAATCGACTTGACAACTCCCCCTGAAATTGGTATAATTGTACCAGTGGAAATCATACAATTCCCGGGGGGAGCCATGAATGTGCGCATCGATACGGCAAGCCGGATTCCAATCTACATCCAGATTGTAGACCGCATTCGGCACCTGGTCGCTATGGGGGCACTGAAACCCGGCGAACAGTTGCCGACCATGCGCCAACTGGCGGTCGACTTGCGCGTGGACCCGAACACGGTCGCCCGCGCCTACACCATCCTGGACAAGGAAGGCGTGATTTCCACCCAGCAAGGACGCGGCACATTCATCGCGGAACACCCCGACGAAGACCGACTGGTGGCGTTTCGGCAGGAGCAACTCCGGCGGATGCTGGGCCACGTCATTTTGGAAACTCTCAGTCTGGGATACACCGCCAGCGAGGTTCGGGATGCGTTCCTTGCCGAACTCGAATCGTGGAGAAAACCCGGTCGTGGCGTGCAGGAGGAAGAACCATCGCCCCCGGATGAACCGATGGGCACAGAGAACAATAGGAGGATTGGACAATGATTATGAAGCAGATGCAGCAGAAGAGCCTGACATCGGACCAAGCGAAACTGGCGTCCAAATTGGTCAACGGCGTATCCCTGACGGTGTTCATGTTGGTGCTTGTGCTTGTCGCAGGCATCTTACTGGCGCTGAGCGCTTGGACATCCATTCCCGACTGGGGGCTGGGCTTGGTGACGATTGCCGGCCTGCTGGTGGCGTTCTACTTCCTGTTCGCCATCAAGATTGCCGACCAGTGGGAAAAGGGTGTCGTCCTGCGGTTCGGGCGATTCCTGGGATTGAAAGGCCCTGGCATGTTCTGGGTGGTTCCCATCGTGGATTCCGTCCGTTCGTGGATTGACCACCGCGTCATGGTGACGCCCTTCAACGCCGAGAAGACACTGACCAAGGACACCGTTCCCGTGGACGTGGATGCGGTGCTGTTCTGGATGGTGTGGGATGCGGAGAAGGCCGCCCTGGAGGTGGAGGACTATCGGGCGGCCATCACGTGGGCAGCCCAGACGGCGCTTCGGGAGATTATCGGACAGATGGACCTGGCGGACATTCTGGTGGGGCGTACCAGGATGGACGCGGAACTGCAGAAGATCATCGACGCGCGCACCAATCCCTGGGGGGTCACCGTCCAGTCTGTGGAAATCCGCGACGTCGTCATTCCGGAGGCCCTGGAGGACGCCATGTCGCGGCAGGCGCAGGCCGAGCGGGAGCGTCAGGCCCGCGTCATCCTCGGCGAGTCGGAGAAGCAGATAGCGGAAAGCTTCCGGCAGGCGTCGCTGGCGTACCAGGACAATCCGACGGCGCTGCACCTGCGGGCCATGAACATGCTGTTCGAGGGGCTGAAGGAAAAGGGCGCGCTGGTCATCGTTCCATCCACTGCAGTGGATACCATGAACCTGGGCGGCCTGCTGGCAACGACGGCCCTGGCGCAGAACGCTCCAATCAAGTCGGATTCCTGAGAACTCGGCCTTGACTAGAGCGAAAACACGGAGCGTGTCTATGACGAGATGGGAGTATCGCGTCTCAATCTATAAGAACTGGGCCGGTGCCAGGCTGAAGACGGAGCACGAAGAAGACCTCAACACTCTGGGGTGGGATGGCTGGGAACTCGTCGGGATGGCGGCTGCGTCCACCGTACTCACGATGGTGTTCAAGAGACCCGTCGAGGAGAAGCGCGCGGCGCGCAAGCAAGCCCACGGCTGGCCCGACTGGTAGCATGCAGAGGATATCCTGCCTGCAGGCACGGCAGAATTGGTGAACGGGAACGGTCGGGATATAATGCCCTCTGTGGAGGGACGGTACGATGAGGTACAAGGACAGACCGCTGATTCTGGTCACCAACGATGACGGATTCGACTCGCCGGGCCTGCGGGCTGCCGCTCAGGCGGCCCTTCAGCTGGGCGAGGTGCTGGTGGCCGCGCCATCGGGACAGCAGACGGCAGCAGGCCGCAGCATGCCGGGCGTGGGGCCGCTCCAGATTGAGCCCAGAGCGCTCCGCCTGAGAGGCCAGGATGTCGCGGGCTATGCCATCCCTACCTCTCCGGCGCTTGCCGTGATGTACGGCGTGCTCGTGCTGGCCGACCGGGCGGTGGACCTGGTCATCTCTGGAGTCAACTTCGGGGAGAACCTGGGTTCGGAGATTACGGCGTCCGGAACCATTGGAGCCGCGCTGGAAGCGGCTGCAATGGGCATTCCCGCTCTGGCGGTCTCTCGCGAGACCCACAAGCACTATCATTTCAACCCGGAGGAAGGGCTGGATTTCTCGGCGTCGGAGCACTTCACCGAACTCTTTGGGGGCATGCTTCTGGCTCGCCCGATGCCGCCCGGCGTGGACGTGCTCAAGGTAGACGTGCCGGACACGGCGGCTCCCGATACCCCGTGGCGGGTGACGTGCGTCTCTCGGCAGCGGTACTTCTACCCGGTTCCGCCCGAGAACAAGGACATTTCGAAGCCGGTCCTGGTGGACTACGATGTGCGCGTCTATGAGGGGTCGCTGGAGCCTGACTCGGACATTCGGGCGGTCGCCGTAGACCGCGTCGTCTCTGTCGCGCCGCTGTCGCTGGATCTGTCGTCGCGGGTGGACAGAGCCAAACTGCAGCAGGTTCTACTGGGTGCGTGATTTGCGGCATCTGTGCACTGGAGCCGTGGAGGGAAAAGAGGATGATTCACACAAAGGAACTGACCCGGAAATTCAACGGGCTTGTGGCCGTGGACAAACTCACGGTGGACATTGCGGAAGGCGAGGTCTTCGGCTTTCTGGGGCCCAACGGGGCGGGCAAGACGACCACCGTGCGCATGCTGACCTGCCTGATAAGCCCTACGTCGGGCTCGGCCACCATCAACGGCTATCAGGTGGGCCAGGAAGACCAACAGATTCGGCGCATTGTGGGCATCCTGACAGAGTCCCCCGGCCTGTACGAGAAACTGAGCGCCGAGGCGAACCTACTCTACTTCGCCCGCCTGTACGGCGTGGAGGACCCAGAAGCCCAGGTTCGCAAGTATCTGGAAATGCTGGGCCTGTGGGACAGGCGCTCGGAGCCGGTCGGGAACTTCTCCAAGGGCATGAGCCAGAAGGTGGCCATTGCGCGCGCGCTCATCCACGAGCCTAGGCTTCTGTTCCTGGACGAGCCCACCGCCGCCCTGGACCCGGAATCTGCCAAAACCGTGCGCGACTTCATCGAGGAACTCAAGGCCGAGAAGCGGACCATCTTCCTCTGCACCCACAACCTGGACGAGGCCGAGCGCCTCTGTGACCGCATCGGCGTCATTCGCCAGAACCTGATTGCGGTGGACACCCCCGAAAGGCTGCGCCGCAGCCTGTTTGGCAGGCAGACCGTGGTGCAACTCAAGCAAGTCACCCCTGCTCTCGTGGAGGCCGCCCACACGCTGGACTTCGTGACGCACGTCCAGCAGGATGGCAACAAACTCGTTCTCTCGCTGTCGGACCCGGAGGAGCAGAACCCTGCCGTCGTGGAGCGCCTGGTGAGCGCGGGCGGCAGAATCCAGTATGTCAGCGAGGTTCGCCACTCGCTGGAGGATGTGTACCTTACCCTGATGCGGGAGGAGGAGCGATGACCAACGCATGGATTGTGTTCCGCAAAGAATGGTACGAAATCCTGAAGAACAAGTTGATTCTGTACACTATCCTGATACCGCCTCTCCTGCTCGCCGTCATCCCGCTGGTGATGCTCGGCATGATGAAGAACGAGCCTGTGAGCCAGCAGGACATGGCGATGTATGCCCAGTTCGTGGCTGCGTTTCCGGGGCTGACCGCCTCGGAGGTGATGCAGTACGTCCTGCTCAATCAGTTTCTCCTGATGTTTCTGATGATGCCCGTCGTTGTGCCGGTGACCATCGCCGCCTTCAGCATCATCGGCGAGAAGGAGCAGAAGAGCCTGGAGCCGTTGCTGGCCACGCCGGTGCGCGTCACCGAGTTGCTCCTGGGGAAGACCCTTGCCGCGGTCATTCCAGCGCTTCTGGTGACGTGGTTGGCCTTCGCCGTCTTTCTCGTGGGAGCCTACTTCATGGCCCCTCCGGCGCTCCTGCGCGTGCTGCTTGCGCCAATGTGGCTGCTGGCGTTTCTCGTCATGGCCCCGCTGTTCTGCATCTTCGCTGTTGCCATTGGCGTCATCATCTCGTCCAGGGTCAACGACACGCGCGTGGCACAGCAAATCGGTGGGCTCATTGTGCTCCCCGTGGTGGGGCTCGCCATGCTGCAGACCTTCGGCAAGGTCCTCTACACCACCCAGACCTTCGCCATCGCCTGTCTGGTCATCGCAGCACTGGATGCGTTTGTCATTTACATCGGGGGCAAACTGTTCCAGCGTGAGACGATTCTGACGCGGTGGAAATAGCCCGCAGGATTTAGGAGGTGTTTTGGCTATGCCTGCAGTCGAAGTCCAGCACGCAGTGAAGTCCTACGCGGACACGGTCGCAGTCGAGGACCTGTCCTTCACCGCTGACCACGACGAAATACTTGGTCTGATTGGCCCCAACGGCGCGGGCAAGACGACCACCATCAGGATGGTGATGGATATCATCAAGCCCGACTCCGGACAGATTACCGTCTTTGGCGAGAAGTTGACCGAGGCCACGAAGAGCAGGCTTGGCTACCTGCCCGAGGAGAGAGGGCTGTACAAGAAACTGACTGTCATGGAGTCCATCGTCTATCTTGCCTCGCTCAAGGGGATGAATGTCCGCTCCGCAAGGGACAGGGCGGAACATCTTCTCGATCAAGTCGGCATGTTGCCGGAAGCAAACAAGAAGATCGATGAGTTGAGCAAGGGCATGGGACAGGTCATCCAGTTCATCGTCACCATTGTCCACGACCCGGAACTGGTCATCATGGACGAGCCGTTTACCAGCCTCGATCCGGTCAATACGGAACTAATCAGAAGCATGATGATGGATTTGCGGAGCAAAGGGAAGGCGGTCATTCTCAGCACTCACCAGATGAATCAAGTGGAAGATCTCTGCGATCGCGTCTTGATGATTGACCACGGGCGTTCGGTTCTCTATGGGAATCTCAAGGACGTCAAGGCCAAGTACAGAGGCAACTCGGTGTTCGTCGAGGTGGAAGGTGCGATAGGGCAGATACCGGGAGTTGTCGCACAGCACGACCACAAGGACTACGTCGAGCTGGTGCTCGATGGAAAGGCGACTCCAAAGGAAATCCTGGAACGCCTGGTCGGCACTGGCGCAACGATCAATCGCTTCGAAGTCGGTACTCCCTCGCTGAACGAGATATTCCTGAAAGTGGTGGGTGATAGCCATGAATAGGACTTTCTTGATTCTCAGGCACGAGTTCCTGCACACCATCAGACGGACCGGATTCATCATCCTGACTCTCTCCCTGCCCATCCTGGCCCTTCTAGGAATAGGAATCTACAAGATCGTAACGAGCGCAACGAACCCTACGTCGCAGGTGACCACAATCGGCTATGTAGACGAAGCGGGCGGGTTCGACCAGTTCACCGCTCAGGGGAACATCAACTTCGTCCCCTTCGATACAACAGAAGCAGCCACGCAGGCACTGGTCAACAAGGATATGTCAGAGTACTTCGTCATTCCGCAGGACTTTGTCTCCACGGGCGCCATCCCTTTCTATACCACACAGAAGCAACTGGCACCTCCCGACTCCATCACGACTGCCATTGACAACTTCATCACGCAGAATCTGCTGGCCGGAAAGGTGGCGGAAGACGTCATTGCCAGGGTTGAAGCGCCGTTGAACGTGGCCACAATCAACCTGACTTCGACGGGCGCAGTGGCGTCGCAACAGGGTGGGTACGCGAACATCATCGTTCCAAGCATATTCGGTTTTCTGCTCGCGGGGGCCCTCATGCTCACGAACATATACCTGTTGCAGAGCCTCAGTGCCGAGAAAGAGAATCGGCTCATGGAGATCTTGCTGTCTTCGGTCTCGACCCGACAATTGCTGGCCGGCAAGGTTCTGGGACTGGGGGCCGCCGGGCTGGTAGAGGTGCTGGTCTGGGTGATTACGCTCCCATTCCTGCTGAACCTTGCCTCTTCGGCTATCGGGGGCTCTCTCGCCAACGTCAAACTGCCCGCAGGCTTTCTGGCTTTCGGTGTCGTGTACTTCATCCTGGGGTACCTGGTGTTCGCCGTTGTGTCTGCTTGCATCGCCGCCATCACCAGCACATTCCAGGAGGCGCAAACCTTCTCATCATTCTACGCGATCTTCAGCATTGCACCGTTTTGGTTGCTCTCTCTGCTCATACTCTATCCCAACAGCGCGGTGTGGATTGCGTTTAGCATTTTCCCCTTCAGCGCTCCTGTAATGGTGATGCTGCGGCTTGGCATGACCGGCGTCCCGGCTTGGCAACTGGCCGCCAGCATGGGCGTATTGGCCTTGAGCTTCGTTGGAGGGTTGCTGCTGGCAGCCAAACTGCTCAGGGCCTACATACTGATGTATGGCAAGAGACCGCATCTTGGCGAGATTGTTCGCGCGCTTAGGAGTGAATAACGTCCAGGCGATCTGTCCGCGAGCAGGTTCGCGCTGGCGTTCACAGCGCCCATGCACATTGGCGCCTTCGGCCTTGCGCCGGAAGCAGCGCTGCGATGTAGCCCGCAAGCGGCCCACCTGCCTGAACGCAAGGAGGGTTCAACATGGAAAACATCACGACAACGCTTATCCTTACGATTGTTCCACTCGCCCTCATTGAACTGGCTCTTATGGCGGTGGGCTACGTGGATTTGGCGCGGCGCGACACCGTGCGCGGCGGCAGGAAATGGGTCTGGGCGCTGGTCATGCTGATTAGTCTCGTCGGGCCTATCCTGTACCTCGTGCTGGGCAGGGAGGAGTAGCCATGTCCGACGCGGCCATTCGCTGCGAGAACCTGACCCGCCGCTTCGGGAACGTCCTCGCGCTTGACGGCCTGAACCTTGAGGTGAAGACAGGCTCGGTGTTCGGGTTCCTGGGCCCGAACGGCGCAGGCAAGACGACCACCATCAAATTGCTGACCGGCCTGCTTCGTCCCACCAGCGGCCGCGCCTACGTCGCTGGCGAGGAGATTCGGGTGGAGCGCGCGCAGGCCCGGTCGCTCTTCGGCTACCTGCCCGAGGAACCTGTCTTCTACACCTGGATGACGGCAAGGGAACTGCTGGCGTACGCCGGACGACTCTTCGACATCCCAGCCGACGTTCTCCGCCCGCGGGTGGAGGAACTGCTGGAACTGGCGGGCCTAAAAGATGTGGCGAAGCGCAAGGTTGGCGGGTTCTCACGGGGCATGCGCCAGCGGCTCGGACTGGCCCAGGCCCTGGTCAACGCCCCCAAGGTTCTGATTCTCGACGAGCCTGCCTCGGCGCTGGACCCCGTCGGGCGGCACGAAGCGCTGGCGCTCATTCAGCGCCTGCGGGAACGCGGCGGCGTCACCATCTTCATGTCCACCCACATTCTGGCCGACGTGGAGCGGACGTGCGACACCGTCGCCATCATAGACAAGGGCAGGCTGCTCACGGTGACCGACCAGGAGGAACTCCGCAGCCGCTTTGCCGTGCCGGTCTTCACGGTGGTTGTGAACGGCGATGAGGCGGACATACGCGCGCTGCACCACCGGCTGGAGTCGCTGCCCTGGGCTGACCACGTGGAGCGCGCCAACGACTCCCTGCGCGTCTTCGCCAGCGATGAGGATACCGCCCGCCGAGAACTGCCCGCCGTGATTGTGTCCAGCAAGGTCATCCTCCTCCGGTACGAAGTCGGGATGTCCAGCCTGGAAGATGCGTTTCTGCGGGCGCTGGGCAGAAAAATCGGCTCGAACAGCGCGACAGGAGATGACTGACATGCGGCTGGAAACTCTGCTGAAGAAGGAACTTCTGGAGCATTGGAGAACCTACCGCCTGCTGGCGCTCGGCGTCGTGTTTCTCATCTTTGGCATTCTCTCGCCCGCGGCAGCCCGCTACATGCCCGAAATCTTCGCCAAACTGGACGTGCAGGGCATCATCATCCAGTTGCCGCCGCCGACCGTGGCAGACAGCAATGCGCAGTTCGTCAAGAACATGTCCCAGATAGCCGCCATCGTCCTGATACTCATTGCCATGGGCTCTGTAGCCCGCGAGCGCGACAAGGGTACGGCTGCGTTCACGCTCAGCAAGCCGGTGCCGCGGGGAGCGTTCCTCCTGGCCAAGGCGCTCGCCCTGCTCGTCATCACCTGGACCGCTTTGGGTCTTGCTGTCCTCGTGGATTGGGCCTACACGCAGTTGCTTCTGGGGCCTCTGCCTGTCGGCGACTGGGTGCCGATGGCCGCTTTGGTGGGCGTCTACCTCACCGTGATTCTTGCGATGACCTTTCTGGGGAGTACCCTTTCCAAGAATCTAATCGTGGCAGGAGCCTTCGGCTTTGGGGGATACCTCGTTGTCAGCCTGCTGGGGGCGATTCCCCGCCTCGGCGCGTACACCCCGAACGACCTGCTGGGCAAGGCTCTGGCGGCTGGGAATGGAACGCTGCAGATGTCTTGGGAGAGCACCCTCGTGAGCCTGGGCCTCACCCTTGTCTGTTGGGTGGTGTCCTGGGCGTTCTTCCGCCACGTGGAGTTGTAGGGGCGGCAGGACAATCTCATCTGTTCCGATGCCTTGCGCATGTGTCACTCTGAGCGACAGCAGGGAGCGAAGAATCTCGCTGTTGCACTGCGAGGCGAAGGCTCGGTTTCATCTTGTGTTGGTGAGATTGGGCCGATTGTTGGTGAGAGACGATGATGGATTTGGAGGTCAAGGGAGTCCCTAGCCGCTTCGGCCGTGG
>Ga0315554_1000294_pt1 | contig 29083 bp, 26 predicted proteins | sample SalMarSW160370MG_FD_202114 | JGI IMG/M metagenome (GOLD analysis project Ga0315554, IMG submission 202114) | Salt marsh sediment microbial communities from the Plum Island Ecosystem LTER, Massachusetts, United States - Salt Marsh Sediment SW1603-70 ...
AACACACAATTTTTATGACTAAATTTTTAATCTTTAATGTTAATAATGCCTTTTACTATACTTTTTTAACTACTTATTTTGCTATATCGGATTTGAGGAATATACTAAGAATAAACGTTTAAATAGTTAATTATTCCTTTTTAACATAAAATTAATTAGATTATACAGAATTAAAAGGAAAACCGTTCTTAATAATATATTTATTTTTTATATTCCCTTAAATCCTGCAGTATAAATTATTTTTAAATCATTTATGGAATAATTAAATGTTTGACGTAAAAGTACAAAACGACAGTGAGGTTTTACTTTCCGGCAGGTTCGATGCGGCACAGCAGGATAAGGTTGATAATATACTTAATAAGATTAGTGAAAATTGTATAGTAAACTTTCAAGATCTGCAATATATCTCTAGTGCCGGATTGGGTTCACTATTAAAAGCACATGTAAGATTAAAAGAGCTCGGATATTCAATTAAATTAATTAATATGAATAATCATGTGCGTGAAGTTTTTAAATATTCCGGGTTAGATAAGGTATTTCAGATAGAATAATAAAAAAAATTTTCATTTCATACCAACTTTTAAGCTTTTCAATTGTATTTAATATGGAGATTGAGGATAAAGTTTTAGTAAATAGATGTTTAGACGGTGATGGAGAAGCATACGCAGAATTGGTTGAGAAATATTACAAAATAATTTTCAGACTTTCACAAAAAATATTACGGGATTATGATAATGCTGAAGAAATAACACAGGCTGTTTTTGTAAAAGCATATGAGAATTTAAATACATATAATCCCAAATTTAAGTTTTTCAGCTGGCTGTATAGAATAACTATTAATGAAACATTAAATTTTTCGAAGAAAAATAATTGTACAAAAGAGATAGATGAAAATATTACAAGTGAAGATGATAATCCCGATGAAATATATAACCAAACTGAATTAGGTGAGAAAATACAAGAGGCTTTAATGGAACTCGATATGCTTTATCGAATTCCGGTTGTTCTTAAGCATTTTTTAAATTATTCATATAAAGAATTAAGTGATTTACTTGATATCCCGGAAAAAACAGTTAAATCAAGACTTTTTACAGGCAGACAATTATTAAAAGATATTTTAATCAAAAAAAATGTTCTTCAGGATGATTGAAAAAAAATATATAGAACTAATAAATAAAGATATTGACAGAGAAATAACACCCAAAGAAAAAGCAATATTGGAAGAATATCTAAATTCTAATTCAGAAGCTAAAAACCTATATGAGGAATTGTGCACGACGGAAAGCTTCCTCGATAAACTTCCAGATAAAGATCCCACCGTTAATCTAAAAAAGAATATACTAAACTCGATAGATAAGAATCGATATTCTAAAGTCAAAAAATACTCTCCCAAAAAGGGTATTGTTCAACAAATTATCTTTCAAACCAAATATAAAATTGCATTTTCATTTACTTTAGGAATAATAGCAGGATTATTAATTTATGCATATTTCTTTACTAATCCTCATGCAATTAATAATAACGATATTTACGGAACAATTGGTTTGAATAATGCCGAAATGATCGAATCTATTCCGGTTAAGACATTGAACATTTTAGGAAAGGTAAATATTAAACGTGCTGATAATAATCTCAGATTGGATTTCGATCTAAACTCTCCCGAACAATATGATCTTACCTTAAAATATAACACTGATAAAGTAAAATTTGAGAATATTTCATTAAGCAATAAAAATAAGATTAAATTAGACGCAGAAAACAGTTTAATAAAATTATCGGATTCCGGTATTCACAAATATCAAATGTTATTCTCCTTAAAAAATGAAGTTCCAGTCAATTTTAATCTTCAAATCTCACGAACCGGAAATAAGGTTTTTGAACAAGAAATTACCATAAAAGAATAATTAAAATAATATTTTGTCATCTTACCAACATTAATTCTTTTATATTGTATTTATAGTAAAGAGATTGAAATTTATAAAAAAACAGGAGGTGCTATTATGTCAGAAAGAACCAACAAAAGAGCAAATTCCCGTAAGGGAATATTTATAGGCGGATCAATCGTCATTGTAATTATTATCCTTTATGTTACTTTATTCTATCCCTGGCCCGGTCAAAATACAGATATGTCGGGAACAATTGGCGGGGTAGAAAAGGTTAAGAAATATCAGAAGGAACAGATAACTTCTAATGATGTAGCGGTTCAGGAAGGTGATATTCAAAAACTTCTCCAGAACGATAAAATTCAAAAGCTTATTAATGATCCTAATTTCCAGGAAGCAGCCCGCAATGAAGCATTTCGAACAGAAATCAATAGAAATCCGGCATTTAGAACTGCAATGCGCAGTGCTGTTTATAGAACCACCATTGCAAATAGAACATGGTCGGATGCTCTTAGAAATGAAGCATTCAGAAATATAGTTGGAAGCGGTACTTTTAATAGGATGATCGAAGATGCCGGTTTAAGAGATGCTTTACGAAATGAAGCACTTAGAACTCAATTAGCCGGTCCAAATTATCAATCAGTTTTAAATAGAACCGATGCTTTAAGACAATTATCAAAAGATGCATCATTCCAAGAAGCAATGAGGGATGCTGCATTTAGACAAATTATTTCAAGTAATAGAATGAGCCAATTAATGAATGACGGACAATTTACAGCGGCGTTTAGAACCGAAGCTGCTAGAACCATATATCAAAATTCTGCTTTTCAAGAAGCACTCAGGCAGGAAGCATTCAGGAATGCCGTTGAAAGTGCCGGTTTCACCGAGGCACTTAGAAGCGAAGCCTTGAGAAATGTTTGGGAAGATAACGCATTGAGAACTGAAGTATTTAGAATGGAAGCTCAAAGAAATTCAGAAGCTCAAAGAACGGAAGCTCAAAGAAATTCAGAAGCACAGAGAACCGGCGAAAAATAGTTTCAAAAATAAATATTTTAAAAAATGAGGAGGAACTATTGAAAAAATAGTTTCTCCTCATAATATTTTTAAACTTAAATGAAAATATGGCATACAGCACCAGGGGCGTTTTAAAGAAAAACCTCATTTATATATATATATCTTTATTCATCTGCATTCTTTTACCCTGTAAAAATTATGCGCAATTATACGAAATGAATACCCGCGATATGAGATTAATATACGACGGTTTAGCAAGTAAATATCTTGTCAAATATGTAGGTCAGTGTTTTGAAAATGCACTAAAATTAAATAGCAGACTATATAATTATCATTCGGATGAAATAACCACGCTCCTTATGTATGATCTCAACGACTTTGGAAATGCGGGGACCGGGACAATACCGCGTAATCATATAATTCTTTCAATTGCACCGCTTGACTATCAGTATGAAACCGCCCCTGCAAACGAAAGGTTTAATACCACCTTCAATCACGAACTGGTTCACCTGGTTACTCTCGATCAATCAACTTCATCTGATAGATTTTTCCGGACGATTTTCGGAGGAAAAGTCGGTGAATCTTCAGATGATCCTCTTACAATAATATATGCATTCCTGACCGATCCCAGGAGAAGTACCCCGAGATGGTGGAAAGAAGGAATTGCTGTCTTCCTGGAAACCTGGATGGCAGGTGGAATAGGCAGAGCACTTGGCGGTTATGATGAAATGGTATTCAGAACGAAAGTGCTTGAGAAAAAACCTATCTATGATTTATTAAGTTTGGAATCGGAAGGATTGCAGACAGATTTTCAAGTTGGTGCAAATTCTTATTTGTACGGTACAAGATTCATGAATTATCTTGCATTGAAATATGGTCCTGAAAAATTAATAGAATGGACATCCCGTCACAACGGCAGTGATGCTTATTTTACTTCCGACTTTAATAGAGTCTATCATCTGTCTTTATCCGGTGCATGGGATCAATGGATACAATTTGAAAATGAATTTCAGGAAAAAAATCTGGCAAAAATTAGTCAAAACCCTGTTACTCCCTACCGGCCGATATCCACAAGATCTTTAGGCGGACTATCACGCGCATTTTATGATTCTTCTAACCATAAAATTTATTGTGCAATCGACTTTCCGGGGCAGGTTGCACAAATTGTTGAAATTGATTCAAAAACTGGCGAGATTGATAAAATTCATGATGTAAAACGGGAAGCATTATATTATGTAACATCATTGGCGTTTGATCCTTATTCCAAAACATTGTTTTATACAACCGATAATAATGACTGGAGAAGCCTTTACTCTCTTGATATAAAAACCGGTGATGCAAAGCTACTTTTGAAAGAACAAAGAATAGGTGATCTTGCTTTTAACCTAGCTGATAGTTCTTTGTGGGGAATAAGACATTATAATGGTCAATCAACAATTGTGAGAATTCCTTATCCGTATACCGAGTGGAACCAGATTTACACATGGCCGTTCGGGCAGGATATGTATAATATTGATTTATCTTATGATGGAAAAATAATTACAGGGGGATTGGCAGAAATAAACGGACAACAGGTATTAATTAAGATGAATGTCGATAGTCTTTTGAATGGAGTTTTCTCATATGACAGCCTGTTTAATTTTGAAAATTCAGTACCGGCAAATTTTATCTTCTCAAATGATGATAAGTATTTATACGGAACTTCATATTATTCAGGTGTTTCCAACATTTACAGGTATAATTTCGATCAAAAAGATATGGAAATTATGAGTAATGCCGAAACAGGATTTTTCAGACCTATACCCATTACGAAAGACTCTATTCTAACGTTTAAATATACCAACGAAGGTTTTCAGCCTATTATGATAACAAATAAACCTGCAGAAAAAGTAAATGCAGTTGATTTTTTAGGAGAGCAGGTTGTTGAACAGCACCCTATTGTTAAACAATGGATTGCTCCGCCTCCATCGTCAATACACATTGATTCGTTGATTACCAGCACCGGGACTTATAATGTTTTTAAGCACTTCGGAATTGTATCTTTTTATCCGGTTGTCCAGGGTTATAAAGATTATGTTTCATACGGGTTGCGGTTTAATCTCTCCGATCCGATAGGATTTCAAAATATTAATTTCAGTGCTTCCTATAGTCCATATAAGCAGCTTGGAATGAATGAACGGTGGCATCTTGATTTTATTTATTCTTACCTAAACTGGAAATTCGAATCGACATTAAATTATGCTGATTTTTATGATCTTTTTGGCCCTACCAAATCCAGTAGGAAAGGATATTCTTTTGGTTTGAAATATCATAAATATATTCTTTATGATAATCCTTTATTTATGGACTATTCTATTTATTCAAATTATTATGGAGATCTTGAACGGCTTCCTTATTATCAGAATATTGCTGCTTCATCTGATAAGCTGTTTAACATAGGTGCAACTTTTGGCTATAAATATGAAGTAAAATCATTAGGGGCGGTAGATAAAGAAAAAGGATTTAATTGGCAAATCAGTTTAGATAATAATTATGTAAGAACCACAATTTATCCGCAAATTCATAATGATTTTGATCTTGGGTTTGCTTTACCAATTAATCATTCTTCTATCTGGCTTAGAAGCTCGGCAGGATATTCTTACGGTAACAGGTTAGAGCCATTTGCTAATTTTTACTTCGGAGGATTCGGAAACAATTATATTGATGATAAAGATGAAAAAAGATACAGGGAATATTACAGTTTTCCGGGTGTTGAACTAAACAGCATTGGCGGAACAAACTACGGAAAATTATTATTAGAATGGAATCTCCCTCCCGTCAGATTTAGTAATATCGGATTTACTTCATTTTTCTTAAATTATGCAAGTGCTTCTTTGTTTTCTTCGGCGATTATTACAAATATTGATTCAAAGGATTACCGCCGTTCTTTGTTAGATTTTGGTACACAGGTGGATTTCAAATTTGATCTGCTGTTCCATCTTAAGATGACTTTTTCCGCAGGGTATGCAGCAGCAATTGAGAAGAATCAAAAAATTTCAGATGAACTTATGTTTTCTCTTAAAATCTTATAATTATGAATGATTAGGGTTGCAACAAGTCTTTTACCGGTATTCATTTTCTTAGCGGCTTTAATATATCTGGATAGTTTTAAACTTGTAAAAATTTCTTTTATTCTAAAAACAATTTTGGCAGGTTGTATTGCTGCGATTATAAGTTATTTTATAAATAGCTTTTTATTGGATAACCTATCCATTTCTCTTTCAACCTACACCATGTATATCTCTCCTTTAATTGAAGAGTCTCTTAAAGCATCATTTATAATATATCTTCTTGCAAAGAATAAAATAGGTTTTATGGTAGATGCTGCTATTTATGGCTTTGCTGTTGGTGCCGGTTTTGCTTTCATAGAAAATATATACTACTTAAGTTCTCTTAATCAGCCGAATTTAATTATCTGGTTTATCAGGGGATTCGGTACAGCAGTAATGCATGGAGGTACTATCGCTATTTTTGCAATTATAACTAAAAATATAATTGATCGTAAAAAAGAGTTTAAACTTTTTCAAATAATACCGGGGATTATTTCTGCTTTATTATATCATTACATCCCCGGGCTTTTATTCGCAATGGGTATCCATTCTTTCTTTAACCATTTTATTTTTTCTCCTATTTTATTAACTGTTCTTCAACTAATTGTTCTCCCTCTTATTATCGTCTTTGTATTTAATAGAAGTGAAATTTTATTAAAACAATGGATGGAATCAGGAATGGATAATGATGTTCAATTATTAGCGCAGATTAATGAAGGGAATTTTTCCGAATCGCACGCAGGCATATATCTTAGTTCACTTCAAAATAAATTTTCAGGAACTGTATTAGCAGATATGCTCTGTTTAATCAGAATTAGATTAGAATTGGCTATAAAAGCCAAAGGTATTTTATTAATGAAACAGGCTGGAATTCCAATTGTCTTGGATGATGAAGTAAAAGAACAGCTTAATGAATTGAAATTTTTAGAAAGGAATATCGGTTCAACAGGGATGCTTGCACTTTCACCTATTTTTCATACAAGTACCCATGATTTATGGCAGTTATATATGCTGGAGAAAAATTAATCTTATCAAAGTTCTTTATCCTTAGTAACATTTTTGAATATATTACTTTAGTGGATTCCGATCTAAAGCTGCAGAAGAGATTGATGTCTCGGTCAGATTAAATCAAAATTAAAATGTTCAATAACCATTTCGGAGCAAATTATTATTTATTCTAATGAAAAGCTTGTAATTGTTAAGTAAAGGTATAATCTTTAAGTAAACAATTAACTTGAATAATAAATTCGCACATGAGCTGCTTTCATAAATTAATTCATGGGGACAGCAGAACTACTATTAATCAAACTCCAAAAGAATCTGTAGATTTAGTAGTTACTTCACCTCCCTACCCGATGATCAAAATGTGGGATGAAAGTTTTTCCAATCAGAATCCTCAGATTAAGAGAGCCCTGGAAACGGGTAATTCCAACCTGGCTTTTGAATTAATGCATAAGGAATTAAATAAAGTTTGGAAAAATCTTAAAAGAATTGTAAAACCGGGCGGTATTGTTTGTATTAATATTGGTGATGCAACAAGAACTGTTGGAAAAGAATTTAAACTCCATTCCGATCACACAAAAATAACAGAACAATTTTTAAAACTAGGTTTTAGCAACCTGCCGAATATACTCTGGCGAAAGCAGACAAATTCACCCAACAAGTTTATGGGTTCGGGGATGCTCCCGCCAGGTGCTTACATCACCCTCGAACATGAATATATATTGATATTCCGAAAGGGGAAAAAAAGGGAATTTAATTCTTTAGAAGAAAAAGAGAACAGGAATCAAAGTGCGTTCTTTTGGGAAGAACGAAACAGCTGGTTTTCCGATGTATGGGACTTAAAGGGCGCCTCCCAAAAAATGAGCAATGGTATAAGGAATAGAAGCGGCGCATTCCCGTTTGAACTGGCTTACAGATTAATAAATATGTTTTCCGTTAAAGGAGATACGATTTATGATCCTTTTTTGGGATTAGGTACTTCCACATTTGCAAGCATAGCTTCAAATCGTAATAGTATAGGAATGGAAATAGAAAAAGGTTTGATAAACCATATTATGGATACATCGCTTAATAGGTTGAAAAAGGAAATCAATGTATATATTCAAAATCGTATAAAGAAACATCTTGGTTTTGTTGAAATGAAAGAAAAAGAGGTGGGAAAAAAATATTTTAAATACCGTAATTCTAATTATGATTTTCCTGTTATGACTAAACAGGAAGTTAAAGCTTTAATCAATTTTGTTAAAAGAATTAATCTAACCAGTGAAGGTTTTAGTAGTGAATATTATGATGAAGCACTTCTAGAATTGGATTCGCAATTGCAAATCAAACTAAATATTTAATTTTATATATTTTTAATACTATTAATGATCTCATCGAAATTAATAAATTCATTATTATCGTTATACTTCAAATAGAAAACAGGTTTTCCCCACTTCTCATTTGAAGAGACATTTCTGTTTATCACTCCATTTCTCATTAGGTCAAATGTAGCAGGTTTTACCTGAATTCCGCAGATCTCCTCATTATTCTTTTTTACAATTAAATCGATTCTATATTCTTCATCATAAAATTGGCTGGCTTTTTCCACAACAAAGTTTTCTAGGTTATCTTTTAATTTTGAAACTGTCATGCATTCAATAGTATTACCTCTTAATGAGTTTGTGACAAATAAATCGTATTCCCATTGAATACATTCTTCTAAAGAAAATTCATATTCGCCCCAGAATTCCATTTGAGCTTTGTAAAGGTTATTTCCAAAATCTTCAATTGTACCTTTACTGATTATACCGCATTCACATTTATTTTTATGGTGTGATTTAATCAGGGCAACTAATTCATCTTTACTTTGCGGCTTATGATATCTTATTAATTTCATTACCGGAACAGAATTTTCCGGTGCTGAAATCCCTGCATCCCCGTTTAACTTATTTAATTTGCCTCCAGTTAAGCTCATTATTTAGACTCTCCTGGGTAATTACTTTGATTCCTGATATCTTATTGATCAATAATCAGGAATTGTAAATAAAAAGTTTATTGTTGCAAATTCCACCCGGTATCTGGTATCAGGTATCCCCTCCTCCTTCACACCTCCCCATACCCGTTCAGCTTTGCTGCCTTCATTAATCCCGCAACCCGTTCGGCTTGTAATGCGAATGTCTCCAACCGTGCTTCTATAACCTGCGGATAAACGTTCCCGTCTGTTTCAATAGTTAAAAAGGGTATATTCATTTTGCCGTTAAAAATCTCCGGCAGCTTGTAGTTTTTATTAACAATTCTTTCGGCAACCAGCTTGCTTTCAACTTTCATTTCTGTCGCAGCGAGAGATTCGGTAAACCTCGTAGGCATACATCCGAAAGGACCAAGATTTATTACACCGCAATATTTATCGATTGTCTCATGCAAAGCTACGCCAAGAGTTAACCCCGGTTCACCTTTATATTCCAGTGGAAGGATGTGCTTGCTTCTATTCAGCAGAGACTCAACTTTTGTTAACGAGAATTTATAATACCCGGTTTTAGCTAAAATTTTTTTAATTCTATATTCGGCTATACGCATATAAAAAAACCTGATCACTCTTTCTATTTTTTTCTGGAAAGATGTATCCGGCTCCAAAAGTTTCTGCTTTAAAAGATAATCTATATAGTAAACCCATTCGCTTATATAAGAATCTTTTAGAATAAATCCTTTCTGTGCAAAATGTTTATTCAGCCATTTGTGTGAAAAATGATCACGCCTTACATAAATCTCACCGCATAAAGCAATATATTTTGCCTGGTTTATCGGTACTCTTGAAGATATTTCATTTTTTATTATAGATGAAAATCGTTTTAAGGCTTTATAAATCTTATCAGGTTCCTTTTCAAATACCTGGTTTAGCTTATCGTACTCTCTGTAAAAAATTTTTAATCCTTCTTCCGGGTCAACAGCATGAGCCATAATTCCTGAACGGATATCATCGAGCACATCGCTTACAAAAATTGTTTGGATTCCTCTAAGTGAAAAATTCGGACCAAGTCCGGCAAAGCCGTCATCATTCATTAAAGTCAGAGTTGCAACATTTTTTATTTTCTTTCTCTTGATAATTTCCCTTATGAAAACAGGATACTGTCCAAGCCTGCAATTGCCCCCTCCTTGTACAATAAAAAATGCTATATGCTGTTTTCCGTCCCATTTATTCTCAATGTAATCAAGCAATGAACCAACGCACAGAAGCAGCGGTAAGCATTCTTTTCCACTCCCAACAGATCTGCCATGCTTCAATATCTCGGGATTTCCTTCAGGCATAGCAATAGCATTAAATCCCTGGTTTCTCAATCCTGCAGCAAACATTGGAGCCGCTAGATCCCCCATGGAAGGAATTAAAATATCAACCTTGGGATCCGACAAAGGAATTTTTTCCCCGTTTGAAGAAATAAAAAATCCCTCTTCATTACCGAACTCTATTCTTGCAGGAATAAAATCGCTAAAATCAGGGTCGTTTATCTTATATTGAACTCTCCTGTAATTTTTAATTATATCAAGAGCGGCATCTATCCTGGTATTTATACCAGCATCGGCCGTATGCCCGTCAAGCTCAAGAGTTAATGATGGTTTTGTTCCCATTATTGAGCGAAATGTTGTTAAAAGCATTGAATCCGGTCCGCATGAAAAATTTGAGACGTATGTGGCAAACAACTGCGGGTTATTTTTTATAAGGCGTGCGGATTTTAAAATCTTTTTTCCGCCTTCCCAGTATTGATTATCATCTACAGCTTGCCCGCGGTAATCGAACATATCGTATGGAACTACATAAACACCTCTTGATGCAAATTTTTTAGGTATTCCTTTATTTGCAAGTTCCGTAAAAGAATTATATGGTCTGCCGACCAGTACAATAGCCATTTCGTCAGGATGCTGCTTTAAATATTTGATAAATTCTTCACCCATAACGAAAAGTTCATCCTGGTAGTCTATCTGCATTTTTAAAGCATTTTTAAAAGCATTTTTTATTCTATCTTCATCTTCAATTCCTAAACGTTTTGCAACTTCAATGAATTTCTTTTCTTCTTTATCAAAACCATTTGCAAAATTAAAAAACGGGGTAATGAGCTTATCTTCAGAGATCAAATCTTTGAAACCCTGTTTCAAATAAAACGGTTCACCCGTTACAAAAACACATGTACAATTGAAATCAATACGATGATGCTCTGCATCCTCAACATACATTTCGGAAATTTCAGGGACAAAATAATAATCAGGATTTTTTTCAATCAGATCGGCAAATAAACCTAATGCAACCTGGGCAGGATAACAGAAAGAAGTATTCTCTCTCTCCAATCCTTTTTCATCTATTTTATCAGAAAGAATTACTCTGAAACCGAGGTTTGTGAAGAAATTATAATATAACGGATAAATCGTATGTGTGTGAAATGATTGATTTATTCCAATTGTTACAGCTTCTGCAGGTAAGTTAATTTGGGGCGCATACTTTTCAAATAAAAGATGCTGCCTTTTTTTAACATAATCATATTTATCAACATCAACCTTGGTTTTACTGATTACATTATAATATTTATTGCAGGCTCCTCCGAATGGATAATTCTTTCCTTCAACTTCGATAAGATTTATGGGACAGGCGAGATCGCATTTTTCCCTGCCGCCGACACAAATAAACGGTTTTTTATAAACTACTTCTCTTCCGGCGAGGTCTTCAAGGAAATATTCACCGGGCTTCATTAAGCCTAAATCTATTTTTTCTTTTATTTCAAGTGCAACACCGAATGCGCCCATTAGACCGGGATCGGGCGGAACTATAATTTCCTTGCCGGTTAAAGCAGACATTGCTATAGGTATAGCTTTATTATAGCAGACACCTCCTTGCATAAATATTTTTTTCCCGATTGGTCTGTTTCCTTTAACACGGTTTACATAATTCATGCAGATTGAATAAACAAGTCCGGCAACAATATCTTCTTTATCAATATTTTCCTGCTGTGCGGTTTTAATATCAGAACTGATAAAAGCGGAGCATTGATCACTGAAATTAGGAGGCATCTCTCCATTCATTGCAATCGATTCAATATCTGTTACTTTTATACCGAGAGACTCATGTGCAGATTCTTCAATAAAAGAACCTGTACCTGCAGAGCAGGCTTCATTCATAGCATAATCTGCCGGGACTTTGTTAACTATATATGTATATTTTGCATCCTGTCCGCCTATTTCAAAAATAGTATCTACTTCAGGATCAAAATAAACTGCCGCCGTCGCATGAGCGACAATTTCATTTACAATACCTTCCGTTAAAGCGTGAAGCCCGGCTATCTGCCGACCTGAGCCAGTTGTTCCAACACCAATAATTTTTATCTTCTCATGAATTTGTCTTAATAATTCGGTGTAACATTTTTTTGAAGCCTCGACAGGATTACCATGAGTATAAAGATATACTGAGCCAAGTATTATGTTATCCGATTTTCTGATTACAACAGCTTTAGTAGTCGTAGAACCAACATCAAGTCCGAGTATACAAACATCACCGTCTTTTGCATCCTGTTTATGCCCGGCAGCTTGCTCCCTATCTCCATTTCTTCTTTGGTTCAATTGAGCAAATGACTTGTCAAAATTAATTGGATTATAATTGATTTTTCCATTCCATGTTTTGAAATGAACTTTGTCTTTGAAATTTTTAAGCGGCTGATGAAATACGAATGAACTTTTTCTCGGAATAAAAATATCATTAAAGTCTTCGATTAAATTTACTTCATTTTCAAGTCCGTAAAGTGCAGCACCCAAAGCTTCGAAATAAGAAGCCTCAGCAGGAATATTAATATCCGGAATTTTTTCTTTTAGAAAATCTATAACAACCGAATTTTTAGTAACACCGCCGACAACCATTACTTTACCGGGCTTAACTTTTTTCAGCAGGTCATCTACTTTCTCTGCCATCATTAAAGATAATCCGGCGGCAACTTCTGATTTTCTTATCCCTTTATTCAATGCATGGGTACAGTCGGATTTGCAGAATACAGAACATCTGCCTGAAACTTTAAATGGCTCGGCATCTTTTGCCATGCTTACAACTTCATTAATTCCAAGGTCCATTCTTTTTATCTGCTGGAGAAAAAATTCTCCCGTTCCCGAAGCACACTGGTTTCTTGTTATTACATTCGATATTTTCCCCTCATCATCAATTGTATAAACCATAAAAGTTTCGCCGCCAAGAGAGGCGACAGCCGAGTAATTCTCTTTATCTTTATTAAGGAAAGTAAATGCGTATTCAGTAGCTTCAGGTTCGGATACATTTGTAAACTTAACAAGCTTACGGAATTTACGGCCGGTTACGACTATAAGAACTTGATCTAATCCATTTGCTGAATGTTTGAATGGATGAATGGATGAATGCGGGGGTAATTGGCGGTCATGGTCCATACTGTGACTTTCAATTTCTGTCATGGATTGGACCATGACAGCCATGTACTTAGGCTGCGCTGCAAACTGGTACAACTTTTCTTTGAAGACTTTTCTAGGATCTCCATTATGCGGAAGCGTTAGTGTATCTTCTATACTTATCTGTTTGTCTTCTTTTTTTAGTCTTACAAATGAAATTGAAGAAGCACCAAGACAGGCACCTATTACATGTTTTCCACCAACTGTTATCTCATTCATCTATTTTATTCAAGTTATAAAAATTATCCTTTAAATATAATCATCCGCTATTCTATTTGGAAAGTCAATTGAAGATTTTGTACTTGAAGATTATAGCTAAACCGTAATTATTTTGAATTTTAATAACTTTTCTCTCTTAGCAAGACAGGTTTAGAAGCACGTTCAATCAGCAACTCACTTTTATTTGTATTTAAACTGTACAAATAAATATTATTTCCTAGTGAAAATATGATTTTGTTGTTTTCGATCCAAGTAAAATCTGATCCTCTAATCCGTTGAATACTGTCGGGTTTATTTACTTTTAGAATTAATGCCTGAGGCGGGAAAAATATGCCGATATATTGATCATTAAATGACCATGATATTCCGTTTTCATTCATGCTTTTTGCACTCGCAGGGCTTCTGTAAAGATTTTCCAAGGAATCTTTTGTAATACTATAAATCCATAAATTGTCGAAGTATTTTTTCTCGGTTTCCGTTACCTCAATAAATGCAATTAGGTTTTTGTCATTTGATATTTTTATATCATTTATATTTCCTTTAGAAACAAGAATTTTATCTGCATTTAACCTCAAGTGAACAAGATGGATGCTTTCTTTATAATCTTTGCCAAGCCCGGAATCATCAATGTATGCCATAAGTATTCCATCATCAGAATAATCAGAAGAATTTATGATACTTGCTTTATCATATTCTACTTCCTTTTTAAGATCATTTTGAATATCATAAACATAAAATCCCGACACATCAAAACCGGATGAGCTATAGTATAACAATTTTTTATCCGGCAGCCATTTTGAAATATATATCCATGTATCTTCCGTAGGCATTATCTCTTTTATAATCTTTTGGTTTTGAAGATCCATAATTACTATTGAACAAACTGTTTTCTGAGGTACACTCTCCGAATCGTTCCACAATCCGGGTTCGTCGATATACTTTAAAATCTTTGTATATGCAAGATATTTTAGTGATGGAGAAAATTTAAAGTCATCGACTTTCACGGAATCGCTGGTGATTTGTTTTTGGTTCTTACCTTTTACATCAGAAATCCAGATTTCTCTATTCTTAAGGAAAGCGATGTGACTGGAAAGATCATTTGATTGCGCTAAAGAATTATTTTGAAAAAGTAACAGAAAAGAAAAACTAAGAATAATAAAAAGGTTGAATTTATTCATCTGATGCATCATGATTTTTGAAAACCTGCCTTATTAATATTGTAGGGGACACAAATATTTATGTCCTCTATATAACATTAATAAATTAACTCGGTCCTAAATATTATTACTGCATCCCCCTTTATTTTTATTAAGGAAGGTCTGCCGTTATTAATTTTAACACAGACATTAACTATTCCAAACCTGTTTATTGTTTCCCCCTGTCCCCCGTTAAACTCAAAGCAATCTCCTTCTGTATCAACAATTTTGTTTTGTATTAAATATCCGCCTAAGGGTCCATTTGCATTGCCTGTTACCGGGTCTTCGTTTATTCCAATAGCCGGTGCAAACATTCTTCCGTAGGTAAGTATATTTTTATTATCAGAATTAAAAGTAAAAACAAAATACCCGTTGCATTTTATTAAGCTGCTAAGTTCAGATAGAGCTGGGTAATTTGGTTTCAGACTATTTAACTTTTCCCTGCTTTTTATTCCAATCATTACTTTAGAATGCCCTGTTGAAGCAATTTGTATAGGGCATTTTTCATCCAGTTCCTGTTTACTTAGTCCTAAACCGGCAATTAATTTTTGTATGGCAATCTCATCAAAGGAAGGATTAAGTTCAAATGAACCCTGGGTCATTATCACCTGATAGTCATTATTTCCCTTGACTATTTCAAAGGGCAGAACTCCTATCCTTGTTTTCATCCTTAATATGCAAGAATCAAGATTTTCCTCAAAGGCTTTTGCATACATTGCTGCTATTGTTGCATGTCCGCAGGTTGGAACTTCTGTTTTAGGTGTAAAATATCTTATTACCCCGTCACAGTTATCATCATCTTTTGAAAAAAGGAAAGCCGTCTCTGAATTGTTTAATTCTCTTGCAATTAATTGCATTTGACTATCACTTAATCCATCTGCATTAACCACAACACCTGCAGGGTTTCCTTTAAATTTTTCTTTTGTAAATGAATCAACCTGGTAAATAATTAATTTCTTCATGTTTAAATTTTTGTTTATTTAATACTGCACGAAAAATGAATATTTAGTTCCTCAATAAGTTGAAAATGGCTAAAGAAAAGTGAAATACCTTTTCATAAAATAGATCAGGCTGTTATTGAATTTTTCTGAAGAATATTCTTTATATCGGAACTGATTTTAATTATTTCAGCAAAATCAAATTCTCTATTTTCAATGAGCCATTTCTTGTCGTATTTATATTTTTTTTCTAAAAATTCTAAATATTGGAAATCATATACACCCGTTCCCGAATAAAATATTGATTCCGTAAACATTCCTCCTTTACCAAAAAATTCTTTTTGATCACTTATCAACATTTCTTTTTTGTGTTTTTTTTCCATATCTGTTTTTAATTTTTCAAAAAACGGGATCATAAAAGAATCATGATGCTCTTGCATTAGGCTATAAGTTTTTTGTTTTAGTATAATTAAATCTTGCGGGGTATCTGGTATTGAAAAATCTATATCATTTTGAATTAAAAAACCAAGTAATAGGGAAGCTTCTTTTATGCTAAGTCTTTCCTGATAATTTAATTCATGTAATTCTTCAATAAATACATGAAAATCTTCAAAAAGAATCATACAAAAAGCATAAATAAAACCTTTTGTGTTTACTAATTTTTTAATATCCCGGATCACTAGTTCAGTTTTTCTTAGTGGTGCTTCCTCATTTTCAATTTTCTCATTCATATCTAAATAATTAAGATAAATGAAGGAAGAAAAAAATAGTAAAACGCTCTTTTATTCTTGCTTATTTTGATTGCAACTTAGATAATAAAAAATATAATCTCAAATAATCTTTATTCTTTATGCGCTGCTATTCTATTCGGTCTAAATAAATTATCCAGAGATTGTTTTCTTCTATTATATAAAAATCTTAAGCTGCGGCCACATTTGTTTGAGTGTGAATTTAGGCTTTTTACACAAGCATATATTTACATCATAAGCATACGGATGTTCAAAGTGTGCGATACGTTCAACACTATTAAAATATTTCTTTAGGTAGTGCATGTCATATCCCACAGCAAGGACTATTTCACCGGAGTAATTATGTGTTCCCCAGATCCAATAATTATTTCGCGGGCATATTGAATTAGGCAATTTATATTTTGAACCAAAATGATCTATTGCGCCTGCTATCCCATACCATGAAGCGAGAATTGCACATTTATTCTTTTCATATTGCGGTAATGTGTTGTAAGCGTTTCCTACTGTATCAACCAACTCTTTCCAGCCGAAACGATAAGCAAAATGAAGCGGCAGAAAATCTCTCTCTTCTTTTTCCATTCTAATCATACTCCAAATACCAAGAGCCTTTGAATAAGTTATAAATTGGTTTACTGGAAGAATCGGAACCGCGAGAGGCATAAGTACTGTACCTGATACAGCAAGCATTGTTACTATTGCCCATTTTAGCAATCCGGTACGGAACCTCTGTAAGAACCGCTCAACTGCAACTGTGCCGGAGCTTAACAAGAGAGGAAAAATGGGAACGACATAATAGAATTTCGAGTTTTGAAACAGGTAGACAAGAATAAATATAATTGCTGTCCAACCGAGGAACCGGTAACCTTTTGTCTCCTTGCTGTGAAAAAGGTACACTAATCCGCTCAACCACAAAGGGAATGTGAATGGATTTAAGCCGATAATTATTTGCGATAAGAATGTAAAAGGCGATAAACTGAGGTTCTTGTATTCGGTTGCGTTGTACATAAATTCAAGCGTCGGCCAGCCATTATTAATTTGCCACAGAATATGCGGCAAGAACATCAAAAGCCCAATTAAGCCGCTTATATAAATCCACTGTGATTTAAGGATACTCCATTTTTTTGTTATGATAAGAGACAGCAAAAGTGAAAATCCAAGTACCAGAAATGTATATTTATTTAGGAGACCTATTCCCTGCAATACTCCCAGTATAATCCATTTCCCTGGCGAAGGCATACGAATTGTTTTTAAGAACACCAGTATAAAAAGCGTACATAACATTATATCGACCGGGTTCATAGAGAAGAAGCTGCTTAGAGCCGGGAAAGCCAATCCGAAACATATTGATAATGCTGCAAGTGCCTGTGAATATTTACCACCTCCGATTTCCTCAGCAACTTTCGCTGAAAGGAGAACTGTAACAGCACCAAAAAGCCCGGATAGAAATCGAAGACCAATTATTGTTTCGCCGAACATAGTAATGCTTATTAATGTTAAAAAAGCAACAAGTGGAGGATGGTCGACATAACCGAAAGCCAGGTGCTTGCTACAAGCAAAATAATAGAGCTCATCGCCGAAGAATCCATAATGCCCTGCTGTGACCAGTGTTACTATAAGAAAACAAAGAGCAGCAATATATGGAGTTGTAATTAATCCAGGGAAGTATCTCCTCATTCTTTTGTTATTCATTTTCCTAATAAGTAATTATTAATTCTTAATTTCAAACAGCATTTTTAATTGAATAACGTGTTGATAACTGCTTAATTCATTTTATTTTACATACAAATTATCGGGATTGAATGCAATCCTTGCCCTCTTAAAAGAGCATACTTTAGCGTAATCAACAAAAGTTTTGTATGGTTTCCCTTTGCATTCGCCACTCAGAATATTTTGAGTACATATAATTAGTTCATCCAGAAAATCTTTATCCAAAGGCTCTCCATGACCTGGAAGAAGAGTTGTAAATTCATCCGATCGTTTTATTAAATTCTTAATAGTTTTAAGATATAGTTCAAAGCGTGACAATTAGTAATAATGATAATATTAAAATATTACGTTTCATATACTTCTCCGACATAAATATTAATTACCGATATTCGGAATACTATTAATTATTTTTATGGCTTTTAGTCATTCAGCTAAGATTACTTCCAATAACAATCAATAAAGAAGAACCACTGAAAATGAACGGACAAAGTTTAAACATTATGAAAGAATTCTTAAAGCCGGTAAAAAGTGAAACAACCGAAAGTATATTCAGCATACCGAATGATATCCAATATATTGAACTTAAAATTATGTTTGTGCTGTCTATATATGTAACAAATGCTACAAGAAAACCTATAAAGATGAGACTAATCCCTTCGATAATACATTCCATAGTAATGATATACCTATTATCTGGAGATATTTCTCCAAAACTACCTACCACATTTCTTGTCGGGAACAGATGTGCAGCTCCCCATCCGAATACTATAAATGAACCAATATATATTAAAATATCGCCGGCCATTTTTGCTCCTCCATTCCATTTTATATACATCATCGATTTATTAAATCCATAAGTTTTCTAAAATTAATATATCGTCTTATAAATTTATAATAGGTAAGTGTCCAATTTTTTTATTCCCTCAAATGGAAAGTAGAGAAAAAAAATTATATTCTCAAATAATTTTTGAATCTGCAGTGTATGGAAAATTCTAATGTGAGAGTAATGGGAATTGAGAAATAATGACAGAAACTTTTAATCTATATATACTTGATTTTTCCAATACCACCATTTCAACTTTCTTTTTTCATGTTTAGTCTCCGTGGCATAATAAACTGCACAACGGAATGTATATAAAACACAAATATCATTTTTTACACCACTAAACTGATTAAGCTGTTCATAAAGTTTTACAGGGCTGTGTCCGGCAAGATCTTTAATATTCCTAATGCCGATATTCCAAAGGTTACCGGCAATAGATTTGCCGACGCCCGGCACAGTTTGTAATTCTTTTACTGCATTCTCTTTTTTTATCATTGCTGTACTATTTAGATTCAAATTACTATTCCAATCCATATATTTGTCTTGGTGCAAGATATTGTGGAAACTTATCTATTAAAGCTAATCGAAGGAGGTAACAGAAATGACATTCATCTACATACTCACTTTCATGATCTATTTTGTATTCTTCAGCTAAACCGGCAGGTCCGCCATTGATCAAAGGTCCACAAATTGGATGAGATTTGGCACTATAATTTTTAATTAAATCTGATAAAGATGTTTCCCATATATTTCCCATAGACAACCCCTGACAAAGATGGACATTCCCGTAAGGATCGATGTGTACCCTATCCGGTTCTTTTAGATCTTCATACGGACATTCTACAAATTCTTTCCACGATCTTCGCGGAAGACCTTCGATTAACTTTTCAACTGCTCTTCCTTTAAACATAGCACCACCGCCAATAACCGGTGCACCTTTATCATAGTCTTTCCCTTTCCCTTCTTTAACAACAGGTTTTTCAATACAAATGGAACTAACCGGTATATGTAATTTTTCTACAGCAGTTAATGCTATTTGTGCTGGATTATCATTACCTTCATCAGAGTGAAAAGAATCATCACTTATATTAAGATCGGATATTCCCAATTCATAAAGAGGTTTAAGCCAGAGTATTGCATCTTCTTCAGAGTTTGCAAAATACGCATTGGTTACGACTCCTACTTTAAATCCTAACTCCGATGCAAGCTTAATCCCTTCAATCATCAACGGGTAAAACAGGAATGGCTCACCTCCTTCATAATAAATCCATTCTATTGTTCCGATCTTGATAATCTCATCGAAGGCTTTCTTCAAGTTATTTAATGTGAAAGTTCCCTTTGCATTCGGGCTGCCATATACAAAACAATGGTCGCATTCCAAAGTGCATCTATAACTTAAAAGAAAGTGTATTCCCGTTAACATTTTATTTATCAATATTATAAATAAAAATTTTGTTATTTTTTCCTTGAGACGTAACTTAGAAAATAAAATATATAATCCCAAACATCTTTTATATGTTCTACAGTTCTTAAATTGAAAATATTTGGTTATAAAATAAAGAAGGCAAAAAATCAGACAAATCATTCTGTATGTGTAATATAATTAGTCAATCATTTAAGGATATGATCTTAAAAGTTGCCATAACAAAGACACCGCTAAAGCAAGCAGAACCGGTGCTGTAGCTGCTCCCGGGACATATCCTCCATTGTATAAAGCCCATGCAGGATGACCTATTCCATTAATTATTTCGATAATTATCCAAAACCAGATCACACTTCTTGCATAAAAATAATTTTTCCGAACAGGGATATACCAGCACCACAATCCAAAGATAAAAAGACTAATATTGATTACTAAAAAGCCTGTTTCGAGATTTCCTGAAACAAGACCGCTTAGAAATTTTGCCGGTATGAAAACTTCCCAAAGCTTTCCAATGTATTCCTCAATAGAATGCAAACCTTGAACTAAGACAAGCATTAAAAAAGATATTCTAATCTGTTTATGCATTGGTTATAAAAATAAACGGAGTAAAATTTTATTAGTAAGTTTTTATTCAGAGACAACTTACTTTTTAATTATTTGAACTACTCCAAATAAACTCTCTATGCAATTGAGATTTGGGAATGTTGTCTGATTCAATTATTCTATCTTTAACCTTTTGAATACCTTCAATATCTATGTATAGTTTAATTATATCAGTTAAATCATTCTTTATATAATCTGTTAATGGAATTTTAATTAGGGGAGTATCGATCAAAGTTGTATCTTTAATTAATATATTTGTTTGACTGACCTTCTCCTTAGCATTTGATATTCCTTCAAAGGTAATTGATAAATTATGCATTTTATACGCTATTAAAGTATCTTTAATTTCAGGGACAATGTGTATATAAACTGTATCGCTAGGCTGTACATAATTTCTTACTTCCCGGTTTGAATTAAATATCATCCTAACTTCATCATTATCTTGAAATGTTAAAGCTAAACAGAACCAGATTAATGCTGCAATTAATTTATACATAAATTTATTTGTTCCTTTTAAGTTCTTCTAGTTGTAAGCCCCATGTATTCTGAAGTGAATTTCTACAGGCATAACCAAGCATTAAGCAACTTTTTTGAACATCTCTTAATTTAATTGACGGAATTTTAGTCATAAATTTATCTTTAATAATCTTAAAATCAATCATTGCTTTTTCAACAGTAGTGTCTTCAAATAAAATCATTTTACCTTAATAATATTCGTCAAATTTTCTTGAATTTTCTTTAGAAGTACTAGTTACAACTGAATCATAAGGAGTTGTTGCGATTTTTGATGAAAGATTAATCACCTCTTTATATAATTCAAGCTGTGACTCGTAAATTTTTTGTCTGTATTGACGTTCCTGTTGTACAAAAAATTGATAAATCCCATATGCAAATCCCAAAACAGCAACCAAAGCTGTTATTTTTTTAACCAGACTTTCTAAGTTCTAAAAAGATGATTTTTGTTTATCCAATTCTTTCTTAAAGTTTTCTTTAGATTGTTATAAGAATTACCAAAATTTTGATTGCCGGAAATTTTGAAAGTTACAATAAATTAGAGAATAAAAAAATAATCTCAAACTATCTTTGGACGGTGATCCAATCATTTAAACTGCAGGATAATAATCTTAGGTAATAAAAAGAACCGTAGAAAAACAGTTCTTTACTAAATTTTGTTTTAAGAAATAAGCATGAATAATTAAAAATAATAATTAAAGCCCATCATCGCTTTAACAACAAACTTAGGCTGATTGATTGCATTATCGGCATCTTGATATGTATAGTTTCTTCTCCCGTTAATTATCTCACCATCAGGTCCGTAAGAAGTATCATGTCCTTCAATTATACTTAAAAAATAATAATCAAGGCCTGTAGTTAAAACAAGATCCAGTCTTCTTGTTAATGAAAAATTACTTTGTACTCCAGCACCTAATCCCCATTGATTACTGGAAATATCAAAAAATTCATTTCCGTCAATAAATCTAAAATTCGCTGTAAATTGTGAATACCTTGGTCCTATATATAAATAGGATCTATACAGTGATAAGATTCTCATTTGATATAGAAAATCCATCCTAAAGTCCCAAATGTATCCATCTTTTTCGGGAACACCGTTAGTAGCATCATTAATAAAAATTGATCTTGCTTCAGCAGGATTTCCCGGGTTTACACTTGTATATTCGATCCCGAATCTAAGCGAAAATGGAAAGTCTTGTGCAAAATGTGAAATACTTAGGTTTCCCTGCACACCGAAACCATTGTTGTATCCTAAATCAAGACCCCCAGATAAATAAGGATTGGTTGTTTGTGCAAAAACGCTTAATTGAAGTATAAAGAATATTAATCCAAATAGAAAATTTCTTATCATATAAGCTCCTTTGTCTATTTCAAAAAAATAAAACAACTTAAATTTGCTGAAAACCTAAAAAATGAAGAACCAAAAGAATGAAGAATTCTCGGAATAAGATATATAGTTTTTTTTCTTTCTGAATTAACAAGGAGTACACAAACAATGCCATTAAAATTTAACTATAAAATCAACATTTTTTAAAAAAGAAATCCATTTTTTACGTTAATGTACTGAAAATATTTTGTGCTGGGGAGAATTTTTTTGCATCAGAATACGTGTAAAAATTGGGTTTTAGTAAAAATTATTATTTCAATTTTAAGATCCATCCATTATATTCCATGCCCTGTTGATCTAAAACAAGCAAAAACAAAACTTTTTATTTTATAACATCACTATCAATTGTTAAGGTAAATGGATTATAGATGCCAACAGTAATAGCATTTAACAATCCATTAACAAATGTCATCTGATAATTTATTTTGACATTTATTGCATTACTACCACCAGCTGTTTTTACTTCATCGGAAAGAGCTTTCGCTACTTCAGGATCACTTGCTGTAACTAATCCAAAAATGAAGTGATGCACTGTCATTGTAGTGAAAAGTGTTTAATAATATTCCCGCTAGGATTATTAGATCGACAGGGTTTGTTCAGCTGGCGTGCCAACTGCATTCAGTGTATAGCAGCCGGAGACAGTTAAAACAAAGATAACAAGGAATGAAAAAAGAAATATGGATTTCATACGGACTCCTTCTTAAATTTAAGTTTGACGAACATATTATTTATAGAACACAGAATTTCAATTTACTTTTCACTTTAACATTTGAAAAGGTGTAGATATTTATATTCTTACTTTTTTATCAAAACTCCCGCGGCTACCCCTAATGCACCAGCAGTAATTATTGATGTAACTGAAGGCCATTCTATTTTGGGTGGATTTTTTAACGTGCTTATATATTCTTTCATCAACTCATCATAACGCTTAAGACCATAATCCAGTCCATCCTTATATGCTGCGGCTTTTTGTTCCTTCAAATTAATAATTGAATCCTTTAAAGTTAAAAAATCTCTTTGAACGGATACGATTCCGCCTAAAGCATCAATCTGTTGCTTAAAATTTTCAACTTCTTTATGGTCTGAAATAAAAGTTGCGACAAATTGTATAGGTACTTGAAATGTCCTAATCAGAAAACCGGTTTCCGGATGCGGTACTCTTGCAACACCCAGCGGCGCTGTTTTTAATTCAGGGAATGCATCACGCATCTCATCAACAAGCTCGTCCGGTTGAAAAAGTTGTGCAACTTTTGCCTGGTATTCTTTGTTTTCGGCTTTAAGTTCAGAGACCTGATTCTCCAAACCTGATATTTGATTCTTATAAACATCTTCTTTCGCCCTTAAACCGGTAATAACCGCTTCAATACTATCCCCTTTTTGAATTACCAATTGATATTTGTTTTTATAATCTTTAAGATCATTTTGAGCCTTTTCAATTTTTTCTTTTGAATTTCCCCAGAAAATAAAATTATATATAATACTGGCAATAAGCAGCACCGCCAATATTCCAATAATCCATTTAAGCATCATACACCTCCAATTTATTATTATCCCAGCTTTTAAACCCTAAAGATTGAGCAGCAAGATCAACAAGCGAATGATCCCCTTGAACCAGTTCATATTCTACAACATGTCCATCTACTACAGCATTCTTTAATCGAATGTATGTATTCCTTCCCCCATCCTGCAGCTCCCATAAAAATCCTTTTACCATATTACCTGCAGCACGATTCATCTTGCTGAACTGTATTACATTTTCTTTGAATAGATCATCAATTTGACTTTGCGTTAATTGCATTGGGTTACTCCCGGATAGTGAATTAAGATTTGCTATTTGCAGCTTGCATTCATTTATAACTCTTTTCCAGAATAACTCCATCGGGGCAGGATCACTTTTATCTTCCCTTACATTTACATGTCCGATTATTCCTTTAAAATCTTTCAACTTATCGCCGTAATAATCCATGTAATTGGAAGGTATTTTTCTTTCTATACTAAATTCAGAACATAAATAATTCACAAGCTGGATAACGGAATCAATTTGTTCATTTTCATATTTATCAAAATACCTGTATCCTCTGTAGTTTTTTCCGTAGTCGAAGGCTTCCTCTTTTTTCTTTAATGTGCGGCTGCTAATAGTACCAAAGCAATAGAGATTCCCGTTATTTTCAATTAATCTTCCTTCACTTGCTATTTCAATTCCGATGAAACGTTTCTCAAAATTAATTCTTGAAGGATCTCCCCATTTTAAACCAAACTGGAACGCCCATCCGTTAGGATCAAAAGCTTGATAAATTGTTCCGTCTCTATCGATAATAAATGCAGTACCAACCATTTGACCGTCACTCTTCCACCAATCAATAGTAGATGAGGCTGTTCCGCCGCATGTGTGATGGAGCGAAATCCCCGTCTTTGTGCTTCCATTCATGAAGTACTGATCATCGGGAAGAGCAAGTTGATTACTTATTATTGGAGGCATAATAAACCTTTCATAAATTGTTATTTTTTAGAACCAAAAAAATATTTCGTTTAGATTTTAACTCAGGTTGAGAAGAATAATTCTATCAGCTTTTTTTCCAAAAAGTTCTAAGGAAGAAATCTAAAAATGTTCGATGTTAAGCAATGTTTATCTAAAGGAATCAGTTCTTTAATTTTAACACTGGTTTAAATACAACAAGTTTTCAGAAGAATAGAAAATGTGGAGTATGATCTAATTATAGGTAAGCGCCCTTTCTTAATCGCTTAATTTATACCTATAATGGATAGTTTTAAATTAGAAAATAAAAAATACAATCTCAATATCTCATATTCTCAAATCCGCTGTTGGAAGAAAACGAGGCGTTTTACGTACCTTTGCAGCCTGTTCGAATCCGTAAGCAATTTTTAGTAAAACAGGTTCACTCCAAGCTCTTCCGAAGAATGAAATTCCAACCGGCAAACCGAACACGAATCCAGCCGGAACAGTGATGCTAGGATATCCTGCCACTGCTGCTAATTGTGAACTACCACCCAGAAAATGATCGCCATCCACCAGGTCCGTAAGCCAGGCCGGACTATCTGTTGGAGCAACCAGTACATCCAGATTCAATTTATCCATCAATGCATCAATTCCTTCTTTACGCGTTAAACGGTGATCATTTTCGAGTGCATCAAGATATTCTTTATCGGTAAGCGGACCCTTTTCTTCAGCTTGTAAAAATAATTCCTGTTTAAAATAGGGCATTTCTTTAGCAGCATTCTTTTTATTAAATTCGATAATATCCTTGAGTGAATGAACAGGCGTACCCGGTCCACGACGATCTAGGTAAGTCTTCATATCAGCTTTTAACTCATATAATAAAACTGTCATTTCGGTATCATCAAATTTCCCGATAGTATCTACATTTGCAGGATCAATTACTACAGCACCTTTTTTCTTTAAAATATCAAGAGAATTTTCCATAATAGCATCAACAGCCGGAAGAAATCCAAAATATTTACGAACAACACCAATTCTTGCTCCTTTAAGTCCACCAGCATCGAGGAATTTTGTATAATCGGAAAAAGATTTCCTTTTTTCATTTTTAGTTGCAATATCTTCATTATCAACACCCGCGATAGCACTTAATAATATTGCTGCATCCTTTACTGTTCTTGCCATAGGTCCCGCCGTATCTTGTGAGTGCGAAATAGGTATAATTCCTGCCCGGCTCACTAATCCTACGGTTGGTTTAATACCTACAATACCATTAATTGAAGAAGGACTGACAATAGAACCATCTGTCTCTGTTCCGATTGCAACAGCACAGAGATTTGCAGCTGTTGCTACAGCAGAACCTGAACTGGAACCGGAAGTGTTTCTGTCAAGAGCATAAGGATTTTTTGTGAGTCCTCCCCGTCCGCTCCATCCGCTTGTAGAATGCGTAGACCGAATATTTGCCCATTCACTTAAATTTGTTTTACCAAGGATAAGAGCTCCAGCATCACGAAGCTGTTTTACAAGAAAAGCATCCTTTTGCGGTTTTGAGCCGACTAATGCAAGTGAACCGGCAGTAGTTTGCATCTTATCGGCAGTGTCTATGTTGTCTTTAATAAGTATTGGTATACCATGTAAAGGACCGCGGGCTCCTTTTTCTCTTAATTCTTTATCAAGTTCATCTGCAATTGATAAAGCATCAGGATTTAATTCTATTACACTATTTAGATAAGAACCTTCCTTGTCGATTTCCGCAATTCGGGATATATAATGTTCGGCAATAGAGTGTATAGTATATTTTCCGGATTTAACCTTTTCAATTAATTCAGGAATCGTAATTTCATCTAACTCAGTCGGCTGAATATTAATTGAATGCATAAAAGATGAGGTGGTTTTCTTTACAAATGATAATGAAGGAAATGAAATCGCTGCAATCCCTCCGGCCAATCCTTTCTTTAAAAAACTTCGGCGGCTTTCATTCTGTGTAAGCTTCTTTTTATACATAGCTGATCTCCTTATATCAGATTAAAGCTTTATTATTCCGGTTCTGCATTAGAATAATATAAAAATTTTCAAGGAAGAAATTTTTTAACTCAATGTTTAATATTACAAAACTTACTTAAAACTTTTTTAGCTTTTTCGAGATTTTCACTTTTTACCAATATATAATCTGTATTAAATGTAGAAACGACAAAAATACTTATATTACCATCTGCAAGGGGCTTTGCTAATGAAGCAAGAATGCCGGTGACTGAAAAATCAAATTTACCTTCCACTTTAAATGCTTTCCAATTCCCCTCGAATTTTATACCGTCAGGAACAATATCCTCTAAACAAACAACTGATAATTCATCTATTGTTTTGCTAATTGAAAAAAAATTACTTTTTAATGCCCATGATGGAATTTCATTATTCTTTCCTAAAAGACAAATTGCCAATTTACCTGGTAAGATAGATAGTGAAAGCTTTGAGTTTTTCATTTCAGATGTTAAGAAAAAGTAACTCTTGTAAAATTAAAAATAAAATCGACAAATCATAAGCAAAAATATTTTTAATAGAATACTTATATTCTAATTAATTCAATTTGACTGCTTATCCAAAATCTTATTATTTTCGACTACAATTAAAGAAATACCTTTTAAGGAGATTAAATTCTTGGATCTTGAAAGAATTAGAATTCATTGTTTAAAAAAGAAAGGAGTAACCGAAGAGCTTCCCTTTAATGAGGATACTCCCGTTTATAAAGTGCTGGGAAAAATGTTTTTATTAGCCAGCTTATCATACCCGATCAGCATTAATATAAAATGTGATCCTGAAAAAGCAATTGAATTGAGAGAAAGATATTCATCGGTAACTCCCGGGTATCATATGAATAAAACACATTGGAACACTGTTTTGCTGGATGGTTCTGTTCCGGATAAAGAAATATTAAATTGGATTGATGAATCTTACAAACTAGTTGTAAACGGATTAAAGAAAAGTGAAAGGGATAAACTTATAAATAAAAAGCCGTGAAAAAATATCACGGCTTTTTAAATATTTTTTTAATTAATTAAAATCGAGTATCAGTTGCAATATTGTTATATATCCAAGTAACTTCTACCCAGGCAGGATCACCTGGTCCTGTCCCTCCCCCATGGTCAGTAATTTTCAATTTAGAATAGTGTGAGTCATCATCGTATAAGAATACATAATTTGTTTCCCTGTCGCTCATGGATTTCACTACAGTCCAGAAACTGCTATTGGTTGAACCTAAACCATCGTTTAGATTAGTTCCATTACCAACATGGAATAATGTTTCTCTAGTTAAACCTTGCGTGGTATTAAGATCTGCGCTTTGAACTAAAAAACCATTCGATGTGTAATAAATATCAACTTTACCTTTGTCTGCACTGGAAACACCATAAGCTTCTCCTGAGGACAAATCCAATCCACTTGGTTGAGAAGCATCTGTACCTGCAGTTTCATAAATCTTAATAGGACCAAATGGAGTGATTGATTCGGTAGAGGTCAATACTATATGTATTTTTGCACTTGGAATATCAGAACTGATTGAAGTAGATACAGTTGTATCCCTGTAGCCATCAAGTTTTAAGGTTATAGTGTGATTGCCGAAGTCAATATCAGAAAGAGTGGCGTTTGTAACCTGGCCG
>Ga0315554_1000301_pt1 | contig 28705 bp, 23 predicted proteins | sample SalMarSW160370MG_FD_202114 | JGI IMG/M metagenome (GOLD analysis project Ga0315554, IMG submission 202114) | Salt marsh sediment microbial communities from the Plum Island Ecosystem LTER, Massachusetts, United States - Salt Marsh Sediment SW1603-70 ...
CGCCAATTATCTGTTCCACAAGAATTTTCGCTTCTCGGTGGATGCCGGATATCTGCTCTGGTATTCCTTCGTGCCGACGAAATACATCTATGATAGTGAGTTCCTCTTTCCCGATTATGACGGCCTGTTCGTGGGAGCAGGGGTAACCATAAAGTATTAGAACCAAGGAGGTGGATCGAGTGAAAACCAAGTCTCTAATAGGACTCATCGCTCTACCATTGTTATTCGTTTTTCTCGTCTCCTGCCTCAGCGGACCACCGGTTACTGTGCCGGCACCTAAAGGTGGCGGGCCCGCCCCCATGCCGGAGGAGAAAGTATACGAGGGAGCGGGACAGGACGCTTCGATGCTCACAGCCATGAATATGGCCAAGATGGATGCGGTCCGTAAGGCTGTTATCGATATGATCGGCGTGGCCAATGAGCAGGCCAATCAGGAGAAGCTCCAGGAGGTCCTCTACAATACCCAGAATCCCAATGCCTTTGTAAACAATGAGAGCTTCGAGACCCTGCGCAAGGACAAGATCGGGGATGAATATATCTTTGAAGCCCGGGTGGCTGTAAAGATGCGGGCCGTAGAGAGCACCCTCAAGGCCCATGGGCTCTATGGTGAGGCGGCAACCGCCCAGGAGAAGACCGGGGAAGCCGCCACGGCCTCCGCAGCGACGACCGCAGAAGGTGCCCAGACCATCGATGAAATCACGGCCCAGCCCGACGCTGTTGATCTGACCGCGGAAGAGAAGCGGATCATCGCTCGCTACGTGAACAATATGACCTACATGGTCTTCTTCAACGAAGAGGCCACGGAGGATCCCTTCTACATGAAGGCGGCGGTAGGGATTGCCAATGAATACCTCACCTCCAACGCCATCGAGGCCATCGACTTCGACCAGGTCGAGAAGCTCAAGAAGGATCAGCAGATGGCCTATGAGGAGGAGACCGGAGAGGCCATCTCCATTATTCAGTGGATCGCCCAGAAACTGAATGCCGACGTGTACATCGAGATCGACGGGCGTACCAGCGGGGAGACCTCCGGGGACAAGTACTACGGGCAGGCGAACATAACGTTGAAGGGTTTCGAAGCCTCGACGGGGCGTTTGCTCGGTTCCCAACCCTGGAACAGCCCCCGGACCTTTTCCACCGCCTCGGAGCAGGCCGCCAAGATCAACGCCCTGCAGACCAGCGTGTACAAGGCCATGCCCATCGTTCTGAACCAGGCCAAAGCCTATATGGCTAAATCCCTCACCAACGGCATCAAGTACGAACTGATCGTCCAGAATACCTTTGATACCCGCATGATGAGCGATTTCTACCGCAAGATGCGCAGGCAGGCCAAGGATGTAAAGACGGTGAGCCAGACCGCGGAAGAGACGAGGTACGAGGTATACCTGATCGGATCCGTGGAGGATCTGGTGGACCTGGTCTACGACGTGTCCGACACGGTTTCCGGGCTGGATGGGATCTACCAGGTTGTTTTACGGGGAAAAAGTGTTACCTTTAATACAGGCATGTAGGGGAGGCGTCGCCTCTGAAAGTTTGAAACCTCTATATTAAGGAGAATGTTTATGAAGCATCTGTGGAAAGTGGCTATCGTGTTGTTCGCGATCGGATTGCTGTTTGTTGGCTGCAAAACCAAACCAACACCGGAGCAGGAACAGGCGCTCAAGGTCGAACCGCAGGTCTATCCACCCAAAGTGATCGAGCATAAACTTACGGCCCTGGGCGGTGATGTCCCGGAGTGGGTCTTCAAGTACGCCAACGGCGAAGATTTCGAGGGGATGCGAGAATACAAGGACATGTACGTCTTCATTTTCGAGCAGACCGGCAAGGACCTTGAAGGGGTCAAAGCCTGGACCCGAAGTTTCTCGGCGGCAACCGAAGTGGCCCGTATGGTTTCTACCCGGGTGATGAACAAGTTCGCCGGCGCCCAGGTGGGTGACAAGGACATGGTGGAGACCTACATGGAAGAGGTGGCCAAGATCCTGGCCGTTGCCGAGTATGCAGGTGCGCGCAAGAAGGACGATTTCTGGCTGTACCGACAGTACTACGATGACAACGGGAAGCCCACAGAGAAGATCTACACCTATTTCCTGTTCTATACGGTGCCGCGAGAGCAGATCGACGCTGCCATCCAGAGATCTCTAGACGCCCAGAGCAACAAGGATAAGCCCAAGACCGAGGAGGAGCAGACGGCTCGAGACAGGGTGAAGGAGCTGTTCTCCGACGGTCTGTAATCCTAAAACGGCTGGCGGCGCTGCAACTGAAGCGTACTACACCAGTGCTATACACCAGGAATTGTTTGAAACTAAAGGCGCGGGGACGGCAAGTCCCCGCGCCTAATAAAAAAGATTAGACCGTCGTGCCGGGTGATTGATCCGAGGGTGGTCAGCGCACCCGGGCGGGACGCGGGTGCGAAGAGGAGAAGTGCATGAAAAGGGTCAGTGTAATCGCAATATTGTTCATCGGAGCGCTTCTGTTGTTTTACCCAGGTTGTGCCTCCGGACCCAAGGCGGGTGAGGGGCCGGCCGTGGAGCCCCCTCCGGACTGGGTGTTGAATCCTCCCGAAAGCGACGATCAATACGTGTATTTCACCGGCTCAGGAACGTCCAGCAGCGGCAGCCTGGCGGAAGCCGAGGAAGCGGCGCGGGGGGGAGTGCTGGATGAGATCATGCGCTACCTGGGTGTGCGGATCACCTCGGAGACCACCGCCACAGCCCGGGCGTCGGTGGATGACTTCCAGACCGACGTGGTGCAGCAGCTCACCTCCCGATCCTCCGGAAGGGTGACGGGCCTGGAGATCGCCGAGAAGTGGCAGGTTCAGCAGGCCGGGGGGCTGACTCTATACTTGCTGGCCCGCTACAACAAAACGGATCTGGCCAAGGAAAAACGCCGTCTGGAAGAGGTTTTTCAGGAGAAGATCGAAGCCGTTTCCGGACCGGAGCTGGAGGCGAAGCAGCTCGAATCCCGGGGCCAGCTCTACCAGGCCGCGGTTCGCTATCTGGATGCCGCCTCGGCAGCCTTCAAGTCCGATCTGGAAAACGTGGAAATCAAGTTTGAACGGAACATCAACCAGGCCAGCAATGCGATTCGAAGTATCGGCATCGTCAAGCTGAACGACAACTTGAGCGCTTTTATGGGACAGGAGTTCGAGGAACCCTTCCGGGCCAAAGTGGTCAACGGCTCCACCGCCGATGATCCGGGTGTGGAAGGCGCCTCGGTGCGGGTGGTGTACAAGGTGATGAGGAGCAACGGCAGACCGGCGGTGCGCAGCGAAACCGTGAAAACAGATGCCGATGGATTCGTCTCCTTTCAGGCTCCGGCCCCGAACTTCGTGGGCAAGGAGCAGCTCACCATGTCCCTGGACATCAGCGATGCCTTGGAGTCGCTGCTCGATGTTCCGGATGAGCTGTACAGCCAGGTGGAGGGATTCGAGCAGCTGGTATTATCAAAGAAGATCACCTTTTCCTTCGAGTCCATGTCCATGGCTTCGCGGATCAGCACCGGTGTTGCCGTGTTCGATCTCGACGCGTCGGGAAATCCCATAGCCCTGACCGAGACCTCGGCCGGATTGCTGGAGAAGCTGGGGCAGGCCGGCTTCCAGGTCAACAACCTGCCGGTGGCGGTCACAAACGTCGCGGGGCGCTCCACCGCTCAGGTGGCCCAGTTCCTCAACAACAACTTCGCCGGGCAGGTGGAGCGGGCGATCTTCGGCACCGCCAAGATCTCCGATCACTCCCAGGACAAGGACACCGTAATCATCCAGGTCACCGGAACCGTGACCGTGGTGGAACTGGCTTCCGGGAAGACACTGCTCACGGTGAACAAGTCCAAGCGCGCCCAGGGAACCAACGCTTCGGCGGCCCTTTCCACGGCATTCAAGAAGCTAGGCGAAGACATCGGCGAGGCGATCGTCAACCAGCTGCAGTAAAGCGCGCTACTCCCCGTAGGTATCCAGATAGTCCTTCACGATCGGGGGAGGATCTGTGCCCTTGGGGACGAAGATCAGGCTGGCTGAGTTGATGCAGTAGCGCAGCCCCGTGGGTTGCGGACCGTCGGGGAACACGTGGCCCAGGTGAGAGCCGCTTGAACTGTCCACTACCTCTACCCGTCGCATGAAGTACTCGTTGTCTTCGATCAAGACCACCGCTTGCGGATTGATCGGCTCGTAGAAGCTCGGCCATCCGGTGCCGGAGTTGAACTTGCTATCCGAACTGAAAAGCGGCTGGCCCGTGGCGGCGGAGTAGAAGGTACCCTCCTCGTACACCTTGTCCAGCTTGCCGGTGAAAGCCCGTTCGGTACCCTTTTCCCGCAATACGTAGTACTCGAACTCACCGAGGCGTTGCTTCCACTCCTGCTCACTCAGGGTGATCGGGAAGTCGATCTCAGTGTCCTCCGCGAGAACCTCGAGGTTTGCCCAATCCGAGCCGCCTCCCTTTCCCGTGGTCTGGGAATACGGAATCGAGGCGGCTGCGAAAAAGAGGAATATGGTGATTATTTTAATCTTACTGTTCATGTCATGAATATAACAACGGGGAGGGGGAAAGCAAAGTCTGCTTCCAAGTCGGCCGGCGCCGGGGTCGCTGCCGGGGCGTACCCCCTGAGGTTGCAGCGGCGATGGCCGATTAGCTGACCAGTTCCAGGGGCAGGTGTTCCAAGCGGTTGTGATAGAGGACCGAGGTATGGGTGGGATGGAAATCGATACGGGTCATACCGGTGTTGTGCATCGTGAACCAGAGACCGTCCGTGCCCGCCCCGCCGGTCAAGGCCAGAATCACCTCGTGATAGAACCCTCCGTGGGTTACCACCGCCACCCGGTCCTCCCCGCTACCATGCCGCCTGCGCAGCTCGACCAGAAAATCCCTGGCTCTCTGCTTCCACTGCGCCTCCGTCTCCACCGGCCGGTTCCACCAGCCGTGCTCATTCAAGGTTTCGGGCAGCTGGAGATCGGGGTAGTGCTTCCGGAAGTAGGAGCGGCTCTTTCCGGGACGGCCGATCAGCTCTCCGGTTTGCTCATCCGCCAGGAATACCCCCAACTGCTCATGGACCTGCGGCCAGGCGATCACCGGGAGACTGCAGGTTTGGGAAATTGCGGTGGCGGTAGCCACTGCCCGGACCATTAGAGAGCTGTAAAGGTGGGTGAAGCTGAACTCGCCATCGGAAATGCTCTTCTCTGCCAGATAATCGGACAGGACCTGTGCCTGCCGGGCGCCGAGGGGGGTGAGCTCCGGGTCCTCGACCCGGCCGATGCCGGAACCGGTTCGTTCGTAGAGTTCGTTGTTGGCGGACTGGGCGTGCCGAATCAAGAAGAGGGTCATCGTGTTCCACAACAATATAATTACCAGTTCGAAATGAGTAAAGCTTCAGAGGGGAGAACGCATGAACATTATTGCCGGTGAGAAAGCTTGAGGCCGTAGAGGCGATGGTCAGACCAGAAGCACCGCCTTGATCTTGCTGGGATGATTCGAGATGATCCCGCGAACCCCGAGAAGTATCAGACGAGCAGCCTCCCCGGGGTCGTCCACGGTCCAGGTGAGGATCCGGCTGCGCAGCATCCGCCGCAGAACGAAGGAGCTGATAAGGTTGACCTGGGAGGAACGGGGTTTCATGTAGGGTGTGGGGATAACCATCCCCGCCTGGCCCAGACGCAGGAGCAGGGGAACATCACGATGCTTCGCGTAGATGTGAGCCGTCGGGATCTCGGGGGCCATGGCCTGAATCCTGCGGATGCAGTACGGGTTGAAGGAGGAGATCAAACAGCGATCGTTCATCCCGTGACTGCGGATACGTTCCACCACCGCTTTCTCCAGGCCACCGCTTTGCCTCTGTCCCCATTTGAGCTCGATATCGTAGTAGAGGCGGTCGCCTGCAAGCTCGAAAACTTCATCCAGGAGGGGGATGCCCTCATCCCGGAAGGCATCGCCGAGCCAGCTGCCGGCGTCCAGGCGCCTAAGCTTCGAAGCCGTACAGTCCTGTACCAGCGCGTCCATACCGGTGACACGCTTTATGTTTTCATCGTGGATGACCACAACTTTTCCGTCCCGGCTCAGCCGTACGTCCAGCTCCACCCCCGGGATGTTGTGCTCCAGAAGCAGGGAAAAGGCGGACAGGGTGTTTTCAGGCGCCAATGCGGAGTAACCCCGGTGCCCGAACAGCATCACCCCCGAGTCCGGTGGATCCGCACCGGTGCTGAAGAGGGATCGTGGATTACCGGTTTTCACCCTTGCCCATCTTCTTTTTCAGCGCCTGCAGTGCCTGATCCGCCTCCGTGTTGCGCAGGTCCTCCTGCAGCCGGTCCGGCTCTCCCACCAGCATCTGCATCTGGGCCAGCAGGGCGTCAGCGTCGACCTGGAGGGAGGAGCGTATCTTGGTGGCTTTAAGCTTACCTTTCAGGACATCCACCTTGCGCTTCAGCTCCAGCTCTTCCTGATGGAGTTGCTGATTATGAGCTTCCAGCTCTGCAACCCGCTGCTCCGCGCCCCGTTTCAGAACCGGTTCCCCCCGGGCCTCGGCGAGTTTGACCCGGCCGCGCCAGTATTCCAGCTCTTCCGCGGCCACGGCTCGCTGTTTCTGGGTCTTTTTCAGCGTGGTGATAAAGGCCAGTACGTACTCTCGGGCGGAATCGAAGTCCATGAAATCTATGTCCGTGTCTCTCATCTGTCTCTCCTGCCGTCACTACAGAAGATACCGCCAATCCGCCGGGTTGTTAAGCGAAAATGCGGTTTCAGGCATCTGCGGCACTTCGAAGCCTCCCCATGCCTCCTTATCGCAATCTTCGATCGCAACTGAAATGAGGATTGCGATATCCTCTTCCAGCCGAAAATCCCGCATAGAAAACAAGGTTTTCGCACTGTCATCGTAATATTGAACGGCTGTTGCAAAAACCGTATCTTGTTTCTGATGGAGAACGATCTGTTTTATCCCCATGATTCTATCGCCGCCCTGGCCACTCCGTGGGGGGAGAGCGCCCTGGCGGTGATTCGGGTATCCGGAGCGAACAGCCTCGGGCTTTTGGATTCCCTGTTTCGGCCCGCTTCGGCCGCGGTGGATACTCTGGCGGCTGTTCAAGGACATACCCTGCATCGCGGCACCATCGCGGTCGACGGCGGTGAAGGAGAGCCGGAGATCATCGATGAGGTGCTGGTGGCGGTATATCGTGGACCGAAGAGTTTCACCGGGGAGGACGGGGCGGAAATATTCTGCCACGGGAGCCCGCTGATCATCCGGCGGCTTTTGGGATTGTTGACGGAGGCGGGATTCCGCTTCGCCGGGCCGGGGGAGTTCACCCTGCGGGCCTTCCTCAACAGGAAGCTCGACCTGACCCAGGCGGAGGCGGTCAATGAGGTGGTGCGGGCAAGATCGGATCGGGGTAGAGCCATCGCCCTGAACCGCCTGTCCGGGGCGATAGAACAGAAGATCACCCGGATAAAGCAGGCCGTCGTGCGGCTGTCCGCCGCTGTGGAGCTGGGCCTGGACTATCCGGAGGATGAGATGGAGGAGAGCAATCCGATTGCCGGAGAGGAGGAGGCCGCCCTCTGTCAGGAGGAGCTGGAGCGGCTGTTGGCCACCTATCGGATCGGAAAGCTCTACCAGGAGGGGATTTGTGTTGTCCTGGCCGGCAGAACCAACTCCGGCAAGTCGACCCTGTTCAACAGGATGCTGCGGGAGGATCGGGCCATCGTCTCGGAGGTGCATGGAACGACCCGGGACTATTTGGAGGCGGTTGTGACCATCGACGGGATCCCCATCAGGATCTACGACACCGCCGGATACCGGGAGCGGGCCGACGGCATCGAGGCTGAAGGCATGCGCCGCACCGACAGCATCGTTGCCAACGCCGATCTGGTCCTCTATCTGGTCGATGCCGGCGAAGGTTTGGCTGCCCAGGATGAGGAGTTCCTGAACGCACGGACCCAGGCCGGGCGGACGATTCCGGTCTGGAACAAGATAGACGCCCGGGGTGCAGCGGAGGCGAACTGTCCTTCGGGATTCGCGGCACTCAGCGCCAAAGAGGGATACGGCCTGGAAGCCTTGAGCCGGTGTATCACAGAGATGGTTCTCAACGGTCAGGGCGCGGTGGACGCGGGAGAGCCGATCATCGATTCCCTGAGGCAGAAGCGATTGCTCGAACGGGCTCGCCGGGGGATCGAGGATTTCCGCCGGGGCCTGCGGGAGGATCAACCCCTCGACGTGCTGGCGGTGGATCTCAAGGAAGCGCTCGATGCCCTTGGGGAGATCACCGGAGAGGTTACCTCCCGGGATATCCTCAACCAGATCTTCTCACGGTTCTGTGTGGGCAAGTGACAATGGATTACGAGGCTATAGTGATCGGCGGCGGTCATGCGGGAATCGAGGCCGCCGGAGCACTGGCCGCTTTGGGGCATAAAACCGTTCTGATCACCCAGAATCTCGACTGTATCGGCAAGATGTCCTGCAATCCCGCCATCGGCGGGCTGGCCAAGGGCAACCTGGTGCGGGAGATCGACGCGCTGGGAGGGCTCATGGGTCGGCTCATCGACCGGACCATGATCCAATTCCGGATTCTCAATCGCAGCAAAGGGCCGGCGGTTCAGGCGCCCCGCGCCCAGGCGGACAAGGCCCACTACAGCCTGCTGGCCAAACAGACCCTGGAGCAGCTGTCAAATCTCACCCTGTTCCAGGATACGGTTGTCGATTTTTTGACTTCCGAGGGTGTCGGGGGGGAAGCGGCGGGGCCACAGGTCGCTGTGGGGGAGGCGGCCAGCGGCCGGGATACGATCCTGGGTGTGGTCACTGAGAGGGGCAGGCGCATCCGGGCCCGGACCGTGGTGCTGACCACGGGAACCTTTCTGGAAGCCAAAATTTTCATCGGAGAGTACGTGGCTCCGGCGGGCCGGCTGGGAGAGCCTCCGGCCTGCGGCCTGGGAACCCGGCTGCGGGAGATGGGTTTCACGGTGGGGCGGCTCAAGACCGGCACCCCCGCCCGGGGACTGCGCTCCTCCCTGATCCTGGAGCGGATGGAGGAACAGAGGGGCGACGGTGAGATGCTGCCCTTCAGCTTTGCCGCTCAGAGCGCAACCCTGGACCGGCCCTCGGTCTCCTGTTACATCACCTATACCACCCCGGAAACCCACCGCATCATCCGGGAGAACATCCACCGCTCCCCGCTGTACGGAGGAAAGATCAAGGGGATCGGGCCGCGTTACTGCCCCTCAATCGAGGACAAGGTTGTGCGTTTTCCCGATCGGGACCGCCACCAGATCTTTATCGAGCCGGAGGGCTTGAGTACAGAGGAGATCTATCTGAACGGCATATCCTCCTCCCTCCCAGAGGAGGTTCAGGAACGCTTTCTGCGCACCGTGCCCGGCCTTGAGAAGCTGGAGATCCTCCGGCCCGGCTATGCCGTGGAGTACGATTTCATCAATCCCACCCAGCTGTATCCCTCTCTGGAGTGCAAACGGCTGCGAGGTCTGTTCGTGGCCGGCCAGACCAACGGGACCTCCGGCTACGAGGAAGCAGCTGCTCAGGGGCTTATTGCCGGAATCAACGCATCCGCCTATCTTCGGGGCGAAGCTCCCCTGGTCCTGTCCCGGGCCGAGGCGTACATCGGGGTGCTGATCGACGACCTGGTAACCCTGGGAACCGAGGAGCCCTACCGCCTGTTCACCTCCCGGGCCGAGTACCGCCTGTCCCTGCGGCACGATACGGCGGATCTGCGGCTGCTGGAGAAGGCGTACCGGAGGGGGCTGCAGAGCGAGGCGGCGCTGGAGGCGCTTGAGGCGAAACGCAGGGGGATCGAGGAGATTCGCGAACTGCTGCGTCATCGCAGCCTGCAAGAGTCCGACTGCCAGGATCTACCGCATCTGCGAAAACACCTGGGCCGTCCCCTGGAGCAGGCGCTGAAGGATCCGGAGGTCCACATCGAGCAGTTGCTGACCGCAGCGCTTGGCCCGGGGCAGTGGGAGCGACCGAATCCCGCCTGGCTGCGCCTCAGTGAGCTGGATGTGAAGTATGAAGGCTACATCAGGCGGCAGGAGAAGCAGGTAGAGCGGTTTCGCAAGATGGAAGACCTGAAGATCCCGCGGGATTTCGATTATGAAACAGCCACCGGTCTTTCCACCGAAAGCCGGCTGAAGTTCAAAGAGATCCGTCCGTTGTCGATTGGACAGGCTTCCAGGATTTCCGGAGTACGCTCCTCGGATATTGCGGTTCTCCTGGTCTATCTGGGTGGCGGTAGACGGGAGCTGGACTGATGCCGGAGCCGACATCCCCCGTTTTGAGGGAAGGTCTGGAGCAGCTGAAGATACCCTTCACGGCTGACCAACTGATCAAGGTTCGGATATTTCTTGATGAGCTGGAACGCTGGAACCGGAGGTACGGCCTTGTAGCCCGCCGCGATCCGAAGGACCGACGGATCGACCGACGGCGGCTGATCGTACGGCATGTGCTGGATTCGCTTGCCGCCTGGCCGACCCTCAAGGCACTCGCTCAGAGAAGACAAGTAGCAGATGTGGGAAGCGGCGCCGGTTTTCCCGGAATCCCGCTGGCCCTGTTTCTGCCGGATTCCCGCTTCACCCTTTTGGAGCCTTCGGCAAAAAAGGCGGCGTTTCTGCGGAATGCAGCGATCCTCGCCAATCTGGAGAATGTCGAGGTTGCCGAGACTCGCCTGGAGGAGATGCAGCGGCGCTTCGATCTGGTCGTATTCCGGGCCTTTTCGCCGCTTTCCAGGGCGCTGGCCGACCTGCAGCGTATCCTGGAACCGAACGGCGCCATTATCGCCTATAAGGGAAAACGCACCCGGGTCCTCGAGGAACTGGTTGACTCGGGCCTTGATCTGAAAACCCTGGAGATCGTGGCCGTCCAGGTGCCTTTTCTGGATGAAGAGAGGAATCTGGTCATCGTGCCTAAAGCTTCTTCAGCATTTTGAAAAGACTGTCTTTTTCCACCAGGTCGATCATTCTGGCTTCCACAAATCCCCGGGCCTGCTCGCTGAACGTGCCGGCCGTTACGCACACGGCCCGGGGGGCTCGAATATCCTTGGCATGTAAGTACAGGTCCCGCAACAACAGCTCACCGATCGAACCCTGGGAGCGGACGAAACGAAAAAGCACCTGATCTTCCCATTGGGGGGTCCGCACCTGCGCCACCATATCGGCGTACTCGCCCTTTCTGAGGGAGATGTTAACCAGCTTGGTGCTGGCGTTGGAGTAGTAGCGGGTGGCGATCCGCCGGCAGAGGGAGATGAACTCTGAGCTCGCCCCCAGCAGGAAGGTCTGCAGGAACCTGTTGGTGTTCACTTCCTGGTACTGGCCGATCTTCTGCGCTACATCCTTGTAGTTCGGCTGGAGCGTAGAGATCTCCTTCCACAATCTGAGTGCCCCCGACAGCTCGCCGGTTTTGAGATACACCTCGGCCAATCTGTACTTCAACTCCAGGAAGACGGCCTGCTTGATGTTTTCGTGGCGGAGCCCGATATCGAAATCCTCCAGGGCTATAGTGAATTTCTTGGCGTTCGTGTTGAGGGTTCCGGCGTGCAGCGCCGAAATCGCTCCGATGTCGGGATCGGTTCGAAGGCGGGTGAATATCTCCAGGGCCGGATCGTTCTGTTTCAAGGCGTAGTACGACTTGGCCAGCAGGAACTGGGCTTTCTTATCCTCCGGCTCGAAGTCAAGCACCCGCTGCAGAACCTCGATCCCTTCGCTGTACAGCTGCTGGCTGAACAGGCTGTGGCCCAGATAGCGGTTGGTGGCGACATCGTCAGGCCGCTGACTGTGGGCGATTCGGAAGTGCTCCGACGCTTTTTGGTGGTTTTTCTGCATGTACGCCATCAGGCCAAGATTGAAGTTGACCTCGAACTCATCCGGTCTCAAGCTTCGGGCAACCATCAGGTGCTTATGCGCCTCCTGGGGTTTTTTTACCCTGAGGGCCGATTGTCCGAGCCGTAGGTTGACTTCGAACTCGTCAATCTCCGGGTTTGCTCCACACAGGGACACGAGGGATCGGTAGTGCTTGTATGAATCGGCAAAATCCCCTTCTTCGAAGGCTATTCCGGCCAGATCCTGCAGAGCTGCAACATCACGAGGATCCTGGGCCAGTCGCCGGGTCGCCTCGCGGACAACCAGATCTCTGTCGCGGCGGAGTGACCGCTTTCGGTTTTCCTTCGTCCGATCGCGGTGGAAGACAAGGAGGAAGGCGATAATGAGCAGGCCGACCGCGGCAATGCCGATCAGCACGTAGAAAAGAACGTCCATGAGATTTGTGAGTATTGTCATTGAGAATATTAGGGTTGTCAAGTTTAACGGTCTAGTCGGCCGACCTTCTAGAGGGGGGTACAGCACCCGGGCTTGCCGGCGCAGGTGGGCGCCGTGGGCGTAACGTACGTACGTTGACAAAGCAAGTGCTGGGAGCTACGATTTAGCTTGATATAGGGACGAGGAGAAACGTTGAACGGACAACAGATAGGAATCAAGCTGGCCGACGGTAGTTTTTATCCCGTGCTGTCTGAAGGCGATCAGATCAGGAAGAAACTGGTCCTTACCACGGCTAGAGACAACCAGGAAACCGTACAAATCGATCTGTACAGGGGCGAGGGTGAAGTTGTCGAGGAAACCGACTACATCGGTACGCTGATGATCGAGAATATCCAGCCCGCTGCGATGAGGGAACCGGAAGTCGAGGTGGTTCTGGGGGTGGACGAACAGGGCAATTTCGAGGCCACTGCCAGTGACGCGTTAACCGGGGAAAGTCAGAGTCTCTCTGTAAGTCTCCAGTCACTCTCCCAAGGCCCGGTGGGGCCCCCGGAGTTCGAGATGGAAAGCGAGGGAGCCGGGAAGGATGATTTCGAGGAGTCGCTCCTGACCGGAGAAACCTATCCGATATCCGCCGTGGATCGCCGCAAGGAGCATCTTCATAAAAAACGGAGGAATCCTCTCCTTCTCATCGGTTTTGTCATTCTCAGCCTGATCCTTATCGCGGCCATCGCCTTTGTCGTATTTAAAGCTGTGGGCGGGACACCGATTCCCCCTCTGTTCGCCGGAAGACAGGAAAGCCCGCGGGCAGAGCAGGCCCAGGATGAGACACCGGCTGAACAGCCGGCTGCTGAGCAGCCGGCCGAGCAAGCCGCGGCTGTCAGCCAGGCGGCCGAACAGATACCGGCGGCGGGTGCAGGGGAAGCCGGAGGCACGGCCGGAGGTCTGTGGTATGAGATCAAATGGGGGGATACTCTTTGGGATATCGCCGCCACCTACTACCGCAATCCCTGGCTCTACCCGAAGATAGCCAAGGAGAACCGCATCACCAATCCGGACCTTATTTTTGCAGGCACACGACTCTTCATTCCAGAAAATTAGCATATTCGTCTCACTCGTTTTCCTCCTTTTCTCACTGCCCCGGTGTACGGCGGATACGGTCTGGGGGGTACCCCGCCCTCAATTTCAGCAGCGGCTGATAGAGGGGGAGTGGGAGTTTTTGAGCGAGCTCGGAATCGAGGAGCGCAATCTGGCCGAAGCATTCCGTCTTGGTCCCGGAGCGCCCTTCTACCTTTCCGCGATCCTCTTCGCTCTGGACCGGGATGTGCCTGCGCGGGTCACGCCTGAGCCGGCCGCCACCGACCGGGAGCAGACCGCGGAGCGGCTGCTCGACCTGCAGTGGCGCCGGGGGGATTCGCCGTGGCGGGAGGAAGCGGCGCTTGGCCTGATCCGTCGATATCTGGAGACCAACCGCTTCGAGGAAGCCGAGTCGCTGGCCAAGCGGCTTTCGCGCCGGGTGAGGGACAAGAGGATCGAATCTCAGGCGAAACGAGATCTGGTGGAGGCCCTCTACTGGCAGGAGAAAGACGGAGCGGTGCTGGCTGCCCTGGAGGAGCGAAAACGAGCGGAGGCGCCCTGGGACGATGAGCTCGATCTGTTCCGAGCGGTGTCGAGTCACAGGCTTCAACAGCCCGGGTGGCAGCGGCTGTTTATCGATCTGTTTTTCTACAAACAGACATCGAGCCTCCACGCCCGGGCCTATGCGTACCTGGAGCAGGAGGACAGGCTTGCCGGCTTTGAGCCGGCGGTTTCGCTGTTTTTTCGGGGTAAGGACCTGCTGTACCGGGGGCAGAATGCCCAAGCCATAGAGCAGATCCAGAAGTCGCTGGCCGCTCTGCGGTTCGATCGGCCGGATATGGAGATCGTGATCCGGGAGTTGGGAGCCGCCTATCTTGCCGACGACCGGCACGAGGAAGGTGCCGAAGCGCTGCTGAATCTCTCTGCCGAGCTGTCAGCCGGGGATCGCCTGGCAGCACTCGAGATGGCCGGCCGTTTGTACCGGAAAGGCGGTAATTTCCCGAAGGCGAAACAGCTTCTCCTCGATGTTGCCAGAGATACGGAGGAAGCCGAGCAGCGGGATCGGGCAATCTGGTTTCTTCTTGATATGGCGGCAACGAGTTCATCCGCGCAGCTGCTCGAGAGTATCGAACAGTTCGCCCACCGCTGGCATGAACCGCAGTACTTCAGCGACATTCTGGAAGCGCAGATATCGGGCTTAGCTGCCCGCCGGGATTGGACCGGGCTGCTTTCCCTCTATCGATCGCTCAAAGGATACGGTCCCCCGGAGACCATGGCCAGGCTGGCCTATCTGGTTGGGCGGATAGTGTCTCTGGGCCTGGCCGACGCTTCGTCAATACCCCTGTCCCCCCAGGCTCTTTACCTGGAAGCCCGCAGCGTCGGTAAATCAACCTACTACCGCTTTCTAGCCGAAACGGCGCTGGTCGATCTGGGTTTCCCGGTGCGGTGGAGCCTCGAAGAGGAGGAGCCCCGCTTTTCGGCCGCTTCCGGTAATCCGGGGCCGGTTGTGCCGCCGATCCAAGTGATCCTCGGCTATTTCGACTACGGTCTGCATGAAACGGGCTCAGAGCTCCTGCGATCTCAATGGCGCTCCGTCTCCCCGGAGCTGCTCCTCGAGACCGCCCGTCTCCTGAATGACCGCGCCGAGTACTTTCAGTCGATGCGACTGATGAATCTCTACGTACAGAGGAAAGAGGAAGGCGCGGACAGATCGGATCTCGAGCTCCTGTACCCCCGGGCGTACGGAGAGGTGATCGACGAGGTTGCGGAGAAAGAGAACCTTCCCGCGCCGGTTTTCTTCGCGTTGGTGCGGGAGGAGAGCTACTTCGATCCCGGGATCGTCTCCCGTTCCGGCGCCGTCGGTCTTACCCAGCTGATGTCGGAAACAGCAGCGGATTCCGCCCGCTGGCTGCGGATGGAGGAGTACGACCTCAGCGATCCTCAAACCAATCTTCGCCTCGGAGCCCGGCATTTTTCCAGGCTGCTGGGGCGACTGGAGGATGTTCCCAAGGCGTTGATGGCCTACAACGCCGGGCTTACCCGCCTGCGCAGCTGGGAGCGAAGCTTCGCGGGACTGCCCTCCGACCTCCTGGCGGAGGCGGTCCCGTATCCGGAGACGCGCAGCTATATACGCAAGATCCTCGTTTCTGCTGTATACTACGGAGCCCTGTACTACGACAGATCCCTGGAGCAGACGGTGCTGCTGTTTTTTCCGGGGCTCGGCCAGTGATGAGGGGGAGATGAAGGGGCAATCTTCGAAGGAGAAAAATCCATGACCGGCATCCAGTCTCTACTTCTCGGTACACTCCAAGGTGTGGCGGAATTCCTGCCGATCTCCAGCTCCGGGCATCTGCTGCTGCTCCGGCAGCTGATGGACCTGGGGGAAGTGCCCCTTCTGTACGACGTTTTGCTTCACGTCTCCACATTGATCGTGGTCATCATCGTATTCAGAGGCAGGATCGGTTCGATTTTCGCGTCGATCTGGCGAGCCCTCAAAGCAACCGCCGGCCCCGGCGACCGGGAGAACCTGAGGCTGACCCTGTACATCCTGATCGCTACGGTGGTGACCGGAGCCGTCGGATTTGTTCTGTCCCGCTTCGAAGGACTTTTCTCCAACCGACCCCGGCTCGTGTCCCTGCTGTTTCTGGTGACCGCCGGTTTTCTTCTCTCTTCCCTGATTCGCAGAGGTCAGCGGGACTACCTCCATATAGGTTTTCTCTCTGCCCTGATCGTCGGGCTGGCACAAGGTGTCGGGGTGCTTCCCGGGATTTCCAGGGCGGGGATTACCATCTCCGTAGCACTCCTCCTGGGCCTGGACCGACAGAAGGCGGGGGAGTTTTCCTTTTTGATCGCCATTCCGGCGATCCTCGGCGCTCTAGTTCTGCAGTTGCGGGATGCCGGCACTCTGCTCCGGATAATCGATCCGCCTACCCTGCTGGTAGGGTTCGCCGCCTCCTTCGTGATCGGCCTGCTCTCCCTGCTATTGCTGCTGAGGGTTGTACGAAAGGGTCAGCTGGCTCTGTTCAGTATCTACCTGATACCTGTAGCGGTGATCAGCTTCATCCTCCTCTGAATACCTGGGCGGCGTAAGCACCCGGGGGTGTGTAAGTCACGGACTATGTAAGCACCCGCTGTCGCGGGCCTTTCACTCTTCTGGTTTTTTTCCGATAACAGACGTAGGGGGAACTTTGAAGCGCAGAATTTCGGCAATTTCCTACATCCTGGCCTTTCTCCTTACAATTGCGGCGGCTGGTATTTTAGTCTCCCTCCTGCAGGTTGTTGACGGGCAGGATGGTTCTCTGTCGCTGCCGGGGAGATTTCTCTTCGCAGCTTTTCTCTGGGCTTCCTTCTTCATTCCCCTGTACCTCTTCATTCTGGCCCTGTTTCTGCTCTCCCCGCGTTTTTCCGGCCGGGGTCTTCTGGTGCTGAACCTGTTCATCCTGCCCTTCGTAACCGCCAGTGTTTTCCACAAAGTGGTGCTGCAGGGAAAGATTCCCCCTTCCTTTCTGCCCGATCTGATGGTGAATACCTTCGGTCGAACCCTGTCGGCGATATTTCTCTTTCTCATCGTTCTGTTCGAGCTGTTCCTCATCTTCACGGTACGGGGAGCACTGAGAGCGCGGGAGGCGGATGATCGGGGAGCGGGGCAAGCCCCCGCCGCCGGAACCAGGCCCCGCAAGGTCCACCGGCCCCGGCCTGTACGCCGGGAGCAAAGATTGCGGCAGCTGGAAGTCGGGGGTGATGCGGCAGTGCCCGAGCTGGAGCTGGTGGGCGAAGAGGGCGCTCCCACGGGCCTGGAAAAACGGGCGGAGGATACCAGACGAATCCTCTCCCAGCAGAAAGTCAGCCCCCGGCCGTCGTCTGAGCGCGCCTCCGGAGGAAAGAGGGGCTCCGCCGGGGCATACTTTTTTCCAATCAAGGGACTGCTCAAGGACTATCCGGACGGGGAGTACTGGGAGATCGATGCGGAGACCCGCCGCTCCGCCGAAGTGCTGATGGAGACCCTGGAGGAGTTCAAGATCCGCGCCGAAGTCACGGGGATCCGCAAAGGGCCGGTGATCACGATGTTCGAGATCCTTCCCTCTCCCGGCGTGAAGATCTCCAAGATCGTGAATCTGGCTGACAACATCGCCCTGCGCCTGGCCGCCTCCCGGGTAAGGATCGTGGCGCCGATTCCGGGCAAGCATGCGGTGGGCATCGAGGTTCCCAACAAGAGACGGGCGATCGTCAGCTTCAAAGAGATGGTCAGCCTGAAAGATTTCCAGGATACCCGAATGGAGATTCCCGTGGCTTTAGGCAAGGATATCTCCGGGGAAGCTCAACTGATCGATTTGATCCAGACTCCCCATCTGCTCATCGCGGGGGCCACGGGCAGCGGCAAGTCCGTCTGTGTGAACTCGATAATCTGCTCGATACTCTACAGGAAGGCTCCGGAGGATGTCCGCATTCTGCTCATCGATCCCAAGATCGTAGAGCTCAAAGCCTACAACGACATCCCCCATCTGCTTACCCCCGTGGTGACGGATCCGAAACGGGCCTTTCAGGCGCTGCAGTACTGCATCGACGAGATGGAGCGTCGCTATTCGTTGCTGGACAACACCGGTGCCCGCGACATCCGCTCCTACAACAAGAAGGCTTCGAAACACAAGCTCACCATCCAGAAGATCCCCTACTGGATGATCGTGATCGACGAGTTCGCCGATCTGATGGCCACCACGGGCAAGGAGATGGAGGCCGTCCTGGCCCGGCTGGCCGCCATGGCCCGGGCAGTGGGGATTCATCTGGTGCTGGCCACCCAGAGACCTTCCATCGATGTAATCACCGGCCTGATCAAGGCCAACATACCATCGCGGATCGCCTTCATGGTGGCCAGCAAGTTCGACTCCCGGATCATCATCGACTCGGTGGGGGCGGAGAAGCTTCTCGGTCAGGGGGATATGCTCTTTACCCCGGCCTGGGATCCGATCCCCGTGCGCATCCAGGGAACCTATCTGTCCGAGGAGGAGGTGGAGGCCATCACCGACCACGCCCGCACCCTCGGGGAGCCGGATTATCTGGACGAAGAGATGTTCTACGACGAGGATGAGGAGGAGTACGATGGTTCCGGATCCGAAGATCCCCTGATGGACAAAGCCATCGAGATCGTACTGACCGCGGGCAAGGCCTCGGCCTCCTACATCCAGCGGCGATTGAAGGTGGGCTACAACCGGGCCGCCCGGATGGTCGAGGAGATGGAACGTATGGGCATGGTCGGGCCCGCCCAGGGCAGTAAACCCCGGGATATCATCCACGTGCCCGATCGCAGCTGACTCGGCCTCTAAATCAAATCTGGGAACAAAAGAATCACCGAATCTCACTTTGATGTTTTCAGTTTTTCATGCTATGACATAGGTGGTCTGGAGTTGGATCAGAGGTGCCACTTACGACGGAGAGGACATTTGCCGGACGTGGGAGTTCTCTGATATTTGTGTTTACGTTTTAAACCCACCTACTCTGGAGGATATTGTGATCAGAGAAAAAATAAATACGGTTTCAATCTTTGTTGCCGTGTATTTTTTGTTGCCATGTTTGGCTTTTGGTGAAAATGTTGACGGTATTGTAGACCCGGCTGAGTACCCATTTAGTCAGACCTTTGATGAGGGAAGATATGAGTTGTCCTGGGATATAAAGGATGCGATCGTATATTTCGCGATTTCCGTAGAAACGACCGGATGGATAGCAGTCGGATTTGAACCAGTTACTTTAATGGAGAAGGCCGACATGGTTTTCGGCTGGGTTGACGGCGACGGGCAATCGCATATCATAGACGCATTCTCAACAGGTCCGTATGGACCGCATCCTCCGGACGAAGAACTGGGCGGAACTACTGACATCATTCAATTTGCCGGCGTTGAAGCGGAAGGTATTACCACGATAGAGTTTTCCCGACATCTTTCGACCGGAGATGAGTACGATAAAGATATTTTCGGTGAAGAGGGGAACACGATCATCTGGGCTTATAGCGGATCGGATGATTTTAGGAATTTTCATGTCCGCTCGGGGTATGGCAGAATCGGTACCAGCGGGGGGACGGAAATTTCACGCGGCACCGGTTGGCTGTTGGTTTTTCACAATATAACGCTCAGTATCGCCTTCATCATGATGCTCTTTGCAATGTATGTCGCCCGATACATGAAGAGAAAACGCTGGTGGCTCAAACTTCACAGAAGGTTGATGATCATCGGAGTGGTGTTGAGCGTATTGGGAATCCTTGCGGTCGAATACATCATTTTTAGGGCTGGGGGAGCACATTTTCGAATCTCTCATTCCTGGTTGGGGATGATTGCCATAGTACTGCTCGTGATCAATCCTTTCTATGGACGTTTGATATTGAGAAGCGCACGGGAGCGAAAACCCTTCTTCAAAGTTGTGCACAGGTGGATCGGGCGCTTAGCACTTGCGACAACCTTAGCCACAATAATCTACGGTCTTTTTCAGATCCAGATTCTTTGACAACATCGGCTGTCTGAAAAGTCAGATACCTGCGTCTGCTTCAATCGTCAAAAAGGGAGATGGCGCCGTAGAGGACCGCCTCGTCCCAGAGATCTGCTTTGAGGATGGGAGCGCGACGATGCTCCTCGAGGTAGGCGATCTGGGCAACCGCCCTGCGGATCGGGTCGATCATGTGCTCCTCATTTCTCGCCATCCCGCCTCCGATCAGGACGATGTCGGGGTCCGCGACCACAAGCACGGAAACAACTGCCAGGGCCATGTTTCGGGCGGCGTTTTCCATGACCCTGCGGCACAGATCATCTCCCAGCTCCGCCTGCCGAAACACCTCCTCCGTGTCGAAGTTTTCCAACCCGGTGAGGGTCGACGGCTTCCCCTGTTCCAGCAGCATCCGGGCCGTGCGGACGATTCCGGGGCCAGAGGAGCTGTTCAGGAGGATGTCCGGATGTTCGAAGCTGAGCACCGGCAGTGTCCACAGCTCACCGGTGAGATGGCGTGCCCCGCTGACGATCCTGCGATCCAGGACATAGCCCCCGCCGATCCCGGTACTGATGGTGATGTAGTACACGGAGCGAAAGTCTCTTCCGCCGCCGTGTATTGCCTCCCCAAGGGCGGCGACATTGGCGTCGTTTTGAATGCGCACGGGAGTTTTGTAGGAGGAGCTGAGAGCTTCCCGAATGTCGAATCCGTCCCAGTCCGGCAGGTTGGGCAACTGACCGAAAATGCCCCGCTCAGGGTCGAGAGGGCCAGGGGCGCCGATACCGATCGCTTGCATGCGCTCCTGTTGCGAACAGAGGAATTCCCGGATCAGCCGCTGGAGGTCTCTCAGAAATAGAGTCGAATCGGGATTGGTGGCGATCTTTCCGCTCTTGACGAGCCTGCCGTCCTCCAATCGCCCGAGTTGGGTCTTGGTTGCGCCGATGTCGATTCCCAGGATCATGGTTCCGTACTGCGCGGAGGTTGTTGATCGCCGCGGGCCAGGCTGGCCGCCAATCCCCTGACCTATCCTTTGACCGAGCCGGACATCAGCCCTCGAACGAAGTAGCGTCCCGATACTAAATAGATCACAAGCGTCGGCAGAGCCGCCATCATAGCCCCGGCAAAGTGTACGTTGTATTCCTTGACGCCGGTGGAGGAGCTGACCAGGTTGTTGACGGCTACGGTCATGGGTTGGGACAGGGCGTTGGAGAAGGAGGCGCCGAACAGGAAGTCGTTCCAGATGTTGGTGGTCTGCCAGATCACCGTGACCATGATCACCGGAGCCGAGTTGGGCAGGATGATGCTCCAGAAGATGCGCATAAAATGGGCACCGTCCACCTGGGCCGACTGGATCATTTCGTCCGGCAGGGTAGCATAGGCATTGCGGAAAAATAGGGTAGTGAAGCCGATGCCGTACACGATGTGCACCAGGACCAATCCCTGAGTTGTTCCAGCGAGTCTGAGGATACCAAGGACCCTGGCCATGGGGATCAGCACGATCTGGAAGGGGATGAAACAGCCGAAGAGGATCATGGTGAAGATCATGGTGTCCCCCTTGAAGGTGAACTTGGACAGGACGAAACCGCTCAGGGCGCCCAGAAATGTGGAGATCAGCACCGCCGGAACGACCATCTTGATCGAGTTGAGGAAGTAGGGACGAAGTCCCGTAGCCTGAACCCCGATCTGAGCCTGGGACCAGGCCTTTTTCCACCAGTCGAAGGAAAAATCCCCGGGCAGGGCCATCATGTTGCCCTGGCGGATCTCCGCCAGGGGTTTGAAGGAGTTCACGACCATGACGTACAGGGGCACGAGGAAGTAGATCGCAAACAGCGCCAGAATGAAGATCGTCAGTATTTTAAAGAAGCGGGAAAGACGCATGGTGTCGCTGATAGTCATGTCAGCTCTCCTTGAAGTGCGAGCGGATGTAGGGCACGATGATGATGCCGATGGCGATCAGCATGAAAACCGCCGACGCGGCGCCAATGCCCATCTGATTCCGGCCGAATGTGTAGGAGTACATGAACGTCGACGGGAGCTCGGTGGCCCTCCCGGGACCTCCACCGGTCAAAGCGACGACCAGGTCGTAGGACTTGATGGCCATATGCCCTAGGATCACGAACACCGAGAGAAAAGAGGCGTTGAGCTGGGGGATAATCACCCGGGTATAGAGGCGAAAGGTGGAGGCCCCATCGACTACCGCGGATTCGATGGTGGAGTGGGGGATGGCCCGCAATCCGGCGATGAAGATCACCATCACGAAACCGGTGACCTGCCAGATCGCGGCGATCACGATCGTGTAGATGGCGAAATCGGTGTTCTTGATCCAGCCAAACTTGAAGGTGCTCCAACCCCACATCTGCATCACGTGCTCCAATCCGATGCCCGGGTCGAGAAACCACTTCCAGGCCGTTCCGGTTACGATGAAGGAGATGGCCATGGGGTAGAGGAATATCGGCCGGAAGATCCTCTCGCTGATCTTCGGGATGTCGATGAGAATGGCCAGCAGCAATCCTACCAGAGCGGCGATGCCGATATAGAGGACGCCGAAGATCACCATGTTCTTTAGCGCTGTATGCCAGGCTGCCAATTTGAACAGTCTCACATAATTCTGGATGCCGACCCAGTTGAAAGAGGGCAGCAGCGTGGACCCGGTAAAAGAGAGGTAGATCGTGAAGAGGATGAACCCGTACACGAAGATCAAAGAGATGAGGACGGCCGGGAAGAGTACGATCCTGGCCGTCAGATCATCCCCGGAAAAGCGCCATCTGCTTCGAATTGCCATAGAAACCAACTCCGAATGAAAAGTTTAAAAAACAAGACGGGCCACTTGGGCCCGCCTTATTGTAGCCTGTTTTTCAACAGATTTGTAGTAAAAACCGAGCGAAACCCGGCCTTATTTTGTAGCTGCCACCGCGTCGGCCAATGCCTGAACGGCCTCTTCGTCGGTGTATTCACCGTTGAAGTGACCGGTTATTACGTCGTACATGGCTTCCATTATCGCCACCGGCGCTCCGTGTTGATGGGCCAAAGATCCGAAGAGCGTCCCGTTTTTGGCTGCTTCGGCCAGGTCCTTCATGCCCTTCTTGCCGCTGGCCGTGAACTCCGCGTCGGAAATATCTGTACGAGCCGGCACAGAGCCTTTGACCGTGTTGAAGGCGATCTGGAAATCGGGGGACATAACCGCACTGGCCATTAAGGTCTGAGCGTGCTGCTTGGATTTCTCTACCTTGAACATGACGAACTGGTCGGAGTTGAAGGTCACCGTGCCTTGGGTCCCGGGGGTGCGGAAGGCCACGAAATCTACGCCGTCGACCTTGCCGGCATTCAGGAACTCGCCCTTGGCCCAGTCACCCATCATCTGGAAGGCGGCCTTGCCTTCGATGACCATCGAGGAAGCCAGGTTCCAGTCCCGGCCGCTGAAGTTGGCATCCACGTAGGTCCGCAGCTTGGACATGCGGCGGAAGGCCTCAAGCATGGTGGGGGAGCGCAGGGTCGCGTCATCCAGATCGACAACGGCCTTCTTGTAGAACTGTGGTCCGCCGGCGGAGATCATCACGCCGTCGAAAATCGTGGCATCCTGCCAGGCCTGGCCGCCGTGGGCCAGAGCGGTATAACCGGCCGCCTTAGCCTTGTCCAGAGCTGCGATGTAGTCGTTCCAGTTCATGATCGGCAGTTTGATTCCCAGCTCATCGCAGATCTTCTTGTTGGCCCACACCCAGTTGGTGGAGTGGACGTTCACCGGGGCGGCGATCCACGTTCCCTCGTACTTGGAAAATTTCTTGAGGGCATCGGGGATGACCGCGTCCCAGTTCTCCTTGGCGGCCAGATCGTTCATGTTGGCCAAAACGCCGAGCTTGGCCCAGTCCAGGATGTTGAAGCCCAACATCTGTACTGCTGCCGGGGGATTTCCCGCCGTGGCCCGGGAACGCAGCACGGTCATGGCCTCGGTTCCGCCGCCTCCGGCGACCGGCATATCGATCCACTCGATTCCCTGGGCTTCGAGATCTTCCTTGAGCACGTTGAGTGCCGCCGCCTCTCCACCGGAGGTCCACCAGTGGAGCACCTCCAGGGTGTTGTCCTGTTCCACCGTTTCTCCACCGCCTCCGGCAAATACGCCGAAGGACACGAGAAACAGCAGGGTGATGGTTACGTAGAGCAGTTTTTGCATACTGTCCTCCTATTTTTTTTGATCACAACGACGTTGTGATTTGAGTGCTGAAATATAGCTGCTGCAATCGTCGGTGTCAACTTGATTGTGATCACCAGAAACACATTACTTCCTACCATGATTGGTTGACTTTGTCAAGTGAAAAAGAATATTTTTCATATGAAAACAATTATACGCCATTATGCTGGATTGGAGGTACGAATGAGGTCAGAGGCGATCGGAAAAGTTGAAAAAAAGGTGAAAATCGCAGCCGGACTGTTCTGGGCGGATTATGGAAGCTTAGGAGCTCAGGTTCGGGAGCTGACAGAGGCGGGGGTCGATTGGATCCACCTGGAGATGAGGGACGGGCGCTACATGAACTTCAACGCTCCCCGCGGGGGGCTGGACGTGCTGATGGGAATCAGACCTCATACGGACCTGGAGATCGAGGTGCAGCTGCAAATGGTGCGTCCCACCTTCGACCTGTACAGGCAGCTGAAAGACAATGGGGCGGATCTGATCAGCCTGCCGATCGAGACCACCATGGAAAACCTCATGCAGGATATCACTTTCATCAGGGACAAGCTCGAGCTGAAGGCGGGGGTATGGGGCTGGCAGGGTATGCCGGTGCTGTTCTTCGAGCAGTATATCCCCTTCGTCGATATCATCGAGTACGAGAGCAGAGCACGGTTCTGGAGCACGGAGAAGGGCCGGACTCCCCATGTGTTGGATGATATATTGGTCACCAGCCTGAGGCGGATGCATGATATGATCGTGGAGGCCGGCCGGGAGAAGGAGGTCGACCTGATGGAGGACGGAGGAATCGGGGCTTCGAACTCCGGCCGTTTCGTGGGAGCGGGCATGACCGTAGGGGAATACTCCTCCGCCCTGCTCAAAGGTCCGCACGGGGAGGGCCCCGGCGGCCGTTTCGTTCCCGGATCGGGCCGGATCACCGAGGCCGTGGGCCGGCTCCAGGAAGCTCTGCGGGAAGCGGCCGACCTGTACAGAGGTGACGACGGTCGCTTGAAATCGTAGAGCCGGCGGGCGAAACGATATCGGTTATAATGAATTCCATGCGTACAACACTACAGAGGGGGATGAGATGAAGAAAATCGGCATCGTCCTTGCCGGCTACGGCGGCATCGGGAGAGTACACACGTTGGCCCTGCGGCAGCTCCCGGTTATCTATCCGGATACGGCTTCGGATTTCCAGCTGGTCGGTGTCTGTATGCGTTCGGAGGAGAAAGCCAGGCGAGCCGCGGCCGAGGCGGGCTGCCCCAGGTGGTACAGCAGCTACGAGGATGTTCTTCGGGATGAGGAGGTCGGCGTCGTAGATCTGGTCACCCCCAATAATCTTCATTTAGAGATGATTCAGGAAGCGCTGCGGGCAGGCAAGCACGTACTGTGTGAGAAACCGTTGAGCGTGACCCGCGGCGAAGCCGAAACGATAGTCAAGGCGGTGTCCGCCTCCCGGGTATCCCTGGGCATGATCTTCAACTACCGTTTTATCCCGGCGCTGCTCAAGGCCAAAGAGATGATGGACGGGGGACTGCTCGGTCGGATCTACAACTTCCGGGGCGAGTACTACCATACCGGCTATCAGAATCCGGAACGACCGCTCACCTGGAGGATGGATTTTTCAAAATCCGGCGGCGGCGCCCTGGTCGACATGGGCGTGCACGTCATCGATCTTGCCCGCTACCTCCTGGGGGAGTTCGATTCGGTTCAGACCATGACCGAGACCTATATCAAAGAACGACCCCTGGAGAAGGGATCGAAGCAGACCGGAAAGGTCAGCGTAGACGACGCGGCCTGGATGAACGTGCGCATGTCCAGCGGTGCCAGGGGCAGCATCGAGGTGTCCCGCTTCGCCACCGGCACCCTGGATGATCTGAACTTCGTGATATATGGGGAGAAGGGTGCCCTGCGTTTCAGCCTGATGGATGCCAACTATCTGTACTGGTTCGACGGTGCCGTGCGAACACCCGAGCCCGGGTTGCTCGGCTGGCAGAGGCTGGAGACCGGACAGGCCTATCCGGGCGCCAGGCTGCCGAATCCGCGCTCGATCATCGGCTGGACCCGTTTTCACGCCGAAAATCTCCACCGCTTCATCCGTTCCGTGAGGGAGGGATCGTCCTTCGCACCGAACGAACTGGACGGCTACCAAGCCCAGGCCGTGCTGGAAGCCGCCTATCAGAGTGCCGAATCCGGCTCGTGGGTAATAGTGAAAAACTGGCCGAAGACCGCCGGCTGAGTGCGGCTCAGGTCAGCTCGAGGTTGTACTCCCGGACGCACCTGCGGATCGCCTCGGGTGTATCAGAGAAACGAAAACCCTGCTCTCGTATCTTCTCGGTGTTCAGGCGAGCATCCCGTGCCTTCCCCCGGTACCTCTCCTCGTCCTTCTCCACCAGCTCCTCGATGCGCCCTCCCAGGCCGAGCTCTCGGAGGATGAGGCACACCACCTCGTACCTGTCCAGATCGTTGCGGGAACCCACGTGGTAGGTGCCGTAGGGGAGATCGAACACCCGGGCGAACTGGTCCATGACCTCACCGATATAGGTGAGACCCCGGTATTCGTTGCAGGGAACTTTCACCTTTTTCCCGCTCAGGGCGATCTTCACGGTGTCCCAGAAGATATTGGCCACTACCGGGCGACAGCGCTCGGGAACTCCGAACATCCAGGTGAAGCGCAGGATCCAGTACTCCTCGATCTGATCGTTCAAGAGCGTTTCCGCCTCCCACTTGTTTTTACCGTAGACCGTATCGGGATGGGGCAGGTCTGTTTCCCTATACGGACCCGGCTCTTCATTCCCGTTGAAGATCTGTTCGCTACTCAGGAAAACCATCTTCGCCCCCACCCGCCGGCAGGCGGCAGCTAGGTTCAGCGTACCGGTGACGTTGATCTCGCGGCACTTCTGAGGATTCTGGTTGCAGAAGCCCGTGAGGGCGATAGCGGCGGCGTGGATCACGTAATCCGGCTTGAACAGATCCAGGGCATCCTGCACCTTTTCCTTCTCCAGGATGTTCAACTGCTCTATGTCGGTGGAGAGGATCTCGAAATTGTGATGATGGGCCTCCCGAAAACGGCTTCCGAAAAACCCGTTACCCCCGGTCAGGAACACTCTTTTCATGATCACACCTTTCTTCGTCCATTGTGTATAACTTGTATTGTCATTATTGTCAAATGAAAGTAAAATACAATCGTATGAAAGCAAGGAATGTGACGGACAATAGATCGGTCGAGTTTCTGCAGGAATTGGCGACAGCGGATTCCCTGCCCATGTCGGAGAGGATCGGGAATCTGCGTGACGCCATCATGAACGAGCCGCGCTACGCCTCGGTCGAGCAGGCGAAGATCATCACGGAAACTTATCGAGAAAACCAGGGTGAGTCCAGGATGATGCTCAGGGCTTTGTCCCTGGCTGAGTCTCTGCGAAAGATCTCGATCCGTATCGACCCGGGGGAGATCATTGTAGGTAATCGAACGCCGGGGATACGATCCGGAGTCGTATTTCCGGAAGCCGGGATATCCTGGCTGGAGAAGGAGATCGACACCCTGGGGACCCGGGACCAGGACAGGTTCGAGGTTCGTCCCGAGGATGCGGAGTACTTTCGCCGGACCCTCGTTCCCTTTTGGAGAGGCAGGACCCTGGAGGATGGGATCGTTGCCCGGATGGGTGAGGAGATCGACCGGATGAGCAAGGTCGTGAAGATCAACCAGAAGGACCACGCCCAGGGACACATCATCCCCAACGTTCGTACCTGGCTGAGCCTGGGTCCGGCCGGGGTGATCACCCGGGTGCGGGAACGGATGGCTGCGGCAGCGGACGGGCAGCGGGGGTTCTTGCGGGCCGTGGAAATCACTCTTGAAGGTGCCAGGGACTTCATGTTGCGCTATGCCGAGCTGGCCGCAACTGTTCAGAAGCAACCCGAGTATCGGCGCTACTCAGAGGAGTTGGGGGAAACCGCTGGGATCTGCAGAAAGCTGGCCGACCGGACGCCTGAGTCTTTTCACGAGGCGGTCCAGTCGCTCTGGTTCCTCTTCGTGATCCTCCAGATGGAATCCAACGCGTCCTCCTTCTCCCCCGGCCGACTGGATCAGCTCCTCTATCCCTACTTCCGCACCAGTTTCGAGGCCGGGGAGATGGATCTGCAGGCAGCCCTGGAAATCATCGAATCCCTCTGGTTGAGCTTCAACAAGATCGTGTACATGCGCAACGCCACCAGTGCCCGATATTTCGCCGGTTTCCCGATCGGGTTCAATGTCGCCCTGGGCGGCAGGAACATCGACGGAACGGACAGTGCCAACCTGCTGTCCTTCCTCTGCCTGAAGGCCACGGAGCACCTTGGCCTGCCCCAGCCGAACCTGTCGGTACGCCTGCACAGCAGCAGCCCTGAATGGTTCGTGGACAAATGCTCACAGGTCATCGGCAAGGGCAGCGGCATGCCTCAGGTCTTCAACGATGAGAGCGTGATCCCCGCGATGATCGGCCAGGGGATCGAAGAGACAGACGCCTATGACTACGGCATCGTCGGCTGTGTCGAGCTCTCCACCCAGGGCAACAGCCTGGGCTGGAGCGATGCTGCCATGTTCAACCTGGTCAAGGTCTTGGAACTGACCCTGAACAACGGGCGGTGTCTGATCAGCGGTGAAAAACTCGGTCCGGCCAGCGGCTCTCTCGGCGACTACGCCTCATTCGAAGACCTCCTGGCAGCATATCGAAAGCAGATCGCCCATTTCACCGAGCGGATGATCGGGGCCTGCGATTTCGTGGATCGTTTTCACGCTCAG